>Ga0181536_10001124_pt1 | contig 31788 bp, 35 predicted proteins | sample PEATcosm2014_Bin_41_FD_121105 | JGI IMG/M metagenome (GOLD analysis project Ga0181536, IMG submission 121105) | Peatland microbial communities from MTU Mesocosm Facility, Houghton, MI, USA - PEATcosm2014_Bin17_60_metaG | ecosystem: Environmental > Terrestrial > Soil > Wetlands > Peat | place...
AAAAGTGTTCGGCTTCCGCCCGGAATTCTGTTCGCCTTCATCCCGGAATCGTGTTCGGAATCAACCCGGAACGCTGTTCGGCTTCACCCCGGAATGGTGTTCGCCTTGGCCCGGAATCCCCACAATAGCAGGAAAGTGATGGCGGCGTTGGCTCCGGTGCGCTTGTTTCCGTCGATAAACGGATGGTTTTGCGTGATGTGAAAGAGATAAGCTGCGGCCATTGCGGCGATCGTTGGGTGCAGGTATTCTGCGCCGAAAGTAGCCTGAGGCATGGCCACTGCGGATTCGAGAGCGCCCTGATCACGAACTCCATGAGAACCGCCGTACAGTTCAATCTGTTGTTCGTGAATTTCGAGCACCTCATCCATCGTAAGGAAGAGGGGTTCCATCTGAGGAGGTTCGCTTATTCCGCGAGCCCCTTAAAGGCGCGGCCATACCGTCGGTGCGCGAAAGCCTGAGCCTCATCAAACTTCTTGCGCCGAGCGGAAACCTTGGCTGGAGCAATGGTCAGTTGGTGACCGTCAGTGCTTAGCTCCAGCGGCGTCTCCTGGTCGATCCTCAACAACTCGAGTATCGGTCTGTCAATCACCAACGCCAGGCTGTTGCCATGCTTGGTTAGCTTCTTGACCATTGGAATCCGTACTTACAATGTATCACCAGTCGCGATGCAGAGTAAACCGCCTTCAGATCCCCGCCCCGTCCGTGAGTGGCTTCGGCAGGCGCGGGATGTCGCGACGGTCCTCGAGAATGTGGCAGATCGCGTTGGCCGCTTCATCGGAGCCGGACGGCAATTCCGCGGTGTTCACCGCCAGGAACCGGTCATTGCCAACCGCGCGAGCCACAGCGTCACGAATGGCGCTGTCATCCTCCGCAAGGGCACAAATCGAAATCATCCCGGTGTCCGCTGCCGCTTGCGCGACCTCCACCACTCCCTCGCCCGTCAGCACCTGTACCAGGCATCCGCGGTCGAACAGTTTCCGCTCGAGTGCGTACGCCAACTCCTCGTATCCCGCAAACCAGAGCGTCACTGGCATGTGTCCCGCGCGAATGTACCGCTCCGCTGGCGTGACGCGGCCCGTTTTGAGTTCGATCGCCGCCAGTTCCTGGCCGTGTGCCTTTTCGCCGCCGACGCGGCCCGTGATCATGCCCGCCGCTAGCGTTTCGTTGGTTAGCGGATCAATCAGTATGAATGCCCCGGTCGCGCGATTTTTGTCGTAAGCATCGAAAAACAACGGCCGCTTGGCCTCTACCAGTACAGCGCCAATTTCATTGAATCCCAGCCGATCCACCAGTTCCTGTTCCAGCGTGTTGATGTTGACGCGATGCCGCACCACTGTCACCGTGGCGCCCGCCTGTTGCGTGGTGTGCTTGATCAGATACGGCCGGCCTGGTTCAAGCGGCTTCTGATTCATCCACACCAGCATGGCTTCGAAACGCCGTGCCGCGTGCGGAGGATGCTGCGGTGGAACCAGCATGTCGCCGCGGCTGACATCCACTTCATCTTCCAGGCACACGGTCACCGACATCGGCGGGAACGCTCTCGCCAGATCACCGTCATAGGTCGAAATCGACTTCACGTGTGATGTGCGCCCCGAGGGCAGCACCATCACCGCATCACCCGGCCGGATGACACCCGATGCCACCTGTCCCGCAAAGCCACGAAAGTCCAGATTCGGCCGGATCACGTATTGCACCGGGAATCGCATGTGGTCGAACGCGCGATCGCGCGCGACCTCCACAGTTTCAAGGTAATCGAGCAGCGCCGGGCCGGAATACCAGGGCATCCGCGGGCTGCGTGTCACCACGTTATCGCCACCGAGCGCACTGATGGGTATGAATTTCAGTTCCCCGATTAATAACTGGGTGGAGAAGCGCAGGAAATCCTCGCGGACGTGATTAAAAACCTCCTCGCGGAAGTCCATCAAGTCCATTTTGTTCACCGTCACGACAATGTGCCGGATCCCCAGCAGCGTCGCAATGTACAAATGCCGCCGCGACTGCGGCAACACGCCGTTACGTGCATCTACGAGGATGATCGCGAGGTCGGCGGTCGAGGCGCCGGTCGCCATGTTGCGCGTGTACTGCTCGTGGCCCGGCGTGTCCGCGATGATGAACTTGCGCTTTGGCGTCGAGAAGTAACGATACGCAACGTCGATGGTGATGCCTTGCTCGCGCTCAGAGCGCAAACCGTCGGTGAGCAGCGAGAAATCCAGCACGCCCGCCGTCTGGTTGGTGGATGCCCTCGTGGCCGACGCAATTTGATCTTCGTAAGCGCCCTTGGAATCGTAGAGCAGGCGGCCAATCAGTGTGGACTTGCCGTCGTCTACGCTCCCGGCCGTCGAGAGCCGCAACAAGTCCTTTTCTTCGTTCAAAAATAGCCTTCCCGCTTTTTGATCTCCATCGACCCTTCCTGATCGTGGTCGATCACGCGATTCTCGCGTTCCGACCGCCGCACCAGCATCATCTCCTCGATGATCTTCGGCACCGTATCGGCTTCTGACCGGATCGCCCCCGTGCATGGGCTGCAACCCAAGGATCTCATGCGGCACATCACCATTTCCGCCTTCTCGCCAGGCAGCAGCGGGATATCCTGCTCTACCGGGATCAGCGTTTCGCCACGCACCACCATCTCTCGCATTTTGGCGAAGTACATGGGAACAATGGGGATACGCTCCAGGTGGATGTACTGCCACACGTCCAGCTCGGTCCAGTTGGAAAGCGGGAACACGCGGATGGATTCGCCCTTATCCACCCGGCTGTTGAAGAGATTCCAGAGCTCCGGCCGCTGGTTTTTGGGGTCCCACTGCCCGAAGCTGTCACGGAAAGAATAAACGCGCTCCTTGGCACGTGATTTTTCCTCGTCCCGCCGTGCGCCGCCGAAAGCAGCGTCATAACCACCCTCGGCGAGTGCGTCGAGCAACGACCGTGTTTTCAATAAGCCACAGCACTTTTGCGTTCCCAGCCGGAACGGATTGGCACCGTCTTCAATGGCTTGCCGGTTGATGTGGACGATCAGCTTAGCCCCGATTTCCGCTGTGAATCTGTCTCGGAACTCGATCATTTCACGGAACTTATACGTCGTGTCAATATGCAGCAGGGGGAATGGGATCTTGCCCGGATAAAACGCCTTCTGCGCCAGGCGAACCATAACCGACGAATCCTTGCCGATCGAGTACAGCATGACCGGACGCTGGAACTCCGCCACCACCTCGCGGAGGATGAAAATGCTCTCCGCCTCCAGCGCGCGGAGATGTGTTAAGGTCGGTTTATCCACTGGGTAAAACCTATCATAGCGAACTATTATGACTAAGTCTATCGGGATCATAATGATAGCGGCCGGCTGCGTCATGGCCCAGGACATCATTGCGGACCACATCCGCGCGCACGTGAAGTTCCTCGCGAGCGATCTGCTGGAGGGGCGGGGGCCGGGCACGCGCGGGGGCGATTTGGCGAGCGAATATATTGCCACGCAGTTTGCGCTCGCGGGCCTAAAACCGGCGGGAGACCAGGGCACCTATTTCCAGCAGGTGCCGCTGATCGGGATCACGACTGAACCCTCGGCCACGCTTTCGGCGGCGAAGGACGGCGAGAACCTCGATTTCAAGTGGGAGAGCGAATTCGTCGGCGTGAACGAGCGGCTGACGCCGGAAGATCAAATCGACGCTGACGCGGTCTTTGTGGGGCACGGCATCGTGGCGCCGGAGTTTCAATGGGACGATTTTAAGGGCGTGGATGTCCACGGCAAGGTGCTGGTGCTGTTTACAAATGAGCCACCTTCCGACGACCCGAAGTTTTTCGGCGGGCGCGCGCTCACCTACTACGGCCGGTGGTCCTACAAGTACGAAGAGGCCACGCGCCGCGGCGCAGTGGGCGTCATCATCATTCACACAACGCCAACCGCGGGCTATGGATGGGATGTCGTGCGGAGTTCGTGGAGCCGCGAGCAACCGTACGTCAAGCTGGCCCCGGGTGAGTATGCGCTGTCGTTGGCGGGCTGGGTGACGAGCGAGGCTGGCGATAAGCTGTTGGCGATGGCCGGCCATCACGTGCAGGAGTTACTGAAGGCGGCGGAGTCACGCGATTTCCGGCCGATTCCGCTGGGCATCCGCATTCGCGGCAATCTTCCGGCGAAGGTGCGCGACATCCAGACGCGCAACGTAGTGGGGATGGTGGAAGGCAGCGACGCGAAGCTCAAATCGGAAGTAGTGATTTACAGTGCGCATTGGGACCACCTGGGCATCGGCACGCCGGTGAATGGCGATGCGATCTACAACGGCGCGGTGGATAACGCCACAGGGTGCGGCATCGTGATGGAGATGGGGCGCGCTTGGGCGGCGCAGGCGAAAAAGCCACGGCGGTCGGCACTGTTCATTTCCGTGACGGCGGAAGAAGGCGGATTGCGAGGGTCGGAGTACTACGCCGCGCATCCGGAGATCGCAGCCGGCAAGACGGCTCTAAACATTAATTACGATGCCTTGTTCCCGCTGGGCCGCACGCGCGATGTCGTGGTGAGCGGCGCGGAACGGACCACGGCGTGGCCGGTGGTACAAACGGTGGCCAAACGCATGGGTCTCACCATTGACCCTGATCCGCGGCCGGAACAGGGCAGCTATTACCGCTCCGACCATTTCGCGTTTGCGCACATGGGAATCCCGGCATTTTCCGTGGAAGAGGGCGACGATTTCATCGGCAAGCCGAAGGGCTTCGGAGCGCAAGCGTTTGAAGAATACAATGAGAAACACTACCACCAGCCCTCTGATGAATTCCAGGAGAGCTGGGATTTTTCGGGCCTGGCCGAGATGGCGCGCTTCGGCTTTCTAGTGGGGACCGAAGTGGCGAACCAGGACCGTCTGCCGAGTTGGCATGCGGGCGACGAGTTTCTAGCGGCCCGCGAGAAGAGCGGGGTCAAGTAGGGTCAGCTCCGCCGTTGTCCGATGCGCCGAATGCTGCGGACAAATCCGAATAGCACGATGGCCAGCAGCCCCACGGCCCAAACGGGAAGGAGCCAGGCGCGCAACGCAGCGCCTGACTGGAATGCCAGGCTGACAATCGCGGCAACGATACCGGCAACGAACCAGCCGAGCAGAATCGCAAGCAGAGGCAGCCGCTGCCAGAGCCTGCGCGCAGCCCGCTTTACGACCCGTTTGACGGGCTCAAAAACGCCTCGCTTAGTAGTGGGAATGACGGGCGAAATCTTGCCTTCGGCGATTTTCCGTGCGAGATCGGCGGCGAAGGCGGCTTGCACGAGGCCGGTGTACGTTCCCAGTTGGAACGAAACCAGGGCCGCTTCGAGATAGGCGCGAGCCAGTGGCAAGGGCCGCGCTATCCCGGAGGTACCGGCTGATTGCAACGCCATGCGCGCTTCGAGGATCGAAGCCGCGGCGCGGATGCGTATTTCCACCGTCAAACGAGTGACCAGGTCACGTACCTGACCCTTGATGGGGTCGAAAGTAGGGTCTGCGAGAGCCGCGGCAGCCTGCGCGGGATGGGCCAGAATCGCTAGCTCCAGGTGCTGTAGGGCCCCAGGGCGATCTCCGGCCTGCATGGCAGTTTGCGCGAGCTGATATTCGTTGCTGGCGGTAGCGCGAGCCGACCCGGTATCCCACGAAGTGAACAGTTCCAGATCGAGCGGCGCAGCGATGGCGGGCGGCAACTGGACGGCGGCGGAGGGCACCGGAGTTTGGGGCAGGGAAGCCAGGGACCGGCTTGCTTGCGGAGCCGGGAGAGCCGGGGAGACGGCTACATCGGTGGTGTTCGGCTGAGTCTGGACGGGGAGCACGTTCGCTAGCGGTGGCGTTGGGTCTGGTTGAGCCTGGATAGGCAACGCCGGCAGACTCGTTAACTGGGTGGGAGGCACACTCGTTGGCGTTGACGTTGGGTTTAGCTGGGGTGCGATGACAGACTGCGGGTCCGTCATCACCGGTTGTTCCGAGGGCACGGGAGCTTCGCCGGATGGCACCGGCATTTGCGCCGGCGTGGTAACGCGCGTTGGCTGATATGTTCCCGCGGGAGCCGACTCACTGGTACCGGCGACAAAGGTCACCCGGTCGACCAGTTCCTGCACTGGGCCTTGCATGGCTTGGAAGGCCGGATCATGCAGCGCGACCGAGGCGTAAGCCGGGCTCTCGTGGACGGCCAGTTCGAGGTGCTGCATGCTGGTGACGGGCTCCGAGGCTATGGCCGCGACGCGTGCCAGTTGGTAGTCGGCAGCGCCAGCCGCGGGCAGGGAGTTCGGATTCTGGTGATTCATCAGGCCCAGCTCAAGTGCGGCGTTCATGCTTTTGACGGAGATGGTATCGCTGGGCGATTCCGCGAGCGTCTGCGTAGAACTTCGCACCTGCGCTGCGCCCCGGAGCAGGTCCGCACCGAGGTTGTCTACCGGCAGGGGAAGGGGCGAGTGCCCGCTCGAAAAATGGATCACTATATAGGCTTATCGGCCAGAGAGAGGCTGGTGGAGGAATTTTTCTTGCGCTTAGGTTTGATGCGCTTACGTTACGCTGGTTGTTGTGAAGGCGAGGAGACCGAGCTAACTTACTTGGGCCAGGACGAGCTTCTGGCAACCAAAAGCACGTCGGCGAATTGGATAATAGAAATGGAGCGTTCATGACCATCGCACCAGGCATTGTCCTGCACGACGCTGAGATCGCTGAGATTTGCCGCCGATACGAGATCCGCGAACTGGCGGTGTTCGGATCCGCGGTGCGCGGTGAGCTGCGTCCGGATAGCGACGTTGATCTTCTGGTGGAGTTTCTGCCGGACGCCAAGGTCTCTCTTCTACGCCACGCGGCGGCCGCACGGGAGTTTTCTGAGGCCTTGGGGCGGAAGGTGGATCTGGTTTCCAAACGTGCCTTGCGAGACGACGTGAAGGAAGAGGTTCTTTTGCAGGCCCGCCGCATTTATGCGGCGTGAGCGACTGTATCTGGAAGACATGCATGTTGCGGCGCAAGCCGTTAACGAGTTCCTCGAGTCCCATAGCTTCGAGACTTTTCGGGCAAGCCGTTTGCTTCAAAGCGCCGTGGTTCACCAACTGACGGTGATCGGTGAAGCGGCGGCACGCCATGTGGGACGATGTAGTGAACGTGAGCCGCAGTGAACTCGTCCGCGTGTTTGTGTTGAATGAACTGGCGGACGACTATGAGGAGTTTGACCACATTTCCGAAAACGTCATCAAACTCGGCGTGGACTGTGGACTCACGATCCATTCGTCGGAGATCTTGGATGCATTGATGTATCTGATCGAATCGGGCCTAGCGAAGGCGTATCGACTGGGCGGGCCAACAGCAGAGGAGATTCAGGGCGTTCCACCGCGTGATGAGATCGAGCATTGGTGGGATGGTGCCCGGCATATTGGCTGTTACTCTTTCATCACGAAGAAGGGATCGGCGGTCCTCTCGTCTAGTGCGGAGTACTGGCCGTTTGACGACAAGAACCAGCTCCGCGAAAATTGGTCGCCGCCGGCGAGCTAGCGTGAAGCTTAGCCGTTGTAGGGACAGTGTCGGAAACTATGGCGTTATCGTCACAGGTTCGTTGACTCGAACGGTGTAAGCGATCAGGGCGCGGAGTGGTTCGGAGGCGCTTGCGTTTTGTGAAACCGTGTGGGGTTGTTGGGCCGGATCGATAAAGCTCTCGCCGGTTTTGTACTCTACCGGAGTCTCACCGGAGAAGCCTGAGAGCATCGTGCCGCTGAGCACATAGCCTAGTCCGACGACTGAATGATGATGCACGGGCGCTTTCACACCCGGCCCGTACTCAATCAAATATGTGCGCGTCTCCCAACCTGGCATCCCGGCGACCGGGGCTTGTCGCAATAACGTTCGGCGAATGGGCTCCTGGCGAGGAGCGGACGGCTGCCCGGACAGCAGGGTGGCGGCGACGACCGCGAAAAACGGAGCGCGGCGTAGGAGCTGTTTGAGTCCAAGCATGTTCATTTGGATGAACCCTGGGATTAGAACGACTCCACGTTTTCCCGTGTTCAGCTCCGTGGGTCAACCCGCATGGCATCGCAATGTTCAAGCCAGAGGCCGCTGAACACGTGTGAACAAACGACCTCCTCGGGCACCGCGCATTCCCACCACGCCATTCTGCCCCGCGTCTCTGCCATTGAGTCATGGCATAGTACAACCAGGAGTCTATCGATGAAAAACTTTCACCTGCCGCTGCCGGAGCGAACTTATGCTCACCTCGGGGCGGAGGCGGAACGGATGCGCGTGCCCGCGACGACCCTGGCGCGTGAGGCGATCGATGCGTGGCTACGGCGACGGTTCCGGAAGGCCCGGCACGACACGATCGCCTCATACGCGGCGGAGATGGCGGGAACGCATCTTGATCTCGACTCCGATTTGGAATCAGCGGCGATCGAGCACTGGAGTCTATCGTGATTTCGCTATAGTCACTACGGCTTGCGCTTCGGCGGAGTGGCCTTCGCCCACGGGGCCCACTTTTTCCGCGGTTTTGAATTTCACGGAAACGCGATCGAGTGAGAGGCCGAGTGTGACGGCGAGGGTTTCGCGGATGGCGGTGCGGTAGTCCTTCAGCTTGGGGCGTTCGAGGATGACGGTGGAATCGACGTTGACGAGCTCGAAGCCGGCTTTGCGGGCGAGTTCGAGCGCGTGCTTGAGGAATTGCAGACTGTCTGCGCCTTTCCATCGGGGATCGGAATCGGGGAAGTGCATGCCGATGTCACCGAGGGCCGCGGCGCCGAGGATGGCGTCGGTGATGGCGTGTGCGAGAACATCGGCATCGGAATGGCCTTCCAGTCCGATTTCCGAAGGGATGGTCACGCCGCCGAGAATCAGAGGGCGTTGGCGTACGAGCCGGTGATTGTCCCAACCGAGCCCGGTGCGATATTCGCTCAAGCGTGACCCTGACGGGCGGTTTCCTGTTCCAGGAAAAGGCGCGCGAGGTCCATGTCACCGGGTTTCGTGATCTTGATATTGTGATCACTGCCCATGACCACGCGCACTTCCACCTGGTCCAGGCGTTCCACCAAGCTTGATTCGTCGGTGCCGACAAAACTATCGGCCCGCGCGGCAGCGAAGGCCTGTTTGAGCAGATCGTAGCGAAAGACTTGCGGGGTTTGCGCTAGAACTAGGCGCTCGCGCGAGATAGTGGAGCGGACCTTCGTGCCGGTGGCTTGCGCACCGCTGACCTGCTTCACGGTGTCGACAGGGACAATGCCGACGATGGCAGCGCCGTGTTCCGCCGCTTCGTCGAAGGCCTTCTCGATGGTTTCGAGGTCGATGAAAGGCCGGACGGCGTCGTGCACGGCCACGAGATCGGTATCGGGGCCGACGGCAGCGAGGCCGCGCTCGACCGACTCCTGACGACTATTGCCGCCTTCGACGACTTCGACGGGCTTATTGCGGATCTCGCGGCGGAGCAGATCCCCTACCCATTCGAGATCGTCGCGGCGCAACGCGACGACGATCTGGCGCACGCGATCGGAAGCCGCGAACTTGCGGACGGTGTGGAGCAGAATCGGCGAGCCATCCAACTGCATAAACTGCTTCCGGCTGGTGCCGGCGGTTTCGGCAGAGGTGCGCCCCATGCGCGTGCCGAGCCCGGCCGCGGGCAATATGACAGCAACCTTCATGCGATCTTAGCCTTCCCCCACGGCCTCGGCCTTACGCGGCGCAGGCGGGCGCTCGTGCTTTTCGGCGATGACGGCATGGGTACGGTCGTCGAACTTGCCAAAGATCATTTTACCCGCGGTGGTTTGGAGCACGCTGGTGACGGAAATGTCGATGGTTTTCGAGATCATGCGCTTGGCGTTGTCTACCACCACCATAGTACCGTCATCGAGGTAGGCCACGCCCTGGTTGTACTCCTTGCCCTCTTTGAGAATGAAGACGCGCATGGTTTCGCCGGGGAGCACGATCGGCTTGAGGGAGTTGGCGAGCTCGTTGATGTTGAGCACCTGGACGCCGTGGAGCTGCGCGACTTTATTCAGATTGAAGTCGTTGGTGATGACCTTGCAGTCGTACACCTTGGCGAGTTCGATCAGCTTCATATCGACTTCGCGGACGTGGGGAAAGTCGTCCTCGACGATCTGCACGTTGAGGTGCGCCATTTTCTGAATGCGCTGCAAAATGTCGAGGCCGCGGCGGCCACGATTGCGTTTCATGGAATCAGCGGAATCGGCCACGAGCTGGAGCTCGCGCAGCACGAATTGGGGGATGACCAGCACGCCGTCGAGGAAGCCGGTTTCGGCGATGTCGGCAATGCGGCCATCGATGATGACGCTGGTATCGAGGATTTTGAAGGCTTTCTTAGGCCCTTTTTCACCGCCGAAGATGCCGCCTAAGGCCGAGAGGTTGAGCATGTCGCCCTTGTTTGCGCCTACCACTAACCCGACATAGGTCATCCAAAGCATGATGAAGAGTTGGAGGAAGTGGAGCGTGGAAGAATTTTCAACGTTGACTCTGGCGAGTACCAGAGACATCAGGTAGGCGCCGAAAATACCCAACACGGAGCCGAACGCCGCGCCGATCAGACGTTTGAGGCTGACCTTTTCGACGCGGAGTTCGAACAGAATGATGGCTCCGCCCACCACAAGGCCGCCGGCAGCAGCAACAACCGGGGACAAGTGGAAAGGCTGGAAGTAGTAAGCGCACGCGCTGATGACGAGAATGAAGATAATACGGACAATAGTGAGGTCGAGCACAAGTCACCGCCTCCGGGTGGGAATGGATTTGATAAGTAAGAAAGTACGCGCACCCGGTGTCACCTTAACAAGTCGTGGCAAGAGTATAACACCGACGCGGCTGGGTGGCGCGGCGATCCTGGTTAGCGGCCTAAGCGGTTAGCGTCTGACGGCGGCCGCGGTGATACTCGGCGAGCTGGGCGTTGGCGGAGGCGATGGTGGCGATTTCGGCGGCAATGCGATCGAGATCACGGCCGGGCACGGCGATGTACAGCTCGTCGTCACCGAGGCCGGTGTAAATGCGATTGCCGATGCAGCCGGAGCTGGCCACGGTGCCTTGCGAAAGCGCCGCGGGGATGGCCATGCACGTGGGGCGGCTGAACATGGGCAACTGCGCGGCGACGCCGGCGCGCAGAGCTGCTTCTTCGAGCAACATTACCGAAGCGGGACGGCCGGAGAACAGGACGACATCAGGATCGACGGGTGTGTCACCGAGTGGCGCGTAGATGATAACGGACGGGGTTTGGGGAAGGCGGAAGACACCGGGGATATCTTCCATTTTGATGTAGCCTGCGCCGGCCATGAGGCCAAGGGCATGGTCGAGCTCGGGCGCGCGATCGGGTGGCAGAGCGATGCTGTGGGTGTAGCTGCCGATGGGACAGTTGTAGTGATCGCTGGGAACGGTGTAGAACGTCCGGCCTTCAGCGGCGATGCGCCAGAAACTGCACCCGGAGGGCACGGTGCCCGAGAATTTTTCGACGCCTGGGGGCGGACTCTCACGGAACGCCACGGCCACGGGGCGGCGAGCGAGACCCAGTGGCTGCGTGAGGCGCTGTTCGAGTTCTTGGTAATTTGCCAGGCTCATGGGATGTACTGTCTCAAATAGTGTGCGCTCTGAATGAGTGCGGCCTTGCGCCTTTCGAGCGAGCCTTCGAACGCGCGGTCCTCCACTTCCACGCAAACGGCGCCATCGTAGCCGGTGTCGGTCAGGACGGAGAAGAAACGGCCCCAGTTCACGTCACCCAAGCCGGGAATTTTGGGCGTGTGGAAATCGTTGGGATGAGCCATGATGCCGACGTCATTCAGCCGTTCGGGATCGAGACGCACATCCTTGGCGTGCACGTGAAACAGCCGGCTGCGGAATTCGCGCAGAGGCTTCAGGTAGTTCATGCGCTGCCAGATGAAATGGGATGGATCGAAATTCAGGCCGAAGTTGGGACTGGGAATATCCTCGTACATGCGGCGCCAGATCTTGGGCGAGGTGGCGAGATTCTTGCCGCCGGGCCACTCGTCCTTGGTGAAAGCCATCGGACAGTTCTCGATGCCGATGTTGATCCCGTGGTCTTCGGCGAACTTGATCAAGGGGCGCCAGGTTTCGAGGAAACGCGGCCAATTGTCGTCGACACTCTTGGTCCAGTCGCGGCCCACGAAGGTGTTGACCACGCGCAAGCCCAACAGCTTCGCGGCCTGGATCACATGGCGGAAGTGCTCGACGTAAACGCGGGCCTCGGCTGGATCGGGCGCGAGCGGATTCGGATAGTAACCCAAGGCACTGATGGCCACGCCGGCAGCGGACATCTGATCGCGGACGCGAGCGGCATCGTCTTTGGTGAACCCGGTGACATCAATGTGGGTGACGCCGGCGTAGCGGCGTTCGGCTTTGCCTTTGGGCCAGCACATCACCTCGACACAGCGGTAGCCATTCGCGGCGGCGAATTCGGCAACCTGAGCGAGCGTCAGATCCGGCAGAATGGCGCTGACGAAACCTAATTTCATCATCCGGATCAGTATGCCACAGAGCGCGGCGTCAATATCCCGCGGGACTCGTGCTGGCAGCGGCCTGGAAAGGATCGAGACCCAGCCGGCGGCGGCAATCATCCAGCATGGGTGCGGTGCGCGAGGCTCCGACGCGCGTGACGCCGATTTCTCGCACGCGCAACAGCATGTCGAGATCGCGAACGCCACCCGCAGCCTTCACCTGCACGCGTTGCGGGGCGTGCTTGCGCATGAGCTGGAGATCCTCCAAGGTGGCGCCGCCGGTGCCGTAGCCCGTGGAGGTCTTGACCCAATCCGCATCCAATTCGCCGCAGATTTCGCAGAGGCGGATCTTCTGCGGGTCACCGAGATAGCAATTCTCGAAGATCACTTTGACCTTCTTGCCGGCCTCGTGCGCGGTGTCGATGACGGCGCGGATGTCATCGCGCACATAGCTCCAGTCACCACTCAGCACTTTGCTGATGTTCACCACCATGTCGAGCTCTTCCCCGCCGTCGGCTAATGCCTGGCGTGCTTCGGCGAGCTTGACCGCGGTGGTGTGGCCGCCATGTGGAAAACCGATTGTCGTGGTGGCCTTCACGGTACTGCTTCGCAGCCGCTCGGCACAGCGTTTCAAATAATAAGGAAGGATACAAACGCTGGCCACATCGTAGGCGAGGGCGAGTTGGATCCCTTGTTCGAGATCACTCGCGGTGAGCGTGGGATTCAGCAGCGAGTGATCGATCATTTTGGCGATATCTTCGTAGCGGTAATCCATGGCCGTCCTATCCGCCGCCGCTCGAAGCGGAAGCGCCGCGGCTGGTGCAACTCGCCTTGAGGAAATCGCGGTTCATGCGCGCGATCACCTCGAGCTTGATCTCTTTGGGGCAAACCGCCTCGCACTCACCGATGTTGGTGCAGCTTCCGAAACCTTCCACGGTGGCCTGGGCCACCATGCGCAGAGCCCTCTCGTGACGCTCGGGCTGGCCCTGAGGGAGAACACCGAGGTGCGTGATTTTTGCGGCGGTAAACAGAGAGGCAGACGCGTTGGGGCACGCCGCCACGCACGCACCGCAGCCGATGCAGGCGGCTGCGTCCATGGAGATGTCCGCGTTCTGCTTTGGCACCAGGATGGCGTTGCCGTCGGGAGCGCTGCCGGCCGGAACTGAGACGAAACCGCCAGCCGCGATAATGCGGTCGAAGGCGGATCGATCCACGACAAGATCTTTGATTACGGGAAACGCGCTCGCCCGCCACGGCTCGAGATACAACACATCACCGTCGTGGAACTTGCGCATGTGAAGCTGGCACACCGTTGTACCGCGGCGAGGACCGTGGGCCACGCCGTTGATCATGACACCGCACATGCCGCAAATGCCCTCGCGGCAATCGCTGTCGAAGGCGATGGGATCTTCGCCCTTGAGCGTCAGCTCTTCATTGACCACGTCCAGCATTTCCAGAAACGACATTTCCGGATTCACATTTTGTGCTTCGTACTTGACCATGCGGCCGCGGTCGTTCGCGTTCTTCTGGCGCCAAACATGAAGCGTGAGACGCATTTCTATTTGTAACTCCGTTGCGAGGGATGCACGTACTCGAATTGCAGCGGCTCTTTGTGCAGGGCCGGCGGCTGGCCGAGCCCCTGGAATTCCCAGGCGGCGGCGTAGGAATAATGTTGGTCATCCCGCTGCGCCTCGCCTTCGGGGGTTTGGTATTCTTCGCGGAAATGCCCGCCGCACGACTCGTTGCGATGTTGCGCGTCGAGGCAGATCAATTCCGCGAGCTCGAAGAAATCCGCCACCCTTCCCGCGTATTCGAGAGCTTGATTGAACTCCTGCGCGCTGCCCAGCACATCGACATTACGCCAATATTCCTCGCCGAGCTCGCGAATCTTGCCCGCAGCCAGCTCCAGGCCGCGAGCGTCCCGCGACATGCCGCAGTGCTCCCACATCAGCTTTCCGAGTTCACGATGGAACGAGCTGACGGTACGCTTGCCCTTGATCGCCAGAAGCCGGGTGGTCATGGCGGCGACATCGGCCTGTTCCCGTTTGAACTCGGCGTAGTCTGACTGGGCCTTTTCGAGCTTCGTGCTCGCCAGGTAGTTGCCGATTGTATACGGCAGAATGAAGTAGCCGTCTGCAAGGCCCTGCATGAGCGCGCTCGCGCCGAGGCGGTTCGCTCCGTGGTCGGAAAAGTTTGCTTCTCCGATCACGAATAATCCGGGAATGGTGCTCATCAGTTGGTAATCCACCCACAACCCACCCATGGTGTAGTGGATCGCGGGGTAGATGCGCATGGGAACTTTGTACGGGTCCTCGCCGGTGATCCGCTCATACATGTCGAACAGATTCCCATAGCGTTCGCGAATGGCGTCGACGCCTAGCCGCGTCATGGCCTCGGCAAAATCCAGATAGACGCCCAGCCCCGTTTCGCCCACGCCGCGGCCTTCGTCGCACACGGCCTTGGCATTGCGCGAAGCGACGTCGCGCGGCACCAGGTTGCCGAAGCTCGGGTAGCGCCGCTCCAGGTAGTAATCGCGCTCAGCTTCGGGAATCTGATCCGGCGGCCGTTTGTCGCCTGCTTTGAGCGGAACCCAGATGCGCCCGTCGTTGCGCAGGGATTCGCTCATGAGGGTCAGCTTAGATTGGTAGTCGCCCGAAACGGGAATGCAAGTGGGATGGATCTGGGTGAAGCACGGATTGGCGAATGCCGCACCATGTTTGTACGCGCGCCAAATAGCGGTGCAGTTCGATCCGCGCGCGTTGGTGGAAAGATAGTAGACGTTGCCGTACCCGCCGGTGGCGAGCACCACGGCGTCCGCTGCGTACGCTTCGATTTTGCCCGTAATCAGATCGCGTGTGATGATGCCCCGTGCCTTGCCATCCACAACGACAAGGCTCAGCATCTCGGTGCGAGAGAACATCTTCACTTTCCCAGCCGCGACCTGCCGCTCAAGCGCCTGGTAAGCGCCGAGCAGCAACTGCTGGCCCGTCTGCCCCCGCGCGTAAAACGTGCGCGACACTTGCGCACCGCCGAAGGAACGGTTGGCCAGCGTGCCGCCGTATTCCCGCGCGAACGGAACACCCTGGGCCACGCACTGATCGATGATGTTGACGCTGATCTGCGCCAGACGATAGACGTTGGCTTCGCGGGCGCGGAAATCACCGCCCTTCACGGTGTCGTAGAAGAGGCGATAAATGCTGTCGCCATCGTTCTGGTAGTTCTTTGCGGCGTTGATACCGCCTTGGGCAGCGATGGAGTGTGCGCGGCGCGGGCTGTCCTGAAAGCAGAAGCACTGGACGTTGTAGCCCAACTCGCCCAGTGTGGCCGCCGCCGATCCTCCGGCAAGACCCGATCCCACGACGATGATGTTGTACTTCCGCTTGTTCGCCGGGTTGACCAGCTTCATGTCGAACTTGGCCCTGTCCCAGGCTTGTTCAATCGGTCCCGAAGGGACTTGTGCGTTGAGTTCCATTAAAGATTTGAGCCCACCACGCCCGTCAACACGGCGACCGGAATGGAAATAAATCCGGCTGTGATCAGAATGGCCACCACAGCGGCCGCGCGCTTTAACATCGGCGTGTAGCGCGGGTGGCTTAAACCAAGGGTCTGGAACATGCTCCAAATTCCGTGATAAAGATGCATGCCCAACAGAACCATGGCGATGACGTAGAAAATAGAAACCGGAATGCGCCGGAAGCTGTAGACAAGATTTTCGTACGCGTGCAAATCCTGGTACTGGGCGGTGCTCGCGACCCCGGCCGTGAGATCCAAGAGGTGGTAGATGACGAATGCCGCGATCATGGCTCCGCTCCAGATCATCGAGCGGGAGGCCAGGTTCGATCCGATCGCTTCTTTCTTCACGTAGCCAATCGGCCGGGCTTCCTGTTTGAGGAGCGTGAGCTGAATCGACGCGGTGATGTGCAAGGCTAGGCAGACCAGCAGGAAAATCCGAACAGCCCAGAGCAGCGCCGGCATGGAGTGCAGAAACGTGGCGTAGCGGTCCATCTGCTCGGCGCCCACATACACCTGCAGGTTGCCTGCCAGGTGCCCGAGCACATAGCCGAACAGCACGGCCGCCGTGATGGCCATGACGGCCTTCTTGCCGATGGATGCTTGATAAAAACGGACCGCCTTTTGTAGATGGCTATCGATTGCGATAGAGCTCATATCAATTTTGCGAGATGCGGCGCCTGAGCAAACGCTCCCGGTGAGACTTCACACTGCAAGGCTTGAAAATCCAGTATACAATTCCGCGACCGGCCTGTTCAGCTTTTCTATAATAGTTGCAATGTCTGTTCCAGTAGCGGAACTTGCTTCGCCCGAAGTGATTTCCAAATATGAAGCGGTGATCGGTCTGGAAGTGCACGTGCAGTTGGCCACGGCAAGCAAGATTTTCTGCGGCTGTCCAACAAGTTTTGGAGCAACGCCTAATACGAATGTCTGTCCGGTGTGCTTGGGCTTGCCCGGCGCTTTGCCAGTGCTTAGCCGCGAAGCCGTCGAGATGGCGATGCGCGCCGGGCTGGCGCTTAACTGCAAAATCCGACCGGTGTCACGCTTTGCGCGCAAGAACTACTTCTACCCGGACCTTCCCAAGGGCTATCAAATTTCCCAGTACGATGAGCCGGTTGCCGAGCACGGCTGGGTGGACATTTCTGTCGAAAGCGCAAGCAAGCGCATCGGCATCACCCGTGTTCACATGGAAGACGATGCGGGCAAGAGCATTCACGAAGGGTTTCGCGACTCCGACCGCTACTCCTACGTCGATCTCAATCGCTGCGGGACGCCGCTAATCGAGATTGTGACGGAGCCGGACATGCGCAGCTCCGACGAAGCCTACGCTTTTCTCACCGAGTTGAAGCAGATGATGCAGTTTGTCGAAGTTTCGGCTTGCGATATGGAGAAAGGGCAGCTTCGCTGCGATGCCAACGTTTCGGTGCGGCTGAAGGGCGCGGACAAACTCGGGACCAAGGCCGAGGTCAAGAATCTGAACTCGTTCCGGTTTTTGAAGATGGCGTTGGATTACGAGATTGGCCGGCAAGTGGCGGTGATCGAGGCGGGAGGACGCATCGTTCAGGAAACGAGGCTGTATGATGCCGCGACCGGCGAAACGATCAGCATGCGCAGCAAGGAGTCCGCGCATGATTACCGGTATTTTCCCGAGCCGGATCTAGTTCCATTGCGCATCAGCGACGCGTGGCGCGAGCGTGTGCGGTCGACGATGCCTGAGCTGCCGGCCAAGAAGCGCGAACGCTTCCTGACGGAGTATAAGCTGACGGAGTATGACGCCAATTGGCTGACGGCCTCACGGGCGGTGAGCGAGTATTTTGAAGGGGTGGTCAAGGTTTCCGGTGATGCGAAGGAAGCCGCGAATTGGGTGATGGGCGATCTGACCGGGGCGCTGAAGGCTCAGGGAAAGGAGATCGAGGAGTCTCCGGTGAGCGCTGCGAATCTCGGCGAGTTACTCGCTCTAAAGGGCAAAGGCGAGATCAGCGGCAAGCTGGCGAAAGAGATCTTCGCCAAGATGGTGGCTACCGGCGAGGCGCCCTCGGCCATCATTGAACGGGAAGGCCTCAAGCAGATCAGCGATGCCGGGGCGCTCGAAAAGATCGTGGATGAGGTGATCGCCGCGAATCCCAAGCAGCTTGAACAGTATCGAGGCGGAAAGACAACTGTGCTGGGGTTCTTTGTCGGACAGGTCATGAAGGCCTCGCGGGGGCAGGCAAACCCCGCGACGGTGAATGAATTATTGCGCAGCAAATTAGGATAAAATCTTCCATGCTCAAAGAAGGCGACAAAGCTCCGGAAATCAAGCTCCAGACCGACATGGACGAGCCCTTTCAGCTTTCCAAGCTCAAGGGCCGGAAGGCCGTGCTCTATTTCTTTCCGCGCGCCGATACGCCGGGCTGCACGATCGAATCGTGCGACTTCCGCGACGCCATCAAGAAGTTCAACAAGAAGGAAGTGGTCGTGCTGGGCATTTCGCCTGATACGCCGCGCGCGCAGGCCCGCTTCAAACAGAAGCATGAGTTGCCTTTCACGCTGCTGTGCGACGTCGAAAAGAAAATCGCTGACGCCTACGGCGTGCTCAAAGAGAAGAACATGTACGGCAAGAAGGTGATCGGCATTGCGCGCACCACGTTTGTGATTGGTGAGGATGGCAAGATCGAAAAAATCTTCACTGGCGTGAAGCCCGAAGGTCACGCCACCGAAGTTCTCTCAGCCCTTTAGCTCGACGATGGTGGCGCCGGTTCCGCCCTCGTGCTGAGGCGCTTCGTAGTATTTTTCCACGTGCGGACTCGCAGCCAGCAGCTTCCAGATAGCCTTGCGCAGCACGCCCATGCCATGGCCGTGCACGATGCGCACGCGGCTCGCCGTGGCCATGACGGCGTTATCGAGAAACTTCTCCACGCGTTCGGAGGCCTCTTCGGCGTGCTCGCCGATGACGTTGATCTCCTGCACCAGCGGATAAAACTGCGGTGCAGGCCGGAAGCTGACGTTCTTCGGTAGCTTGGAGCCAGCGTCGGCCGGAGGCAGAACTTCTAGCACCTCGTCGATGTGCACCTGCATTTTCATGAAGCCGGCTTCGACTTCGATGTGCTCCGGTCCCAGGACGCGCCGCACGCGCGCCGGCTCACGAATCCCCTGTAGCCGGACACGTGCCCCTTCTTCGATTTTTGGCCGCCGCCCCAATTCTCCCTGGCGGGCATCATCCTGCGTGGCGAGCACGGTGGTTTGAAATTCCTCGCGCAATTCGCGCTTGGCCTTCGCGACACCGCGTTGTGCGAGCTCCGCGGCTTTCCTGCGCTCCGCGGTTTGCGAAAGGCGGTCGATCGTTTCCTGCGCCTTCGACTCGAAACTTGCCAGTACGATTTCGCACCGCCGCTCCAGCTCTTTCAGTTTGGCTGACTCGCGCTTCTCCCATTCACTCGCCAGCTCCTTGCTGCGTGCCGCCAGCTCCGCTTGCATTTCGGCAAGGCGGCGCTCGCGGGCCGTAGCCTCCTCCACGTGCCGGTGCAGCTCGCCCAGGAACCGCGCAATATCACGTTCGCGGTCGCTCATGGATTCCCGTGCGCGTCGCATCACGGATTCGGGCATCCCCAGCCGCGCCGCAATATCCAGCCCCGCCGATTTCCCTGGCAAGCCTACGCGCAGCTCGTAGGTCGGTTCCAATGTGTCTTCATTGAAACCCATGGAGGCGTTGAGCACGCCTTCCGTATTCGCCCCGTAGATCTTGAGAGCTACCAGATGCGTCGATGCCAGAGTAAAGGCGCCGGACGCCCGGAAATGCTCCACCACTGCTATGCCCAGCGCGCCGCCTTCCTCAGGGTCGGTGGCCGAGCCGATTTCATCCAGCAGGACCAGCGAGTCCGGGGTGACGTCGAGAATCATCTCGCGGATGTGCGAGATGTGCGCGGAAAATGTGCTGAGACTCTGCTCGATGGACTGGTAATCGCCGATGTCCGCGAGCACCTGCTCGAAAATCGGAAACTCGGCCTCCGTGCATGGCACGGGCAGCCCGGCTTGCGCCATGAGCGTCAACAGACCCGCGGTCTTCAGCGCAACTGTCTTGCCGCCGGTATTCGGGCCACTGATCAGCAGCGTGCGGCATGCGGCGTCGAGCTGCAGGCTGATTGGCACCGCGCGTTTGCCTTGGCGGTGCAGAACGTCATCGAGCAACGGATGCCGCGCCTGTTTCAAAACCATGCGCCGCGCACTGTCCGGGCTAAACCGGGGCCGGACGCAGTCGAACTCGCTAGCGAAACGGGCTTTGGCGAAAATCAACTCCAGCTCGCCCATGGTCTGGAGCGTACTCAAGATCGAGTCGGCGTATCCGCGAAGGCGTTCGGTGAGCTCACGCAGGATGCGGTGGACCTCTCTCAGCTCGTCCTCGGTGAGGCGCACCAACTCGTTGTTCAAATCGATGGTCTCGAGCGGCTCGACAAACAGGGTATGGCCACTCGAACTGGCGCCGTGGATCACACCGTCGATCTTGCGGCGTTGTCCGGCGATCACCGGAACCACGAAGCGCTCGTTGCGAATCGTCACAAACTCTTCCTGCAATACGCCTTCTTCATGGTGAGCCCGGAGAAAGCGCTCGAGCGAATCCTGGACGGACTTCTTCTGCCTTTCGATATCGCGGCGCAAACGGCCAAGCGCCACGCTGGCGTGGTCGGGGATGGTGCCGTCCGGCTCAATTTTCCCAGCCAGATCATTGAGCAGGGCGCGGAATTCGCCGATGGACTCGGCGCGCCGTCCGAGGAGCGGGAACCGTTCGGTGACGCTCTGGAGTATGGAGCGCGCATCCGCCGCGCGGTCGAGAAACGCGAGCACGTCGGAAATCTCTTTCGGCTCCAGTGTGGCGCCTTCGATACGCAGTTTGTGTACGGTGCCGGTCAGATCGGGAATGGAACTGAAGTTGATGCGGATGGCTGCTCCGCGCGCCGCGGGCTGCGGCTTCGTCGCCGCCCGCAGGTACTCCGTGGCTTCCTCAGCCTCAGCCAGTTCGGCATCGAGCCGCTCACGGTCTGTATGGGGCTGAACCTTTTCCAGCTCGGCGTGCCCGAGTGGGCTCGATATATAGCGCCCCACAAGCTCGCGAAGTGATTCGAATTCCAGAACGCCCGCGCTTGTGGCCCGCATAGTCATGATTTGCGAAACGCCTTCTCAATCACCGGACGTGTCCCTTCGGTGATTTTGTACCGGTCGAGCGACTGCCGCGATACCCATTCCGCGCGGCTCACGTCATCAGCCGCTTTCAGCACTCCGCCTGTGACGCGGCACAAGTAGTCGATCAGCACGTAGTGGTACTCGGCCCTGCCGCCGGTATCGCGTAGGATGCGCTCGAAGATCTCGATGATGCGCAGAGGCTTCACGACGAGCCCGGTCTCTTCCCGGACTTCCCGGCACACGCCTTGCTCGAGAAGCTCACCGGTTTCGAGCACGCCTCCGGGCAGCGACCAGTAACCCTTCAATGGCGGTTTTGCGCGCTCCACTAGCAACACGCGATTGCGATGCAGGATCACGGCGCCCACGCCCAGAATCGGGCGCGGCGGATACCGGCGCCGGCCTCGGATAGCCCGCCTAATACTGCAATGCCCCTTTCACGTTGCGCCGCGCCCGGTAGAGCGAAGTTCGAGCGGTAATGTACAAAGTCTGCAAGTCGGCGTCTCCGAACGCGCAGTTCGATGGTTTTTCGGGGGTGCCGAGGTTGTCGATCAGCTTGTTCTGTGTATCGTAAACGCTGATGCGATCCGTCGCCACGTAGAGATTCCCCTTGTCATCGGCGCGGAGGCCGTCGGGCACTCCGTCCAAGCCCGAAATTATGACGCGCTCGTTGGCGGCGTCGCCATCGTGATCCACATCGTACGCACGCACATTGTGCTCGTCGGAATTGGTCACGTAAAGCACGCGGCCATTGGGAGAGAGGGCAATTCCGTTGGGCCTCCCGGCAGGCTTCGCGATCAGCCGCAACCCGCCCTTGGGCGCGATGTGGAACACGCCATAGAAATCCAGTTCTCGCGTGTCGGCCTGGCTGCCGAAGGCTGGATCGGTGAAGTACACGTGGCCATCCTTGCGCACCACTATGTCATTCGGCGCGTTAAGCCGCTTCCCCTCCCACCTGTCAGCCAGCACCTGGATTTCGCCTTTTCTGTCCGATCGCACCACGCGCCGCGTGTGGCTCTCACAAGTGTAGAAGCGGTCTTGGGCGTCAAAAGCATTGCCGGTTGCTCCGTTCGCGTTCTCACGGAACACCACGGGCTGCTCCCCAGGCACATATTTCATGATCCGGTTGCCGGGTGTGTCGCTGAACAACAGAAAGCCCCCCCGCGACCACGCGGGACCCTCGGTGAAACGAAACCCCGTGGCCACGCGCTCGACTTGCAGGGCCGGCTCCTCCTGTGCCCGCGCGAACTGGATCGACGAGCCTATCGCCGACACGCCGAACTGCCGCCGCGTGATCCGCATCTACTGCTTGGTGGGGAGGTGGATTTCGTTGACGACTTTCTTTACGCCGGTCACTTTCTTCGCGAGTTTTGCCGCCTTATCGATCTGCCGTTGCGTTTCGAGCTTTCCGCGCAGTGTGACGACGCCATCTTTCACGTCGATGTCCAGGCCGCCGCCCTTGACGTCTTGGCTTTCTGCCAGGCGCCGTTTCACATTGTCGTAAAGTAGATCGTCGGAGATTTGCTTGTCGGCGAATCCCAGCTCCTGGCGCGGGCTGGCATGAACCTGCGCCGGCACCCCCATGGGGAGCAACGCCGTCAGGAGAACGGAAAGGAGCAAGTAGTTAGACTTCATCTTTACCGGCCATTGTACGCCAGTCGAGCGCATCGAGAAAGGCGGGCTTTTCGCGCCACTCCGGATGCACCTTCACATGCAGGTCGAGAAAGATTTTTTTCCTGAAGAAGCGCTCCATCTGCTCACGCGCCAGAGTTCCAATCTGCTTGAGCTTGGCGCCACCGGCACCGATGATGATCCCTTTCTGCCCTTCCTTCTCCACATAAATGGTCGCGAAGATACGAACGAGCCTGGGAGTCTCTTCCCATTTATCGACTAGCACCGCGACGGCGTGCGGCACTTCTTGGCGCGTCTGGCCCAGGATCTGCTCCCGGACCAGTTCAGCAGCCAGAAAGCGCTCCGGCTGGTCGGTGACGTGATCCGCCGGGAAATAGACGGGCCCTTCAGGCAACCGCGCCACCAACACGTTGCGCAGCTCTTCCAGATTTTCGCCCGTGGCCGCCGACACCGGAACGTATTCGGCAAAATCGTACATCGCGCGGTATCGCTCGATCCGCTCCAGCAGGCTGGCTTTGTCTTTCACCAGATCGATCTTGCTGAGCACCAGGATGGAGGGAGCCTGCGTCTTCTTCAGCAAGTCCACAGCCTCGGCGTCTTTCGCGCTGACGCCGAGCGAGGCATCGGCCACGAATAGCAGCGCGTCGCGGTCGTTCAGCGCCGCGCGCACGGTCTCCATCATCCGCTTATTGATCGAGGAGTCGGCCCGGTGAATCCCCGGCGTGTCGGCGAACACGATCTGCGCACGATCGGTCGTGACAACGCCCTGGATGGTCGTGCGCGTGGTCTGGGGCTTATCGGCGACGATGGCGATTTTCGACCCCACGAGCGCGTTCAGCAACGTCGATTTGCCCGCATTGGGCCGGCCGAGAATGGAGACGAACCCCGAGCGAAACCCGGGAGGAGCGCCTAGCTCAGTGTGTTGTGCCACTGCCCTCGTGTGCTACTGCGTGTGATCTGCGTGCGCGAACCTGTTCGACACGCAGTTCGTCGCTGGCAAGAACGTCGATGTGAATGCCGTCGCGTTCCACCGATTCGCCGGCCCGCGGCACCCGGCCCAGCCACTCGGTCACTAGCCCTCCGACGGTGGTGGACTCAATCTCTTCCTGCGGATGGAACTCCAGCATGTCCTCCAGGCGCGCGAGGTCGAAGTTGCCCGAGACGATGTAGCCGCCCTCGCCGTCCTCGGTCACGTCGGAGTCCGGCTCGTGCTCGTCACGAATCTCTCCCAGGATTACCTCGACCAGATCCTCCATCGTGGTGAGGCCGGCGGTGTTGCCGTACTCATCCACGACGATCACCATGTGCGCGCCATCCTGCTGCATTTCGCGCATCAAATCGTGCACCGGCTTGCTTTCAGGCACGAAACGGATGGGGCGTATCAGCTCGCGTACGCTGCGGTGCGCTCGCTCGTCTTCCTCCAGTTCGAATATGTCACGAACGTGAATGAACCCGATGATCTGGTCAATCGAACCTTCATAGATCGGGATACGCGAATACTGTTCATTAATGACGAGCTGGCGAAGCTGTTCGAGGGTGGCTTCCGCCGAGATGGCGACGATGTTGGGGCGCGGGGTCATCACCTCACGCACTACCTTGTCGCCGAACTCCACCACCGACTGAATTAGTTTGCGGTCCTCTTCCTCAATGAGACCCTCTTCGGCGCCGGCATCGATCAGAGCCTCGATATTCTCGGCGGGAGTAGCCGGCTCCTCGGCTCCGCTATTTTCGTCCGCCACCTCGACCAAGGAATAAAAGAAGGTAAACGTGGCTGCCGCGGGCTTCACCGCCAGCGCCAGCAGGCGGAAAAACGGGACCAGCGGCGCGAGCCAGTTGCCGCTGGAGCGGCGATAGAGGATTTGAGGAATGGCATAGCCGGCTACCAGCATGAGCAGAAGCGCCAAGCAGCAGGCTTCCAGCAGGGACATCCCGGTGAGGGGCCCGGTGAGGAAGTCGGCCAGCACGAACACTCCGAGCACCGCCAGTGTCGCGTGCTTGATCAGGGAAAAAGAAAGTGCACCCTGGTCGGTTTCGAGCCCGATCTGTTCTTCCACCGAGTTCTTGAAGAACGCCAGCGCGGGCAGGTCGCGCGTGCGCAGGCGCAGGCTTTCCAGATAGAGTAACTGCACAGAACTGGCGGCCGCCAGCAGAGCGGCCGTGAGCACGGTGAGCGCCAATAGCGCAAAGGTCATACGCTCACCCGTTCGATAAGTCCGGCCGGCAACGCGAGTTTCTTGCGCCAGGCAGTCTCGGCACGCGACATCGCACCGCGATCACCCTCATGATCCATGCCCATCAGATGAAGCACACCGTGCAGCATCAGGATGCGAATTTCGTCCTCCACGGAATGGCCGAACTCACGCGCTTGCGCCGCCGCCCGCTCGCCGGATATGGCCAGCTCGCCCAACTCGCTGCTGCCTGCTTCTGCCGGAAACGAAAGCACATCGGTCGGGTAGTTCTTTCCTAGAAACTGGCGATTGAGGCGCCGCAGTTCAGAATTGTCGGTGAGCAGGCAGAGAAATCCGCGGCCGCGAGTGACGCGATCGCGCAGCCCTGCGGCGAACTCCTCAAGGGCGCCGCGGCGCAATCCCGACGGAGCGCGGCGGAATAGAACCAGAGGTTCAGAATCAGGCATGAAAACGCCCTCAGGCGCTGGGCGGCTCAGGAGCGCTCCCGGTTTCGGATGCCGGTTCCACGGGAGCCTCCGGCACATCGCTCGAGAGGCGAAGCGTCAACTGCCGTCCCGCGCCCACCATCTCATTGTATTTTTCGTACGCTTTTACGATGCGCTGCACCAGGCTGTGCCGCACCACGTCGCGCTCGTCGAAACTGACGAAGCTGATGCCGGTCACGCCCTTGAGCACCTCGAGCGCATCCAGCAGCCCGCTGCGTTTGCCGGCCGGCAGATCGATCTGCGTGACGTCGCCGTTCACCACCATCTTCGAGTTGAAACCCTGGCGGGTGAGCACCATTTTCATCTGCTCGGCGGTCGAGTTCTGCGCTTCGTCGAGAATAATAAAGCTATCGTTCAACGTGCGGCCGCGCATGAACGCAATGGGCGCTACTTCAATCACCGAGCGCTCCAGTAACTTTTCCACCTTGTCGGCTTCCAGCATGTCGTAGAGCGCGTCGTACAGAGGCCGCAAATAAGGGTCGACTTTTTCCTGCAAAGTGCCAGGGAGAAATCCCAGCCTTTCGCCTGCCTCAACCGCCGGACGCGTGAGGATGATGCGCATGACCCGCTTGGCCATAAGAGCCGAGACGGCCATGGCCACCGCCAGATAGGTTTTCCCGGTGCCCGCTGGTCCCACGCCGAAAACCAGATCGTTGCGCTCGATGGCTTCCATGTAGCGCCGTTGATTCACGGTCTTGGGCGCCAGCAGTTTTTTCCCGAAATTCCTCTGCCGCCCGCTGGACACCAGGGCGCGCAAGCTGACTTCGGGATCTTCCGTGCAGACGCGCAGATAGCCGTTCAGATCGCCGTTGTTGAAAACATGCCCTTCGCGCACCAACGCCACGTAGTCTTCCAGGATGTTTTCGGCGCGCAAGACGTTGGCCGGCTCGCCTTCGATTTCGAGCGAGCTATCGACCAGCTGTGTACTGACTTGCAGCCCAGACTCAAAAAGGCGAATGTTCTCATCACGGGTTCCGAACAGGCTTTCGATTCCACGGACGATGGGTACGCTCACTTTCATTTAGCGGGTATCTGGATACCTCCGATTATTCATGGATAGCCGCGCACGTGGAAAACAGCTTGGTGATTGCGCGCAACACCGATGGCCTTGGGAGGGCGGGGAGGGATGAGCGAAGCGGCCCGCAGTTGCGGACGGAATTACCTACCATCTGAGCGCATTATACCAGAGTGATAGGAAGATGCTCAAACCAGGTTTGACAACCAAGTTCGGCTCTGCAATCGGGGTCAGAGAATCACTTGCGAAAGCGGCGTTTGGGTATCGCTCGCGCGGCGGTAGTGCTGCTCCTGCTGTTGCGACAGGCAGGCCTTCACCACCAGCCGTTCCCCCCCGCACACGAAGGGGACGACGATCCAATCCGCTCGGTGGATGCTGGACGCGGTGAAGTTATGGCCGAAGACGACGACTGGAATGCTCATGTCCAGAGATCCTATCTCCGGCTCCAGGCCGATCTTGAAACTGCCAATGATCATGTTGGCGATCTCTCCAACGGCATCCAGAACCTCCGGGTCGACAGAGGCATATTCCGACGAGAGCAATTGGCCGGAAATCTTACGCGCGAAATCGGCCGAGCACAGGATACACCCCGTCCCCATCCATTTTCCAGTAAGTCCGATCAGAGCGACCACTCCGTTGGCCGGCTCGGGCTTGTTGGGCTGCCGGTGGGCCTCCTCAATGACTAGATCGAGGCCCAGCATCATCGAAAACACCTCCTCGACGGCGGCGCGAATGGCGGCAACTATTTTCTCCTGCGCTAATTCTTCTGGCATGGTTTCTCCCGGTACCTGGCGGGCCGCTCCTAGGGACTGCCTGCGGGCCGGCGGCGGCAAGGCTGCTCCGGCTGGGGCGAAAGGCAAGCCTTGACTTCCATCCGCCCGCCGTCACCGGCAAAGGGGACAACCACCCAATCCACCGTGTGGGTGCTGCCTGCCACGAAATTGTGCCCAAAAACGACCACGGGTATGCTCATTCCCATGGGCCCGGCATCCGCTTCAAGAGCATTCTTAAAGTTGCCGATGATCATATTCGTGACCTCGCCCATGGCGTCGAGGACCTCCTGGTCGACCGAGTGATACTCTGCCATGAGCAGTTGCCCAGAGATCTTGCAGGCGAACTCCGCCGAGCACGCGATGCTGCCGGTCCCCATCCATTTTCCGGTCAGACCAATTAGAGCGACGACACCGTTGGTGGGTTCCGGCTTGGAAGGTTGCCGGTAGGCTTCCTGGGCCGCCAGTTCGAGGCCCAGCATGGTGGAAAAGACTTCTTGGGTGGCATTCCGGATTGCCCCAACGACTTTTCCTTGATCCAGCTCCTGTGGCATGGTCTCTCCTGATATGTGTGCGGGCGCTATTAGAGGATGCCTGCCAGCTTTTCCTTGATCTGATCCGCGGTGAACGGTTTGCGTACGAATCCTTGCGCGCCCAGTTGGACCGCTTCCATGACCTTGGTCTGGCTCCCCTCGGTGCTGATCATCAGCACGGGGATGTGCTTCCAGGGATCGTGGGAACGGAGTTCGCCCAGAAACTGCAGGCCATCCATGTTGGGCATGTTGATATCGGATAGGATCAGGCCCACGGGTTGCTGTCTGACGGCGTCGAGTACCTGCGCTCCTATTTGACTGTCAACCTGGTCAGTGTTGAGCAGCTCTCTTACGGCGAGTTCCTGGAAGGCCTGCCCTCGCCCACCTGCATCACTTCCTTGAGCCTGGAACCCTACGAAGGCAACGCCGTCCTCGAACTCAATCCCTCCATCATTTTTCCCATCCTTGAAATGCTGTTAGGCGGGAATGGCAAAAATCCGGCGGTGGTCCAGCGGGAAATCACCGAGATCGAACAGAACCTCCTCGACGGCTTGTTCCGCATCGTTCTGCACGACCTCACCGAGGCCTGGAAAGGCGTCACCTCGATCGATTTCAAGATCGAAAGCATGGAGAAGGAGCCGCAACTGCTCCAGGTTCTGGCGCCCAATGAGGCCGTCGTGGCGGTGGGCATCGAGGTCCGCACCGGCGATGCCACGGGCATGATGAACTTGGCCATGCCTGCCATCATCATTAAGATGATGCGCCAGAAGTTCGAGCAGCAGTGGTCGGTGCGCAAAGCCGAGTCCAGCGAGGCCGAGCAGGAACGCATGCTCCGGTTTCTGTGCGATGCCACGGTCGAAATCGACAGCCGGCTGGAGGGCGCCACTTTCAGCGTCGAAGAGTTTCTCGGCCTCGTCGAGGGCGACCTGCTCCTATTCGACCATCCCCTCCACCGTTCGTTCGACGGCATCGTCAACGGCAAACTGAAGTTCAAGGGCCAAATCATCCGCGTGGGCAACAACAAGGCCCTCCGCATCGACTGACCCCATTCCCGTGGATTCCCGCGGCTCGATTTTCGGCCCGCAGTTGTAGGCGACGCCCCGAAGCCGCTACATTGGAATTCTGCAGTTTCTCCTCACATTAGGGTCGATGGGTGTCGCGCTCGTGGCTACGGCGGCCGCCTTCGCGGGCATCCTTCTTGGCATTTCCCTCAAGGGTGCCGGCCACGGAACGCGCCTGATGGTGCCCTTCGCCGGTGGCCTGCTCATGGGCATCGCGGCCTTCGGCCTCCTGCCCGAGCTGACTGAGGAGCTTGGCCTGGCGCTCGGCCTGCTGCTCGTCGCGGCCGGATATCTGATCTTGCGCGTCATCAACCGATACCTGTTTCCCGTGTGCCCTTCCTGTTCGCATGACCATGACCACAACGCTTGCGATACCGCCCTGCACGGATTCGCCACGCCGCTGGTGATCGCCGCCGCCATCCACAGCACGCTCGACGGCTGGAGCATCGTGACGGCGCAAGCAGCGGTGTCAGCGGGCGTGCGCCTGGCTCTGCCTCTGGCGATGGTGCTGCACAAGATTCCGGAGGGCATCGCGTTGGGCGCCATCCTACGCGCCGCCGTCGCTTCGCGCTGGCCGGCTTTCTTCTGGTGCGTGTTGTGCGAAGGTTGCACGCTCCTCGGGGGCGCCGTCGGGCTCGGTCTCGCCCCCGTCCTGGGTCAAGCCTGGATCGGCTATCCCCTAGGCATTGCCGGCGGCACGTTCGTCTATCTTGGATTCCACGCTGTTCACGGCGAATGGAAGCGGCGCGGCGCCATTCCCGCTTTCGTTCCCGCGCTTGCCGGTGCCGCTGGCGTCGCCGCCTTGCAGCACGGGGCCGAGGTGTTCCTGCGCTAGCCCCCCACACTTAGTACCCCTCCCCATTCAGAAACCCATTCAGACACCCATTCCAAAACACCCATTCCAAAACCCATTCCAAAACCATTGACATCGGCGCGGGATCGGTCTAGACTCCTTCCATAGATAAACTATGGGAATACGAGATTCTCGCCGGACCGAGATCCCGCCCGGGACGCTCGACATGCTGATCCTGAAGTCGCTTTCGCGAGGGCCGATGCATGGCTACGCGATCGCGGAGCACATTCACCAAATGTCGGAGGACGTGCTGGAAGTGGAAGAAGGCTCGCTCTATCCGGCGTTGCAGCGCTTGCTACTGCAAGGTTGGGTCTTGGCGGAGTGGGGCCAGTCGGAGAACAACAGGCGGGCACGATTTTACCGGATGACCGCGGCGGGCCGCAAGCAATTGGAGCGTGAGCTCTCGGAGTTTCACCGCGTGATTCGCGCGATCTCGCGCGTCATACAAACAGCATAGGAGGATGATATGCCGCGGCTGTGGCGAAGGCTGATGTTTCTGTTCCAGCGCCGCAAGTTCGAGCGCGAACTCGCGGAAGAGATGCAGCGTCATCTGGACCTCAAAGCACAGGCCGGCGGTGGAACTGAAGAAGCGCGTTATGCGGCGCAGCGCCAATTCGGGAACGCAATTCTGCTGCGTGAGATCAGCCGCGACATCTGGGGATGGAGATGGCTGGAAACATTGATCCAGGACGTGAAATACGGATTCCGCATCCTGCGAAAGGATCCGGGATTCACAACGGTCGCCGTCGTGGCATTAGCGCTGGGCATCGGCGCCAACACGGCCATCTTCAGCCTGATGAATGGCGTGCTGCTGCGGCCCCTGCCGTTCCCCGATCCCGATCGGCTAGTGCTCGTGTGGGAGGAGACATCTATTTTTGGTCTGCGGGACAGCCCGGCTTCCATGGGCAACTTCATGGAGTGGCGCGCCCGGAACCGGGTGTTCCAGGACATGGGGACGCTCGACAACTCGTCCTATCAGTTGACCGGCGGCGGCACTCCCGAGCAGGTCAATGGTGCGATCATCATGGCCGGTTTCCTGCGCGCGCTCGGCGTGCAGCCGTTGCTGGGCCGCGCATTCACCGGGCAGGATGACCAACCCGGAGCGCCAAAGTTGGTGCTCTTGAGCCACGCGTTGTGGCAGCAGCGCTTCGGCGGCGATCGCGATGTAGTGGGCCGCACCATGATGCTTGACAACGAGCGCTATGCGATCGCCGGCGTCATGCCCGCTAACTTTCGCTTTCCCGACGCGCTCACGGCGCTTTGGACCAACGCTGGTGCTGCCTATAGCGCGCGCGATTATGCCAACCGCGGCCGGCATGATTTTCTCGTGGCGGCGCGCCTTAAGCCGGGAGTCAGTGTCGAACAGGCGAACCAGGATATCAAGGCCATCGCGGCGCAACTCGCGCGCGAGTACCCGAACGACAACGGCAAGATCGGCGCCTTTGTCGCTCCCATGTGGGAACACTTCGTCAGCGAAGTGCGCGAAGTGTACTACATCTTGCTCGGCGCGGCGGGGTTCATTCTGCTGATTGCATGCGCGAATGTCGCCAACCTGCTGTTGTCGCGCGCGGCCAACCGAAGCCGCGAGTTCGCGGTCCGGATGGCGCTCGGGGTGGGTCGCGGTAATATCGTCCGCCAGTTGCTGGTGGAAAACCTGCTGTTGTCAGGCATCGGCGGCGGGCTCGGTCTGCTTCTCTCCACGCAGACCTTCGGCTTTTTGAAGAAGCTCGTTCCGGAAACGGCTTCGGGCATCGCTGCCATTCAACTGGATTGGCGCGTGCTCGCCTTTACGCTCCTGGCGGCATCGGGAACCGCTTTCCTTTTCGGGTTGGCGCCCGCGCTGGAGTCGGCTCGTCCCGATCTGAATTACGCGCTCAAGAAGGCTGGAACGCGCGGATCAAGCGGCCAGCGCTCACGCCTGCGCGACATTCTCGCCGGAGGCGAGGTCGCCTTGGCCATCGTTCTGTTGATCGGCGCGGGGCTAATGATCCGGACCTTTGCCGCAGTGCGCGGCATCGACCCCGGCTTTCGCACTCGCAATCTTTTGACTTTGTCGACGCCGCTAGCTTGGCAGAAATATGGGGATCGAGCCAAGCGCAACGCTTTTTATGAGCAGGTCATCGAGCGCATCCAAGCTTTGCCGGGAGTCATTTCGGCCGGCTATACCACCGGCGTTCCACTGGTCT
>Ga0181536_10001125_pt1 | contig 31782 bp, 22 predicted proteins | sample PEATcosm2014_Bin_41_FD_121105 | JGI IMG/M metagenome (GOLD analysis project Ga0181536, IMG submission 121105) | Peatland microbial communities from MTU Mesocosm Facility, Houghton, MI, USA - PEATcosm2014_Bin17_60_metaG | ecosystem: Environmental > Terrestrial > Soil > Wetlands > Peat | place...
GATAATCCTTGAGGTGCGTCCGGTTGGTCGTGCCCACCTCGACCAGCCGCGCCCGGCTTTGCGCCATCACATCGGGCAGCCGGAAGGAACCGCCGATCTCAATGAGCTGGCCGCGCGAAACGATGACTTCGCGTCGCGCCGCGAGCGCGGCCAGGACCAGCAGCGTGGCGCCGGCATTGTTGTTGACGACCGTGGCGGCTTCCGCGCCGGTGAGTTCGGTGAACAGGGGTTCGACCAGTTCATCCCGTTCAACGCGCTCGCCGGAATCGCGATCCACGGCCAGGTTCACGTAACCCTTCAATCCGGGAATCATCGAATCTACGACGCAACCAGGAAAGACCGCGCGCCCCAAGCCGGTGTGGAGAATGATGCCGGTGGCGTTGATGGCTTCGCGCACGCGCGGCTCGACGGCCTGTTGCAGCAACTCGTTGGCGCGGCTCATCACCGCCTCGGCGGTGATGTGTTGTGCTCCGCACCGGCTGGCGGTGTCATCCAGAATTTGTTGCCGCAGGCCGGCAAGGGCGCGGCGCAGGCACTCGGTCACCAGCGGCAGGGGCTGTTGCCGGAGCCAGCCGGCGACGGTTTCGCTCTTCAACAGTTCAGTAACGGAGGGGAGATTCCGGAGCAGCTCCTGTTTTGGGTCCGACATAATATTGCCTGGCGCGGCGCTAATTTTATGTAAGTGCAACGCTGATAGAATGACCTCCCCATCTTTCGAGGTCAACCTTGCTTGCAGCAGAGTGGTCCAGACGGGGCAGCCGACCGGAAGTGACGCGTGACGTTTCCACGGCCGTATGGTCTAAATCGTTATTGAATCTCCGACATCAGAAATGCCGGCCATCATGAACAAGCGAAGGATGCTCTGGTTGTCGCGGAAAGACTGGACGCGGCCAGGGGCCGCATTGCTGGTGGCAGCGGTTATCGCAGTGAATTGCCCGGGCAACGTTTCGGGCGGCGACAATTCCGCCCGGCCCGGTGCCCCATCCGGAATGGTGACGACGGTCCTGCTGGAGTATCAGGAGACAAGTTACCGGTTCCTGTTCCGGAATATTTCCATCGAGCGCCGGACGGATCCGTTCCCCAAAGAGCCGGCGCCGGCTCCCGGCCATGTCGTGCGCGGGGTGTTAAAGTTTGGCGACAACCCGAGCAACGCCATTCCTTTCCTCTGGCAACCCGGCGCAAAAAAACTCTACCTCGATCTGAATCGCAACCAGGACTTGACCGACGATGCGGACGGGGTGTTTTCCGGGTGCCTGACGGGGCCGCGTTTTCCAACGATCAATCACCAGGTGTTCACGAACATTCACCTCGCTTTTCCGGCAACCTCCGTCGGCGCCCCCATGCTGGTGGACTTCGATTTCTTTCAGTATGGCGAGTCCGGGCGCCCGCTGGTCAACGTGATGGCGCGTTCGTTCTGGCAGGGCAAGGTGACCGTGGCCGGACATGATTGGCAGGTGGGATTGGTGCAGAACCTGTCAGGCCAGCCGGGCTCCTTCCAGCTCGGCCAATTGTTGCTGCGTCCTTGGGAAGAGCGAAACAAACGGTTCAGTGCCTCTAGCGAAAAACCGGAGGACACCATGGGGATTGCCTGGGAAGGGAAGAACTGGGTGGTGCGGGCGTCGGACGCCTTCGCCTTTTCGCCCAAGGTCTTTTTTGAGGGACACGCCTGCCAGTTGGACTGGAGCGCCGAGCCGCGGGGCCGTGAGGAAAAACTTGCGCTGCGGTTGACGGAACAGCAAACCGCACTGGGTGAATTGCGAATCACCGGCAGTTTCATTCAGCGCCTTGTCTTGACGGGCGGGCCGTATGTGGTCGTCCTGGCCCAGCCGCCGGGCAGCGTGAAGGTCCCCCCCGGCCGATACCAGCCCTACCGCGTCTGGCTCAAGCAAGGCGAGGCGGAGGCTTACTTCAATTTCGGTCTGCCGCAAACCGGCAAGGCGAATGTGATCGAGGAAATCACCGGGTCGCAACTGCCGGTGGTGAGTCCGCCGCCGCCGGAGCAGGCGGTCGTGGTGGATGAGCAACGGCCCGGCGTGTTGGCCGTGGGCGGGCCATTGACCAATTGCGTCTCCGCCACCCGCCGCGGGCGGAACCTGCTGTTCAGCTACCGATTGATCGGTGCCGGTGGTGGAGAATACTGGCTGGCGAATGGGGGCGACCGGAAGCCGCCGCAATTTACCGTCGGCAGGTCAGGGAAACAGATCGGGTCGGGCCAGTTTGAGTTTGGCTGAGACGGCTTCTGCTCGTACTCATGGCGAGTACCCTCCACGACGACCGGCCATCTCCAAATTGCTGCTTCGCGGGATTTGGGCGGTTTGGGCGCCACGGAAGGTTCGCCGGTCGCATATAATTGGACGGCAGCGGGCCTGATGTCGCCGTTGCTGCCGTGGCTGGCCATCCTGGCCTTGCTGACGCTCAAACCCAATCACGGCTGGTCCGCGTGGTGGATCTGGTTGCCCCTGGCAGGTCTGGCGGCCGGGTGGCATTGGTTAGAACTGGCATTGCCAAGCTCGCATACCGGTCTGCCCGAGGGGATGCTTGGGGTGTTCTTGGACGTTCCCGTCGCTCTGGCGTTTGGGTTGGCCGCACTCTGGTTGCTGGCCTCCCACCTTGGCCGCAACCATCGCTTCCGCACTTTCCTAGGCACGTTGGCCGTCCTGATGGTTTTCACCGTTTTCAGCTTTGCGGCCACCGCTGGTTGGAGTCTGGGGTTGGAGCCGATCATGGGCCTTTTAGACCCGCGACATTGTTCAGCCACCGCCGTTGCGGGGGAGATGGCGCTGCCGTTTCTCGTTCTGCCGGTGCTGCTGGCCATGGTGGTCGCCGCGGCCATGGCTTTGTGCGGGCTGGCCTGTCGGTGGCGACATGGTCCGTGGTGGCTCTGCCTGTGGCTTTTCCTGTTCCTGCCGGCGGTCTCGGCTGCGGTGTCGGCGCTGCTCCATTATTTGTGCCGGATGGCCTCACCCGGCAGCATGGATTTCCCCCTATTCCTCGGGATCGGGCCGTTTATGGTGGTGGTCATTTTCGCGACGTTGCTGCCGTTTCTGGTTCTTTCCTGGACCAACGCATTGTTCCGTGAGCGACTCAAGGCCCTTTTTAACCTGGGGCCTTAAGAATCAAGCTCCGGGCGGAGTGAGCCGGGAGCTCAAAGCCCTCCCTGTCGTCGGGACAGCCCGGCGAGAATGGCCGCCCCCAGCGCGCCGGTGAATTGCGGCTGCGGCGCGACGCGGACTGGACAAGCCAAAACCTCCTCCAGCGCGCGGGCCATGCCAACCTGCAACGCGACGCCGCCGGTAAAATAAACCGGCGGCGAAACAAACCGGCCGGCCAGCGCCGAAACGCGCGTGGCAATGGAGTTTTGCACGCCGGCCACCACGTCCGGCAGGGGTTTGCCGTCGGCCAGCAGGCCGATGATTTCCGTCTCGGCGAACACCACGCACATGTTGCTGATGAGCGCGGGCTTTTTGCTTTGGCATGCCACTTCCGCCAGCTTTTCCCAATTCATGTCCAGCCGTGTCGCGACCATTTCCAGAAAACGTCCGGTGCCCGCAGCGCAGCGGTCGTTCATCGCAAAATCGCGGACACGCCCGCCGTCTTCGAGACTGATGACCTTGCTGTCCTGTCCACCGATTTCAATGATCGTGCGCGCGTCGGGAGCCACGTGATGCACTCCGCGCGCATGGCACGTAATCTCGGTGATGGTGGTGTCGGCGAAATGGACGGTGTTGCGTCCATAGCCGGTGGCCACCACACTGAAAATCTGCGACCGCTCCAGTCCTGCATCCCTCAAAAGTTTTTTGAAAAGTTCCGCCGCCAGCCGTTCCTGTTCCACGCCCTGATCGGTCAGGCCGGAAGCGAGAACTTGCATCCGGTCGGTGTCAAACAACACCGCCTTGATGGAGCGCGAACCCGCGTCTATGCCGGCGCAAATCATTTGGTTCTCCTGGCCTTCGCGGTTTCAATGAGTGCCTGCAACCGCGAGCCGAGGGTTGGCAGCATGGCATCACATACCGGCGGAATTTCAAGTTCGATTGCGGGAATTCCGATTTTTCGCCGCACGGTTTCGAGGATGATTTCCCCCTCGCGGGCGCAGTGGCTAGCACCGGGAATGCGCGAGACGACCACGGCCTCGGCATGGCCGGCCTGACATTCGCGGACGATGCGCCCGGCACGGTCGGCCGTCGGGCCGACCATCGGATCGGCCAGCGCGGTGCGGGCCAGCGCATCCAGCGGCGGCAGATTTTCGGGAATCAAATCCAGTGCGTGCGTGAACATATAATCCGAACCGCAAATGCGCCCGCCGAGTTCCTCCAGCAGGTTCATCGCGCGCAAATCCGCGACCGGATTCACCCAAAAAACCCGCACGGCGTCAGCGCCGATGACAAACTGGTTTTGCCGGACGCGTGATTGAACCTCGGCCAGCAAGTCTTCAAGCACGGCGATGGTTTCCTCGCGGTCGGAGCAGAAATGAATCGCGAGCATTTCCGCCACGAGCATTTCCAGAGCGGGTAGCGGTGCAGCGGTCGCGGAATAAACGGTCGTCCGCAGCGCCTGGAGCAGGCGGCGGACTTCGTTCGCTTTTCGAATCCCGCCGGCCAGCGTCTGGTCATCCAAAGGTTGTCCGGCCAGTTTGCCCAGTGATTGGGCGACCCGCTGCAATTCCTCCCGCACACAGTCCACTTGGACCTGCGGCGCAAACAGGTTTCCCGGCAACGCGCAGGAAGCCTCCTGGGGATCGGGTTGGCGGCGGCGCGGGATTTCCCACCAAAAAATGGAATGGCCGAGATGTTCCAGCCGTTGTGCGATGGCGGAAAAATCGTCACAGACGGCGCCGGTGCTGCAAACGAGCAAATCCGGCCGCGGAAAATGTTCGCCGTTCTCGAAGGCCGGCAGCATCGCGCGCACCGGACAAAACGAGGCGTCAATGCCCATCGCTTCCGCCTGTTGCAGCAGCCTGTCGCTACACTCCATGAGGCATGGCGTCCACCACGCGCCGTCCGGATAAAACGCCCGCACGCCCGGCAGCGCATACGCCATGACCGGCACGGTGCCAAGGTCTTTCATCGTGCCGACAATTTTATCGCCGTTGGCGCGGGCCTGATGCAGCCGCTCGTTTTCCGTCAGCAGAAAATTCCAGAGGCGCAGCGCGGCGGCCGAGTTGTCGAACTGCAATTGCTCCAGCCGGAAATCCTTTTCGCGGACGACATGACGCCGTAGCGGCCCGCCATAAGCGGGTTCGCGCAGGCCCTCCCGCCGGAGTTGCTCGTAGCGGTCGTCCCACCCGTCCAGATTCAACTTGCGCGGCGAAGTGTTCATCTGAGCGTTTCCACAAAAGCCTGGAGGCGGTTGAGCTCGCGCGGTGCGGCGCCCGGTTCTCCGCCGGCTTCAAGCAGCAAAACCGGCAGGCCGAAAGTTTCGCGCAAGGTCTGCGCCTCGGCGCGCCATAGATCGCAGCCGGTGAAAAGCCAGAGCACAATGCCGCGCACGTGGCGGGATGCCAGACGCGGCTTCAGCCATGAATAAAGCCGCGTATTCGGCCGCTGGAACACGTCAACGATGTTGTCGCAACAGCTTTGGACGAGCACGTCGAATGGCTGGTTTGCGCCCGCTTCAATCTCAAACGCCGGTGACAGGCTGCGCTCGCCGGTTTCGGTCGCGTTCAGCACGACACGTCCGCCAGCGGCTTCGATTTCGTCCAGCACTTTCCAGTGCGGCGCGAGAAATGGCCCACCGACAAGGGCGAGCGGAATTTGATTTACCGGCGCGGCTGGCGGCAGTGGCGAAAAAGCGCCATCCCAATAAAATCGCGCCACGGCTTCGACAAACCCGCGCGGAGAACTGGCTGGCGCTGATTCGAGCAACTGCTTTCGCCTCCCGCCAGATTGCAGCATTTCCTGCCGCAACATTTCCGGCGATGGCGCGCGGCCGCCGATGGCCAGGAGAAATTGTCCCAGCCGTTCCAGTTCGGAGCGGAATATCTGCCCGGCCGCTGCCGTCTGCCACGTTGCCGGCAGGTTGAACAAAAATGCGCGGCGCTGTCCGCGAAGAATCGCCGCGTCAAAGCCGCGCCGTAACTGGTCGCAGGCCGTTGAAAAAATCACGGCGGAATCCGTCCGTACTTCGGCAAACCGGACTGCGGCCTCCGCGAACGCGCAGACGCCGGCGGAAAGCGGCCACGCGCCGGGCTGGAAAGTTTCCGCTGACCAGATGCCGCGCGGCTGCAGCCCGTGCGCCCGGACCCATTCGGCGGGAATCCACGGGCTGGTGAGGAACACTTCCATTTTGCGCGCCGGTTTTACCGGGTTTTTTCCGCGACGATGAGGCCCTGGATGATTTTCCCGGCTTGGGCGAGCGAGTGAACAAAACGCATTTCACCGACGAGGGTTTGCGCGAGGGCGGTGTCGAAGCCGATGATTTTCAGCGCGTCGAAGGTCAGTTGTTTTTCAATCATGTCGAGGTAAAGCGACACGCTGGCGGCGAAGCGCCCGGTATCCTGCGCGACCCGCACGGAGCAGCCGCTGGCTTCGAGTAGCGACTGGTATTCGCCGGGCGTGAGCACGTTGGGGAATTTCATAAAACCGAGATAACGAGCGGCCTCGTCACCGGTCAATCCGGCCGGGCCTTCCATCCAGTCGGTGAAAACAATTTTGCCCTGCGGTTTGATCAGCCGGGTTGCCTCGGCGATCAACTTCACCTTGTCCTCGACGTAGCACCAGGCGTCTTCGCCCCAAACGAAATCAAACCGGCCGGATGGCAGGCCGGTCGCGCAAACGTTGCCTTCGACGAATGAAATTTTTTCCGTGAGCCCTTCGTCAGCGCAGCGGCGGCGGCCCAGTTGCAGCACGGCGGGCGTAGCGTCCACGCCGGTCATGTGCGCTACGTTGAGGAAGCGCGTCAAAAATCTCATGCCTGCGCCGGTGCAGCAGCAGAGGTCAACGCCCCGCGAGCCGGCGGCGATGCCGGCGCGCTGCGCGAGGTCCATCGAGGATTGGAAGCCGCCGAGGTGAATCTGTTCGCCCATGAGCAGTTCCCAGAGCCGGCCTTCCGGCCCGGAATAAACGGCTTGGACATCCGACAGGTGAATTTGAGGTGCTGATTTCATACGGTTGGTTTATGGTTCGATCTTCCGGGTTGATTCATCGGGGCCGGGCGCGAATCGTCTCAAACAAAGCTTCGACGCGCGCAGAAATTCTCGCGGAGTCCGACGGCGAATAATCCGTCGTGATTTTCAGGTAGGAAAGATGGAGTTCCTCCTCGGCCAGTTTGCGGACGTGCAATGATTCGATGTCGTAGGTGAGGCACGCCTGCCAGACCAGCTCGATGACGCAGTGCGGACGGAATTTCGCCGCGAGCGAGCGCAGCGTTTCGAAACGCCGGGCGTTCGGCGTCATGACCGAACACGGCAGATGGTAGTATTTCCGCGCGATGGCGCGAAGAAGGTCCGGCTCGTCCAAATCCACGTCGTCGAGAATCGGTTTGAGGCCGGTGCAGTTTTCCATGGCCACCACCACCGCGCCGGCGTCTTCGATCAGTTCCAGCACGCGTTCCGCGCCGTGGACAATCGGCACGCCCGTCAGCAGGACGCGGATTTCTGACTTGTTCCGCCGGTTCGTCCTTGGTGGCTGTTGGTTTGCGTCCCCGCTAAAATTTTCAAGGGCGCGTTCATACTGCCGGAGATCCTCTTCGATGCCGGAAATGATGCTCTTGAACTCGATCAACTGCCGTCCCGTGAGCGGCGGCTGGTCGCGAGTCATCAGGTCTGCCAATTGTCGCCGCAAGCCGCGTTCGCGGTTCATCAGCCGGGTCGCGTCGCGAAGCTTCTCGTCCGTGATGTCCGTTTGAAACCGTTGCTCCAGATGCTCCTTGAACTTGCGCACCTCCTGCGTCCAGCGTTCAAACGCGTCGGCATCGTCGGCCTTCTGCGGCAGTTCGAGCACGTACATTGGTTTGGTTGCGCTCATCAGCTCGAACATTTTCTTTTTTCCGTCGCAGGTCGTCTCGGCGACGATCAAATCCGCCCCATTCAAAAAGGGATTTTTCCCGGTGACGTGATAACCGAAGGTGGATTTGATCAGCGGACACAGATTGGCGGGCAGAAATTGTTCGGCGGCAGGAATGGTCGCCGCGGACCCGCCGCACAGGCAGACCGGCACCGCGCTGGCGGCCAGGATGATTTCGCGCGGGGTGAATTCGCACATGATCCCCACGACGGGCCGCCCTGCTGCTTTGGCGGCCTCAACCCGGTCATAACAGTGGTCAATCATGCCGGCGAACCAGGCCAAAGGATTTGGCGCGCCTTCGGACGTGATGGCTGCTTGAAGACCGGGGGCACTGCGCATAATTGGGAGTGAAGATTTGGTTGTTTTTTAAACAAAGGCAAGCTTATCAAACCATGATAGGACGAACCAGCCAAATCCCCCCAATGGAAGCGGTGCTCGACACGCCGCCACTTTCCGCTTCCATTCCTTTTCGATTGTTATAAGTTCCTGACAACCATGAACGCAAAAACACTGCTTTTCTCCCTCGTGTGTGTTTCCGGGCTGGTCTTGCCGTCCGGGCTGTTCGCCCAGACGCCCAAGGTTAATTTTCCGGCGGCCAGTCCCGCCTGCACACTGAAACAACGCGTTGGTCTGACTGACTTTGAAATTGTTTATTCCCGCCCCGGCGTCAAGGGCCGCACCATTTTTGGCGGCATCGTTCCGTACGGCCAGGTGTGGCGCACGGGCGCCAATCAGGCCACCAAAATCACCTTCAACACGCCGGTGAAATTCAATGGCACCGAGATGCCCGCCGGCACCTATGGACTGTTTACCATCCCCAGCGAGACAGAATGGACCGTCATCCTGAACACAAATTCCGCGCAGTGGGGAGCCTATCAATACAATGAGAATGCTGACGTTGCGCGTTTCAAGGTGACACCCGTTACGCTGACGAATATCACCATTGAGACCTTCACGATTGAATTCAACCACATCCGCGATGAATCGGCGGTGCTTGATCTGGTCTGGGACAAAACGGTTGTCCCCATCCACCTGGAAGTTGACGTCAGCAGCAAGTTGGTGCCGCAAATCGAAGCCGCCATGGCATCGCCGGACAAAAAGGATGCCGGGCTTTATTTCCAGGCGGCCACGTTTTATTACAACCATGGATTGGACCTGAAAAAGGCGCTGGCCTGGGTTGATGCCGGGCTGGAAGGCCAGCCCCGGATAGCCTTTGAATTGCTCCATCTGAAGGCCCAGATTTTGGCCAGGCAGGGCGACAAGGCCGGTGCGATTGCCGCCGCCAAACAATCCAGCGAACTGGCGATCAAGGCTGAAGGTCCCGGCAGTTCGTTTGTGAAGATGAACGATGATATCATTTCCAGCCTGCATTGATGGCATCTGTTACCTTTGCTCACGCCGAAACGTCATTCACAACCATTGAAACCAAAAGGTGAAAAATACCATGAATAAACTCAAATCCGCGCTCATCATCGCCACCATCATCGCCATTGCCTTGCCGGTGATGGCCCAGCGCAAACGCGTCAGCCCGCATGAAACCATCAGCGCGGCTATTGACGGCAACAAGATCACCATCGTCTATGGGCGTCCTTATTCCAAGGACCCCAAGACCGGCGAGGTCCGCAAAATCTGGGGCGGGCTTGTGCCTTACGGCAAGGTCTGGCGCACCGGGGCCGACGAAGCGACCCTGCTCACCACGGAACAGCCGATCGTGCTGGGTGGGACGACGATTCCGGCAGGCACCTACTCGCTGTTCACCCTGCCCGCAGCCGACGGCACCGCGAAGTTGATCATCAACAAGCGGACCGGGCAGTGGGGAATTCCATATAAAGAGCAGAATGAAGCGACAAATGAGCTGGCGCGGATTGACCTGAAGAAAGCCGCGCTGGACAAGACGGTGGACCAGTTCACGATGGCAATTGAGCCGAACCCGGCGGGCGGCGGTGTGCTGAAAATGATGTGGGAAAACACCGGTTTCTCGGTGCCGTTCACCGTCAAGAAATAGCGCACCGGGAAAGTCCAGGTATTTGGCCATACGTGATCGGTTGCTTCCTGCAAAAGACCGGCAGGTTTCGGCATCGTGAGGTTGTAATCGAAGATAGCGCCAGCCGCCGTCGCGCCGCGAAGGTGGAAGGACTGGTACACTCCAGGACGCTATTGCGCAACCGGGAGATGATTAGCATTCAGTGTGACTGAATGGTTGTAGGTTGTACGGCAAGTTTGGAGGTTCCATTAAGACTATGACAATTTCATTCAAAAGGCCGGACTGTCGCACGCGCTGGTTCCCCTGCTTGGCCGTCATCGGGGCCTGTCTGCTGGCCGGCAACCCGGACGGCCGGGCCGCTGAACCGCTGCCCGCAACCGCCATTTTGCAGCAACTGCAAAGCTTCCGCGAAATGGGCAGCGTTCTCTACATCGCCGCTCATCCCGACGATGAAAATACCCTGTTGATTGCCTATCTGGCGCGCGGGCGAAATTATCGCACCGCCTATCTCTCGCTGACACGTGGTGACGGTGGCCAGAACGTGCTGGGTCCGGAATTCGGCGAGGAATTGGGCGTGGCCCGCACCCAGGAATTGCTCGCCGCCCGCCGCCTCGACGGTGGCCATCAGTTTTTTTCCCGCGCCGTTGACTTTGGATTTTCCAAGGACTACCGCAAAACGCTGAACATCTGGGACAAACAACAAGTGTTGTCCGATGTCGTGCGCGTCATCCGCGAATTCCGGCCGGACGTGCTCATCACGCGTTTTTCTCCCGTGCCCGGCGGCACTCATGGCCATCACACGGCGTCAACGGTGCTGGCCCTCGAAGCATTCAAACTGGCCGGTGATACGAATGCGTTTCCCGATCAACTCCGGGACCTAGCGCCGTGGCAACCCAAACGCATTCTCTGGAATGAGGGCGGTTTCCAGCGCGGTGGGACTGGAACCAATGTCATTCGAATGGATGTCAGCGGCAATGACCCGGTTTCCGGGGCATCATTTGCCGACGTTGCCGCGCGCAGCCGCGCCATGCACAAGACGCAGGGCTTTGACAATTTCCGGGGCTTCGGCGGTGGTGGCGGACCAAGGACCGAGTCATTCCAGACCTTGGACGGTGAACCTGCCACCAACGACATCCTTGATGGTGTGGATACCACGTGGAGCCGTGTGCCCGGGGGCGCTGACATTGGCAAATTGGCTGATGAGGTCATTGCCAAATTCAATCCCGAGAATCCTTCCGCCAGCGTGCCCGCGTTGCTGGAATTGCGAAGCCAACTGACTGCTTTGCTGACAACCGATCCTTTGGTCGTCGAAAAGCGCGCCCAACTCGACCGCATTCTACAGGCTTGTCTCGGGCTCGAAGTGGAGACAGTGATTCCTCAGGCCGAAGTCGTGCCGGGAGAGACATTGAAGATGCACCATACGGCCATCGTGCATTCCGGTGTTCCGATCCGCTGGTTGGGTGTGCGTTATCAGGACATTGCGAGTGGAATCACCAACGCAATGGAACTGCATTCAAACCAATTAGCTTCGCGGGATTCAGAGCAAACGCTGCCTGCCAGCACGCCACTGACTCAGCCATACTGGCTGCGCGAAGAAGGCACGCCCGGTATGTTCCGTGTGGATGATCCTACGCTGATCGGCCGCCCGGAAAATCCGCCGGTGTTTCCCGTTGAACAGGTTTTCGAAGTTGGCGACCAGATGTTGGTCGTTCCGGATGAGCCGGTGCAGGTCACCACCAATTCTGCGAAAATGGAAATCCGCCGCCGGTTGGATGCGATTCCACCCGTCTCGCTTGGCTTCGATTCGCAGGTCGAACTATTTGCGCCCGGCAATTCCCGTCCGGTGGAAGTTGAGATAACCGCCTACCGCGCCGATGTAGCCGGCACCGTGCAATTGGAAGCGCCGGCTGGGTGGAAGGTCAAGCCTGCCAAACAATCTTTTCATCTGGCCAAGGTCGGCGACCACAGACGGTACAAGTTCACCGTTACTGCGCCGCCAGAGTTTACCACGGTCAAAATCATCGCCAGTGCGGAGGTTGGCGGTACGTGCTATCAGAACGAGCGCAAGGAAATCAACTATCCGCACATTCCGCTGCAATTGCTCCAGCCGCCGGCAAGTCTCAAGGCCGTCAGCCTCAACCTCGTAATCCGCGGCCACAAGATTGGCTATCTGCCGGGAGCTGGTGACAGCGTGGCCGACGGCTTGAAGCAAATGGGTTGCTCGGTGACGACCTTGACCGATGCGGACCTCACGCCCGAACGATTGCACGGCTTCGATGCCGTGGTCATCGGAGTTCGTGCGTTCAATGTCCGGACCAATCTGGAGGCGCATTTGCCAGGCTTGTTCGCTTATGTTGAGGCAGGCGGCACGGTTGTTGCCCAATACAACCGCCCGGAAAATTCACGGACGCTCAAACTTGCGCCTTATGATCTGCATCTGTCGGGCGACCGCGTGACGGACGAGAACGCCACGATGACTTTTCTCGCGCCGGACAATCCGGTGCTGAACACACCGAACAAAATCACGACCGCCGATTTCACGGGCTGGGTGCAGGAGCGGGGGATTTATTTTCCGAACCAGTGGGACGAACATTTCACGCCGATTCTGGCCTGCAGCGATCCCGGTGAAGCGCCGCTCAAGGGCGAATTGCTCGTGGCACCATGCGGCAAGGGGCATTACGTCTATACCAGTCTGGTGTTTTTCCGGGAACTACCGGCGGGCGTGCCCGGAGCCTACCGGCTGTTCGCCAACCTGGTTTCGCTGGGAAAATGAATCTGCCCGATGACACGACCGCCGGTTCATCAGGCGTGACGCCCGCGTCTGCGGATTCAGACCATTGCAAAACCGGCCTGCCCTTGCTGCGCACCTGGCGCGCGGTTTATGTGTTTGTCCTCGCGGCCTTCGCTCTTTGGGTCGGGCTGTTGATTGCGTTGTCGAGGATGTTTTCGTGAACGCGCTCGACTACGTGGTCCTGCTGGGCACGATGCTGGGCATTGCGCTTTACGGCATGTGGCGCACGCGCGGCCGCCACAATCTCGACAGTTACCTCAGAGGCAGTGGCGACTCGCGCTGGTTTGTCGTGGGACTCTCCGTCATGGCCACGCAGGCCAGCGCCGTCACGTTTCTCTCGACGCCGGGCCAGGGATTCGCGAGCGGCCTGGGCTTCATCCAGATTTATTTTGGCATGCCCATCGCGCTCATCATCATTGCCGCGGTGTTCCTGCCCATTTACCGGCGGCTCAACGTCGTCACCGCCTACGAATATCTCGGCCAGCGTTTCGACACCAAGGCCCGTCTCTTGGGCGCCGCGATTTTTCTCCTGCAACGCGGGCTCGGCGCGGGCATCACCATCTATGCCCCGGCCATCGTCCTCTCCACTGTCTTCGGCTGGCCGCTCGACGCCACGATTGTGTGCAGCGGACTGGTGGTGATTGCCTATACCGTTTCCGGCGGCAGCGATGCCGTGAACGTCACCCAGAAATACCAGATTGGCGTGATCTTCGCAGGAATGCTTGCCGCCTGCATCGTTCTCCTGCACAAACTGCCCGCCGGACTCGGTTTGCACGACGCCCTGACCCTGGCTGGCGGCATGCATAAACTGCAAGCGGTGAATTTTTCAACCGATCCCCGCGAGCGTTACACGTTGTGGTCGGGTGTGCTGGGCGCCACGTTCCTGATGCTCGCGTATTTCGGCACCGACCAGTCCCAGGTGCAGCGCTACATCTCCGGCGCGTCGTTGCGCGAGAGCCGCCTCGGCCTGATGTTCAACGCCGTGTTCAAAATCCCGATGCAGTTCTTCATCCTGTCGCTCGGCGTGCTGCTGTTTCTCTTCTATCAATTCGAGAAACCGCCGGTCTATTTTAATCAGGTCGAATGGAAACATCAGGCGGAACACGGTGACGCCGGACGGTTACAGGCCATCGAAACGGACTTTGCCGCCGCCCATGACCGGGAACGGCAGCATCTGGAAACGTGGCTGAACGCGAGGCGCACCGGCGATTCCACCGCGGAAGCCACCGCCCGCGCGGCCGTGTCGGCTGCGCATGAACAGGTGGAAACCGTCCGGGCGCAGGCTGAAATGGCCGTTGATCCCACGGGAAAAAAGAAGGATACCGATTACGTGTTCATCACCTTCATCCTGGACTACCTGCCGCATGGAATCATCGGCCTGCTGGTCGCGACGTTTTTCGCCGCTGCGCTGTCGGCCAAGGCTGCCGAACTCAATGCGCTGGGGTCGGCGACGACCGTGGATATTTACCGGCATGTGATCAAGAGACAGGCGAGCGATGCCCATTACCTCGCCGCCTCGAAATGGTTCACCGTCTTTTGGGGCCTGGTCTCCATCAGTTTCGCCCTCTCGGCCACGCTGGCGGAGAATCTGATTCAAGCCGTCAACATCATCGGCTCCATTTTTTATCCCGTGATGCTGGGTCTGTTTGTGGTCGGGTTTTTCCTGCGTCGCATCGGCGGCACCGCCGTGTTCTGGGGCGCGCTGGCGACGCAGGTGCTGGTCATCTTCCTCTATTTTCGACTTAACATCAGCTATCTCTGGTACAATCTTATCGGATGCGCCGCCTGCGTGCTGTTTAGCTCGATCCTCCAAGCGTGGCTGGGACCTGGCAATAATAGTACGTCGGCGCTGGCCAAACCATGACCACCGCGCCTGTCATCTGTTTCGGCCAGCAACCGTGCGGTTTTTTCCCGAAACGGTTCCTGGTCGCCAAAATTCAGACAGCTCGGCGCCTCCGGGCGAACCTTGGCGGCGAAATTGTCTTCTTTTGCCACGACAGCGACCATGACCCGCGCGAAACCCAGACCGTTCTGCGTCATCGCAAGACCAATGAGCCGGCCCTGCTCAATTTCGCTTTCAAAAACAGGATACAACGAAAATTTTCTCCGCTTTACCTCAAACACATTGCCGCTGGCTGGCAGGACAAGACATTGCTCCAGTTGCCGAACTATGTCGGTCATCCCTTGATCAATGTTTTTAAGAAAAATTCCGCCGCTTTCGTCGCTGATTTCTGCTTGGAGGTGTATCGCGGCATGGGGCTGCTCGAGGGAATCCGTGTGGTGCGTTCGAGTGACCCAGCCGTCCGCGGGGCGGCCTGCGATGTGCCAGAATTTTTCGTAGATGTTCCCTACGAAGGCGAAATTGTCCGCGCCCGTTTCGCCGAGGGCAATTTGACCTTACATGAGGGCGGGGATTCGTTTGTGACGTTGCCCGCGACCACCACCTTTTCAAAGGAACAAATCAGCCCCACGCGCGATACCCGGCTTCGCTGGATGCAATCCGTCGTGCATTGCACGCATTACGTTGCCGGTGCCGGTGAAAAAGCCTACCTTCACCCGAAAGAGACACCGGAAATCACTTTTGTAAATCGCGATGCCATTGAACGCGCCGATGAAGCGTATATCGAAATCCCATCGTGAGGCCACATCATTGCTGGCCTTCGGCGCGCATCCGGACGACATCGAATTCGGGTGCGGCGGTGTCATCGCGAAGGAAACCCGTGCCGGTCGCAAGGCCCACTTTGTCATCTGTTCGCGTGGCGAGGCCGGAACCCACGGCACGCCGGCGCAACGGGTCGCGGAAGCAAGAAAATCCGCCGCTTTGCTGGGCGCGACAGTCGAATTCATAGAACTCGACGGCGATGCGCACCTGGAAGTCAGTGTTGCCCACACCATCAAGCTGGCGGGTGTTCTGCGACGGATTCGTCCGGGCATCGTGCTGGCGCCGAGCCTGGTGGAAAACCAGCATCCTGATCATGCAAAACTCGGACAACTGGTGCGTGACGCCGCCCGGCTCACCCGATACGGCGGATTGAAGGAACTGCGCCGTGTTTGCCCGCATGCCATTGAGCAACTGTTTTTCTATGCGGTGACACCGGAAGCCGAGCCATCCGGCATCACGCCCGTGCTCATCGATGTCTCCGCACCGGAAATCATTGCCGCCTGGATCGCGGCGATGGAAACGCACGTCACCCAGGTTTCCGCCCGCAGCTACGTTGAGTTGCAGCTCACACGCGCGCGGTTGCGCGGATTGCGGGCCGGCATCGGTCACGCCATCGCCCTGTTTCCCAACGACCCGCCCGTTCTCGATTCCCTCACCCAATTGGGTCGGGGTGCACGGCGTTTTTGAATTCAGCCACAGATGAACACGGATGAACACGGACCAAAAAACAAAATTGAGCGCCTTTCGCCCCAGCCCTCTCCCCGCTTGGCGGGGAGAGGGGTCCGCAGAACGGGAGCGGGATTTTAGTTTCTCATCCGTGTCCATCTGTGTTCATCCGTGGTTAACAAGAACATGAAAATCGGCATCACGTGTTATCCCACGGTTGGGGGCAGCGGCATTCTGGCCACGGCCTTGGGGGAGGAACTGGCGCGGCGGGAACATGAGGTGCATTTCATTAGTTACGAACGGCCGTTCCGTCTGCCGGCAGATGTGCCACGGCTGCATTTCCATCCGGTGATCATCAACGATTATCAATTGTTCAAATACCCGGACTACACCCTGCCGCTCTCCGTGCGGATGGCGGAGGTGAGCCGCGACCATCAACTGGACGTGCTGCACGTCCACTACGCCGTGCCGCATGCCACGGCGGCGATCCTCGCGCAGTCCATGCTTCCGGTGGAACAACGGCCTCGCGTGGTAACGACCTTGCACGGCACCGACACCACGCTCCTTGGCTGCGACCCGGGATACGGTCCGGCCATCCATCATGCGCTCACCTGTTCGGATGCCGTCACGACGGTGTCGGCCTACCTGAAACAGGAAACGCAACGCGTGCTTGGTTTTAACGGGCCGCTGGAAGTCATCCACAATTTTTTTGAGCCGCGCCCGCCGCGGCGTTCGCGCGAGGAGGTGCGCCGGGAGCTGGGGTTGCAGAACGAGGTGCTCCTGTTCCATTCGTCCAATCTTCGGCCGTTGAAGCGCATTGATTTGTTGCTCGAAACCGTTGCGCGCATCCAGCCGCGGAAGGCTTTCAAACTCCTCATCCTCGCGGGCGGAAATTTCGCGCCTTTCACCAGCGAAGTCCGGCGGTTGGGACTGGAAGACCGGGTGATCGTGCGCGAAAATGTCAACGACATCGAAGATTACTTGCAGGTCGCCGACGTGGGTCTGTTCACGTCGGAGTCGGAAAGTTTTTGTCTGAGCCTTTTGGAGGCGATGTGTTTCGGTTGTGCGAGCGTCGCCTCGCGCGTGGGTGGGATTCCAGAGGTCATTGAAAACAACGTGACCGGTTGCTTGGTCCCATTTGGCGACACCGATGCGTATGCCGGGGCGCTCACGGATTTAATCCGGGACCCGGCGCGCCGGACAGCCTTGGGCCGTGCGGCACAGCGGCGTGCGCGCGAGCATTTTTCCGCTGACGCCATCGTACCCCGCTACGAAGCACTTTATCGGCGTGTGTGTGGCTGAACAGAGCAATCGGCGGCGGCGAGCGGTCTGTTGGTTTCTGCCACCGAACTAATAATACCGTCAACCTTTCGCCGGGGCGCAACGGTTGGCTCGTGTGACTTGCAATTGTCATTGCTCTTTTTCAAGACAACCCCTGCCTTGAAGATCTTTTCATCAGAACCGGATGAAATGCCGCTAATTGAGGCATGGTGGTCAAAAACCAATTGCACGCATTCGACCTCCGCGTTGAAAGCATCGGTTTCTGTATCAATTTAGGAGTTCATCTTGTCCAAAAGTTTGTTGCCCGTTTCTAAAAATTTCATGCGTGCCCCGCTATTTGGTTGGCAAGCCTTATGCGTAGAGAACTTCTGTGCTGTATCCAGTGGAAGTCGTTGTCCGGTCGAGACGTGCCATTTTTGGTTCTTTTCTCTTCAGCGTCCTGTCTGCAGTGATGCAGCTTTCCGCCTTCGCAACCGGGAGTGTCACGTTGGCGTGGAACGCAAGCACTGATCCCGGCGTCGCGGGTTACAACGTTTATTACGGAGGAGCAAGCGGGGCCTACACCAACGAGCTTTGTGCTGGCAACGCAACCAATGCTACCATTTCCGGCCTGGTCGAGGGAACCACCTATTATTTTGCGGCGACATCGTATGTTGCTTCGGGCCTGGAAAGTCCGTTCTCAAGCGAGGTGTCCTACCTGGTTCCCCTGAATGCTCCGATTGTGAATTATTCAAACACCTATACCGCCGTTGTTTGCACAAACCTTATCCAATTCAGCACAAACACGCTGCCGTCTGGAAAAATAATCGTCAGGCCACTTCCACCGATTTACACGAATTGTGTTTTCACCGGCTTTTGGATTTATTACCCCCCATCGGGGGTGTGGACACTTCAATCAAGCTCGAATCTGCTTGCCTGGTTTGATTATGCGACCGGCACAAATGCCGTGTTTATCCCCAATACCGGCGGGAATTGGTATTTCCGGTTCAAAGCGCCTTAACTTGTCGGAACGGGGGTTGAATATACCGGAAGTTTGTGTCCGTTGCGGACGCCCTGACTCCTAGACCGTTACTGCACGCGCCGTTGGAAATGGAGCCAATGGTCGGGATCGAACCGACGACCGACGGTTTACGAAACCGTTGCTCTACCGCTGAGCTACATTGGCTTGAGTCTGTCAACAAACCCGCGCGTTTTGAACGTCCCCTATTTTGGGAGAGTTAAAGTCAACGGCAAGCCAATTCGACATTTACCCGACTCGCTTGTTGTTTTGGTGGTGTATTACAAACCAACGCACAGTCCAAAGCGTCACCCTCGCCCTCTCCCCGTCAGGCGGGTTGTTCCTTCGCTTAAAAAGCAGCGCCGGCAATTTCAGCATTCGTTGCGCCTAGGAACCCGTTTGGAGGTGGCTGTTTATCTTGTCGAGAATGATACGCGACAAGGATTCATCGCCGAACATGCCCACGCGAATGCGGATTTCAGTTGAAGTATTGGACAAGTTTTTCAATTTGATGCTGATGTTGGTGTTGCTGGCGTTGCGCGCCGTCAGATTGGCCTCCAGGGCGTCCTTTGCCTGATCCGTCACGGGGAACTCCAGGTCCTTCATCGCCGCGAGCGCGGCGTTCCAGGTCCGATCCAGCGAGGCTGATTCGGTGGCTTTCTCTTCACCGTCCACGTAGGCATAACCCGCCGCACCGGCACCCGCCGCCGCACCCACTACAAACAAGAAGCATCCGTTCGTCAACGCCAGGAGCGACGCCATCAACACCGTAAACAACAGTTTTGTTTTCATAAAATCAGTTCATTTTTGCACAACGCGAAAACAGTAGGCGCTCCAGCCGGTTGCGCAAGCTGAAAAACGTTGGCGTCGAAACAAACGGCGCGGACTTGGTTCGAAATCAGAGCCTGGCTGCGGCCCGCCGGCATTGCGAATGAGCTTGCCCCTGATGCAAACGCACGCACAATATATTTATCAGAAACGCAGGGCATCAAGTCTTCAGAGCATTTGTGCGGAAGGGTGGCTGAGTGGTTGAAGGCACCTGACTCGAAATCAGGCTTAGGAGCAATCCTAACGTGGGTTCGAATCCCACCCCTTCCGCCAACTGTTCTAATCGCCGGACTGGGTATTAACGAGCCGCTGGCAGTTGCAGCGAATAAAACGACTTCAGCGCATTCGTTGCCCGCGGGCTGGCAAACAGGAAATTTCCGTTGGCGTCGAACTGGTTTGCGGGTGAGCGCGTCCATTGATTGAGCGGCAACGCAAGGTTGGTCGAAGCCGGCACATAATACGGTCCATTTGTGAAACCGCCTTCGCCGTTGAGCATGACGCTGCCAGCGGGAAAAATTATTCCGGTCAAGCAGGCTGCGCAGTCGCCGGGAATAAACGGCCTGAATCAGCCGTCCTGCGGTCTGGAACAATGCGCGGTTTTACCCTTTTGTACCACGTTCGCCGCGTGTCGCTCCAACCGGACGTCCCGCAATTCCCCACTCTTGAGCGTAGATCCGATTTAAGGGACTGGTACTATCTGATAGAGCCGTTGCGGCTGGCGGATCGCCGAGACATCGAAATACAGCTGCGACGTATTGGTCAGTGTCACCGTGCCGAGTGTCACCCAGGAGTCCGTCGGACCAATCTGGTTGATGCAACTCAGTTGCAACGAGTCCCCGATGTTCCCGTTCAACGTGATCGCCGGAACAAAGTTTACGTCCAGCGAAGGACGCACGGCGGGCGTTCCCGTCTGCCACACCCGATAAAACCGCATCGGCGGGAGCGGTGCGGTCACGTCAAAATAGAACTGCGACGTACCCGTCAGGCTCACCGAACCGAGCGAACTCCAGTTGGGCGTGGGACTGAGGGCGGAAGCATAATCCACGTTCAACAAGCTTCCGGCTTCACCCGTCAGGTTGATGGCCGGCACCGCACTTTGATCAACCCATGGAATCACATTCAGCATCGCAGGCGAACTGGTTATTGCGCCGAGCGCATTGGAGATGACGACGGTGTAAGTCGCGATCTGTGAGAACTGGAGGTTAGTTAGCGCCAGGTAGAAGTTGGTGCTGCAACCGACCAGATTGGTGCCGTTGGCGAACCAGAAATAATACGGCGGCGGGTATCCAGCCGCACGGGCGGCAAAATCAACGGTGGATCCAAAATAAGCAGTCTGGCTTGACGGTGCGTGACGAATCGCCACAGGCGAATACGGGCGAGCGACCAGAATCACCTGGCCCGCGGTGCTGGTGTTGAGATTATAGCTGTAACCCGGCGGGGTGGCACCGAACGTGGCACCGCCACTCAGGCTGCCGGTGTAAGTGAACAGGGTGTAATTGGTCGCCCCCAAACCGCCGCCACTGGTGAGGTTGAGCGTGCCGCCCAGGGTCAAATTGCCGTTTACCACGGTGAGATCGCTGCTGGCGCCCAATTGATACTGCAATACCGCGCCGTCGTTGACGATCAGGTCGTTGTTGACCGTCAGGGTACCGGGGCTGCCGCCCGGAGCCAAGGTCCCGTCCACCGTCAGCGGCCCGCCGATGGTTCCGCTGCCGCCCAGCGTCGCGGCGCCCAGCACGGTGACCGCGCCGGAACCGGTTCCGCTGCCTGTGGTATTGTCAACCAGCAATGTTCCGTTGTTCACCGTCAGAGCTCCGCCGAAGCCCGAGGAGTCGCCCAGCAACGTCAGCGAGCCGATCGAAGGCAGGTTGAGCGACAGCGGGCCGGAGCCGAGGAATGCGCCGCTGAATGAATTGTTGCCGCTGGTCATTACCAGCGTGCTCGCGGAGACGACGCTAAGGTTGTTGGAGAAAGCCACCGAATCCTGGGTGAATGCGAGGCTGCTGCCGCCCAGCGTGATGGGACTGGAACCCAGCATTCCGGTGTCCGTAATGGCGGCTAAGGCGTTGTAAAAAGCCAGCGCATTGTTGACCGGAGGCGTTGCCAATCCACCCAACGTCACCAGGTTGGTGCCAGCAGTGCTGTTCGTGAGGGAGACTTGGGCATTGTAAAGCGTCAAGGTGTTGGCCGTCGTATTGGGCGCGGTAAGTGGCGAATCGGTGGTCTGGATGTCCTGAGCATTGTAAATATCAAATGTTTTTGTCGGTGCCGCGATCGTCACGTTGCACAGCGTGAGGTTGGACACCGGCATCTCAGGTCGTCCCCAGATGATACCCGCGATATTATTCCCGGTGGTCGCTGATGACGTCACATTGCTGATGACGATGTTGTTCCAGATCGGCGTCGCGGGATTGACCGGGGTGCTGGGCTGGGACATGGCGATTTGCGGAGTGATGTTATTGGGCGTTCCGAACTCGTTGTAGTAGCTGTAAATGATGATCGGGTATCCCACATTCGTCATGGTGAGGTTGCAATACGTCAGATTCTGCACCAAACCACCACGGTCGTTGTCCGATTTCATGCGTATTCCGTTATCGGTGCCATTGAACGCGCAGTTGATTACCGTCAAATTGCTTACCCCGCCGGAGGTGATGCTGCCCAGCGACACGCCGTGGCCGGTGCCAAAGAAGCAATTGGTGACGGTGACATCGGCTGCGGGCCCGCCGCTGCCTCCGATCTCGATGTTGTCGTCCCCGTCACTGATGAAGCAATTCTGAATCAGCACGTGGACGGAAGCCAGATCCATCCCGTCGGTGTTGGGTGAATTCCCGGGCGTATTGATGGTAATGCCCCGAATGGTCAGATTCACGTTGTTGCCCTTTAACATCATATGGAACGTGGGTGGGTTCTGCATTGTCACATTCTGGATCAATACATTGGAGCAGGAACTGCTGAAGTTGATGAAATACGGCCGCCCGATGTTGTGATTGGCGTTGTAGGCCGCCCACCAAGCCGCTCCCTGGCCGTCGATGGTTCCCGAGCCGCTGATTTCGACGTCGTGCAGGCCGGCCGCGTTGATGAACGTGGAGGTGCCGGGCCAACTGCCGTACGGCAGCATCTGCAGCATCGCGCCACCGTTGATCTGCAGGTTGATATTATTGGCCAGAGCGATCGGACCGCAAAGGTAGGTGCTTGGTGGTGCTGCCAGCGGCACGATGACCGTCCCACCACCCGCTGCGGACGCCGCATTGATGGTATTCTGAATTGCGGTGGTGTTGTCCGTAACACCGTCACCAACCGCGCCGTAATCCGTGATCTGGAACTGATTGGTGGGAATGACCGGCAAAGGAGGTATGATGGGCACCACGGTCAGCACGGCGACGCTGCTCGTTGTGGCGCCAATGCTGTTGGCGGCAATGACCGTGTAGTTGCCTCCATCGGATAATTGGACGCCGGTCAGGTTCAGCGTATTTGAGGTGGCATTGGAAATCGGCGCACCATTAAAATTCCATTGGTAGGTGATGGGTTGGGTGCCGACGGCGGCACCGGTAAAAGTCGCATTATCTTCCTCGCGCACCGTGAGGGAAACCGGCTGGAGAATGAAGACCGGCGCCACGGGATTGGTGTTGACAATTAACATCGCATTGGAGCTGGTGACGGAAGCAATGGTATTGCTCACGATAACGAAGTAGTTGCCCGCGTCACCGGACTGAACGTTGGTCAGCGTCAGCGTGGTGGAAGTCGCCCCGGACAGCGGCGTACTGGTGTCATTGTTATACCATTGATAGTACAACGGCTGTGAACCGTCGGCCACCACGGTGAAAGTGGCGTTTTGGCCGGGGACAACCGTCAGCCCGGCCGGTTGCGTGCTGATTGAAGGAGGAGTGTTCACCGTCAAAGTGGCCACCGCACTGGTCACCGAGCCGAAGGAATTGGTAATGACGACGGAATAACTCCCTGCATCCGCATCCCGGACGTTGGTGAGTGTCAATGTGGCATTGGTGCCATTGGCGACCGGCGTGTTCGTGTTGTGATACCACTGGTAACTCAGCGGCAAGGTGCCGTTGGGCACCACGGTGAACGACGCGTTTTGCCCGGAGGAAACGTTTACGTTCTGCGGTTGCGTGACGATTGTGGGAGCGAGCGGCGCAGAGGTCACCCCGATTTTTACCTCGGTGAACACGTTTGAGACGGCCGCCTGACTGCTGCTCTGCGGTCGAAAAGCAATTCCATCGAAGCTGAAATTGGACGCCGCGGTGTCGGTGGCCGAGATGGTGAGTATCGCACCCGTGACCTGATTCGACCAGGTCATGGTAATGAACATCGAGGTCAAACTGGTCCGCTTCAGCGCGATCTGCAAAGTGTATGGGGTCAGATTGGCAAAACCGGGAAATGCGGTGATGTCGCCGCCCTTGGCCAGCGAAGTAAAGTCCCCGCTCGTTCCAAGCAGACTGGCGTCTGACAGATTGGTGCGCTTGCGGATGTCCATCGGGGTGGAATCACTGAAGGTCGTGTACATTTTCTGGAACAGCGCGTAGCCGGCCACGTTTAGCCCCTGGGAACTGCTGCCCCAGCTGGTGCCGCCGCCGTCGCTGCTCACACGCAGGGGCGAATTGCTTCCATCCGCAAAATCGAACAGCCCGAGCCTGAAACCCTGCGAACTGCTCGCCAGAGTTGGGAGCCCATTGAAAGTGAGGCTGATTGTAGCTGTCAGCGTGTCCCCGACGTTCAAGGTAACAGGCGGACTGCCATTGGTGGGTGTGAAATAAGTAAGGATCAAGACGCTGCTTCCGACCGTGAGGGTCATCGCGCCGGGCGCGGCTGTCAGGGCGCTGGAACTTGACGAAAACCACGCGGAACTCGTAGGCAGGTTCTGGACGGTGCGTGTGCCGCTGACCCACGTATCATCGAGAATACCTAAAACAACCCGAGCCACGGCATAGGGCGACTCACTGCACGAGTTCTGCGCCCGCACCCGATACCAATATGGGGTGTTCGCCGCCACGGTTGTATCGCTGTAATTGGTGACGGCGGCATCCACAGTGGCGATTTGCGCCCAAGTTCCAGGAGTGCCGCCGGCATCCGGTGCCCGCTCGATTTCAAACTGTTCCACGCCCGAAGAATGTTCGCTCCACGACAGGTCAATTTCATTCGGCGCAGCCACGGTCGTGTTGAGCGCCGATGGCGGGCCGGGACTGACTGCCAAAACCAGACTGTGATAGAAACCAGCCGCAATCGCTTCCATCCCGGTCAGTCCAACGGGCACGATGGCTTGTCCGTAGTCATAAGAGTCGGATGGATTATTGACTTGTCCTGCGCCCCACGCGACGACCGTACCGTCGTTCTTCAAGGCCAGACTATGAAGACCACCCGCTGCGATGGCCACCACCCCGTTCAGTCCTGTCGGTGACGTCGCTTCGCCAAAATAATTCAACCCCCAGCCGACGACGGTGCCATCGCTCTTCAACACCAGGCTGTGGTAGGCACCGCCGGAAATCGCCACCACGTTGCTCAATCCAACCGGCACGATGGCTTGTCCGTAGTCAACCCCGTCGTTTGGATTATTTGTTTGTCCTGCCCCCCACGCGACCACCGTGCCGTCGCTCTTCAAGGCCAGACTGTGGTAGGCACCGCCGGAAATCGCCACCACGTTACTCAATCCACCCGGCACGATGGCTTGTCCGTAATCAACCCCGTCGCTTGGATTATTTGTTTGTCCCGCCCCCCACGCGACCACCGTGCCGTCGCTCTTCAAGGCCAGACTGTGGAAGGCACCGGCCGCGATGGCCACCACTCCGGTCAGTCCCGTCGGGGGTGTCGCTTCGCCGAACCCGACACCTCCCCAGCCAACCACCGTGCCATCGCTCTTTAACGCCAAACTTTGTCCGTAACCGCCTGCGATGCCCACTACCTCGGTGAGTCCCGTTGGCGGCGTTGTTTGGCCGAAGGCGTTGTCACCCCAGCCGACGACAGTACCATCGGTCTTCAAGGCCAGGCTATGGTAGATACCGGCGGAAATCGCCACCAAACCGTTGGTCAGTCCGGCGGGAATATCTGTTTCGCCATCCGCGTCATAACCCCAGACAACGACGGATAACGGGCACGGCGGGGTCGGCGTTTGGGCACTGGCCACGTTGGCGTACGCGGAGTTGCCTGCAGAATTATAGGCGCGTACCCGATAGTAATAGGTTGTGCCGGGGAAAAGTCCGGTGTTCAGATAATTCGTCGTGTTCGCCGCCACTTGTGCGATCTGGGTGAAATCGGTTCCGTCCAGCGATTGTTCGACCATGAATCCGCTTTCGTTGGTGGAAGTGTCCGTCCACGACAGGCGAATCTGTAAGGCCGGTTGTGCGGATGCCGTGAGATTGGCTGGAGCATTCGGTATGGTTTGCGCCCGAGTGGAAAAAGAGAGAAAAGAGAGAATGGCCAGACCGAGAATCAGGCCCTTTCTCGACCAGCATTGGAAGAGTTTCTTTATCATACCTAAGCAAGTTTTATGGTTCGGAGTTGAATTGTAACAAATTGCGAGTCCAGGAATCAGGGTGCGTTTTCTCATTAAATTTCTTTGACAGTGCTGTTCATAAACAGGTACGCGCAATTTCGTCTGATTTTATTGATACGATTTCCGAGAATGCCGCTGATGTCAAACACCAGCAGCGGCCCAATGAGTGTGAAGGAGCGCTTTGAATTCATGCTGCCACCGGTATAGACACCGTCCCCTATCGATTTTGTATGGGAACGCGCCGGATTCATTGCCATATAGTAGCCTTGATGATTTGTTTCCCATTCATTTTCCGGTCGCCGAAATCTCGAAACGGGCACTGTTTTCCGTCGCAATCTCATGGGTCCACCACATTCATAGGTTTTTTTACGGATTGGTTGCAGGAAATGTTCGGTTTTAATCAGGTTCGGCGAAGATCATCGTTCGTCCACTTGATTAGTGTCCGTTGACCGCGAAAAGGTGACATATTGTTTTCAAATCATTGTCCCCATTTCTTTCAAAGACCGGTGGCGGCGGCTTGACGTCCACGAAAAGTGGTTTTTAAATCATATTGTTTACCAGATGGCAAAAAAGTCGAAACCGGATTCATTCCGCCGGTTGGCCTGCCCGAAATTCGACAAAGTTTCCGGCCTGCGATAAAGTTTCCCCGTGACGAACCTGCAGGTCAGTGGCATGAATTGCAACAACTGCGCCCGGCACGTCACCGAGGCGATTCAAAGCGTGCCTGGTGTACGCAGCGCCACGGTCATTTTGGATGCCGGACGCGCCTCCGTGCGCTGGAATTCCGGCGCCGAGCAAAACGTTTCCGCCGTCATCGAAGCCGTCCAGAAAGCCGGTTACACGGCGAAGGAAATCCAAGCCGACACTTCCGCCGGTTGCGAAACCAGACACGCAAGCTGGCAAATCAATCTCTGGCTCGGCACCGGCGTTACCACCGCGTTGATGGCTGGCGAATGGGGTTTCGGCGTCGGCCTGGAGCCGTGGTTTCAATGGCTTGCTTTTGCGCTGGCGGGCGCGGTCCAAATTTTTGCCGGGGGGAATTTTTACCGCGGCGCGTGGAACCAGCTCAAAATCGGCAGATCGAACATGGACACGCTCGTCGCTCTCGGTTCGACGACTGCGTTTGGCTATAGCGCGTGGGCGTTGCTTGGCGGTGTGAGCGGCCATGTTTATTTCATGGAAGCCGCCGCCATCATCACGCTCATCAGCTTGGGTCACTGGCTGGAAGCCCGCGTGAGTGCGCGCGCGTCGGGCGCATTGGGAAAATTGCTGAATCTCGCGCCACAAACCGCCCGAAGATTGGAACGCCGGCCTCCGGCCCGGCTGGATGATGACCATGCCGAAACGCGCCGGGCCGGAGACCGGCACTCCGATACGGACGCAGGTGACGAATATGAAGTCCCCGTCGCTGAATTAAGAATCGGCGATTTTGTTGCGCTACGCCCCGGGGACCGCGTGCCGGTGGACGGTGTGGTAACCGAGGGCGATTCCGCTGTGGACGAGGCGATGCTCACCGGCGAATCCGTTCCGGTGGACAAAAAAAACGGCGGTGAACTTTACGCCGGCACGGCGAATTTGAACGGCCGACTCGTCATGCGCGTGACCGCCACCGGCGAATCCACGGCACTGGCGCATATCATCGCCGCCGTGCAACGCGCCCAAACGAGCCGCGCCGACATCCAGCGCCTTGGCGACCGCGTGAGCAACGTCTTCGTGCCGGTCGTCGTTGTCGTTGCCATCGCCGCCGCACTTTGGTGGGGACTCGCGCCGGAATCGGCCAGACATGTTCACGATTTGCTCGCGCTATTTCTTTGGCCGGCGATGACTCCGACCGGCGCGGCAACGGCGTTCATCATCGCGGCAGCGGTTTTAATTGTCGCGTGCCCATGTGCGATGGGTTTGGCAACACCGGCGGCAATCATGGCTAGTGCCAACGCCGCAGCACGCCGCGGCATCCTGATTCGGGACGGCGTGGCGCTGGAAAAAGCGGGTAAAGTCACCGCGGTTATTTTCGACAAAACCGGCACGCTCACCATTGGCAAACCGGAGGTGGCGGCGGTGCAGAATCCAGAATCCAGAATCCAGAAGTCAGAAGTTGAAAATTTGGCTGCTTCGCTTGCCCGTTCTTCAACGCATCCGATCAGCCAGGCGATTGCGAAATTGTCGGCAGATGCAATCGAATTGAAGGATTGGAAAGAAATTCGCGGCGCCGGCGTGGAGGGCCGGGCGAAGATGGAGGATGGCGAATGGAAGATGGCCCGGCTCGGCTCGTTGCGCTGGCTCAAGGAGTCGGGCGTGGATTTGGCGTCGGGCGAAAAGTTCATCGCGGAATGGTCGGGACAGGGCGCGACGATTGTCGGTTTGGCCGTTGACCAATCACTCGCCGGTTTATTTGCCATAAAAGACACCGTCAAACCGGGTGCGCGCGACGTGGTTGAAAAACTGCGCCGGCAGAATTTGAAAACGTTTTTGCTGACGGGTGACAACGCGCTGACGGCACCCAGCATCGCGCGGGAAGTCGGCCTCGAAAGTAAAAATGTGTTTGCCGAAGTGCGACCGGAGCAAAAGGCGGACTTCGTGAAAAAACTTCAGGCGCAGGGCGAGCGCGTGGCATTCGTTGGCGACGGGATCAACGACGCGCCGGCGCTGGAGCAGGCCGACCTTGGTATTGCCGTGAGCCGCGCCAGCGACCTTGCGCGCGAGGCGGCGGACATCATTTTATTGAAATCGGAGATTGAGGCCGTGCCGGAGGCGCTCGGCCTGGCGCGGGCGACTTTGCGGACGATCAAACAGAATTTGTTCTGGGCGTTTTTTTACAACGCGCTCGGCGTGCCGCTGGCCGCGCTGGGATTCATCAGCCCGATTTTGTGCGCGGCGGCAATGGGCATGTCGGACTTGATCGTGATTGGCAACGCGCTGCGGTTACTGCGTTGGCGTTAAGCGCAACGCGTGGTCAATGGATGGGAAGCATTGCCTGTTCTCCGTTAATTTCCAGCACCACCCAGTCCTCGCCCAGATCTTTGAATCGCACCGGGATTGGGCCGTCGGGCGTTTGCGTCAAGGCCGTTTCGCCAAGGAAAATGGTATAGATCTTCGTTCCGGCTTGAATTGTCACCGCCGATTTGGCGGCGTTTCTGGTGACGCCCTTTACGGCAAAATATTTGGCAATTACTTCAACCGGTTTTGCCGGGGTCTGTGGTGCTGAGTTGGTGGGGGTGCTTTGCGCTGGTTGGTTGGTTTTGGGTGCGGCTGTTTCTGGCGGTTTTAGCGAGTTGGTGGACGTGCCTGGGGCGGGCAAATTTGTCATGGGGACAGCCCCTTTGGCCGGCTTTATTGAGTTGGTGGGTGTGCTGGGAGCGGGCGAGTTGGTTTTGGGGGCGGTCTTTTCCGCCGGCTTTACTGGGTTGGCCGGCGCGCTGGGAGCAGGCGGGTTTGCCTTTGGGGCGGGCAGGTTTGTTTTGGTGGCTGTTTGTTGTTCTTTTTTTATTTCCTGCTGCTGCGTGACAACTTCAAATTCATCGGGGTTTCTGGCCGACGGCCGCAAATCGCCCATGAGCGATCCCAGGATGAAGAGGTTCACGCCGAACAAGAGCGCGTAGGAAATTGCGGCGGTGAAAAGGACGTCAACATAAGGCGCATGGGTGACTTTTTTAAGGCACAGCAACAACACGGCCCCCACGATCGGAGTGGAAATGAAAGAAGCCAGGTAAACTCCGATGAAACGGCCAAGCGTCATTTCCAGGATCTGGTCCAGGCCGGTCGCGAGCGCGGCCGATCCCAGCAACCCCAGAAAATTGTATTCGAATTTTTGGTCGAGCTTTTGAATCTTGATCATGCCCCAAAGCAGTCCAAGAAGTATCGCCGTTTGAAGGGCGAACTCGACCAGCCGGGACAGAAGGATGCCAGACATTGAGTTATTCTTCTTCCGGGCCACCCAAAATTACAATGTTTTTCTTGTCGCAATCCGATTTTCGTATTGACCCGGTCTGCGTGAAACCCGGGGCGAAGTCGTAGCGGATATTTTTTGCGGCAATCAAAAAACGCCAGGCGCAGCGAGATGCTGGTGGCACGTTTATTCCTCGCCGTTGCCGGATTCAGCCTTGCGTTCCCAGCGGCGGGGTGAACGTTCGGGCAGACTCGTGTCCACCTTGGCGTAATAAGTTTCCTCGCCGAACTGCGTGTCGGCTTCCTGCTGCAATTTCTGCGATGGCGTGACGCTGAATCGTTCATTCGTGTCCACGAAAACAACTTCGCCGCCGGGACGCATGAAACAGAGCAGCAACGGGCATTTGCCCGGATGTGCCGCGACCAGTTGGTGCACGGATTCCAATTGCTGCGGGTTCAGGTGCGCGGTATGGAGCCGCAAATGAACCTGCCGGGTGAACCGCCGGGGCGCGTCCTCCAGCGGCATGATTTCCTGCGGAAAAATTTTCGGGCGATCGTCGCCGGTGTTCACTTCACCGATGACGAGGATAGCTTTGTTGGGCGTGAGCAATTCGCGATATTTGTCATAGTTCTCGTTCATGCAAAGAATCTGCACCGAGCCCTCGAGGTCTTCGAGCGTGACCATCGAGTAAGGCTTGCCGTTCTTCTTCGACACGCCATTTTGCACCGCGGCGATCAATCCGCCGATGCGCGTCAGGCTGCGATTCGGCAGCTCCGCGAGCTTCGCCGTGTTTGTCAGCGCGTATTTCTCCAGAATTGGCGCAAAGGGTGTCAGCGGATGTCCGGTAACATAAAACCCAAGCAACTCTTTTTCGTGCGCGAGCAGTTCGTGCTGCGGCCATTCGGGGAGGTTGCTGATGGATTCCGGCATCGGCGGCGCTTTTTCCTCCAGCGCGCCGAAGAGTGAACTTTGTCCGCGCTGGCGATCCGCAGCGATGCTGGCGGCGCGGCCCAAAGTGCGTTCGATTTGGGCGCAAAGCGTGGCGCGCGTCTGCCCAAAACCGTCGCACGCGCCGGATTTGATGAGCGCCTCAAGAATTTTACGGTTCACCGTGCGACCGTCCACGCGCTCGCACAGATCCGAAAGCGAAGTGAATTTTCCGCGTTCGTTTCGCGCCTTGAGAATGGTTTCCACCGCGACTTCACCCACACCCTTGATGGCCGCGAGACCAAAGCGGATGCCTCCCAACGTGCCGCCAGCATCCTGCTGGCGGGACTGACTTTCTTTGCCACTGCTACTTGAGGATGCAGCTTGAACTGCCGGCGCGAAATGGACCTGGCTTTCGTTCACATCCGGCTGCAAAACCTCGATCCCAAACTCTCTCGCTTCGTTGATGTACTGGCTCAACTTGGCGGTGTCCGCCATGTCGTTCGTCATCATCGCGCAGAAAAATTCGACCGGATAATTCGCCTTCAGGTACGCGGTCTGATACGCGACAATGGCGTAGGCGGCGGCGTGCGATTTGTTGAAACCGTAGCCGGCGAATTTTTCGAGCAAGTCAAAGATCTCGTTCGCATTTTTTTCGGGAATCTGATTTTTTTCCTTGCAGCCCTTGACGAAAATGGCGCGTTGCTTGGCCATTTCCTCCCGCTTTTTTTTGCCCATGGCGCGCCGCAGCAAATCCGCGCTGCCGAGCGTGAAGCCGGCCAGCACCTGCGCGGCCTGCATCACCTGCTCTTGGTAGATCAAAATCCCGTAAGTCTCGCGCGCAATCGGTTCGAGCAATGGATGCTCGTATTCGATCTTCATCTCGCCGTGGCGGCGCTTGATGAATTCAGGAATCAGCTCCATCGGGCCGGGGCGATAAAGCGCTACCAGCGCCGTGATGTGTTCGACGGAACTGATTTGAAATTTGCGGCACAAATCGCGCATCCCGCCGGATTCCAATTGGAACACGCCGAGCGTTTCCGCGCGATTGAGCAGGTCATAGGTTTTTTGGTCGTCGAGCGGCAGGTTGTCGATCGGCACTTCGATGCCGTGCGTGCGCCTGACCATTTCGCAGGTGTTGCGGATGACCGTGAGCGTCTTCAGCCCGAGAAAATCCATCTTCAGCAGGCCGAGGTCGCCGACGGGATTCATCGCGTATTGCGTGACGAGCGTGCCGCTTTCGTCCTGCTTGAGCGGC
>Ga0181536_10001126_pt1 | contig 31763 bp, 24 predicted proteins | sample PEATcosm2014_Bin_41_FD_121105 | JGI IMG/M metagenome (GOLD analysis project Ga0181536, IMG submission 121105) | Peatland microbial communities from MTU Mesocosm Facility, Houghton, MI, USA - PEATcosm2014_Bin17_60_metaG | ecosystem: Environmental > Terrestrial > Soil > Wetlands > Peat | place...
CGCCAGTACTGCATCAGGTTCTCGAGGATGAACGACATCCCGATCGCGGTGATCAGCGGCGCGAGACGCGGTGCGTTGCGCAGCCGGCGGTAGGCCAGCCGCTCGATGATGACGCCGGTGAGGCCGCACAGGATCATCGCGCCGAGCATCGTGACCACGACGACCACGATCAGCATCGGCCCGGTGACGACGCCGGTCACCCCCAACAGCCCCAAAATCGCGAGCGAGAAAAACGTACCCAGCGTGTAGACGTCGCCGTGCGCGAAATTGATCAGCTCGATGATGCCGTAGATCATCGTGTAGCCGAGCGCGATCAGGGCGTAGATGCCGCCCAGCGAGAGACCGTTGACGAGCTGCTGGAGGAAGAGGTCCAAGACTATTTGAGGGTGAGGACCGTGACCGTTTGGACTTTGCCGCCGGCCGCCAACCGCATCAGCGTCAGCGTCGGCGCCGTCATGTCGCCCGCCGCGTCGAACGTCACCTTGCCGATCGGCGTCGGGAAATCGCGCATGGCGGCAATGTTCTTGAGCACGACCGCGCGGTTGGGCATCTTTCCGCCGCTCTCTTTGAGCGCTTGCTCGATCGCCGCGATGATGATCTGCGCGGCCGCGTAGGCACTCGCGCTATACGGCCCGACGTCGGTCTTGAAGCGCGCCTTGTAGGCGGCGATGAACGCTTGGGCCGAGGGCAGCTTCGACGTGTCCGGAGCGGCGATGCTGTAATAGACGTTTTGCGCCATCGGTCCGGCTTCTTTGACGAATTCGGCGGTGTCGCTGATGCCGTCGCCGCCCATCATCGGCGTGTTGCTCATCCCGACGTCGGCCATCTGGCGGCGCAAGAGACCGCCGCCGGTCGAGGTATTGCCGCCGAAGAACACGGCATCGGGCGATAACGCGTGCACCTTGGTCAGCAGCGCCTTGAAGTCGACTTGGTTGGCGGTGATGTGCTCGTGACCGAGCACCGTGCCGCCGCCGCGCTTGAACGCCGCTTCGAAGCTGTCGGCCAGGCCTTTGCCGTACGTCTCGTTGTCGTCGACGATGAAGACTTTCTTGAACTTGAGCGTCTTGGCGAATTGGGCCAGCGCGCCGCCTTGGTGCGTGTCGTTCGTGCACACGCGGAAGTACGCGTTCGTATCGGGGTGCGCCATGCGCAGCTTCTTCGCGTCGTCGCCGAGCGTCAAGCCGTCGTTGGTGTTCGACGGTGAGATCTGCGCGAGCCCGGCATCGTTGGTCAGCGGGATCTCGGCCTTGGCGACGTTGGAGTTGAACGGGCCGACCATCGCCAGCACCGAGCTGTCGGCGATGAACGTCTTGACGTTTTGGGCGCCGGCCGCCGGATCGTGCACGCCTTGCACCGCGTCGTCGAGCACGCTCGGCTCGAGCTTGTAGGCGCCGCCGGCGAAGCCGCGCTTTGCTGCCTGCTCGATCGCAAGCACCGCGCCGTTCTCGGTCGGCACCCCGATCGCGGCGTCCGCGCCGCTGACCGGCAAGTCGATGCCGATCCGGAGCGTGCCGACGGCCGCGGCGTGGGCGCTCGTACCGGCGAGAAGTACGACGAGCACGCTCGCGAAGCAAGCGCGCAACACGGCGGTCAGCTGCATAGAATCACTCCCAGAAAGGCGAACGGGGCAAGGTACGCGCGCCCGACCGCACGCCCCTTGCGCCCGATGGCCCTTCGACCCGGCTCAGGGCAGGCTCTAATGCAGGGCGCCGGAGTAGAACAAGTCGGCGGCCGGGAAGCGGCTCGTCAGGGCGCCGTACTGCGCGCCGACGTCGATCACCGGCTGCACGACGCCCAGGTTGACGTGCTCGAGAAACGTCGCGCGCCGCATCGCGCGCACGATCGAGATGTCGATCTTCGTCGCGGCGCTGACGAGTTCGGCCGTCTTGTCGTGATTGCGGTTGGCCCAGACCGCCGCTTGCCGCATCGCTTCACTGAATCGGCGGGCCAGATCGGGATTGGCCCCCAGCCACGCTTCGTTGACGGTCCACGCATCGATCATCCACAGCTCGGCGATACCGTCGTACGATTTCCCGAACACGCGCGTATCGGCTTTGGCCTGCGTGAGCTGCGGTTCGGCCACGACGGCCGCATCGACGCGGCTGGCGGTCAACGCCGCGGGCATCGCCGCAAACGGCAGCTCGATGAATTTGACCTGCTTCGAATCGCCGCCGTTCTTGTCGATCCACGCCTGCGCCGAGACGTGCGCGATCCCTTCGAGCACGTTGACCGCGACCGTCTTCCCGTTGAGGTCGCGAGGAACTTGGAGCGGGGACGCGAGCGGCACCAGCATCTCGGTCGTCGGGTTCTTCGTCGTGTAGGTCGAGCCGGACGCCGCGATCTTCAGCGGCAAGCCCTTCTGGTGTGCCGATGCGAGCGAGAGCACGTTGATGCCGCCGACGTCCAGCGACCCGGAGACGACCGCAGCGGCAATGGCGTTGCCGTTGGTGAACGATTGGATGTCGACCGCGATGCCGGCCTTGGCGAGAAATCCCTCCGACTGCGCGGCAAAGATCTCCGAACTCGAGTCGATCGGCACGTTGCCGACCCGCAGCGTGGTAAGATCAGCCGCTCGCGCGCGCTCGGCGGAAACCGCCAGCGCCGCCCCGAGTCCACCGAGCATCGTTCGCCGTCTCATCTCGCTTGAATACATCCCCCGGCCCGCCATGTCATCCCCCGGCCCGCCATGTCATCCCGAGCGTTGTCGAGGGATGCGTCACGGCGTTCGCGATCGAGTGCGAGCGCGCAGGCGCGAGCAGTGGCGAAAGACAGCGCCCGTGGCGCGTTCCTCGACGGGCGCTCAACTTCGTTCGCCGCCCCTCGGAATGACAGTGTTCCTCGACGGGCGCTCAACTTCGTTCGCCGCCCTCGGAATGACAGGGGGACGTTGCGGTTCCACATCCGGGCGGGTTAGGCGGGTGTCAGTTCGCGAACGGCGGCCGCGTTGAAGTAGCCGGCTTGGGGGTGGTGCAAGATGATCGCGGCGGTCGACTGCTCGGGGACGATCTGGAACGCCGACGTCAGCTCGGCGCCGATCGCGCGTTCCACGTCGAGCAAGCGCCACACGATCTCGTGTTGGGCGAGGTCGGGGCAGGCGCCGTAGCCCCAGCTATAGCGTTTGCCGCGCGCGTCGTCGAGCCCGAGCTCGCGGCGCACGCGCGCGTGCATCGCTTCGGCCAGCGCCTCGGCGGCTTGCACCGCGAACCCGTGCAGAAAGTAGGATTCGCTGTAGTCGCCGGCCGCTTGCGCGGCGTCGATCGCCCCGGACACGGAGCGGCCCATCGTTACGACCTGCAGCGCGATCACGTCGCTCGCCGCACCATCGGCGCTTGGTGCAAGCAGGTAATCCGCGAGACACAGATGTTCGCCGCCCGCCTGACGGGTGAACGGCAACCGCGCCAGTTCGCGCCGCGGATCGGCCGGATCGTACACGATGACGTCGTCGCCGAGACCCGCGGCCGGAAAGAATCCGTAGACGGCCTTCGGCGCCAGCACGCCGCCGCTTTCGGCCCGGCGCTGATAGGCCGCCAGCCGCGGCGAGAATTCGTCGCGCACGAGCTGTTCCCACGCTTCGCCCTTGGCGTTCGCACCGCCCCACGAGAGACGGTAGAGGCTCTTGAGATCGAAGCACGGCCACAGCGTGCGTACGTCGACGTCGTCGACGACGCGCGCGCCGAGGAACGGCGGACGCGGTGCTTCGCCGTAGGTGAGCGAGGTGCGAGCGGTGAGCCCGTCGCTCGTAACCGGCGCCGGCGCGGCGCGTTGCCGCTCGCGCGCGGCGCGCGCTTCGGCCAGCATGTCGAGACGGAACGCTTCGCGCGTCTCGGCCGATGAGGTCAGGCGGTCGACGATGTCGAGCCCCTCGAATGCGTCCTTGGCGTAGTACACGCCCGGCTCGAACATGCGCTCGTCTTCGACGAACGCGATCCGCCGCCCGAAATCACGGTTGATCGCCGCTCCGCCGACCACGATCGGGAAGGCCATGCCGAGCGCGTCCTGCTCCTTCACGCAGATCGGCATCTGTTTGGACGTCGACACGAGCAGCGCCGACAGACCGATCGCGTCGGCGCCGACCTCGACGGCCTTCTCGAGGATCACGTTCATCGGCACCTGTTTGCCCAAATCGTAGACCGTGTAGCCGTTATTGCTCAGGATCGTGTTGACCAGGTTCTTGCCGATGTCGTGAACGTCGCCGAATACGGTCGCGAGCACGACTTTGCCCTTGGTCACGCCTTCGGTGCGCTCGAGAAACTGTTCGAGATGCGCGACGGCCTTCTTCATCACCTCGGCCGACTGCAGCACGAACGGCAGGATCAATTCGCCCGCCCCGAACTTGTCGCCGACGTCTTTCATCGCCGGCAGCAGCACGTTGTTGAGCACGTCGACCGGATCGCGGCGCGTCAGCACCTCGTCGATCTTGGCCTCGATGCCGTCCTTGCGGCGGCGCAGGATCGCGTTGTGGATGCGCACTTCGACCGGCTCGCCGGCGTCGTCGTCCTGCTTGGTCGCAGCGACGGCGGTGCCGCCGAGGGCTTCCCAGTGCTCGATCACCCGCTGCAAGGCGTCCGGCCGGCGGTTGAGCACGAGGTCGTCGCACAGTTCGCGTTCGTGCGCGCCCAACTCCGCGTAGGGCGTGATGTCCTTGGCGTGGACGATGGCCATGTCGAGACCGGCCTCGACGCAGTGGTGCAGCATCACCGAATTGATCGCGGCGCGCGCGGCCGGTTTGAGGCCGAAGGATACGTTGGAGACGCCCAGCGACGTCAGCACGCCCGGCAGCTCCCGTTTGATCAGCCGGATGCCCTCGATCGTGTCGACGGCCGCGTTGAGGAATTCCGCATCGCCGGTCGCCAGCGTGAAGACCAGCGCATCGATGATCAGCGCGCCGGGCGGCAGATCGTATTCGGTCGTGACGATGTCGTGAATGCGCCGCGCGATCTCGAGCTTGCGCTCCGCGGTTTTGGCCATCCCGATCTCATCGATGGTCAGCGCCACGACCGCGGCGCCGGCCTCTTTCACCAGCGGCATCACCGCGTCGAGCTTGCCGCGCCCGTTCTCGAGGTTGATCGAGTTCACGACGGCGCGGCCGGCGTAGATCTTGAGCGCCGCCTCGATGACGCGCGGCTCGGTCGAATCGATGACGACCGGCGCTTCGGTCGACTGCGCGAGCTTCTTGACGATCGTCGCCATCTGGAGGCCTTCGTCCGTGCGTTCGGTCAGCGCGGCGCAGACGTCGAGCAAATGCGCGCCGACCTCGACCTGTTCGCGTGCGACGAGCATGATCTCGTCGTAGTTTTCCTCGAGCAGCAGCCGCTTGATCTTGCGCGAGCCCTGCGCGTTGATGCGCTCGCCGATCAGCAGCGGGCTGCCGTCCTGGACCAGCGCGACCGCGGTCATCGCCGAGGCCGCGAACTGCAGCGGCTTCGGCGTGGGAACGCGGCCGCGCACGCCGTCGCGCTCGAGTTCGTCGACGGTACTGCGAAACGCGGCGATGTGCTCGGGCGTGGTTCCGCAGCAACCGCCGATCGCGTTCACGCCGAAGTCGCGGATGAACGCACCCAGCGCTTGCGCCATCTCCTGGGGCTGCTCGGGATAGATCGTCTCGCCGTGCCGGCCCATCAACGGCAGTCCGGCGTTGGGAATCACGCTGACGAAACAGCGCGAATTGTCGACGAGATACCGCACCGCGTCGCGCATGTGCGCGGGGCCCGTCGAGCAATTCAAACCGATCACGTCGATCGGCAGCGCGTCGAGCGTCGCGGTGACGGCGGCGATGTCGGTGCCGAGCAGCATGCGCCCGGTCACGTCGAGCGTGGCCTGCGCTTGGATGGGAACGCGCCGCGCGCCGGCCGCGAACGCGCGCGTGATGCCGGCGATCGCCGCCTTCATCTCCAGCAGATCTTGGCTGGTCTCGATCAACAGCAGATCGACGCCGCCGTCGATCAGCGAGACGGCCTGCTCGCGATAGAGTTCCGCCAGCTCGTCGAAGGTGATCTTCGAGAGCGACGGGTCGGACGACGAGATCAGCATCCCGGTCGGGCCGAGCGCGCCGGCCACGAAGCGCGGCCGGTCCGGCGTGGAGAACCGGTCGGCGGCCTCGCGCGCCAGCCGGGCGGCGCCGTAATTGATGGCGGCGGTTTCGGCGCCCAGGCCGTACTCGTCGAGCTTGAGGCGCGAGGCGGTGAACGAATCGGTCTCGAGCACGTCGCAGCCGGCCTCGAGATACTGCTCGTGCATGGCCGTGACGAGGTGGGGGCTGTTGAGGACCAGGGCCTCGTGGCAGCCATGATAGGCCGCACCGCCGAAGGCCCCCTCGTCGAGCTCGCGCGCCATGAACTCGGTCCCGAGCGCCCCGTCGAAAACGAGGACGCGCCGCGCAAGCGCTTCGAGGTATGGGGACGTCATGTGATGACCTTCGGCGCCGGGCGCAGCAAACGTACCATAATTGTCCACAACCTGTTATATTTTGGCTGAAGTGGACATTACGATCGCACTCGACGCGGTGCGGCACCTCGCGCCCCGGGCCGCGATCGCCCGGGAAGCCGCCCGGCTGCGCCGCGACGAGCTCGACGGGTCGCTGGCCCTCGCCTCGACGCTGCTCGACCGCGATCAAATCGACGCGCTGGTCGACCGCGGCATCGCCACCGGCGATCAGCGGCTCGAGCAGTACCTGGCCGCGCGCGACCTCGCGGCCGCCGGCTCGTGGATCGCCGGCCAGCGTCCGCTGCTGGGCTCCGACCCGCGGCCGCTGATCACGGTCGAGGACGTGCGTCGGCTGCACGCGCTGGCGACGGCCGGACAGCCGGCGCTCGCGCCCGGGGTCTGGCGGCTGGCCGTCGACCACCCGGACGCCGGGATCGTCTCGTTGCCGCCGTGGATGATCGCCAAGGAAACCGCCGTTCTGGTGGACCGCTACCGCCGCCGGCCGGAGCCGAACGAGCTGGGCGCGTGGCTGGCCGCGTTCCTCGGACGCTTCGCACGCATCCGTCCGTTCGCCGGTGCGAACGGGCGCACGGGCCGGCTCGCGGTGTCGCTGCTACTCCGGCGCGTCGACGCGATTCCACTCGCCATTCCACGCGATCGCGTGCCGGCATATCGCAAGGCGCTCGTCGCGGCGGAAAACGGCGAGCTCAAGACGTTGCGCGCGCTGATCGACGACATGTTGCTCCAGGGCTGCTTGCGGCTACTGGCCGCCGCCGGCGACGCACCGCTCGAGCCGTTGCGCGAGCTCGCGGGAACGAGCTATACCGCGCTGATCAAGGCCGTCAAACGCGGCCGGCTCGCCGCCGTCGTGCGCGACGGCCGCGTGTTCACCACCAGCGCTTGGATCGCCGACTACCGCACCGAAACCGGCCGCAACTAAAGGACCGTTTCGGCTAGAGCTTCAGCACGCCGATCTTGCCCGTGGAGCCTTCCGTGAACCACAGGTTGCCGTCCGGACCGACGATGATGCCGTTCGGCGATGAGCCGCTGCTCGGAATCGAGAACTCGCTGATCGTTCCGCTGGTCGTAATCTTACCGATCGCGTTATTGCTCGTATCGGTGAACCAGAGCGCACCGTCGGGGCCCGCCGTGATGAAGTTCGGGCTGCCGAGTGCGGCACCACCGAACTGGTTCAGGATCGTCCCCGCCGTCGAGACTTGCGCGATGAGCGCGGGCGACCCCCCGGGCAGCTCCGCGACCCACAGGTTACCGTCCGAGCCGGACGTGATATCTGAGGCGGTCGAAGGCTGATTCGTCAGCGATGGGGAGACCAATGATGCGACGCCGGCCACGACCGTCCCGACTTTTTTCGTGCCGAGATCGGTAAACCAAACGTTTCCATCCGGTCCGAGCGTCATGCCCTGAATGTCGGTGGCGCCGGAAACACTAATGTTGACAGGCGGACCCATCGTTGAAACGCTGGCGATGTAGTTGCTGGCGCATTCGCTGAACCATTCATTTCCGTCCAGACCGGGCGTGTCGAAATTCGTGAACTCATGGCTCGCTTCATACGTGGTGAGCACCCCAGCCGGAGTCACCTTTCCCATGTTGCCGTCCGGGTGAGAATTGTCGTCGCCGACCCAGATATTGCCGTCTCCCCCGATGGCAACGCCGAACGGGGACTCCCAGCCGTTATTCGTGCCCGACTGGACCGGCAACAAGAGGTGCTTTGTATAGTTGGTTCCGCTCGATGAAATCGTGCTGACCGCCGGCGTACTTCCGTTGTCCTCAGCGAACCAGAGATTGCCGTCGGCGCCGGTGGCGATACCGAACGGCTCGCTCGCCGATGTCGTGTATTCGGTGATCGTGTGGCTTGCGCTGTCGGTACGGAGCGTGTTCGTGACGGCCGCGTTCAGCGTGAGCGTGCCGTCGCTGATCGCGAGGCTGCAGCCGCTGGTGGAGATCGTCGTTCCCCCGAGGACCAGCACGGTCGCACTCGTGCCCGTTCCGATGATGGTCCCCACCTTGAGGATGCCCGTGCAGCCGGTCGGCGTCACCGTATACGTCGTGCCGCCGGCCGCCGTGGGCTCGCTGATGGCCAAGAGGTGCTCCCCGGCGGGATACGTTTTCACCGTGGCCGGCGCCGTGCCGTAGAACACGGTCGGATTTGAGACGAACAGAATCGGCTCGATGACGGCGCTTTCGGTCGCGCCGCCTTGACCGCTGACGGCCGACGCCGTCAGCGTGACGGTTGCCTGGTAACCCGCCGAGCCGAGGCCGTCGTAGACGGCCTGCACCGTGTCGATCGCTTTCGAGACGGTCACTTGCGCCGCCGGCGTGCCACCGTCGAGTTCCAGCAAAACGTGTCCCGAACCGCCGGCCTCGGCGACGGTGACCGTGATCGGGTTCGCAAAGGGCGCGTTGGAGGAGCCGGCGACGATCGCGTTGTTGCCGAAGTCAGTCGGCGCGATCGTCAGGCCGATATCGTGCGTTTGCCCATCCGCGGCGAACTTGAGCAGCGACGCTTGGCCACTGAGACCGACGATCAGGCCGCCGATGCCGGCTGCGATCACGTTTGCGGTTCCCGCCACGACGGTTTGCGTAACGCCGGCGTTGCCGAGAATGTGCGCCGAGCCGGGAATCGCGCCGTTTACCGGCGCCGTGTCATAGAGGACGAACACGAAGTCGTCGGAACCAACCGGCGCGACGACCGCCACGGTGCAAGTGCGCGAACCCGTGCCCGTGCACGCGTTGCTGCCGCTGGAAACGTTCGTGACGCTCGTCGCGAGCGGCGTCGTATGCCCCGTATCGCTGTGCGCGTAGACCGTCACGGTAACGCCGTTGGTGCTCGGCGAGACGAAGGCCGGCCGGCGGCTGGCCGTTGTTCCCACGGTAGGAGCAGGAATGACCATATTCATGCTCACGTTCGCCGTAGAGCCTGACGTTTGTGCCGCACTGGTCGGGACCGGTGCAGCCTGAGGGAGTGCCGATCCGCCTTTACCACCGCTGCACCCGGCGGCCGTGAACGCGGCGAAGACTGCTGCGAGAAAGGCAGCGTTACGCCTGAGCGACATCGTGAGCCTCATGGGCGCAGAAATGCGTCGCAATTCGCAGCGTTCCTTTTCTAAAGATTGTATATAAATCTGATACGGTCTTATTTGAAGACACGAACCGGACGAGGATGCCCACACCCTTTGCGCAAACGCGCATATGGAACCTGACCTGGAATAGGGGTTATGAATGTCACGTTGGTTTCCTGCCGTCGGCATCCTCGCGCTCGCTTTCGGAATCGTAGCGTGTGCCGGCGGCATCACGACGACGCGTGTTGCGGCGCCGGTCCTTCAATTGCCGGGGAATGCCACGTCGCTTGCAATCAGCGGAGCAACCACTGCCCAGTTCAGTGTGTCGGAACCCGGGTATAACGGCACGTTCACGGCAACATCTTCGAACACGGCCGTCGCGACCGTCACTCCGATGACCATTCAAAGTTCGTCGGATACTCGCGCGGCGGAGTCGGAACGGACCGTCGCGTCGGACTCGGGTGGTGCAACCTTCACCATCGAGACGTTCGAGAACGGCACCACGACGATTACGGTAAGCGACCAGAACGGCGGCTCATCACAGTTCATCGTGACGGTAACGGGGGCATCGCCCGCGCCGTCAGCTTCTCCGACCGCTTCGCCGACCGCGACACCGCTGGTGGTCGCGTCGCCGGCCGCCCTCAACTTCACGGCGACCGGCCAAACGGGGACCGTTGCGGTCAGCGAGAACGCGTATTCGGGTTCGTTCGCAGCGGCTTCGAGCAATACGGGGGTCGCAACCGTATCGCCGGCAAGCGGAACCTCGTTTACGATCAGCGCTGTTGCCGCCGGCACCGCTTCGGTGACCTTTACCGACAGCAATCAAAATTCGTCGTCCGTCTCGGTTACGGTGACGACCTCGAGCGGTTCGATTACAAGCCGGACGCGTCAGTAGCGGCCGCCGATGATAGGGCGGTCGGCGTTCATCGGCGCTTCGCTGGGGTTGGCCGCCGCCGGCGTCGCGCAACCCGGCGAGGCGGCGGGGATCGAGCTCGTCGAGCAGGCCGGAGAATTCGATCTTGCCGCATTCGCCCGGCGTGTCTCGCGCGATGCCGACGTCCGTCACGTCTGGGACTCCGGGTCGCTCCGTCCGACAATCCTCGGCGGGGTGAAGAACGCCCTGAACGGTTTGCAGTTCGGCTTCGGCATTGCCCCGAGCCGGATCGCAACGGCGTTCGTTACGCACAGCGATTCCAATTTGCTGCTCTACGGCGACTCCGCTTGGACCACATACCGGCTCGGAGAGCTGTACTCCGTACACGACCCGAACGGCGCCCCGATAACGGCGAATATCTTTGCCGCGGCACACAGCGCGTCGACCCTTGCCGATCCCAATGACGTCCACGGCTTCTACCAAGACGCGTCGATCGCCGCGTTGCAACGGCGGGGCGTGATGTTCTTTGCCTGCAATACGGCGCTCGTCCAACACGCCGAACAGATCGCCGCCGGTGGTTTGACCAAACAGCCGGCGAACGAAATCGTGCGCACGCTGCAACACTCGCTGCTGCGCGGGGTCACGCTCGTGCCGTCCGGCGTCGCCGCCGTCGCCTATTTGCAATCGCGCTTCCACTACGGCTATTTGACCGAACAGTAGCCGTAGTTCGGCGGTCGGCGGCCCGCCGAGGTTACTCGAGACCCAGCTCGCTCCAGCGCAAGACGGCACGTTCCATCAGCGGCGCACGCACTTTGTTGATGCGCGGAAACTCGACGTCCTTGAAGTGGAACGTCGCGTCGATCCCGAGGCCGCAGCTGGGCGGAACGAAGTCGACCTCGTCGGTGCGCTTGCGGCCCGGTCCGTGGACCTTGCCCTTGACGACATGCTTGTCGGGCTCGACCGTCGAGACGACGCGCCACATCACCTCATCCCAATCGCGCACGTTGCAGTCGTCGTCGACGACGATGATCCAGCGCCAGCGCTCCCCGCTCTCGTACCAGATCCCGTCCATGATGCGGCGCGGATCTTCTTTGTCGCGGATCGTGGCCGAAACGATCAACATCCCCATCCGTCCGACTTCGGGGAAGTAGACGTCCTTGATGTTGGTTAGACCGGTCTTCTGGATCAGCCGCGCCTGGATCGAGCCCGAGCGCAACAGCTGCCGCGGATAGTCCTCGACGCGCTGACAGATCAGTCCGTAGTGCACCGGATCGCGCCGGTGCGTGATCGCGGTGATGTGGACGACGAACGCGTCCTTGTTCTCACCGTAGAATCCGGTCGACTCGCCGTGCGGGCCTTCGACCGTGCGCTCGCCCGGATGGATGATCCCTTCGACGATCATTTCGGCCTGCGCCGGCACGAGCAGATCGCTCGTCTCGCATTTCACCAGCTCCGTCGGCGCGCCGCGCCAACCGCCGGCGACCTCGTACTCCATCGAGCCCTCGACGCCGTCCGCGCCGGGCGCCGCCGGGCTGCCCGATGCGAGCGTCAGCAGCGGATCCATGCCCAACACGATCGCCACCGGCGTCGAACGCCCGGCGTTCTCGTTGTCGAGCACATGGTCGCCGCCGCCCGAGCCGGTCGACGAGTTGCGGCCGCGCAGACCGCCGGAGAGCGAGAGCGTCTTCGCATCCTTGATCATCACGCGGTACGAGCCCATGTTGAGGTACCCGGTGAGCGGATCGCGGGTCACGATGCCGGCCGTCGTCCCGAGATAGCGTCCGCCGTCGAACTCATGCCAATGCGGCGTGGGAATGGCGTCGATGTCGACGTCCGCTTGTCCGACGATGACCTCTTTGCATGGACCGGTGGGCACCGTCACCGAGGCGATGCGCCCGGTCATGCCCGCGACGACGCGCTCGTGGATCGTTTCCTCGTCGGCGGCGGTGCCGAAGGCCACGGCGAGTTGCGGCACGGTCGAGATGATGTTCGTCACCAGCGGCTGGCCGCGATAGCCCTTGACGTTGTCGAACCACAACGCCGGACCGTGCCGCTCGAGCGAGCGCGCGGTGATCGTGCCGAGTTCGTCGTGCGGGTCGACCTCGGCCGTCACGCGGTGCAGCAGTCCGCGCTCTTCGAGCAGGTGGAGATACTCGCGCAGATCGGCGTAGCCGACGCGCGTCTGCGATCGATCGATCATGAGGTCACCCTAGGATTGGAGGAAGGCGGCGAAGAGGCTGGACGCGGGGAAGCGCTGCGGTAGAAATCCGTAGCGCGCGCTGGCGTCGATGATCGGCTGGATCAGCGCCGGGTCAAGGTGCTCGGCGTACTCCATCCGGTGCAGTTTCGCCATCGTGTCGTCCGACATCTTCGAATACTTCTGCAGGATGACGGCGGTCGCGGGACGGTTGTGGTTAGCCCATACGGCGGTGTCGTGGATCGCGGCGACCATCCGCTGCGCGACGGCCTTGTTGTTGTCGAGCCAGTCGTTGCGCGCCACCCAGGCCGTGGTTTGCAACCGTCGCGCCAACACGTCGTACGGTTTGCAGAGGACGCGCGCGCCGTCTTGCAGCGCGGCCGTCGACCACGGATCGGATGTCAATGTCGCATCGACGCGATGCGCCTTCAATGCCGGCAATTGATCGGGCAGACGAGCCTCGACGTAGTTGACGAGCGACGGGTTCACGCCGTTCTTGTCGAACCAAGCCATCACCGCGGCTTGTTCGGTATCGTGCAACGTCGTCATCGCGAGCGTCTTTCCGATCAGGTCTTTGGCCGCGCGTACGGGCGAGTCATTGAGAACCAGCACGACAGTCGTCGGCGGCGCGTCGGCCGAGTAGATCGAACTGCCCGCGATCACGGAGATCGGCAACCCGCGAAAGTGCGCCTGCGCGATCGAGGCGATGTTGCTGATCGTGACGTCGAGCGCGCCGCCGGCGAGTGCCGCGGTGAGCGCTCCGCCGCTGCCGAGCGTGAGGATATCGGCGTCGATTCCGTGACGCGCGAAGAAGCCGCCGTCGTTGGCGAAGAGCGGCTCGCCGAAGTTGTCGCCGATCCCGCAACCGACCCGCACGCTCGCGTTCTGCGCCGCAGCGGGCGAGGGTCGCAGCATCGCGGCGGCCAGTGCGGTCGAGGTGAGGCCGAGTGCTTGCGATCGCTTCAACGAACCGCCTCCTCTTTGACGGACAGCACATCTTACGATGCGCCGCCCGCTAAGCCTCTCCAAATCCGCCGGTCGAGGAGTTGCCCCGGCTGTCGCGCAACGATCGTGGCGCGTTCGTCGACGGGCGCTCAACTGCGTTCGCGCCCCTCGGAATGACAGGGGTGAAAAAGCGAAGTCGTGGCTCGCCCTGTCATCCCGAGCGTTGTCGAGGGATGCGCCGTAAGCTCCGCGATCGAGCAGTGGAGTTGGTGCCCTAGGTACCGTAGAAGCAGCGGCCGCAGGTTTGGATGTAGCGGACGGTGCCCTCGATCGCGACTTGTTCGCCTTCGGTGATGCGTTCACCGCGGTCGTCGATGCGCACGTTCATCGTCGCTTTGCGCCCGCACGCGCAGATGTTCTTGAGCTCTTCGATGTCGTCGGCGAGGGTGAGCAAGTACGCGGCGCCGGGAAAGGGTTCGCCGAGGAAGTCGCTGCGGATGCCGTAGCAGATGACCGGCAGGTCGGCGACGTGCGCGAGCTTGTGCAGTTGCCGCACCTGTTCGGGGTCGAGGAACTGCGCTTCGTCGATCAGCACGCAAGCGACCGGCTTCACGGTCGTGGCCAGGTACTCGCGCATCCCTTCTTCCACGACTTGGTTGTCGTCGAGGAAGAGTTCCTTACGGTCTTTCAGGCGTTCGTAGAAGTTCGTCCAGCGTGTGAATACCAGCGCTTTGCGGGCCACGCCCAGCCGTGAGGCGATGTTGGCGTGGCCGAACCGGTTGTCCAAGTCGGAGGTGAAGAGCACGACGTTCATGCCCTGCTCCTCGTAGTTGTGCGCCACTTGGAGCAGGGCAATCGATTTGCCGGCGTTCATCGCCGAGTAGCGGAAGTAGAGCTTGGCCAACGCGCGAGCTTAGATCGACGCCGGAGCGCGAGTCTCCGCCGGCACGCCGCCGTCGTCGTCGGTCGACGCCGGGCCGTGCCGGTTCGGCCGGAAGCGGTCCTCGATCGATGCGATGATGACGTAGAGCGTCGGCGTGATGAACAGGTTGAGGATGGTCGAGCAGATCATGCCGCCGAAGACGACGGTGCCGAGCGAGTTCCGCGCCGCACTGCCCGCACCGGTGGCGAAGACGAGCGGCGTCACGCCGAAGACGAACGCGATCGAGGTCATCAGGATCGGGCGCAACCGCGTCTCGGCCGCGCGCTGCGCCGCTTCGCGAATCGGCACGCCGGCCGCGCGGAGCTGGTTGGCGAACTGCACGATCAGGATCGCGTTCTTGCTGGCCAGGCCGATCAGCATGACGTAGCCGACCTGCGCGAACACGTCCGAGATGCCGCCGCCCGGGCGCACCTTGATGCCGATGAACGCGCCGAGCAAGGCCAGCGGAACGGCGAGCAAGATGATCAGCGGATCGGCGAACGACTCGTACTGCGCGGCGAGCACCAGGAACACGAACACGATGCCGAGCGCGAAGATCAGCGCCGCCGCGCCGCCGCTCTCGATCTGTTCGAGCGCGATCCCGCTCCACTCATACGACATGCCGGCCGGGAGGTGCGCGGCGAAGCGTTGCATCGTATCGATCGCTTCGCCCGAGCCGTGACCGGGCGCTGCCGACCCGGAGATCGAGATCGAGCGGAAGAGGTTGTAGTGCGTGATCGTCGGTGCGGCTTGAATCTTGCTGACCGTCACGAGCCCGCTGAGCGGAATCGGCGCGGTCGGGGTCGCGACGCCGTTCACCAGCGTCGTCCCGTTGACGTAGATATTTTGCAGGTCGGTGATGCGCGAGCGGTACGGCTGATCGGCTTCGACGTACACCCGATAGGAATGCCCGCCGAAATCGAAATCGTTCACGTAGACCGAGCCGAGATAGACCTGCATCGTGTTGTAGATGTCGGCCACGTTGACGCCTAGCGCCTGCGCCTTGTTCCGATCGACGTCGACGTTGACGACCGGGGAATTGTTGGTGAAGAGCGTGTAGACGCTCGTGAGGCCGCTGTTGGGCGCGTACGCTTGCCCGATGATCCCATAGGCCGCACCGAGCAGCGGGCCCAGCCCGTTGTTGCCGCGGTCCTCGAGCTCGAAGTCGAAACCGCCCTGGAAACCGAGTCCCGGAATGGCGGGCGGGTTGACCGCAAACGCTTGGATGCCCATCGGGTTGAGGTAGAGCTGCGGGCCCAGCCGCGCGAGAACGGCATTCAGCGTGTGCGAGGATCCCGGACGCTGGTCCCACGGCTTGAGCAGCACGAACATCAGGATCTTGTTCGAGCCGGTCCCGGTGAAGCCGAATCCCGCCACGTCGAAGATATTGAGGACTTCCGGCTGGCGCGCGATGATCGCTTCGAGCATCCGCTGCGCCCGGTGCGCGTAGTCGATCGACACGCCCTCGGGCCCCTGTGCGCTGACGAGGAAGTAGCCCTGGTCTTCGTCCGGGATGAAGCCCGTCGGCGTCTTGATGAAGAACAGTCCGGTAATCGCCAGCAGCACGAGAAAGCACGCGAACGTGATGCGCGGCCGGCGCAAAACGCCCGGCAGCCAGTTATGGTAGGTTTTGCGCGTTGCGGAGATCGCCCGGTTGACGGGCCGGAAGAACTTCGACTTCTTCTCGTCCTTGATGTTGGCGAGGAAAATCGACGAGAGCACCGGCGTCAGCGTCAGCGCGTTGAACAGCGAAATCGTGATCGCGCAGGCGATCGTTAGGGCGAACTGCTTGTAGAGCTGGCCGGTCGTCCCCGGGAAGAACGCCACCGGAACGAACACCGCCAGCAGCACCAGCGACGACGCGACCACCGCGCCCGATATCTCGCTCATCGCCTCGCGCGCACCCTCGTACGCGTTCATGCCTTTTTCTTGAATGAACCGCGCGATGTTCTCGATCACGACGATGGCATCGTCCACCACGAGCCCGGTGGCGAGGGTGAGCCCGAACAGGGTCAGCGTGTTGATCGAGAACCCCAGCACCTTCATCAAGAAGAACGTGCCGAGCAGCGAGATCGGAATCGTGAGCGACGGGATGAGCGTCGTGCGCCAATCCTGCAAGAAGAGGAAGATGACCAGCACGACCAGCGCGATCGCAATCAAGAGCGTCGTGACGACTTCCTTGATCGACTCGCTGACGTAGAGCGTCGTGTCGAAGGCGATGTTATAGTGCAGGCCCGCCGGGAATTTCGCCGAGAGCCGGTTGAGGGTCGCCTGAACCTGCTGCGAGACCTGCAGCGCGTTGCCGGTGGGCAGCTGCAGGACCCCGACGCCGACCGAATCGGCGCCGTTGTACCAGACGCTGGTAGAGTAGTCGGCGGCGCCGAGCTCGACGCGGCCGACGTCGCGCACGCGCACGTAGCCGCCGTCGGGGGTCGAGCGCAGGATGATGTCGCCGAAACCGGCCGGATCGTGCAATCGGCCGTTCGAGCGCACCGTGTATTCGTAGGGTTGGTGGCCGTTCGTCGGCGGGGCGCCGATCGCACCGGCAGCCACCTGGATGTTCTGGTTGGTGAGCGCGGTCGTCACGTCGCCGGCGGTCAAACCGTTGTCGGCCAGACGCTTGGGATCGACCCACAGCCGCATCGCGTACTTGCGTTCGCCGAAGACCTGGATGCCGCTCACGCCGGGGATGCGCTGCAAGTCGTTGGTGACGTTGTTTTCCAGGTAGTCCGTCATCATCTCGCTGGTCAGCGCCGGATTGGTCGTCGTGAATCCGATGCCCATGACGAACGTGCCGTTGTTTTTCGAGACTTGGACGCCGGTCAGCTTGACCTCGTTGGGCAGATCCCCTTGCGCCAAATTGACGGCGTTCTGCACGTCGTTGGCGGCCTGGTTGAGATCGGTATCCAGCGTGAACGTGGCGGTGATCGTCGACCCGCCTTGGTTGGTGGACTGCGAAGACATGTAGCGCAATCCTTGCACGCCGTTGATCGCCTGTTCGAGCGGCGTCGTGACGCTGGCCTCGACGGCTTCGGCGCTCGCCCCCGTGTACTCGGCCGAGACCGTGACGGTCGGCGGCGCGATGTTCGGAAACTGCGCGATCGGCAGCGTCGGAATCGCGACGACGCCGAGCAGCAAAATGACGAGCGAGCAGACCGTCGCAAAGATCGGCCGCCGGAGGAAGAAATCGATCACGTTGAACTCGACTCTGGGAAGCCGTCGGGGGTTGCTTCTTATACGACGGGGCGGGCGCGAAGTTCTCCGACGACGCGCCCCGCGACGTTGCGCAGCGGCGGGCGCGCGTGCCCCTGCAAACGCTCCGCCGCACCGGCGTCGAGGGCACCCAGGCGGGCCAGCAGCGCGAGCGCCGCGGGCGGGACGGCCCGCGCGGCACCGTCGACGGTTTTGAGGACGAGGCCGGCGCCCAACTCCACCAACGCGTCCGCGTGGACGCCTTCGGCGCCGCCCTTGGCGACGATCGCGCCGCCGGCCGCGCTCATCAAGTCGGTATCGAAGCGACCGGTTCCCGAGACCATCCACGGCTCGGCCAGCATCGCCTCGCGCACGCGCCGTAGAGCCGCGGCGTCGTCGGGTGCGAGGCCGAGGAGCGTCGCGAAACGCGCGAAGCCGCGCGCCGCCGACACGAGCGTCGTGGCGAACACCGGAATGCCGCAGCCGTCGACCGCGATGCGGTCGGGCGTGAACCGATCGGCGAAGGCGCGTTCGCAGAACGCGAGGATCTCACGTTGCACCGGGTGCGCGGGGTCGAGATAGCCGGCGAACGGTTCGCCGCGCAACCGCGCCAGCGCCAGGATGCCGGCATGCTTGCCGGAGCAGTTGTTGTGCAGCGCGTCCGGCGCGCCGCCGCACTGCAGATCGTCGACGCTCGCGCCGATTTTCGCCAGGATCGACGCGGCGGTCTCGAGGTGGCGCGGTTCGCCCATGTGCGACGCGCACATCACGGCGACTTCGGGTTGGGTCAGTCCGAACCGCTCGACGACGCCGGCCCGCACCGCGGCGGCCGCGATGAACGGTTTCGCCGCCGAACGCAAATACACCGGAACGTCGATCGTGCCGTATTCCAGCAGCACGTTTCCGTCGACGTCGCACGCGCACGCCGCGACGGCGTGGGTCGACTCGACGCACGCGCCGCGCACCACGTCGACCAGCGGGACGCCCGCAAGCTCTGGATTCACCCGAGCCGCCGACTTGCGGGCAACCCTTGTCTCTCGTCTAGACCAGTGCGGCCTCGACGACGGGGTTGTCGATTTCGGCGTACAGCGGGCTCGAGAGATAACGCTCACCGGTATCGCAGCCGATCGTCACGATCGTCTTGCCGGCGAACTGCGGCCGCGCCGCGACTTGCAGCGCCGCCCACACGTTCGCACCCGACGAGATGCCGAGCAGCAGCCCCTCTTCGCGCGCGAGCCGGCGCGCGGTGGCGATCGCGTCGTCGAACGACACCGTGATCACTTCGCTGTAGACCTTGGTGTCGAGCACCTGGGGAACGAAGCCCGGCGCGAAGCCTTGCAGCTTGTGCGGACCCGGCTTGCCGCCCGAGAGGACGAGCGACGTATCGGGCTCGACCGTGATGATCATTACGCCCGGCTTGCGCTCTTTGAGGACTTGGCCGACGCCGGTCACCGTGCCGCCCGTGCCCACGCCGGCGATGAACACGTCGACCGCGCCGTCGGTATCGCGCCAGATCTCCTCGGCCGTCGTACGGCGATGGATCTCCGGGTTGGCCGGGTTCTCGAACTGACCGGGCATGAAATACTTGCCGGGATTGCTGTCGTGAATCTCTTTGGCCTTGGCGATCGCGCCCTTCATGCCGTCGGCGCCGGGCGTCAGCACGAGCTGCGCGCCGTACGCCTTGAGCAGACTACGCCGCTCGAGCGTCATTGTCTCGGGCATCGTCAGGATGATCGGGTAACCCTTGGCGGCGGCGACGAACGCGAGCCCGATGCCGGTGTTGCCGCTGGTCGGTTCGATGATCACGGTGTCCGGGCGCAGGCGCCCGTCGCGTTCGGCCGCTTCGATCATCGCCACGCCGATGCGGTCTTTGACGCTGCCGGCGGGGTTGAACGACTCGAGCTTGACCAGGACGGTGCCGCCCAGTCCCTTGTTCACCCGGGGAATTTTAACGAGCGGCGTGTTGCCGACGGTGTCGATGATGCTGTCGTAAATCCGAGCCACGGTCTTGGATCCTCACTATCTAATGGTCGTGCGCTTGTGCGATACCAACGTAGACTACTGGACCGGTCCAAAAGGTGCAACCTCACGGGAACGATTCGTCCGCCGGGCGAACGTACGTTCGCTCTCACCGTGTTTTCGCTGACCGAACAGTCGCTCTACGTGGCGGCGCTCGACCTCTGGATCGACTCGATGCAGGAGCGCGACCGCTGCTACGTCTCGCACGGGCACGCCGATCACGCCCGCGAGCACGGCACGGTCGTGGCCTCGGTCAACAGCGCGCGCGTGTGCCGGCAGCGCTTCGGGCGCGAGGTCGCCTTCGAAGAGCACGCGTTCAACGAACCCTGGGCCGCCGGCGAACACCGGCTGACGCTTTTTCCGGCCGGTCACGTCTTGGGCAGCTCGCAGTTGCTGATCGAGGGCGCTGACGGCGCCTTCGTCTATACGGGCGACTTCAAGCTCGCGCGTTCGTACACGTGCGAGCCGCCCGAGGTGAAGCGCTGCGATGTGTTGCTGATGGAGTGCACGTTCGGCCGTCCGCAGTACGTCTTTCCCCCGCGCGAGGAGGTCGAGGCGCGCATCGTCGATTTCGCGGTGCGCGCGCTCGAAGACGGCTGCGCGCCGCTCTTCTTCGCGTACTCGCTCGGAAAAGCGCAAGAGACGCTCGCGATCCTTGCCAAAGCGAACGTTCCCGTCACCGTGCACGGCGCGGTCGACGGGATGTCGCGCGTGTACGAAGACGCCGGCGTTCAACTCGGTGCTTACGAAACGTACGACGCGCGCACGTACGACGGCACGCGCGCGCTGGTCTGGCCGCCCTCCGGCAAGCGGCGCCCGAAGGCCGCGCACAGCCGCCCGCTGCGCACGGCGATGCTCACCGGCTGGGCGCTCGATCCCGGCGCCGCCGCGCGCTACGGCGTCGACGAGATGATCCCGCTCTCGGACCACGCCGACTTTCCGGCGCTGCTCGAATACATCGAGCGCGCTCAACCGGGCAAGGTCTGGCTCAACCACGGCTGGCCCGACTTCGTCTGGCGCTTGCGCCGCTTGGGCATCAACGCCGAATATCTCGAAGCCCACCAGCAATTAGCGCTGTTCTGACCCCTTGCGACGCGTTGACCATGCCGTGCTAGCAGAGTATGATATCACGCATGGCGGATCTCCTGATACGCAACGTCCCGGCGCAGGTACTCGATACGATCAGGGAGCGAGCGCGTATTCGCGGCAGTTCGGTCCAAGCGGAGGCATTGGAGGCGCTGACGGCCGGCGCCGAACCGACCGGCGTCGGTCTCGTGGCTTGGTTGAAGACCGTGCGCCCCAAGAACCTCACGCTCGGCGAAATCGCAAGTGCCGTAACTGCCGGCGTCAAGAGCATTCGGGAAGACCGGGATCGCCGCTAGTGATCGCCATCGATGCCAGCGCCGCCTATGAATCGCTTCTCAGCGAACGCGCCGACGCCGTTTTAGAATCAACGCAACAGCTGGTTGCCCCGGACATCATCGTCGGCGAACTGCTCAATGCTCGTTGGAAGAGCGTACGTTCTCACGTGCCGGCGCCCTCAGTTGACGCCATCCTCGGTTTTCTCAAACGCGTTCGCGTCGTTCCCTGTTTGGCATATGCAACCGAAGCGGCCGAACTCGCGGAACGCCTGAATCATCCCGTGTATGATTGCTTTTACATCGCCGTCGCTCGGCGGGAGACGCTCAAGCTCTTGACCATCGACGCGCACCTGACCCGAAAGCTGCGAACGCACAAACTGGGCTCCCTGCTCGCATAGCCGGACGATGATCGCGTTTGCGCGGGCGTGTGCGGCGATTGCGGCGACCGCGAGCAAGCTCGAGAAAATCGCGCTGGTCGCAGAGTATTTGCGCGGGCTCGAGGATGCGGATCTCGCGCCGGCGGCACGGTTCTTCACCGGGAACCCGTTTGCGTCGGCCGATCAGCGCTCGCTCGGGCTCGGCGGACGAACGATCGTCGCGGCGGCGCACGTCGCGTGGGGCGTGGACGGCGCGGCGCTGCGAACGGCGTATCGCGCCACCGGCGATCTGGGTGCGGCGCTGGGGCCGTTCGTGCGCCCTACCGCTGATCTGGGGCTGTTTCGCGAGACGCTGACGCCGGCCAAATTGTACGCGTATCTGCTCGAGGTCTCGGCCGCGGCGGGCAAGAGCGCGCAGCGGCGGCGCCAGGTGCTCTGCGAGCGCATCTTGGGCGCATGCACCGATCCGCTGGAGGCGACCTACGCGATCAAGGTCGTCACCGGTGAGCTGCGGATCGGTTTGCGCGAAGGGCTGATCGGCGATGCGATCGCGCAGGCATACGATGCGGATCCGCTCGCCGTGCGGCGCGCCGCGAGTGCGGCCGGCGACATCGGCGCGGTCGCCGTCGCCGCGAAGCACGGCACGCTCGAAGCGATCGCCATCGCCTATCACGCACCGATCGCGTTCATGCTCGCGACGCCGATCGCCTACGATGGCGCGTACAAAGACCTCGCCGCCGGCAGTTGGATCGTGGAGGACAAATACGACGGCATCCGCGCGCAGGCGCACGTCACGCCGGAGCGCGTGTCGCTCTTCTCGCGCACCCACAACGATGTGTCGGCGTCCTATCCGGAGATCGTCGCGGCACTGCGCGCGCTGCCGGGTTCGCTCGCGCTCGACGGCGAGATCGTGGCCGAACGCGACGGGCGCGTGCTGCCGTTCCGCTATCTGCAAGCGCGGCTGCAACGCAAGGATGTCTCGCCCGAACTGCTGGCTGAAGTGCCGGTGCGCTACGTCGTGTTCGACCTACTCGCGCGCAACGAGCGATTCTTGCTCGACGAACCGCTGGCAACGCGCCGCGCGGCCCTTGCCGACGTTTTCCCTGTCATCCTGAGCGGAGCGAAGCGGAGTCGAAGGACCGCCGCAATCGCTGCAGCCGAGTGGCTGTCCCTCGACTTCGCTCGGGATGACAAAGTAGCGACCACGCTGCCGGAGGCGGTGCGCGAGCGTTTTGCCGCGGCGCGCGAGCGCGGGCACGAAGGCGTGATGTTCAAACGCACCGACTCGCCGTACACGCCCGGGCGCCGCGGCAAGGCATGGCTCAAGCTCAAACGCGAGCTGGCGACGCTTGACTGCGTCGTCGTCGGCGTCGAGTGGGGCCACGGGCGGCGCTCGCAGGTGCTTTCCGACTACACGTTCGCCGTCCGGAGCCCGGACGGTCTGATGCCGATCGGCAAAGCGTACAGCGGCCTCACCGATGCCGAAATCGCGGAGATGACGGCGTGGTTTCTGGCCCACCGGCTGCCCGGCGCCGACGCCGCACGGACGTACGCGAAGCTCGGTCTCGGGCGGAACGAGATCGTCGTCGAGCCGGCGATCGTGGTCGAGATCGCGTTCGACATCATCCAGCGCAGCGAGCTGCATGCGAGCGGGTTCTCGCTGCGGTTTCCGCGCATCGTGCGGCTGCGTCCGGACAAACCGGCCGGCGAAGCGGATACGCTGACGCGAGTAGTCGAAATTTACGAGCAGATGCTGACTCGCGAACGCATTGAATCCGACTGAGACGCCGCCGCGCCCCTGGCCGCCCTTCGTCGCGCGCGAAAACGCGCTCCGCGAGCTCGAGCGCGCGATCGCAGCGACCCCCGAAGCGCTGGACACGCACTTCTACCACGCGTCGTTCCTGCGCGATCACGGGCGGCTCGACGCCGCCATAGCCGAATTCGAGCACGTGCTCGCGCGCGCGCCCGATCACGTCGAGACGCTCGTAGCGCTGGGCGTCGTCTTGGCGCGCCGCGGACGGCGCCTCGATGCGCGCGCGCGGTTCGAGCGCGCGGTCGCGCTCGACGGCACGCATCGCGCGGCGCTGGTGAACCTCGCCAACATGCTCGCGCTCGACGAGCCCGAACGGGCACGGGCGCTCTACGAAGCCGCGCTCCGCCACGACGCCGGCTTTGCGGCCGCGCATCGCGGGCTGTGCGGGCTTGCCGCCCTCCGCGGCGACGCGGCGGCGAGCGCGCGCCACCGCGAAGCCGGCTATGCGGGCGGCCCCTTCGGGCGCCGGCCGTACGTCGGTGCGACGGTGCCGCCGAACGTGCTGGCGCTGGTGTCGACCGACGGCGGCAACATTCCGCTCGACGCGCTGCTCGACGAGCGCTGCTTTCTCGTGCACGAAGTGTACGTGGAGGCTTACCGCGGCGAACCGCTGCCGCCCCACGCGCTCATCGTCAACGCGATCGCCGACGCGGATCGCTGCGCGCCGGCGCTGCAGCGCGCGGCGCAATTGGTGGAACGGGCACGCGTTCCCGTCGTGAACGCGCCGCGCGCGGTGGCAGCCACCGGCCGCGTGGCCAACGCCGCGCGTCTCGCCGGCTTGACGGACGCCGTCGCGCCGGCGGCTCGCGTCGCCGGCAGCGGGGCAAGCGAGCCCCGCACGTTTCCGCTCGTGCTGCGCACTCCCGGACTGCACATGGGGCGCGGCATGATCCGCGTCGACGATGCGCGGGCCTTCGCCCGGGCGCTGGCCGCGGCGCCGCAGCGCGACGAGCTGATCGCGATCGACTACGTCGACACGCGCTCGCCCGACGGTGCCTGGCGCAAGTACCGCGTGATGATCGTCGACGGCGCCCTCTACCCGCTCCACCTCGCCATCGCTCACCGCTGGGACGTGCACTACTTCTCGGCCGCGATGGCCGAGCGCGCCGACTATCGTGCCGAGGAGACGCGCTTTCTCACCGATCCGCGCGCGGTGCTCGGCGCGCGCGCCTGGGACGCGCTCGGCCGCGTGCGCGACGTGCTGGGGTTGGAGTATGCCGGCATCGATTTCGCGCTCGCCGCCGACGGACGCATCGTCGTCTTCGAAGCCAACGCGGCGATGACCGCGCTCGCTCCCGACCCCGACGAACGCTTCGCCTATCGTGGTGCGGCGAGCGAAGCGGTCGCCGGCGCGCTCGTGCAGATGTTTCGCCGGCGCAGCGCGTGAACGCCGGTCCGTTGCCGGAGCGCTTCGCGCAGTATATCGCCACGCTGCGCGACGCCGGCGAACGCCCGTCGATGAGCCGGTATCCGGGCCTGCCGTCGCAGCCGTGGTACGATCCGGCGACGATTCCCCTCGCTCGCGAGCTCGAGCACGCGGCGGCACGGATCGTGGCCGAATTCCGGCAGCTCGATCCGCGCGAGTTCGCGCCCGAACACGAACCGATCGCGCGGCGCGGCGCGTGGGACGTCTTCATGCTCTACGAACGCGGGCGGCGTCACGATGACCGCTTACGTCGCGTACCGACCGTCGCCGAAATCGTGGAACGCCACCGGACGGTGCGCAGCCTGGCCGGCCTCGTGTATTTCTCGCGTCTGGCGCCGCACTCACGCGTGGCACCCCACAGCGGGCCGACCAACATGCGGGTGCGCGTTCACCTCGGCATCGACGTCCCGCCGCACTGCGGCATCAGCGTCGGCGGCACCGCCGCGACGTGGCAAGCGGGCAAGTGCATCGCGTTCGACGATTCGTTTCCGCACGAAGTGTGGAACGAGGGCGACCGCGAGCGCATCGTGCTGGTCGTCGATACCTGGCACCCCGACCTCAGCGACGAGGAAGTCCGGCTGCTGGACGGCTTTCAGCGCTACGTCGAGTTCGCGGCCGAGGGGCTTCGGCGCTACTGGGCGGCGAATGAGCGCGACTAGTATGCCCGCCTCGAACCACAACGCCGAGCGCGCGGACGAGCCGGCTCCGGCGCCGCTCGTCGCCTTGCGTTATGCGCTGCTGCTGTTGACCTGCGGAGCGGCGCTGATCTACTTTTCGTGGCGCGTCGGGGTGGTGAATTCGGCATACCCGGTCTATTCGTGGATCGTGTACGCGGCCGAACTGATCGGCTGCGCCCGTGTCGTGATGTTCGTGCTGCCGGCGGTCCGCCTCAACCACCGCGTGTGTCCGCCGGCACCACCGGGATTGAGCGTGGACGTGTTCATCCCGACGTACGACGAACCGGTCGACGTCGTTCGGCGCGCGATTCTCGCCGCACTCGCGATCCGCTACCCGCACGAGACGTGGTTGCTCGACGACGGCGAACGCCCGCAAATGGAAGAACTCGCGCGCGAAACCGGTTGCCGCTACCTCGCCCGCACCGACCACTCCGAGGCGAAAGGCGGCAATCTCAATCACGCGCTGTCGGTGACCAGCGGCGAATTCGTCGCGCTGTTCGATGCCGACCACGTCGCGAGCCCGCTGTTCCTCGACCGCACGCTCGGGTACTTTCGCGATCCGCGCTTGGCGTTCGTGCAGACGCCGCAAGACTTTTTCAACTTCGACTCCTTCGAACATTTTCGACCTCAGCGAACGGTCTCGAACGGGACATCGTTCTTTCATCGAATCGTCCTGCGCACTCGCGATGGATCAAACTCCACGATGTACACTGGGTCGTCGGCCGTCTTCCGGCGTCAGGCACTCGACGCGGTCTCGGGCTTCACCACGGCCAAGCTCACCGAAGACATCACGACCTCGCTGCGCCTTCACGCGGCCGGCTGGCGCTCCGCTTTTCACCCGGAAATTTTATCGGCGGGGCTGGCCGCACACACGGCCGCCGCCTACTACGGCCAGCACGTGCGCTGGTCGCAAGATGCGCTGCATTTGCTGCTTCACGAACGCGTCTTCACGCGCCGTGGTTTGACGCTCGGGCAGCGCTTAGCGTACCTCTTTCACGTCGCCGGCAACGTGGAGTGGTGGCGTCACGTCTTCGTCTACGCGCTCCCGATCATCATCCTCGTCAGCGGAATCTTACCCGTGCGCTCCGACGCGCTGACGTTCCTAACGTATTTCGTTCCGTACTTTCTCTTGACGACGCTCACCCTCGCCGAGGTATCGCGCGGGCACGGACGTCTCGACGAGAGCAACGTCTACAATCTTGCGCGTTGTCCCGCATCGCTCGTTGCGACGTTTACCGCGTACCGCGAGCCACGGTTTCGCGTGACGCCGAAGACCCGCACGCCCGACGTCTGGCTCGGAGCACCATTTACGTATGCGTTCTTGGTCGTTAACTTGGCCGCAATCGCGTTTGCTTGCAGCGAAGCCGTGGCCGGCCGGTCTCCCTTTCCGCCCGCCACGCTGGCGGTGCTGCTCGTGTGGGCCGGTTATCACGTGGTCACCGCCGTGCGGTTGTTGATGCTCGTTCGACGCTGCTCGCGGGACCGCCGTACGCTGACGCGTTTCGACGAGAGCGTGCCGGCGACCATCGCTCGAGGCGACGATCCGCGCGTGCGCTTCAACGTCGACATCGTTGCCGCGTCGGCTGACGGCCTTACTCTCCAGCCACGCGGTGGTGAAGCGGTGCCGCCGGCGGGAGACTATCGCGGCGTGCTCGACCTCGCAGGTCTGCATCTTCCGTTTGAACTGAGCTTGCGGAAGGCCGGCTTGGGAGGCCCCGTCCGCTGGCCCGATGCGGCGGCGCGAGCGTCGTTCGATCTCCTCATTCACCAGCGGGCGATCGAACGGTTGGGCGCAGCCGACCCCGGTGATCGCGGCGGACTGTTCCGCTCGGCCGCAGTCAGTCGACGCCGATATCCCAAACCGTATCCAGATCGCGCTTCGCAAACGCCCTGAAGGCGACCATCGTCTCGGTGCTGACGATCCCCGGACGCGACGCGATTGCCGCGGTCACGAGCTCGCTCAGTTCGTCGTGCTCGCGGACCCGGACGATCGCGATCAGGTCGAAGGGTCCGGCGACGCTGTAGACCTCGGTGACCCCCTTGATCGCCAGCAACTCCTCGGCCACGGACTTGACCCGGCCCGGCTCGACGTCGAGCATGACGAAAGCGGTGATCATCGGGGCGTCTTCCTTTGGTAGCGATCTTTGCGCGCGGCTCGCAGGCGCTCGATCTGGTTGTAGACCCCGGCGGTGCGATTCTTCGCGATCCCGGCGCTGTGCGAACGAATCCGGAATACGAGCAGCAACAGCACGATTCCGATCGCGCCTAGGGCACAGGCCAGGCGCAGGTCCCAGGGCAGCAGCGCCCCCGCTACCAGGAAGCCGGCCACGATGGCCAGGGCGTTTTGCCAGGGCCGCATCGGCGAAACGGTCACCGGGCCTCCTTCGCCGTGGCGGCCGGCCCAGCCCGGCTGCGGCGGTTACCCGTTTATTAATGCAAGCGTGGACGCTCATATGGGTCGAGCGGACGGCCGATATGCCCTCTAGAGTGTGATTCCGAGCCCAAGGTTAGGTTGGGCCGTCTGCTGTATTTTGACGGGGGCAAGCGGCCAGTCAGTCTGGTCGCCGACGAATTTTTTTATGAAGCAGGACGCGCGGTTGATCAAGAAACAGCTTTTCCTCTTTTTGTCAGCAGCGCTCGTGACGCTCGTTACCGCCTGTGGCGGCGGCGGTGGTGGTGGCAGCAGCCTAGCGCCCAGTGCTTCCGGCGGCACCCCGGCCAATCCGCCGACCACCTCGCCCAGCGGCGGCGCCACCGCACCGCCGACCGTCACGATGTCCTTGACGGTGACGATCCCGGGCAAAAAGTCGTCCAGCCGCGCCCGCGGACCGCAGTACATCGCCCCCAACAGCGGTTCGATGACCATGACCCTGCTTACCGTAAACGGCGTGGCGATCAGCGCATCCGCGCAGGGACCCTACGATCTCGTCCCCGGCCCGACCAATCCCAATTGCGTAGCCGGTACGAACACCACGTGCACGTTCTCGATCTCCGCGCCGGTCGGGACCGATATTTTCCTCGCCAACACCTACTCATCGTCGAACGGTACGGGACAGCCGCTAGGCAGCGGCTCCGTGCTTTTGAGCGTCAAGCAGAACGCCACCAACACCGCCAGCCTTGACCTCACCGGCCCGGTCTCGAGCGTCCAGGTCGTCAGCGCGACGACGGTGCTCTACAACGGAAACCCCATTCCGGCGCCCGAGTGCAGCGACTGTTCGGTCGCCCGCGGCCACGGCGCCCAGGACGCGCAAAGAAATCGCGCCGCTGCATCATCTTCACGCAGCATTGCAGCGCGCAGCACGACAGCCGGCGCGACAAGAAAACCGGCCGTCACCTCCACTCCTCCGCCGACCCCGGGCCCAGTGAACAACTCGTCGCGGATTTTCGTGATTGCCCTAGATTCGCAAGGCAACGAAATCATCAACCCGACCACCTACGACATTCCGATCAACTTAACGCTGAGCCTGAACGGGCTGCCGGCGGGCGACGCGACCCTCACGGTCACCTACGCGGGATTGACCGGCGAGCCGACGTCTCCCACCAGCACGTCTTCCGACGGCGGCACCGTCGGAGTCTTTGCGCCCAGTGACTCGATCACGTTGACGGTATCCGGCACAACCGCCGCGCAGAGCAGTCCGATTACACCCACGGTCACTGCCGGCTACACGCCGCAAGGCGGCTCGGCCCAGACGTCGACGCCGTTGACCTTCGACGTGTACATCCCGCCGCCGGCGCCCAACGCGCAGGTTTTGGCCACCCACATCGATCCGTTCACGTCGGGCATCGCGGCCGTCTTGACGATGGGATTCACGAACATCGGAACCGCCCCCACCTCGGGTACGATCTACCTGAGCTCGGATTTCGACGGAACCTGGTCCTACAACGGGACCGGAGTCGGTTCCGATCCATCGTGGAACTGCGTAAACAACAGCGACAACCCCTACTATTCGGAAATCGATTGTTCTTCTAACGCGGTGGTCGCCGCGGGCGCGAGCTTGCCGCTCGTGTTGAACGTAACGCCCTCCAGCAACACGCCGGACTACAACGACGTGTACGCATCCGGCGGCAATGCGGTCGACACACAGCAAGGCGATATCTACGCCTACGACACGATCAACGTCCTGGCCGCCACGCCGATCCTGAGCATTGCCCAGTCGACGAATCCGCTTCAAACCGACGGCAATTTTACGGCCAACGTCGCCGGGAGTTTCACGATCACCGTTTCCAACACCGGTACCCTCGCGACCACCAGCACGATCTCGCTCGCCGACACGCTGCCAACCGGCATGAACGGTGCGGGCGCGGGCACGGGCTGGACCTGCGGTGCGCAGGCTGGGCAAACCATCACGTGCACGACGAATGCCGTGCTCGCAGCGAGTGGAGGGACCGCGCCGGTCATCACTATGAACGTGACGCCGACAACCGCGGTTAACCTCACAAATTCCTTGACGGCGACTTCGACTGGTGCGGTTTCCGGCAACATCAACCCCGGCGTCACCGTCTACGGTCCGCTTGCGCTCGTGCCGCAATCGCCTTCCGCACCGGACCATCTGCAGCTGTTCTTAGGTGGGAACGGAACGCTCCAAGCCCAAGCACCCTACTACAACGGCACGTTGACGGCAGCGGTGGTCAACGGCGGCTTCGGAAGCCCGCCGTGTTCGAACTACCTGTCCATCCCGTCCCCGAGCCTCTCCGGACCGACGGCGAACTTCAGCGTCGCGCCGGCGCAGGTTACGGGCTTCACCTACAACGCCGGCAACCCGGGAACGTACTGCACGATCTCGGTGAGCGATGTGAATGGACGAAGCACAACCATACCGGTCACCGTCACGTCCATAGGGCTCACGGGGCAATAGCATGAGAACGCAATCGCTCGCCGCTGCAGCCCTCCTGATGCTCCTCGCCGCCGCCTGTTCGGGCGGTGGCGGAAGCACGCCGGCTCCCAACGCCGCTCCGGCGACGTCGGGCACAGCGGGATCTACCGGCGGAGCCTCCACCAACTCGCCCGCGTCGTTGCCCCCCGGAACGGTCGGCGTGACGCTAACCCTGAAAATTCCGGCCCGCAAGCCGGGATCGGCGGTGCATCGCAACACGTCGACCAAGGGTGCAAACGCAACAACCACCGCCGCGTTGGCGCGGCTGGCTGCGTCGCGTAAACCGCAGTTCATCTCGCCGAACACGAGCAGCGTACAAGCCGTCGTGACGCCGCAGGCACAGACTGCGCTTCCGACCGTGACAGCTGCGTGCTCGTCGGGCAGCTGCTCGATCACGATTCCAGTTCCGTTGGCGGTAAATTCAACGGTAGTGCTCACGTTGTTTGGAACGTCCGGTCTGCCGATCGGTCAGGCAACGGTGTCCTTCACGGCCGGTGAATTCACCGACGGCCAAGCCAACGTCGATCCGACGCCGGTCACGTTCCAGCCGGTCATCTATTCGATCGTGCTCGATGGCGGCGGCGCCACCTTCACCGAGGGATCGCCGCAGGGACCGGTCACCCTCACCGTCGAGCTCTACGATGCCGACAATTACGACGTCGGCAGCGAAACCGACGGCGTCCTCGACGAGAACTTCAATCCGTTCACCACGATTCCGCTCGATTCGTACGGGGGCCTCACCTTCCCCGGACCAGCGACAACCGCATCGGTCAATGTCGCGCCGACGAATGCGGCGTCCGACAACGCGTTCTCGATGAGCTACGACGGCACGAGCGTCCCCTCCGCGTCGGTCGACCCAAGCTTCACAGCAATGGTGAGCGTCACCAACTTCAACCCGCTGACGACGACGCACGGCATGATCGTGTTGCCACCCGCTGGGTACACGAGTTCCTCGCCTTTCTCGATCGAGTACCCGACCGACACCGGCTTGACCAGCGACTCCTTTACGGTCACCGAAAACATCCCATCGGATGCAAGCGGCGGGATCACCGTCACGACCAATGAGCTCAACGGTGGCGTCAATGCGTCGAGCAACTGCGCGTCAATCACCAACCTTACCGGTGGGAATGCCGCGTACGGGAGTCCGACAACGATCACCGTGACCTACAACGCGACACCGTTCAACGGCGTGTGTACGTTCGAGATATCGGACGGTGTGAACCCATACCAAGACGTCTCCATCGCCGTCAACAACCCGACCATCTACGTTCAAGGGAAGGCACGCAAGTGAGGCTCCAACGGCGCTCGGCCGCGGTCATCGTAGCGGCGCTCTTCCTCGCCGGATGCGGCGGCGGAGGCGGTTCGACGCCGGCGACGCAGCACGTCGCTTCCCCCGCCGGTACGGCGACCACCGCACCGTCCGGCGCACCGCTGGCGATCGGGAAACTGACGATCAAATATCCAGCCTCCCTTCACCATGCCGGCCTACCGAAGTCTTGGCCGGCGGCAAAACAGGCACGGTTGGCAGCGGCGAATGCGTCCAAAGCGCCGAGCAAGTCCACGGCGACCGCGACGAAACGACA
>Ga0181536_10001129_pt1 | contig 31686 bp, 28 predicted proteins | sample PEATcosm2014_Bin_41_FD_121105 | JGI IMG/M metagenome (GOLD analysis project Ga0181536, IMG submission 121105) | Peatland microbial communities from MTU Mesocosm Facility, Houghton, MI, USA - PEATcosm2014_Bin17_60_metaG | ecosystem: Environmental > Terrestrial > Soil > Wetlands > Peat | place...
GTTCTCCTCAAACCGAACCCCGACCAGCATCGCGTGATGCGGAAACTGGTGGCGCGCTCAACCCGGCTGGTAGTCATGACGGAGCGGGGACGAACCCTCCTGCGCGAGGTGTACCAGGCCCCGCCGGCCAAGATCGATCTGATCCCGCATGGTATTCCCGACGTACCGTTCGTCGCACCGGAATATTACAAGGAGCAGTTTGGCGTGGGCGGAAAAAAGGTGATGCTGACATTCGGGCTGCTTTCACCGAACAAGGGGATTGAACATGTGCTCCATGCTCTCCCGGATGTGGTGAAGGAGTTTCCCGACCTCGTCTATATTTTGCTGGGCGCCACGCACCCCCACGAGTTGCGCGCGCGAGGCGAAGCCTACCGTCTCGGCCTGGAGGCCATCGTCAGGAAAAACAAACTCGAGAACAACGTGATCTTCCACAACCGCTTTGTGGATCTGAAGGAACTGACCGAGTTCATTGGAGCGGCGGATCTCTATGTTACTCCTTATCTGGACGAAGCCCAGATTACGTCGGGAACATTAGCGTATGCGTTTGGCGCGGGCAAGGCCGTAATCTCGACGCCCTATTGGCATGCCGCCGAATTGTTGAGGGACCAGCGGGGCGTACTGGTGCCATTCGCAGACCCGAAGGCGATTGCGCGCGAGGTAAGTGGGTTATTGCGCGATGCAACGCGCCGGAATGCCATGAGCGATAACGCCTACAAGCTAGGCCGCGCCATGGTGTGGAACAACACGGCGGGGCTCTACATGCATTCCTTCGAAGTGGCGCGACGACAGGCAACCGCGCTGAGGCTGGCCCCATTGCAGTTCGCGAATTTTGGGGGCCGGACGCCCTCGTCCGCGGCCAGCCTTTCGCGAGTGGCCAGCAGTTGATCCTTCAAGGGAACAGCGGGCCCAGGGCGACTCGCGCAGAACTGGCCGGCCTGCCCTACAAATTCCGCAGCCTTCGCTCCGCTTAGTGGAAAACGCCCAACATCCACGCTACCAGGAGAACCAGTAAGACGGTGCCTAACCCGATTCCGGCGCCGCCACCATATCCCCAGCGGCTATGGCCATAGTACCCGCCACCGCCGCCTAAGAGCAATAACAAAACGATAATTAGTATCAACATTGTGTATCTTCCTTTCTTTTCTTGCGGCGCAATATACCGAGGCCCAACAGAGCGCCGCCGATCAAACTAAGTGTCACTGACTCGGAAACGAGATTGGAAGCGACCTTGCCCCGACCGGCCGTTTGCCCGGTGCCCGCAACCATCATGGAAACCGCCATCCCTGTTATCGAGGCACCTTGGACAAGACGTCTTATGGTGATCTTCAATGATTCTCCCGTTGTGTTGTTCGATGTGGCGGCTGAAGTAGAGCAAGCGTAGGCCCAAACCATTCGCGACCGATCTGGTGTGACGAACAGCACCGTTTTGGCCCCGAAGCTAAGGTGTAGACTGAGAAGTTCGCAGATCCTCTGGTGGACGCCGCTCGCCGGATCGAAAGACGATCGCGCCCAGGCCACATTGGCTTACCGTGCCGGGCAAAGACTTGCCAAAATAGATCATGCGCAAACACATCCGTGCCAGCCACCCCATATACCATCTCCTGCCCACGGAGATCGAGGGATTCGATTCTCTGGCGTCGCTCGCCTTGGATATGCATTGGTCGTGGAATCATGCCACCGACGAAGTGTGGAGGCAGCTTGATCCCGAACTGTGGGGAATCACGCATAACCCCTGGGTGGTCCTGCAGACGGTCTCGCGCGACCAGATTGAGCGCGTGTTGGCCGATCCCGTTTTCCGGAAGAACGTAGATGGCCTGATCGAGGCCAGCCGGCAGGCGGCGGAAGCGCCCGCGTGGTTTCAGCGGAACCATGCGGAGGCTCCACTCACCTGCGCGGCATATTTCAGCATGGAATTCATGTTGAGCGAAGCTCTGCCCATCTACTCGGGCGGGCTTGGTAACGTGGCCGGCGATCAACTCAAAGCCGCCAGCGATCTGGGCGTGCCGGTGGTCGGCGTGGGATTGCTCTACCAGCAGGGGTATTTTCGCCAGGTGATCGACCAAAACGGAGAGCAACAGGCCCTCTACCCGTATAACGATCCCGGACAGTTGCCCATCACGCCGCTGCGCCAACCAAACGGGGAGTGGTTGCGGTGGGAGATCGCGCTGCCCGGATACCCGGTCTGGCTGCGCGCCTGGCAGGCGCAGGTGGGCCGGGTGAAGCTTTACCTGCTGGACAGCAATGATGCGGCGAACTTCCCCGCGCACCGGGGGATTACCAGCGAGCTCTATGGGGGCGGGCCGGAGTTGCGCTTCAAGCAGGAACTGCTTCTCGGGATCGGCGGATGGCGGCTGCTCCGCGCGCTCGGCCTCCAGCCGGAGGTCTGTCATCTGAATGAAGGGCACGCGGCGTTGGCCGTCCTGGAACGTGCCCGCAACTTCATGGAAGAGACCGGGCAGCCCTTCGAAGTCGCGCTGGCAGTCACGCGGGCGGGCAATCTCTTCACCACCCACACGGCGGTGGCCGCCGGTTTTGACCGTTTTGTTCCCGCCCTCGTCGAACAGTACCTTGGGAAATATGCCGAACAGAAGCTCGGCATTTCGCTTCACGACTTGATGGCCCTTGGCCGCCAGAACCCGGACGACTCGTCGGAGCCTTTCAACATGGCGTACCTGGCCGTCCGCGGGTGCGGCTCGGCAAATGGCGTGAGCCGCTTGCATGGGAAGGTGAGCCGGCGCCTCTTTCTGCCTCTGTTCCCGCGCTGGCCGGAGGAAGAAGTCCCGATCGGGCACGTGACCAACGGAGTCCACATGCCCACCTGGGACTCGGCCCCCGCCGACGATCTTTGGACCGAGACCTGTGGACAGGACCGCTGGCTGGGGACCATACAGACCCTGGAGCAGGATGTCCGCCGGGTCTCCGACGCCAGGCTCTGGCGATTTCGAACCGACGCCAGCAAGTCTCTTGTGAAGTACGCTCGCGAACGATTGACGCTGGACCTGGCCGCCTCAGGCGCGCCGTCTGAAGCGGTCGAAGAAGCGAAGCATCTTTTTGATCCCAACGCCCTCACGCTGGGTTTTGCGCGCCGCTTCGCGACCTACAAGAGGCCGAACCTGTTACTCCACGACCCGCCGCGACTGCTTCGTCTCCTGACCAATTCGCAGCGCCCGGTGCAACTCATCATCGCCGGTAAGGCGCATCCGGAGGACCAGGCGGGGCAGGCCCTGATTCGGGAATGGATGCAATTCATCCGCCGGCCTGAGGCGCGTCCCCATGCGATCTTTCTCAGTGATTACGACATGCTCTTGACCGAGCACCTGGTGCAAGGCGTGGACGTCTGGATCAACACGCCACGGCGCCCCTGGGAAGCTTGCGGGACGAGCGGCATGAAGGTGCTGGTCAATGGTGGCCTCAACCTGTCCGAGCTGGACGGCTGGTGGGCGGAGGCCTACACGCCTGAAGTGGGGTGGGCATTGGGGGACGGCCGGGAACATCACGACGATCCGGCCTGGGATGCCGCCGAAGCCGGGGCGCTCTACGACCTGCTGGAGCGGGAAGTGATTCCCGAGTTTTACGCTCGCGATGGGCAGGGAGTCCCTACGGCCTGGGTGGCGCGGATGCGGAAGAGCATGGCGAGCTTGACGCCGCGCTTTTCGGCGGACCGCGCGGTGCGCGAATACACCGAGCAGCACTACCTCCCGCAAGCGGCAACCTATCGTGAGCGGGCTGCCGGCAAGGGTGCGGTGGGCAGGCAGATCGTCGAGTGGCGGGAGTCCATGGAAAAGGAGTGGCCCGCGATGCGCTTCGGTGAGATGAAGGTCGAAACCAAAGGAGAGCGGCACGCGTTTGAGGTCGAGGTCTATCTCGGGGATGCCGACCCGAATGGGGCGCGAGTAGAGCTCTATGCCGACGGCGTCAATGGCGGCGATCCAGTCCGGCAGGAGATGGAGCGCGTCAGCCGATTGACGGGCACGTCCGGAAGTTACGCATATCGCGCCCTGGCGCCCGCGACACGTCCGGCTACCGACTATACGGCGCGATTGATCCCGCGCTATACCGGCGTAGCCGTGCCGCTGGAATCCGCTCGCATCCTGTGGCAGCGCTGATGCGACTTCGGATGGAGGACTGGCATGGAAACCCAGCGCCATGAAATCGGCACGATCGGCCTGGGCCCGATGGGGCGCAGTATGCTATGGAACATAGCCGGCCACGGTTCGCCGGTGGCGGGCTGTGACGACAGGGGCACGGTTGGCCGGCCCTTGCGAATTTAGCCGTACGCCAAAAATGGGAAAGAGGAGACCAAATCGCATGCCGTTGAAGCCGAGGGGCCTTGTCATGGAGCAACCCCTGTCGCCGGAACTCTTGCGTAAGATGAATGCGTACTGGCGAGCCGCCAACTACCTGTCTGTCGGCCAGATTTATCTCTACGACAATCCACTCCTGAAGATGCCGTTGAAGCTGGAGCACATCAAGCCGCGGCTGCTGGGCCATTGGGGCACCACGCCGGGCTTGAACTTCATCTATGTGCACCTCAACCGCATCATCGACAAGTACGGCTTGAATATGATCTACGTCACCGGCCCCGGTCACGGCGGACCGGGCCTGGTGGCCAACACGTATCTGGAGGGCACATACAGCGAGGTGTATCCGAACATCTCCCAGGACGAAGCGGGCATGAAAGCGCTGTTTACCCAATTTTCCTTTCCCGGCGGCATTCCCAGTCACGTCGCCCCGGAAACGCCGGGTTCCATCAACGAAGGCGGCGAACTCGGCTATTCCCTGGCGCACGCCTACGGCGCCGCGTTCGATAATCCGGACTTGCTGGTCGCCTGCGTCGTCGGTGATGGCGAATCGGAGACCGGGCCGCTGGCAGCCAGTTGGCACTCGAACAAATTCCTGAATCCCGTTCACGACGGCGCCGTGCTGCCCATCCTCCATCTCAACGGCTATAAGATAGCCGGTCCCACCGTGTTGGCGCGTATTCCTCAGCCTGAATTGGAACAACTTTTCCGCGGCTACGGATACCACCCGTACTTCGTGGAAGGCGACGATCCCGACAAAGTTCACCAGGCCATGGCGGGAACCCTCGACACCATCGTCGCCGAAATCAGAAGCATTCAAAGTGAGGCGCGCAGCAAAAGATTCCAGGCGCGGCCCGCCTGGCCGATGATCGTTTTCCGCACTCCCAAGGGATGGACGGGGCCCAAAGTCGTGGATGGCTTGCCCATCGAAGGCACATTTCGCGCCCACCAGGTGCCGCTTGCGGAATTGGCGACTAACCCCAAGCACCTGGAGATGCTCGAACAGTGGATGAAAAGTTACAAGCCCGAAGAGCTTTTCGACGGGAGCGGCAAACTGATTCCGGAACTGGCGGATCTGCCGCCGAAAGGGGAACGCCGCATGGGGGCCAATCCACACGCCAATGGCGGAGTTTTCCTTTGCGATTTGAAGATGCCGGGCTTTCGCGATTATGCCGTTGCCGTGCCCCAGCCGGGGGTGGTCGTAGCGGAAGCCACACGGGTGATGGGGGCGTTCCTTCGCGACGTAATGAAACTGAATTGGGAACGCCGCAATTTCCGTGTCTTCGGCCCGGATGAGACGGCCTCCAACCGTCTGACGCACTTGTTCGACATCACCGATCGCGAGTCCACCGCGGAGATTCTGAAAATTGACGACCATGTGTCGCCCGACGGCCGCGTAATGGAGGTGCTGAGCGAGCATTTGTGCGAGGGCTGGCTGGAAGGCTATCTGCTCACCGGCCGGCACGGCCTGTTCTCCTGTTACGAAGCGTTCATCCACATTGTGGACTCGATGTTCAACCAACACGCTAAGTGGCTGAAGGTGACTCGTAACATCCCCTGGCGGCGGCCCATCGCCTCGCTGAACTACTTACTCACCTCGCATGTATGGCGGCAGGACAACAACGGCTTCAGCCATCAGGACCCGGGCTTCCTGGATCACGTGGTGAATAAGAAGGCGAGCATCATCCGCGTCTACTTGCCGCCCGATACCAACACCTTACTCTCGGTGACCGACCACTGTCTGCGAAGCCGCAACTACGTAAATGTGATCGTCGCCGGCAAACAGCCGGAACTGCAATGGCTGGACATGGATTCCGCGATTAAGCACTGCACTACCGGGCTGGGCATCTGGGAATGGGCCAGCAACGACCAGGGTTGCGACCCGGATGTGGTGATGGCGTGCTGCGGCGACGTACCCACGCTGGAAACCCTGGCCGCCGTCGAGATCCTCCGGCAGCACTTCCCCGATCTGAAGATCCGCGTCATCAACGTGGTGGACCTGATGACCCTCCAGCCTCAGAGTGAGCATCCCCACGGGCTGAGCGACAAGGACTTCGATATTCTCTTCACCAGGGATAAACCCATCATTTTCGCCTTTCACGGCTATCCTTTGCTGATTCACCGCCTGACCTATCGCCGCACCAATCACCAGCAGATGCACGTTCGCGGCTACAAAGAAGAAGGAACTACTACCACTCCCTTTGACATGGTAGTGTTGAACGATCTCGACCGCTTCCATCTGGCCGGCGACGTCGTCGACCGTGTGGCGGGCTTAGGCTCGCGAGTGGCCTACTTCAAACAGTATCTTCGCGATAAGCTGCTGGACCACACGAACTACATCCACATACACGGCGAAGATATGCCGGAGATTCGCGATTGGAGTTGGTCTCTGGGCAACTCCGGCAAGCCGGCGTGATGGAGTGACGATCATCCGCCGGCCGAGTAGATAGGCGTCCTCAGAATTTCGACATCAGGCCGACTGCGAAGTTTACCTGCACCAGCACAATGAACCCAATGCTCACGTACGGGTCCACCAGGCACAGCAGCGCACCCGCCGCGTACAACCCTTGCCCCCAGAAGATCCGCCGCACAATCGCTTGGTTCACTTCCGTTGGCGTATCCGGTTTCAAGTGGCCCTCCCCCACCGCGCACCGCCAGGCCATGTATAAAGTCGCGCCCAGCAGGAAAATGTTGAACCAGTAACACAGCAGCGCCGTTCGGAAGCGAATGAACTCCGCCAGCAGCTTCGTTGAAAACGGCATCACCGACACCGCGAACAGGAATGCCAGGTGAATCCACGTCAGGTGCCGGTCGCTCCGCTCCATGTGGTTGAGCTGCGCCTGTTGGCCGTTCCAAAAAATCCCCAGGGTCAGAAAGCTCATCAGGTAAGTCGCCAGTTGCGGCGCCATCGCTCCCAGCCCCTGCCACAGTTCCAGCTCGCTATGCACCATTTCCCGCACCGGACCATGCAGCTCCAGCACCAGCAGCGTCATGGCCACAGCGAAGATGCCGTCGCTGAGCGCCGCCAGCCGCTCCACGCTGTTCCCCGCAATCCGGTTATACGACGGCATTATTCCGGCGCCTCCCGGTATTCGAAGAAATCGAAGTCCGCCGGCTTTCCGGTTCCCGCCAGGTCCTGGCAGCACATCCCCACGAAAGCCCCCGTGAAATTCGGGCCCGGCGGCCCGGCCTCGTCCGACAGGATGCTGGCATCGAATTCCTCCGCAATCCACTGCCAGGCTTCCTCGCCCACCCGGTACCCAAACCGCAGCCGCTCGCGATTCACCTCCACTCGCAACCCCACCGCCGTTCCCCCTCGAATCGCCCGCGGCGCAATCGCCAGATCCGGCAGCCCGGCGTCGGGATGGCAACTCATCACTCCCACATATTTTCCCAACTCCTCGTCGTGCGACACGTACAGGTAATGGAACTTGACGCCGCTGTAATAGCACACCAGCCCCGCCATCTGCTGGAAGCTGTCCGGCTCGAACTCCATCACCGTCTCGGCGGCGTAGCGGTGCGATTGCTGCCGCCGCGCCACCAGCGCCTGCCGGAACAAACTGCCCAGTGATTCCCGCCCGTACAGCCGCAAGTGTCCCGGCCGCTCCGTCAAGCTGAACAACTCCTCCGGCCAGGGCGACCGCAGCCACTGAAAGTCCGCCGCGAGTTTCCCGCCGTCGAACTCCTCCCTCGCCACAGCCGCCGGGAAGACACAGGCCGGCAAGCGAGGCGCTTCCACTTCGGAGCAGGGAAGCCCGCGCCCGTCTGCCGTCCGCAGCCATCCATCCGCGTCCCAAGCCATCTTCTGGATCGCCGTCTCCCGGCCCAAGGTGCATCGCCCGCGCGTGGTGAGCGGCCGTCCGCACAAGTGCACCAGGTAGGTCTCGGCGTGCTGTGTTTCCACCAGGTCCGCGTGTCCCGCGCGCTGCAGTTCCAGCTCCGGCCGGTCGCGAGACGTCAGAATCGGCCCATCCGGATGCACCTCATACGGCCCCGGCAGATCCCGCGACCGCGCGAGTGTCACGGCGTGTCCGTATCCCGTTCCGCCCTCCGCCGTGAGCAGATAATACCAGCCCCCGCGCTGGTATAAGTGCGGCCCTTCGGTGAACCCCAGGGCCGTTCCTTCGAAGATCACCCGCGCCGTCCCCACCAGCCTCCGTTCCGCAGGCGAATACTCCTGGAGCGCGATCCCCGCGAACCGGTTGCGTCCAGGCCGGTGGTCCCAGACCATGTTCACTAGATATTTCCGCCCGTCCTCGTGGTGGAACAGCGACGGGTCGAACCCGCTCGAGTTGAGGTAGACCGGCTCCGACCATTCTCCTTCCACGCCGGCGCCGGTCACCAGGTAATTGTGCATGTCGCGGAACATCACGCCCGTATTGGGCCCAGCCGTCGACCGCCCGTAGCGCTTCACATCGGTGTAGACCAGATAGAACAGCCCGTCCGCGTAGCTCAGACATGGCGCCCAGACCCCGCAGGAATCCGGATCGCCGAGCAGGTTCAACTGCGTCGCCCGCTCCAGCGGCCGCCTCACCAGCCGCCAATGCGCCAAATCGCGCGAGTGATGAATCTCCACTCCCGGGTACCATTCGAATGTCGACGTCGCGATGTAGTAATCGTCTGCCACGCGCACAACCGACGGGTCCGGGTGGAACCCCCGCAGAATCGGATTGCGGATCTTGTCTGGCATCCTTTGGATCATGGGGGTCATAAGGCGAACCCGCCCCGATCAGCCGCTAGCCTCCGCCCTTCTTTTTTGTATTGACGTCCGCATCGGTGCAGGCCGCGCCCTTCCAGCGATAGTCTTGCGTGACCACCGAGTTGGTGGTCTTCCCGCCAGCCGTCGTGGCCATTGTGGACTTGCCGGTCATGTGCTCCATTCCATCAAAGGTGATATCGGTCGAGCCCTTCATCTGAGCAGTCTTCAGATCGCAATCCAAGACGTAGTGGATACTCTTGGATGTCACGGAGAGGTCTTGGATTTTGCAGGAACTGGGGACTTGCGTCAACCCCTTGGCCCAGGTCTCGCTGGTTAAGCAGAAGTGCTGTACCATCTCTTCGGGTGCTGCATCGTACTTCATCGTGACCTCCCAATCGCCCGGCCGCTCTGGAAATCCCTGCTGCGCCACACCGGCGCCGGCCGCGATAAAAACGATGACACCAGCAGCCACTCGCCAAACCCGTGCAAGATAAAAATTCATTTAGACCCTCCCGGTCCCAAGGATAAGCACATTCATGATAGGCGCTGCGACGCAAGCTGTCTAGTTGGGGCAAAGCGGGGACAGCTATCCAATTCCAAAGGCGGGAATTGGTAACAGTCCCCGTTTTGCGGGAGAAGTATGGCAGAATACGGGGTGCCTATGTGGAAGAGGGTTCTGCTCGTTCTCGGAAGCCTGTTGCTGGCGGTGATCGTTCTCAGCGGGACGGCCATCGCCTGGCTGTTTCTGCGCAAACCGGCCATGGCGCCGGCCGCGTCCATCAAAGTATCCATGACGCCGGAACGGGTCGCGCGGGGGAAGTACCTGTTTATTGGCGTCGCGGATTGCGGCGGTTGCCACTCGCAACGGGATTTTTCGCGCGTGGGAGGTCCGGATGTCGAATCGGGGCGCGGCCGCGGCAACGTACTCTCCGATTTCATGAAAGGGTTGCCGGGGCAGGTGGTGGCTCCGAATATCACGCCCGATCCCGAAACCGGAATCGGAACCTGGACCGACGGCGAGAAGATCCGCGCGATCCGCGAAGGGGTCGATAAAGACGGCCGGGCGCTGTTTCCGATGATGCCTTACCAGTCCTACCGCCGCTTCAGCGATGACGACGTGCAGGCTCTGGTGGCGTTTCTCGATTCGCTTCCTGGGGTGCACAATCGGCTGCCGCGGACCAGGCTGATCTTCCCGGTTTCGGTGCTGATCAACAGCGCCCCGCAACCGGCCGGCAACGTGGCGCCGGTGGACCATTCGGACCGCGAGAAGTTCGGCGAGTACCTGGTCGCGGTGGGCGGCTGCGCCGAGTGCCACACGCCGGTGGACGATAAGAACAATCCCCTGCCCGGCAGGCTTCTGGCCGGGGGGACGGTCTTCGACACGCCGTTTGGCAAGGTGGTGACCGCCAACATCACGCCCGACACCGATACCGGCATCGGCAAATGGAGCGAGGAGTTTTTCCAGAAGAAGTTTTACGAATACAGGGAATACGCCACCAACGGTCCGCCGCCATTGCCCGGGCCGCAGTCCTTTACGCTGATGCCGTGGCTCGGCTTCTCTCAGAAGGAGCCGGAGGAATTGAGCGCCATCTATGCGTACCTGCGAACGCTGCCGGCGGTCCACAATCCGGTGGATACTCACCCCGGCTTTCCGAAAGGGCCTGCGGTACCCTGAAGGTGACATGACAGGACTGGTGGTGCTCGCTCTTTTCGCCGCGGAGTTGCCGAATGCCGTAGTGCTGCGGCCGGTGGCCAACATGTACTCCAAACCCACGGAGGACGCCGACGTGGTGTCGCAGGCCATCTACGGCTCGAACGTCACGCTGATGGAAGAACGCGAAGGCTGGGCGCACATTCGCACGGCCGACGATTACACGGGCTGGACGCCGCTTTCGATGTTGCGGCCGGGGCCGGCCTACGCCGCCGGCGATGGCGCCGCGGAGGTAGTCAGCCTGTTCGCGCATATCTATCGCGAGGCCAATGTCACCAGGCACGCGCCGCTTCTCACCGTGCCGTTTGAAACCAGGCTGGAAGCCGTTTCCAAGCCTTCGACCGAGGACCGCTGGCTGCAGGTGCGCCTGCCCGACGACCGCGCCGGGTGGATCCAGACCGGAGACGTGGCTTTCCATGGGAAGCCGCTCTCCATCCCGGAAATGCTGGCGCTGGCCAAGCGGTTTATGGGCGCGCCTTATACCTGGGGCGGCACATCGAGCTTCGGCTACGACTGTTCCGGCTTTGCCCAAATGCTGGAGCGCCGCCGCGGCGTTTTGATGCCGCGCGACGCGCAGCCGCAGGCCGATTGGACCGGCCTGGCGCCCGTCAAGCGGGAAGATCTGCAACCCGGCGACCTGCTGTACTTCGGAAGCTCCGACAAGCGCATCACCCACACCGGAGTCTACCTGGGTGACGACAAGTTCATCGATGCCACCACGTTCGAAACCCCCATGGTGCGCATCGACGATCTCACGGACCCGCACTGGGCGCGGATCCTGGTGGCCATGCGGCGCGCGAAGTAGGAGCGTAGCGCCCCAGTGCGTGCCCTGTGCCGGTAGCGGAACCGCTTCTGTCCTTGGGCCGGCCGGGGCGGCGGTTAGCCCTTGATCGGCAGCGGCGCCAGATCGCGGCTGGTGATGACACGGTCGATCATGCCGTATTGCACGGCGGCGTCGGGCTCCATGATGTAATCGCGGTCCACGTCTTTGGCGACCCGTTCCACGGGCTGCCCGGTGGCGTCGGCCAGCATTCCGTTCAGGATCTCGCGCATGCGCAGGATCTCCCGCGCGTAGATATCGATATCGGCGGCCTGGCCCGCCAGACCCTGCATGGAGGGCTGGTGGATCATGATGCGCGAGTTGGGCAGGCTGAAGCGCTTGCCCTTGGTCCCCTTAGCCAGCAGGACCGCTGCCATGGACGCAGCCTGGCCGACGCAGATGGTGACGATATCGGGGCGGATGAAAGCCATGGTATCGAGGATCGCCAGGCCCGCGGTGATGGAACCGCCCGGCGAATTGATGTAGATGGAGATGTCTTTCTCCGGGTCTTCAGCTTCCAGAAACAGCAGTTGGGCGATGATCAGATTGGCGACCTGGTCGTCAATCGGAGTGCCCAGAAAAATGATGTTCTCCTTGAGGAGCCGTGAATAAATGTCGTAGGCGCGTTCACCCCGCGAGGTCTGTTCGACCACCATGGGGACTAATACTGATCCCATCGTCCCTCCGGACTATCCAGAATATCGAGCCTATGCCCGCTTGGCGGAAACCGAGCGCCTGGACTTACGCTGCTTGGTCAGGGCAATCGACTTCTTTTTCTGATCCAGCGCCTTGGCCAGGTCCAGGATTGTATTCCGCCCCAGATAATCCATGATACGCGATCGCAGGTTCACCCAGCTATCGTGCATGGAGCACGGCATGTCGTCGTTGCACTCGGACAGGCCGCTGGCGCACTGTTGGTAAGGAGCCAGGCCGTCCAGCGCCTCGACGATATCCAGCAGGCGGATTTCGCCCGGATCGACGCGCAGCGCGAAGCCGCCGGTCGGTCCCTTGCTGGAACGCAGCAGTCCTTTGCGGGCGAGCTGCTGGAGAATCTTGGCCAGGAAGTGCGCCGGGATATCCTCCTGCTCCGCGATGTTTTTCACCATCGCGTACTTGCCTTCCGGCACCTGAGCCAGGTGCACAAAAGCGCGGATCGCGTATTCGGCCGAACGGGAATAAATCATCCTAAGCCCCCAACGAATTCGGAGTAAGGTTACTTCGTTATCTTAAAATGTTCCGGACCCACAAGCAAGCCTATAGTTCGTCGACTTTAATCGGTTTACGTACCGGGCCGGAGGAGCGGGCCGGATTCGGGTCCGAAACCCATTGAATTGTTGGACGCATGGCGGCCCAAAACGGATTCAGGCGTCTGGTCCCGGTACGGCTGGGAATATTTGGAGAAATTTACACCTCGGGATTATGAGATAACAGACGCTGGTGACGCACTTGATCCAAGACCTGATGCCCCACTCCCGCGTGCTGGATATGGGCGCGAGCGCGGGGAGCTTCGTCGCGAACCGCGACGATGTGACGGTGGTCCGCCTGGACCTCAAGAAGCCGCACACCATGGCTGCCGGATGGTACGTCTGGGGCGACGCGGCGCGGATGCCCTTCGCGACGCATTCCTTCGACTTGATTTGCAGCAACCACAGCCTGGAGCACTTCCAGCAACTGGAAGCCGCGTTGCGCGAGGCCGGGCGCGTGCTGAAGCCGGGCGGCGCGCTGTATGTCGCGGTGCCGGACGCGACCACTCTGACGGACCGCATCTACCGGTGGCTGGGACGCGGCGGCGGGCACGTGAACGCGTTCCGCTCCCCGCAGGAAGTCATCGGGCTGGTGGAACGGATGGCCGGGGTGAAGCACCGCCGCACGAAAACGCTGTACAGCTCGCTTTCGTTCTTGAACTCGCACAATTTCGTGGCGCGGCCGCCGCGGCGGATTGCGCTGTTCGCGTTTGGCAACGAACGCTTCCTGGCCTTTCTGAACTGGCTGCTGCGCTGGCTGGACCGGCGTCTGGGGACGCGCCTCAGCCGCTACGGTTGGGCGTTCGAGTTCGGCGGCTCAGGCGCCGCGGCTCCCCAAGAGGCCTGGGTGAATGTGTGCGTGCGCTGCGGCGCGGGGCATTCGGAGGCATACCTGCGCCGGAAGACGAGCGTGCGGCCGGTGTTGTGGTTTTGGGAACGCTACCGCTGCCCGGCGTGCCGGGGTTTCAATTTGCTGTCGCCGGAAGCGCCAGGCTGAGGATCTCGCGAAGCTCTCCGGTCGAAAGGACGATCGGGTTGGCCTGCATGCTGCTGGAGTGCGCGGCTTTTTCGGCCAGCGCGGCAATATCGGACGCGCCGATGGCATAGGCGGCGAGTGGCGGGATTTCGAAGCGGCGGCAGAGATCGGCGGCAAATGTCACGGCGTCGGCAGCCGTCGAGTGAGGCCGGCCGGTGAGGAGCCGGGCGATCTCATCGTAGCGGCCGAGGGCCGGGCTTTGAGGAGCGCGCGAGCGCAGGGCGCGAAGGTTGACGGCCATGGCGTGCGGCAGGATGGCGGCGCAGACCGCGCCATGCGGGGCCGGGAACATGCCGCCGATGGGCGCGGCAAAACCATGCACGGCGCCGAGGCCCGCGTTGGCCAGGGCCAGGCCGCCCAGCAGGCTGGCCCAGGCCATGGCGCGGCGGGCCGCCGCGTCGCGTCCGTGATCAAAGGCACGGGGCAGCGCGGCCGCCGCCGCGCGGATTCCCTCGACGCAGTAAAGATCCGTCATGGGGTTGGCACGCCAGGAGACGTAGGGTTCGATCAATTGAGTCAGCGCGTCGAGCCCGGTGGATGCGGTGATTGCCGGGGGAAGATCGTAAGCCAGTTCGGGATCGATGACGGCTAGCCGCGGCAGCATGGAAGCGCTGCGCAGGCTGGCTTTGACGCGGTGTTGGGGCGACGCCAGCACGGCGTTGCGGGTGACTTCCGAACCAGTGCCGGCAGTGGTGGGGACGGCGAGGAAAGGGGCCGGCGGACTCTCCAGGGGCAGGCCGCGGCCAATCACTTCCAGGTAATCGAGAGGATCGCCGGAATTGGCCAGGAGCACGGCCACGGCCTTGCCGGCGTCAAGCGAGCTGCCGCCGCCGATCGAGACCACCACATCGCAGCCTTGTTCCCGCGCGAATTCGACGCCCTGGCGGACCAGCTCGATGGTGGGTTCGGCGGGCACGGCAAAACGCGGTCCGTCGAGCAGGCCGGCGAAACGTCGGGCTGACTGGCCGGTGACCACCAGGGCGCGGCGGCCCAGGGTTGCTGCGGCGCCGGCCACTTCCCGCGCGGTTCCTTCGCCGAACCGGATGCGCGAGGCGGTCGCGAAGTCGAACGGCATGGCGTTACCAGCCCTGGTCGTTGGGGAAGACGTTGTGGTAGCTGACTCGGGTGCGCGGCTCGGCCAGCAGGTCGGTGACGGTGGCCGCCCAGGTGTGGTAGTGGCTGGTCTGCTTGTGCTTCACGGTGGCATCGAGATTGCGGTAGACCTCGACGAGGACGAAGCGTGTGGGATCGTCGGCCTGTTGCATCACGTCGAAGCGCGCGACGCCGGGCTCCTGAACGCTGGCGGCGGCGTTCTGGACGGTGGCCCGGTGGAAAGCCTCGATGTGTTCCGGCTTGACGTGGACATGCACATGAAGAATCAGCATAGGATCACCGCTATTATCGCTCACCAAGATAGGCGGCGATGCGCGCCATGCAGGCTTCGGGCGCGAGCACCGTGGTGTCGAGCTGGAGGCCCGCGCCGGAGTAGGGATAGTCGCGAGCCATGCGGCGGACCCGCTCTTCGTTGAGATCGGGCCGCGCCGGGTCGTCGAGGCCGCGCTCGCGCAGACGGGCCGCGGCGATGCCGGGCGTCACGTGGCACTCGATGAGCTTGCACTCGTTTCCGGCAATGCGGGCGAGTTCCGCACGGTCTTCGGGCTGGTCGTAAGCCGCGTCCAGGACGGCTCCGGCGCCTGCCGCCAGAAGCAGTTCCGCGGCAAAGTGCATCCCGCGATAAGCCACCTGCCGCTCGGCGCGCGTGTGAGTGGCGCCGGGCATGAGCCGCTCGCGCGTCGCGTCCATGGAAAGATGCGGCAGGCCGCGCAGCCGCGCGACCTCCGCCGCCAGCGTGCTCTTTCCCGAGCAGGGCGGTCCGGCGAAGACGATCAGCATGGGGTGGCGCCAGGCATCACCTATTCAATCACCTTCTTCTTGCGGAACCAATCGATCAGAAGGTCGCGGACCATCCCGATCTGGCGCGGGAACTGCAGGCCGGTGGTGCGCAGGTTCTCGGCGGTGGATTGATTGGCGGCGGTAAAATCGCTCACGGCCAGCGTGTACTCGTGGTCCGGATCCACTTTTCGGCCGTCCAGCACCACCGCCGGGAGATCTTTGCCTTTGAAGGCGCCCATCACCAACATGTTGTCGAAGGGCATGATGTTCCAGACGTTGCGCTCCAGCAACTGGCCCTTGGGCAGGATGTCGCGCACGCCGCCGGCGTTGATGAATACGAAATCTGCGCCGGTCTCCTCGCGCAGCGCCTTCTCCATCAGGGTCTTGATTTCGGGCGGGGTGAACTCACGTTTGGAAATCGCCAGCGGCCGGTCCACCAGGGCACTCAGCTTCGTCTCCCAGGTTTTCACCAGGGCCGCGACATCGGCGGCGGGCGCGGTCTTGGTGGAATCCACGGGGATGCGTTTCCATTTCCAGCCGGCCAGTTTGTGCGTCGCGGTGTCAACTTTGAGATCGAGGCGGCCGAGCTCGACGCCGTAGCTCTTCACGCGCACCAGCACGCGTCCATCGTGCGAGCGCGCCTCCGTAAGGCCGTCGTGGAGGTGGCCCGTGACGGAAACCTGGACCTCGGGAACCGACTCCAGGATGGCCTGCTCTTCGTCCGCGTTGATGTGGGCCAGCAGGATAATCAGTTCGGCCTGGCCGCGCAACTCGGCGGCGCATTTCCGCACGGCCTCCACCAGCGGCGTGGTGTGCCAGCCGCCCATGGAATCGGGATTGGCGATGAGAGTGTGGAGATCTTCGGTCATGCCGCCGATCACGCCCACGCGAAGCTGGTTCACTTGGAGGATCACGTAGGGCTTGGGCGTGAACAGTGCGCCTTTGGCATCGACCAGGTTGGCGGTGACGATGGGGTACCTGGCGGTCTGGATGAATTTGCGGGCCTGCATCCAGCCGTAATCGAATTCGTGATTGCCCAGCGTGGCGGCATCGTAGCCAAACAGGTTGGCGATTTCGAAAACCGGCAGGCCGTGGAAGATGGTGGAGACGGGAGTGCCTTGCACCAGGTCGCCCGCATTGAGCAGGATGCAGTCGGCGCAGTTGGCGCGCTCCTGGCGGATGACGGAGGCCAGATAAGCGAAGCCGCCCAGACGGTTGTCGAGGGGCATGAGATGGGCATGCACGTCGTTGGTGTGGAGAATGGTCAGCGACCGGATCTCCGCGGCCAGCGGCGCGCAGGCCACCAGTGCCGCCGCAAGAAAACGCCGGAGGGACATAGAGCGCCATTTTAGCGCGGCATGCCGCATGCGATGATAGTCGGTTCCTCATGTCTGGCTCGAAACAGGAGTGGCTGGCGGTGGCGCGCGCCGCCATTGAGATCGAAGCCGCGGCGCTCGAGCGGACGGCCGCGCGCCTCGATGGCGAGCTGATCCGCGCGGTGGACTTGATCCTGGCGCATCCCGGCAAGGTGGTGGTGACGGGCATCGGGAAATCGGGTCACATTGCGCGCAAGATCGTGGCCACGTTTTGCAGCACGGGTACTCCGGCGGTGTTTCTGCACCCGGCCGAGGCGGTACACGGAGATCTGGGGATCTACACGCCGGGCGACCCCACCGTGCTGATCTCGAAGAATGGCAGTTCCCGCGAGCTGCTGGCGTTGGTGCCGCTGCTGCGCGACTTCCGTTCTCCACTGATCGGCATTCTGGGCAGCACCGCGTCGCCGCTGGCCGGCCGGCTCGATGTGCTGCTGGATGCATCGGTCGAACGGGAAGCCGACCCGCACAACCTGGCCCCCACCGCCAGCGCGGTGGCGGCACTGGCCGTGGGGCACGCTCTGGCGATCGCGCTCGCGCTCGCCCGCGATTTCACGCCGGAGCAGTTTGGCCGTTTTCATCCCGGCGGCCAACTGGGACGCAACCTGATGCTAAGCGTCAGAGAGGCGATGCATAGCGGCGAGGAAGTGGCCACGGTGGCGCCGGAGACTTCCTTCCAGGCAGTGATTCTCGCCATGACCGAGCGGCCCACGGGCGGCGCGTGCGTAGTGCGGGCGGATGGATCTTTGGCCGGCTTCGTCACCGACGGCGATCTGCGGCGGGTGTTGACGCACCACCACGACATCCGCGCGCTTCGCGCCGAAGACGTGATGACGCGTACGCCGGTCACCATCGGCCCCGATGCCACTTTGGGCGAGGCTCTGGAACTGATGGAGCGGCGGCCCTCGCAGATTTCGGTGCTACCGGTGGTGGACGAAGCCGGCCGCGCGCTGGGACTGCTGCGGATACACGATATTTATTTAGGGCAAAAACTCACTTGACAAATCACAAACACTGAGGCGAACTTCAGGGCGGGAAAATGCCACTCCACAAATATTGGCGCGTAGTGATGAAGAAGAGCCGAAAGGCGCACCTCACGCTTAACGTCGAGGACCGGATGGGGCCTACCTAGTTTGCGCTTTGCGGAAGGCCGCTAGACATCGCTTCCAGACGCGAGCCACCAAGAACAATCCCAGAGCCACTGGGCGATGAGTGCGACGGTTGTCGTATCGTCTCTGGCCATTTGAAGAGACCGCCTCGCCGCAGGCCGACCGAAGAACAGCAGCGCATGATGGCCTTTTACAGGCGCGCGTCAAAACAAGCAGAGCTACTTCAAAGGCTCGGCCTCAGCCAAGAGGCGGTGGTGGACATTATGCGAAAAATTTTCGACGGGCCAACCACATGATTTGCCATTTTTGGGGCATCCGAAGGCGGGGGGTAGGGGCGATTCAGGGCAACGAAGAGCCGGACCAGGGGGTCCGGCGCAGGCGAGGGCGCCTGCCCCACCAAGCCGGTGATATTCTCGAAGTAACGGCGAGGGGATGAATTTCCCGAAAGCAGTCGCGATGCTCGGTTGCGGCCTGGCGTTGGCCGGCATGCTGTACGCCTTCCAGCGCCCGTTCCGCCAGTTCAATGGCATCGAACACCGCATCGGCGAAACTCCGCTGCCGGACGACTATCAGGAAAAAACCGAGTGGGCTTTCGCGCGGCTCATGTACCCGCCGGGCGAAGGCGGCGTCAACGGCTACTACGGCCGCGACGCCGATTGGCATGTCGGCTACTCCCTCTGGACCCAGGATTTTCCGCCCGCCGACCGGCACTTCTCGCTGGGGGTGCGGCGCCTCACGCGGCTACACGTTCGCTCCGTGGAGCAGGTCGTGAACCTCGACGAAGGCGATGCCTACGATTGGCCGTGGCTTTACGCCGTGCAGGTGGGCGAGTGGGGCCTGACGCGCGACCAGGCGCGGGCGCTGCGCGAATACCTGCTGCGCGGCGGTTTTTTCATGGCCGACGATTTCCACGGCAAGTTCGAATGGAACATTTTCGAGAAAGTCATCAAACAGGTGTTTCCGGACCGTGAAATCGTGGAGCTGTCCGACGACAACCCCATCTTCCACACGGTCTACGACCTGAACACGCGCGTGCAGATTCCCGGCTGGGCCTGGTTCGGGCGCGGCTACAAGAGGCCGCAGTATCCCGAGAACGAGCAAGATGGCAAGGGAGCTCACTGGCGCGCGATCTGCGACGACAAGGGCCGCGTGATGGTGGCGATTTCGTACAACTCCGACATCGGCGATGCGTGGGAGTATGCCGACAACGTCCGCTATCCGGAGAAGTTCGCCGACCAGTCGATTCGCATGGGCGTTGACTACATCATCTACGCCATGACCCACTGATTGCGGCCCTCCCGCGCAAAGTGATACAGTGCGCAACATGCGCAAATGGATAATTGGTTTCGCCGCGGTTGCCGGTGTGTGCCTGTGGGCACAGATGGCCGCTCCCGAAAAGGTGGATCTCGGGGTTCTGCACCGGATCAAGACCGAGGCCTTCGCCGGCCGCTCCAAAGTGATGGATACGGCTTTCTACATTACCGATGTCTACGGGCCGCGGCTTACTGGTTCACCGGCCGCCAAACAGGCTGGCGACTGGGCCGTGCAGGCGCTGAAAGATTGGGGACTCTCCAACGTGCAGATGGAGGCCTGGAAGTTCCCCGGAGCCGGCTGGAGCTGCACGCGCTTCGCCGCCATGATGAAGGAGCCGGAATTCCAACCCATCATCGGGTTTGCGCAGCCGTGGAGTCTGGGCACTAACGGCGACGTCAGCGGACCGGCGATGATGGCGGCGATTACCACCGCCGAGGAAATGGAGCAGTATAGAGGCAAGCTGAAGGGCAAGTTTCTGCTGACGGCCGCGCCGCACGCTTCCGAGATGGTGGCCGCGCCGTACGCCCGCCGGCTGACGGACGCCGAACTGGCGGCCGCGGAGACCTATCCCGATCCGACGGGCGGAAATCCCGCGGTGCTCCCGCTGGGCTTCCCCGCGCGCGGGCCAGCGGCCGGACGCGGTGCGGCTGCGGGCGGTGCGCGCGGCGCAGCCGGCGCTCCGGGGGCGCCGGGCGCTCCCGGCGCGGGTGGCCGCGGCGCGGCGGGCGGTTTCCGCTTGCAGCTCATGAAGTTTTACAAGGACGAAGGCGTCCTCGGCTTGATCTCGCCCGGCAACGGACCGGATGGCGGCACGGTGGTGGGGACGGGCGGGCAAAGCACCGAAGAGAATGCGCCCATCGCGTCGGTAATCATCACCAACGAGCACTATAACCGTATCGCCCGGCTGATCGAGCACAATATCCCCGTCACCCTGGAGTTCGATATTCAGACTAAGTTCACGCCGCCGGGCGATTCGTTCAACATCACGGCGGAGATCCCCGGCGCCGATCCGAACGCCGGAATCGTAATGCTGGGCGGCCACTTCGATTCCTGGACCGGGGGCACGGGCGCCACCGACAACGCGGCCGGCTCGGCCGTGGCCATGGAAGCCATCCGCATTCTGAAAGCGCTCGACCTGAAAATGGCGCGCACCGTCCGTCTGGGGCTGTGGACCGGCGAGGAAGAAGGCCTTCTGGGCTCGCGCGCGTATGTGCAAGCCCACATCAACGGCGCCGATGGCCCCAAGCCCGAACAGGCTAAGATGTCGGCGTATTACAACCTGGACAACGGCAGCGGCAAGATCCGCGGCATCTATATGCAGGACAATGACGCCGTGCGGCCGATTTTCGAGGCCTGGGTGGCGCCCCTGAAGGACCTGGGCGCGGACACGCTGACCATCCGCGCGACCGGCTCGACCGACCACACCAACTTCGACAACAACGGCGTTCCCGGATTCCAGTTCATTCAGGACCCCCTCGAATACAGCACGCGCACGCACCATTCGAACATGGACGTTTACGACCGCCTGCAGGCCAACGACCTGGAGCAGGCGTCGGCGGTAATGGCCTGGTTTGTATACAACACCGCTACGCGGCCGGAAATGCTGCCGCGCAAGCCGGCGCGGCCGGCCGGCGGCGGCGGCCGCGGCCGTGGAAACTAGCGCAGGCCAGGGTGGGGTTTCTGGTGGGCGGGTCAGTGGCCGCCTGGCTGGCAAAGCCCGGGAAAGCGGCGTAACCCCACGGCGCTCCCGCGCATCTTTAGATAACGAAATGAAAGACCACGCGACGTTCTCCCGGCGCAGCTTGCTTGCTGCCATGGGGCTTTTTCCGGCGGCGCGGCTCATGCGCGGCTGGCAGCAGACCGAACCGGCCCAACAACCCCCTGCCACCTTTTCCACCAACGTCAAAGTGGTGAACGTCCTCGCCACGGTGCGCGACAAACAAGGGCGCGTGGTCAACGATCTGACGCAGACCGATTTCCTGCTGGACGAGGACGGCCGCGCCCAGGTGATCCGCTATTTCTCGCGCGAGACCGATTTGCCGCTGACCCTCGGCCTGCTGGTGGATACCAGCGGCAGCCAGCGCAACGTACTGGCCGACGAGCGCCTGGCCAGCTACCATTTCCTCGATAAGATGATGCGCGAAGACAAGGACATGGCGTTTGTCATCCATTTCGATTTCGAAGTGGAGCTGCTCGAGGATCTCACGTCTTCGCGGCAGACCCTGCGCAAGGCGCTCGACGAATTGGAAATCGGGACCGGGCGGCGCCAGGGGAATCAGGGCGGCGGCGGCGGCTACCCCGGCGGTGGCGGTTATCCCGGCGGGCGCGTCGGGCGCGGTGGTGGCGGCACGGATCTCTATGACGCGGTCTATTTGGGCGCCGACGAAATCATGCGAAAGCAGCATGGGCGCAAGGCCATGATCATCCTCTCCGACGGCGTGGATACCGGCAGCAAGTACCCGCTCTCCCAAGCGGTGGAATCCGCACAGCGCTCCGACACGCTGGTGTACTCCATCCTTTTCTCCGATCCGAACGCCTACGGCGGCATGGGTGTGCCCGGCGGATTTGGAGGGCGCCGGCGCGGCATGGGTGGCGGCATGCCGCCAGGTCGAGGCATGGGAAACACGGAGGACGGCAAGAAAGTGCTGCAGCGCATCGCGACAGAGACCGGCGGACGGTTCTTCGAGGTCTCCAAGCGCATGCCGATCGACAAAGTCTACGAAGCCATCCAGGAAGATCTGCGCAGCCAGTACAGCATCGGCTACACTCCCGAAGGCGCCCCCAACAGCAGCGAGTACCGCCGTATTCACCTCAGTACCAAGCGGAAAGATCTGGTGGTTCAGACGCGCGAAGGCTACTACCCGAGCTAGCGCCTTGAACGCATGATGTTGTCTTTTTGTGGGAAACCACTCCCTTACGGTCGTGGCTCGCATCGGAGCAGTAAGCGCGAGTGAGCGACCGCGAAAAGGCACCAACCCAGCCGGTCAGAGAGCTAGTTTCTCGATGCGAGCCGCGACCGTGAGGGAGCGGTGCCCGTAGCGCGATCTCCCGCACGCCCCGACGCGCTGATGGGCTAATGGGAACAGTTACTATAGAGGTGTCATGTTCTCACGCTTACTGTGCTTCCTTTCGGCCGGCGTGCTGATGGCGCAGGTGGCGCCCACGGATGCCGGTGGTATCGCACGGGCGGCCCTGGACCGGCTGCTGTCGCAAAAGTATTCTGAATTATCGGCGATGTTGACGCCCCAAGCCAAGGCGGCGTACTCCGAGGCGGCCCTGGCCAAGATGGGCGCCGAGATTCAATCGTGGGGCGCGGTGCAAAGTGTCGGCGACCCAATGGTGCGCAAAATCGGGACGGCCAGCATTGTCGCGTTCCAGGTGAAGTTCGCTACCCAGACCATCACCTTCCAGTTCTCCGTGACCCAAGAGGGCGCCTTGGCGGTGATGCTGCATTCGCCCGTCGCGCCAGTCTGGCAGCATCCTCCCTACAGCAAGCCGGATGCCTTCAAAGAACGGGAAGTGACGGTGGGCGAGGGCCAATGGAGACTGCCGGGCACGCTGACGGTGCCGGTGGGACAGGGGCCGTTCCCGGGCGTGGTGCTGGTGCACGATGGCGGACCGGGCGATCGGGACGAATCCATCGGCGCGGTAAAAGTCTTCCGCGATCTGGCGGAAGGGCTGGCGTCGCGCGGCGTGGCGGTGCTGCGGTACGAGAAGCGCACGAAGCAGTATCCGCAGGCCGCGCAGGCGAAGGATTACACCGTGGAGAAAGAGACTTTGGAAGATGCCGGCCTGGCGCTGGCGCTGCTGCGCGCGCAGCCGGAAGTGAAACCCGGCCGCGTCTTCCTGCTGGGTTACGGACTGGGCGGATACGTGGCGCCGCGCATCGCCGAGGCCGACGGCAAGCTGGCGGGAATGGTGGTCGTCAACGCCAACGCCCGCCCGCTGGAAGACGTGACGCTGGACGAGGCAAAATTTCGGAAAGTGACCGGGGCGCAGATGCAGCTCCTGATCGAGCAGGCCGCCAAGATCAAGAAGCTGTCCCAGGGCGATGAAGACACCGCGCCGCTGCTGGGCATGTCGGGTCCGTACCTGCTCGACCTGCAAGGCTACAGCCCGACGGGACTGGCCAAGCTGCTGGGCGTTCCCATGCTGATCCTGCAGGGCGAACGCGATTACCTGCTGGGCACGAAGGATTTCGACGTGTGGAAGACTTCGCTCGCGGGGCAGAAGAATGTCACGCTGAAGAGCTATCCGGCGCTTGATCGCGTGCTGGTAGCGGGCCAGGGCCCGAGCACCGAAGCCGACGAGCGCAAGCCCGGACAACACGTGGCGCAGGACGTGATCGACGACGTGGCCACGTGGATGAACCAGTAGCGGATCCAGGCGCCCGCGCAGACCCGCCGCGGGAGCGCAACCGTGCGGCAGGCTCGTTCCCGGCTTCTCCTGACTTGTTCTGAAATCAGGGCCCGATTCAACCACAATCTTGCCGGCAGCCTTATGCTTCAGTCAGAGGCGAAGACGGCTCGCGGACAAAATTTCGGTTGGGAGGCCCAACAGAGGCCGGTTGGGTGTATACTGATCCAAAGCTTGGAGTCATAACGGAGATTCAGGTTAGAAAACCCGGTTCCATGGTCTACGGGCCCAACGGCCTTCCATGGCCGATTGCGCAGTAGGGTGATTAGTCTTTTCCTTGATTTTTGCAACCGCCCGATGTTGGGGCGGCGAAGCCACGGAAAGCTCACCAGGCGGCTTTCGGTGCTTCATCGGCACGCTTGCACCGCGCTGACGGTGCCGATGGTCCCGAGCGACCCAATGAGGCGCCGAATCAAAATTGAAAAGTGGAGAAAGCGATGAAAAAATCTTCCTATTTGTATCTGACGGTCTTCGCGCTGGCCCTGTTCAGCCCGGGGAATGCATTCGCCCAGGCCACGGCCAGCGGAACAATTCAGGGCACCATAATCGACCAATCCCAAGGGGTGATCGTCGGCGCCGAGGTGGTTACTACCAACAAGGCGACCGGAGAAAAGCGTACAACAAACACGAACGGCGTGGGCACGTACCGGTTCGATCTGCTTCCCGCAGGCACTTACGCGGTTAAGGCATCGAGGCCGGGGTTTTCCGCGCAAGTGCAAAACGTGGATTTGATGGTGGGCCAAACCGTCACGGCAAACGCGACGTTGGTGCCCGGAACCGCCACCCAGGTGGTGGAGATCACCGCCGCCGCTCCGCTGGTCGACATCGGCAAGAGCAGCGTCAGCCAGAACATTACGCCGACTGAGGTCGAACAGTTGCCGATGGTGGGACGCGACGTGGCCAATCTGGCTTATCTGGCCCCGGGCGTAAAAGCGGCGGACTCGTATGACCCGACCAAGGCCCGCTATGCGATTCTTTCCGTCAACGGGGCGGGAGGGCGCAACGTCAACGTTACCGTCAACGGTATCGACAACAAGGACAACACCGTCGGCGGTCCGGTCATGCAGCTTCCCCTGGAAGCCGTGGAGGAATTCCAAATCAGCACGCAGCGCTTCTCGGCCGAGAACGGCCGGTCGGAAGGCGCGGCCATTAACATGATCACCAAGCAGGGCACCAACACCTACCACGGTTCGGCCTTCGGCTACTTCCGCAACCAGGCGTTCGATACGGACGAAAAGGTGCCGGACGGCACCGGTGGCTACAGTCTGGCGCACCCCGACTACAGCCGCCAGCAGTTCGGCGGCTCGGTGGGCGGCCCCATCCAGAAAGACAAGTTGTTCTTCTTTTTCGGTATCGAGCGCCAGCGCGAAAACCAGAACCTGGAAGAGACCGGGACTTCGTACAACGAGCTGGTCCTGGCCAAGAACGCGGGCCTCGCTGCCCAGCCCGCCACCTCGATCCCAACCCCATTCTACGAGACCCGTTACAACGCCCGCATGGACTGGAACATCAACAGCAAGAACAGCGTCTACGGCAGCTATAGCGCGCAGTCGAACAACAGCCTGAACGACCAGTCGAACGGCACCGGCGATCTGACCAACGGCAATTTCACCACCAACCATCTGATTGTGGCGAACGTGACACTGAACTCGCTGCTTTCCGCGACCTCCGTGAACCAGTTGACGGCAGGGTATCAATATTGGAATAACCTGATTGCCAGCAATATCAGCGCGCCTCTGGTGACCTTCCCGGACGCTTCCTTCGGCACCAACACCAACGTTCCGCAGCAGTCCTGGCAGAAGAAGTGGCAGTTCAAGGACGACTTTTCCAGGACGATCGGCAAACACACCTTGAAAGGCGGTGTGGACTTCATCAATACGCCGCAGCAGGGCGGCTTCTTCGAGTTCAGTTCGACCCTCGAGATCGATTTCGCGGCCGATCCGAGCGTGATTCTGAACAGTCCCACCACCTATCCGCAGAAATTCGCCACGCCCGGCGCAGTCACCGGCATGACGGAAGCCAACGGCGATCCATACTTCCTATTGGGAACCAAGCAGCTTGGCCTTTATTTCCAAGACGACTGGAAGGTATCCCCGCGGCTGACCTTGAATTTGGGGCTGCGCTGGGACAAGGACTACGACATGGTCGGCCTTTCGGACGTCAAGAACAGCCGTACCTATCAGGAACTGGTGGCGCTGAATAGCCCGTTCTCGAATCCCTATGTCAGCAAACTGCCCAAAGACGACAGCAAGGACTTCAGCCCGCGGGTGGGCTTCGCCTATGACCTGACCGGGCACAGCGCGCACGTTCTGCGCGGCGGGTTTGGGCTTTACTACGGGAACATCTTCCAGAATATCCCGCTGTTTATGGAACAGATGGCCAACCCGACCATTTTCCAGAGCGCGATCAGCCTGTCCTCTCCCACCGATATCGTCACGGGAACCGGCATTGCCTTGGGGAAATGGCGCTACGGTGTCGATCCCATGCCGGTGATGCCCCCTCCTTCCAGTCAGCTTGCGTCGGGCAGCGTGGGGCGTCTGATGGACCCCAACTATCGCAATCCGGTCACGGAAGAGTTCAACATTGGCTATAGCTGGTCGCTGAATCGAAACTCGGTGTTCGAGGCCGAATACACGCACGTCCTCGGGCTGCACGAGAACAAGACCATGAACATCGACCAGAAAGTGCCGGTGAACGGGGTGTGCTGCACGCGTCCGCTGGACCCCTATTTTGCGGTTTCGACACAGCCGGAACTGGCGAGCGTTCGCGACGAACAGTCGATTGGCCGTTCCCATTATGACGGCATCAATCTCAGCTACCGCCAGCGCATGAGCCATCACATTTCGCTGGTCGCGAATTACACTCTGGCCTGGGCCTATTCCTTCAATGGCGGCGGGACCTCCTTCCGCAACTATCCGATGCTTGCGACTAACCCGTTTGCCAGTTGGGCGTGGGGTCCAAACCCCAACGATGAGCGCCACCACATCACCGTGAGCGGGATCATCGACGTGTGGAAGGGCATTCAGCTCGCTCCCATCATGCAGTTCGGCTCGGCGCGCCCATACTCTGTTACCAACTCCTCCAATACCCTGAATACGGGCGGCGGCACCGGAACTGCCGTGGTGGTTCCCACCAACAATCCCACCAACTGGTTTGCGTTTGCCGGCAATAACACGGGGGCGCAGAACTGCTTCTATGGTCTGAACGGGGTTACGCAGGCGTGCACCCTCGCCGCGTTCGACCCGCTCCGCGGGGATCCATTCTTCCAGCTCGATCTGCGGCTGTCAAAGAATATCAATTTCGGCGAGCGCATGAAGCTGCAACTGGTAGCGCAGGCGTTCAACCTGACCAATCGCGCCAACTACGGTGCCGACTTCAACGGCAACATAGCCAGCCCGTCGACCTTCGGCCACCCGGCCGGATTCATCAACCCGAGCGCCACTACCATTCCGCGCTCGCTCTGGGGCGAGTTCGGCCTCCGCTTTACCTTCTGAGACGCGGGGGGAAGGCCTTCCAGGCGGAAAGCCTTCCCCCGCCTACCAGTCGACCGTCTTGCCCGGCTCCAGCGCCCACACTTCAGTGGCAAGATCCGCCACCAGCTCGGCTAGCTGCGCCGGTGTGCCGGTGAGCGCCGGAAATGTTCCAAAGTGCATGGGGATAACTTTCGCCGTCCGGAGCAGCCTGCAAGCCACCGCGGCTTCGCGCGGGCTCATGGTGAAAAGATCGCCGATGGGCAAAAAGGCGAGGTCGGGGTGGTAGAGCTGCTCCACCAGGTGCATGTCGGAAAAGACGTTGGTATCGCCGGCGAAATACAACGCGCGGCCGCCCGGGAAACGCAGCACGTAACCGGCAGCTTCCCCGCCGTAAATCATCTTGTCACCGTCCATGATGCCGCAGCTATGCACGGCGTGGGTCATGGTGAAGGAGACGCCGCCGACCACCTGCGATCCGCCCTTGTTCATAGGACGAGTGTTCTTGACGCCCTTCGATTCGAGCCAGTGGCAGGTCTCATAGATGGCCACCACCTCGGGCGCAAAGCGCGCGGCTAGCGGCGGAGTGGAGTGGATGTGGTCGAAGTGGCCGTGCGTGATGCAGATGGTGTCAACGCGCTGGATCTCGTGGTGTTTGGGATAGGCAGGGTTGCCCTCGGTCCAGGGGTCCATGAGGATGACTTGGCCCGAGGGAAGTTCGAATTGGAATGAGCCGTGTCCAAGCCAGGTGATTCGCATAATCTCACTCGGAGTCTACCGCCGCCGCAGGTGCGCGGCAAGCCTGCACGTGCGACAGACAGCCGCCTACTGGTCCTTCACTTCGATCGTCAGTTTCTTCTGCGCCTTGTGCCCGAATTTCCCGGCCACCGTCAGCGTGTAGGTGGTCGTCTTGTCCGGCGCCACGAAAAACTGGCCGAAGGGAGCCGAATCCTCAATCGGTGAAAAAACCGGTGGATCGATGCTGACGTCTTTCCCGTTCTCGAATGCAAACGCCAGCGTGTATACGTGGCGGCCCTTCTCCACAACGTGCCTGGCGACGCCGAATGAGGTGATGCGGGGCAGGGAATCGGGGTCGGCCTGCACCCGGATGGTGAAGGAGGCGGAAACCGACTTCCCATTTTCGCCATCGGCGGTCAGCACGTACGTGGTGTCGCGTTTGGGCGCGGCCTCCACGCAGCGGTTGAAAGAGGCATAGATGCCCTGCATGGGCGGATCGATGGTCACCGACTTGGCATTCACCACTCCGTAACAAATCAACGTGCTCTTGCCCTCGTAGAGCACGCCGTCACGAGCGTAAAACTGGAGGATTTTGACATCCGTGCCGCCATAGGCGGCGGCGAACGCGCTGGTGGCGGCGCCGGCCGCTGCGGGCTGCCCGGTAAAGCGCTTCTCCGCACTGTGCCGCGCGAGGAAAACGTAAAGCAGATACGCCAGAGCGATGACGGCGACCACTCGCAAAGGGATTTCCGCCCGGCGCAACACCTTCAGCATGGTCCGATGGCCTTACGCGCCCAGGATAGCATCGCGCTGTTAACCAAGGGCATCTTGCCGGGCCGGTCCAGCGATGTTATTTTCTTCATAAGGTTCCTTTCTACTAAACGTCAGGGTCCGCCGGAGGCGACACCGGCGGGCCCTCCTTAACTCCTCCCAGGCTACCCACTTTACAGCGTTGGCCTTTTCCCATACTCTCGAAAGGTGTCGTCTCCCCCTACCGCCGCCCGGGAACGTTTCCGCAGCCGCCGCATCTCCGGCTTCGGCGAATCGGTCATCCGTGAAATGACGCGCCTGGCCATGAGCCGGGGCGCGACCAACCTCGCGCAGGGTTTTCCCGATTTCCCCGCGCCCGCCGCCCTCAAACAGGCCGCCGCTCAAGCCATTGCCGACGACTTTAACCAGTACGCCATCACCTGGGGCGCTAAGCCGTTCCGCGATGCCATCGCCGCCAAATATCTCCGCACCTACGCCATGGAGTTCGATCCCGAACGCGAGATCACGGTCTGCTGCGGGGCCACCGAAGGCATGATTGCCTCACTCATGGCCGTGCTCGATCCCGGCGACGAAGTCGTGCTCTTCGAGCCCTTCTATGAGAACTACGGGCCCGATACACAACTCTGCGGCGCCGAGCCGCGCTACGTCCGCCTGCGCGAGCCGGACTGGAGCTTCGATCCCGGCGAGCTGCGCCGCGCCTTCACCCCGCGCACCAAAGCGATTGTGCTGAACTCGCCCAACAATCCCACCGGCAAGGTTTTCACGCGCGCCGAACTCGAATCCATCGCGGCGCTTTGCCGGGAGTTCGATGCCTTGGCCATCACCGATGAAATCTACGAGCACATCCTCTATGACGGCGCCGTCCACATTCCCATCGCCTCGCTCGACGGCATGCGGGAACGGTCCATCCTGGTCAACAGCATGAGCAAGACCTATTCGGTAACCGGCTGGCGCGTGGGCTGGGTGCTGGCCCCCCCGGACCTCACCGATTCCATTCGCAAGGTGCATGACTTCCTCACGGTGGGCGCCGCCGCGCCGTTGCAGCACGCCGGCGCCGTGGCGTTGGGCCTGGATGACGGCTACTATCGGGCCCTGTCCGCCGAATACGCTCGCCGCCGCGACCACTTGCTCACCACCCTGGAATCGGCCGGTTTCCGCTGCTTCCGGCCCGCCGGCGCGTACTATGTCATGACCGATATTTCGGCCTTCGGAGCCGCAACCGACCTGACTTTCGTTCGTTACCTGATCGACACAATCGGCGTCGCCGCCGTGCCCGGATCGAGCTTTTATGCACAAACCGGTGGAGGAGACCATCAGATCCGCTTCTGTTTTTGCAAAAAATATGAGACTCTAGAGTTAGCTCGGCACCAATTAGCGAGGATCCATCGCGCGTAGCCGGAACTTCAGCCGGGAGGAAGACTAGTTATGCTTCCACAGTTCTTACTGCAGGAGACGACGGTCCGGACGGCCGGAGAGTCGTCCGACATCGACCTTGGCGAACAACTGGGCGGAATGCTGCTTCTTACCCTCGGCATCACGCGGATCATCGAACAGGAAAGCCTCGACGTCTCCATTTGGGGCTCCCCCGATGGAACCGAGTGGGGCGCCAAGCCGTTGGTTTCGTTCCCGCAAAAATTCTATTGCGGCACCTACCAGATCGTGCTCGATCTCGGCGAGCAGCCCGCCGTACGATTCCTGCGCGCCAAGTGGCAGGTCAACCGCTGGGGCAAGGGCGAACCCAAGCCTCTGTTCACCCTTTACCTGGTGGCCGAAGCCCACAAGCGCGAGATGGCCCTCCAGGCCTGATCTGCTATCTTGGAATTAGCCCGCTGGGTAACCGTATGATCACTCGCCAGGAAGCGCTCGACCTGTTTGGTTCCGACGACCTGATCGGCATCGGCATGCAGGCCGATTCCGTCCGCCGCAAGTGGCACCCCGAAAACGTCGTCTCCTACATCATCGATCGCAATATCAACTACACCAATTTCTGCACCGAGTACTGCACCTTCTGCGCCTTCTACCGGCCCATGGGCCACGCCGAAGGCTACGTGCTGCCGAAGGAAGTCATCTACCAAAAGATTCAGGAGACCATCGACCTGGGCGGCACCGGCGTCCTGATGCAGGGCGGTCTCCACCCCGATCTCAAAATCGACTGGTACGAAGATCTTTTTCGCGGCATCAAGCAGCGCTTCCGCATCCACCTGCACTGCCTGTCCGCGCCGGAAGTCACCAACATCGCCGAAGTCAGCGGCCTGAATCTTCGCGACACCATCCAGCGCCTCATGGATTCCGGCCTCGATTCCATCCCCGGCGGCGGCGCCGAAATCCTCGACGACGCCGTGCGCCATCGTATCAGCCGTCTGAAGTGCAACACCCAGGATTGGGTGGATGTGCATCGCACCGCGCATCAGCTCGGCATGCGCACCACCGCCACCATGATGTTCGGCTGCGGAGAAACCATCGAGCAGCGCATGAACCACCTGGAAATCGTCCGCAACCTGCAGGAGGAGACCGGCGGTTTCACGGCCTTCATCCCCTGGACCTTCCAGCGCGAAAACACTTCGCTCGGCCACTTCGTCAAGGAAGAAGCCACCGCCGTCGAGTACCTGCAAACCCTGGCGATTTCCCGCATTTACCTCGACAATTTCGATAACGTGCAATCCTCCTGGGTGACGCAAGGCCTGAAGACCTGCCAGTTGGGCCTGCGATTCGGAGGCAACGACGTAGGCAGCATCATGATCGAGGAGAACGTAGTCTCCGCCGCCGGCGCCCACCATCGCGCCAGCGAAGA
>Ga0181536_10001130_pt1 | contig 31685 bp, 20 predicted proteins | sample PEATcosm2014_Bin_41_FD_121105 | JGI IMG/M metagenome (GOLD analysis project Ga0181536, IMG submission 121105) | Peatland microbial communities from MTU Mesocosm Facility, Houghton, MI, USA - PEATcosm2014_Bin17_60_metaG | ecosystem: Environmental > Terrestrial > Soil > Wetlands > Peat | place...
GCGCCGCCGTCCACTGCCGGAGTTTGTCCCGCTCCACTTCCGAAAGCTGACATGACTTCCCCATGCCCCAGGATAACGCGAGCCGGGTTATCTTGCCTAGTTATTTGTTGGACACTACACTAGTTGCCTTACCGCACCAAGTTCCAGAGCATTTAGTACTTTGCTAACAATTGTGTGTATATCTTCTCATAAACCGGGAATTGTAGGGAGCCGCATAGTACTAAAAGCGGCAGCAAATGCGAGAAAACTCACATTGCAGGTCAGGGGATACTCAATCGTTTTAATACTTCAGGGAATCACCGGATGCTGCGCTCGTCGCGTTGCGGCGTTGCGGCGGCGCACCGATTGCGCCGTTGGGGATTTGCTGGTAGTTTGGACAGCGTAGACTGCGCTGCGGGACCGGCATTGGAACAAGCGGGGAAAAGAACGGACGCGTGCCCAGGCGGTTTCGTCCTGCCGTTTCGCTTCGACGCGGTTCGCCTGCGAGCCGGCGTCGCCTGCGTCCGCCCCGAGGAGTGGGCTCCGCACTACAACGAGAACGATTATGGCGGTCAGTGGCGCGGCGCGGCATTGCGGTCGGCAAATGGCTCGGTACGCGATTTGCGGGCCCGGTGCGGGAATGAGGCCGGGTTTACAGACACCCCGCTGCTTGATCGCTGTCCTTATTTCCGCGAAGTGCTGGCGGCTTTTCCTTGCCCTATAAAGTCCGCGCGGCTGCTGGGCCTGGCGCCCGGCTCCTTTATCCGCGAGCACTCCGACCATGCGTTGGACTATGCGGACGGCGAAATCCGCGTTCACATCCCGGTTCAGACCAATCCCGGCGTGGAATTCTATGTCGCCGGCGAGCGCCTCCACCTCGAAGAAGGCGGCTGTTACTACCTCAACGTCAATCTGCCGCATCGCGTGAATAACAGCGGCCAGACCGAGCGCATCCACCTGGTGATCGATGCCGAGGTGGACGAATGGGTCCACGAGTTGTTCCGGCGCGCGCGGGCGGAGGGCTGGAAGATCCCGCGCCACGCCGCGCCGCGCGAGTTTGAAGAGTTCCGCAATCTCGTCATCCGGACTCCCGAGTTGCGCGAAGAGATGCGCTCCATCCCGGACCGGCGCGAGTTCCTTTCGCGAGCGGTGGAACGCGGGCGCGCGCTGGGATTTCACTTCACCGAAGCCGACGCGGGAGCCTCCGTCCACTCTCCCGGCTTGCCGGAATCGAGCGAAGCGCCGCAAGGCTGGACGCCCGTAAAGGTGTTCTTCCGCGGCTCGCAGGCGTGGGCCGAATGGATCTGGACGGGCCGTCTCCGCTTCACCGAGCCGTTCTTCGAGGACAGCGTCAGGGTGGCGCTGCGCAATCCCTTCACCGCGCTGGTGCGACGCGAGATGCCGCTGGCGGCGGCGGACCGCATCGAAGGACTCGCGCCTGCCGGCTTTGTCTTCCACATGTCGCGGTGTGGCGCCACAGTCATCGCGCGGATGCTGGCCGCGCTCGACCGCGCCGTGGTGATCTCCGAAGCCCCGCCGGTCGACCAAATCCTGCAGGCGGAGCTTTCTCTGCCCGACCTGCCGCGGCGGGAACACCTTCGATGGCTGCGCCAGGCAGTGACCGCGTTGGGGCAGCGCCATAGCGGAGGGGAGTTGCTCTATTTCCTCAAGCTGGACGCCTGGCACATCCATCATTTGCCGCTGATTCGCGAGGCGTTTCCAGGCGTGCCATGGATCTTCGTGCGGCGCAACCCGGAGGAAGTCATCGCTTCTCACCTTCGCCAGCCGGGCATCCTGGCCGCTCCCGGCGTCATGGATCCGCGCGTTCTGCGGCTCCGTCCGGAAGATATTCGGGCTCTCAGCCGCGAACAGTGGTGCACCCGCGTCATCGGCGGATTCCTCGCGGCGGCGGATGCTTTCCGGGGAGATCCCAGCGGGCTGTTTGTCGGCCATGCCCAGTTGCCCGATGCGGTGTGGGGACCGATTGCGTCGCATTTCGGCGTGCAATTCAGCCGAGACGAGCGGGCGCGGATGCGGGATGCGGCAGGGTTCGATTCCGCCAACCCCGCCGTGTCCTTCGATTGATAGCGCCGCGGCTCACGAGCCGGCCGGTGAGCCCGCTGCTGCCGCTACGAACAATTGGTCGAGGAAGGCATTCGAGAACAGATGGTGTCCGTCGTACTTCTGTAGCGCATCCACCTCGTATTGCCAGTTGTCGCCGTTCGAGCGCCCGGTTGTGAAGGACTGGCGGATGAACTGCAATACGGATTGGTTTTGCCAGGCTCCCTGGTTCGTATATGCCCATCCCTTGGACCACTCGGGAAATGCTCTGGCGTATGCGCCGGAATAGGTCTGAAGGACCCAATCTTCCATCTCGGAATAGAACTCGTCGGCGGCCGGAGTCCCCGGAAGTGTGAGGACATCGAACCACAAGGCCACGTCCCAGCCGTTGGCAATGGCCGCACTGTCGTAGCTGAGAGAGGAAATCACCGGACTCTGCGCCGTCATTCCGCGCGTGACGGCTACCTTCTGGGGGTTGTCCAGGCTCGTTACCCGAATCTCCAGTGGAGAATTCACGGGGTACTTGCCGGCGGCGGCGTAGGTGCTCAGCATTTGCGTGAACTTGCTGGTGAACAGGTTGATGGCATGCTGAATGTTTTCTTTTTTGGTCTGTATCGCATAGCCGTTCGCCGTAACCCGCAGGGTCGTGTCTTTCACGTAGAGAAGCGTATTCATGGACGGTCCCCAAAGGTCCCGCGCGTTATTCGCGTCCAGTCCCAGGGAGGTGATCCACGCCATGAGCTTCCCCAGTGAAGGCGTGAGAAAGCCCGCGCCGCTGGTGATGGCTTTTATCAGCTTGGTTACTTCGTCCGGCAAGTTGTCCGAAAAGGGATAGTTGTAGGGAGTGGTTACCGCTCTCGATCCCGCCTGCTGGGTAGGGCAATTGCTCCAGACCTTCAGCCATGGATTATCGCTGAAGGGATACCAAATGGCTTCCACCCTTCCGTATTGATTCAGGAAGTACGCCATACTATTGGCGGGAGCCCCGCCCGCCGCGGCATCCTGGAACAGCGTCGCGGCCGCGATGTTCGTCATACTCTGGCAGCGCAAATTGTAATTGTCGACGACCTGCAGCACGGCTTCCACCACGAAAGCCCGGCCGAGGTGGGTAAGCAGCGCCTTATCGTCGCCTTCACCCCGCTGGAAAGTGCGCAAGGTGTACACGCCGGGGTTCGGCGCATCGGGATCGGTTACCACCGCGGTTAATTCCAGAATCTGATTGCTCAGCGAGCCATAACTGGCGTTGAAGTCGTCGGCGGGAGAGGGGATGGCGGTTCCGTGCGCGTTGATGGCCAGAACCCCGCCTACGGTTAGGTGACCCGGCGCCGGGGTATGGGGAAAACTGTAGCCGGCGGCCGCCCCTCCGCCGCCGCTTTGCCCCGCGAGAAAGGTGAGCAACTGCTCCATGGCCGCGCCCGTTCCCACGCGGACGCGCGGGCCGTTGCCCCCGGATGGCGGAATCATCTGCATCGCAGTCAGGTTCTGCGTGGTATCCACGAGCACCAAACGAGCGCCCGGCGGCGTGTTCGCCAGCAACGTCAACGGCGACCATCCGTGGCGGATTCCGGTGGGCCGCACCTGGTAGCCCGCCGTGGACGCCCAGTTGCACACCGAGACTACAGCCTGCGGGGAAGCGGGAGTGCAGATCCAAACGTTTGGAACGTCGATTTCCCAGGACCAGTTGAGATAAGTCTGTTGACTGATTGGAATGTTATCCGGAAATCCCGCCGGTTTATTTGCCGTCATCGTGTTGTCCTCCTTGATGTCTTATCCGAACGCCAGCATTCTCAGCGGCGCCAGGGCGTCTTCGGTCGCGGTCTTTGCCGCAGTCTTGGTTTGCAGGCTGCCGATGCCGCCCCAAACGACCCCGGAAGCCACGCTGTCGAGCAGCCCCGCATCCCATTTGCTGCCGCTGGTCAGATTTTGCGAGATGGTAGCCGGAACACCGATTACCGTGTTTACGGCCACGTTTGCGACCAGCCGTTTGCCCAGTTCACCCCAGCCGGCCTTGTAATCCAAGCTGGGTGCGGCAAAGGAGGCGAAGCCGGTAACCGAGCCCCAAAGCATGGACCAACCGAGGTCGGCGCCGGGCGCCTGGCCCGCGGCTGCGTCTTGCAACAGGGTTCCCACCCCGGCGGATACTCCGCCGCCTACCGTCTGGAAACCCGCCTCGATCGCTTTGCTGCCCACCTTGGCGGCGGTAGTGGCGGCTTCTCCAGCGGCCTTCACTCCGGTGGCGGCTTCCGCTACGCCGGCGCCGAGTTCTCCGAAGCCGAAGGTGATCGCGCCGGTGACCAGGCCGATGCCGGTGTCGATGGCATAGTCTTTCCAACTGAAATCGGTGAAGTGAGTCACCGAATAGGTAATGGCGCTGGCGCCGGCGCCATAGAAAGCGCCCGCCAGGCTGGCCAGCATCACGCTCACCGGCGTCGAAAGTCCGCCGGTTATGGCTTCGGCGATGCCGGCGACGATATCGATCACCACGCCGATCAGCACCTCGACCGCGCCTATGATCGCGCCCACAATGGCGCTGAAGAAGCTGGCGATGGAGAAGCGGCCCGTCGGGTCCACGTACAATACCGGGTTGTTCGACGCGTAAATGTACGGGCTGAAAAACTGATTCGAAGGATCGGTGGAGAGGAACCGGCCCAGATCGCTGTTGTAGAAGCGGGCGCGGTAATTGTAGAGGCTGGTTTCCCAATCGAGCTCCTGGCCGGTGAACAGGTACGGCATGAAGCCCCGCTGTGGTTCCATCCACTGCGCCAGGGTCCCGAAGGCGAGATAGTCGTACCACGCCGCCACGCCGCCGGCCTGGTTCAAGACAACCCGCACCGAGCCCAGGTGATCGCGCACCACGGGGTAGAAATTGCCCGCCTGCGACATAGCCAGCAGGCCGCCGGGACCATAGATATAACGCGTGCCGGTGGTGTTCCCCGTGCTCGCGTCAACGGTGATTTCGGCCAGCGGATAACTATTTGTCCCGAAGAGGTAGAGCTTCACGGAAGGCTGGGAACCGCCTTGCGCGACGCTTTTGACGACCCTTTGTCCGCGGCCGCCGTAAGTGAACTGCAAGGTGACCGGCGAGGAACCGGCGGAATCGGTAATGCTCGTCGCCATCTTGGTCGCGGGATCGTTCACAATCGAGAGGTTGTGAGGGCCGGAGACGCTCTTCGCCAGGTTCGCCTGCGTGGCGTTGCCGTTCTGGTCGTAGAGATATTGCGAGTATATGGCGCCGGTTGCGCTGTTGGTGACTTTTTGGATTTGCTGGGTGTGTTGGAAGGGTGTGTAGAGAGCAGCGGCGCCGCCCTGCTGGAACGTCTCGATATTCCCGTTGGCGTCGTAGCCCACGGACTGGATCTCGCGATTCGGCTGCGCCGGGCAGGTGGAGGCGCCGATGGCGCCCAGCGAGTTATACCCGAACTGTACGTCGTAGCTGGGGACTGCGCCGCCGGCCTGGAAGGATGCGCTGGCCACCTGGCCGTTGTAAAAGCCGCTCCCGTTGACGCCGCCGGACGTGTACTGGAGCGCTTCGGAGAAGACCGTCTGCCCGCCCTGGGTACAGGCGAGCGACGCGATCCACAGCGGCGAATTGAAACCGAATTGCGTGGTGAGCGTGGCGCCGCCCGGTGTGTAGACCGCTTGCGCGAGCGGCCGCCCATTGGGCTCGTACGTGAAAGAGGCCATGGGATTCGAGAAATCCGCGGTCTGCGCCATGGTCACCAGTTGGCTGAGCTGGTTGTACCGGTAATACACATCCAGGGCGCCGGCGCCGGCCTGCGCGGGATAGGTAATCCGCAAAATGTTTCCCAGCGCATCGTAAGCGTAAGCGAATGTATAGGTCTGTCCGGACTGGAATCCGCTTGCCGCTTGCGTGACTTGCAAACGGTTTCCGGAGACATCGTACGCCGCGGTTTCGGTAACGTCGGCTGTCCCGCTGCCGGCGTTGTTGCTCAATGCCTGAGAGAGGCGTCCGATGGAATTTGCGGAATAAGCGGGCAGGCCGTCGTAGAAGAACTGCTTGCGCCACGTCGAAGGCGTGGGCGGCCACGCGGGATCGCTCGCCGCATAGTTCTCCAGGGCCTGCTGATTCCAGGCGCCGGCCAGATAACCGGTCTCGATCATGCGGCCGATCCCGTCGTACTTGCAGTAGTTATAGTTCCCCGCCGCGGCCCCCTGCGGGTCCTGCATGAAACGCAGGTTTCCCGCTGCATCGTAGATGTAGTTGGTGGTGAGAGTAGCCGCATTTTGGCCCACGCTCTGCGCTTGAATCACCCGGCCGGCGAAATCGAAAGTCTGCTGCACGATCCAGTCCGAGGCGCTCGAGCCCGCGGGGGGAGCGTAATAGTCTGGCGCGAAGAGCTTGGCGGGAAATCCCGCATCGCTAAACTGCGTGGAGTTTTGGATCTGCACCGGTCCGTTGGGAGTCTGGTTGATCGAGATCTTGCCCACTACCTGGTTGAGCGCGGTCGACATTTGGGAAGTCAGATTGCCGTTGGGGTCCGTCGTGGTGGCGACGAAATATTGATTGGCGGGCAGGCCGGAGGACGCCGTGTTGGCGCTGTAGGCATATTTGGTGGAATGAGCGCCAACGGCAAACGGGGCGCCGGGAAGTCCGCGCTCGATCACGCGCGCCAGGGGCGATGGCTCGAACGCCTGGCGAGTGTATGGATAGCCCTGGTCGGCCGGATATGCATCGTTCACCAAACCTGTAATCGTCTGCGTTTTCCAATCGAAGGCCGCAAACGATGTGGAGTACGCCATCAACTGTGTCGAACCGGGGGCGATGTAAGCCGATTTCGTGCTGATGGCCTGGCGCCCCATGTTATCCAGGAACGTCTGGCTGGCCACGGCCTGCGCGCCGGTCAGGCCTTGCGCCTGGCGCGGGGTGCCGGCCGAATCCAGGAACTGAACGGCCACTTGCGGACTGTATCCGCTGAGCAGCGCCGCAATCGTCACCGGGCTGCTGAAGAACAATTGCGGAGCGCCGGCGATGGCGGAGCTCGCGACGTAGCTGAAGATCCGCTGCCCGTTGCAGTAGAAGAGCAACACGTTGCCCGTGACGCTCAATAGCCAGTCGCCCGGTATGCCGGAGCCGCCCGTTGGCCCGGGGATGGTCGTTTGGTTAGCGGTCAACTGCCATTGGGAGGCGGACGGGTTCCACTCGATCGTGACGGAGGATCCGCAAGCGATACCGAAAGCGCCCGAAGCCGTCTGCGCGGCTCCTACCCGCGCGCGCACGCAATAACCCGCGTTAGCGGGCGGGTTTTGCAGAGTGAGGGTCGCGCGGCCGCTAAACTGTTGCAGGGTAAGTCTGCCATTGGAGACAGTCCACGTGTCGCCCGCGCCCGGCTGCCAGAGCGACTGCCATTCCGAACCCGCGTTGAAATTGCACAGCGCGCCGCCGCCCGCGCATTGGATGGAGAGGTTGCAATTGGGATCGGTGATGGAAAACGTGTTCTGATTGCCCTGGCGCGAAAAATATCTGGCCGAAAGGCTGGCCGTCGCGTCGGCCGCATTGGTGGTGGCGATGGTTTGCCCGAACTCGCCCAGCACCGCCCGGCTGCATTCCCCATTCGGACCCATTTCCGCGTTCGGCAGCAAATAATAGGAATCCAACGCGCGCGCCGAACAGATGGAGCTCAGCGGCGAGAAGCGCAGGTTATCCACCAACACGGAGGACGGGTTGGCGTTTACCGCGCTGATCTGGTAGGTGACCGCGGCGCTGGATGCCGGAATCGGGATCTGCATGTAAGTCCACTTGCCCACGGTGGCGGGGAAGTCCACCGTAATTGCGGCTCCGGTGGAGGGCTGAACCGTCCAGCTTGCCCGGCCGTTGCTCGAGTTAAAGCCCGCGGGCAGCTTCACCCACGCCGAAAAGACGTAGGGCAGGTTCCAGCGCGCCGGCGCAAAGCTGTTGCGGATGCCATACTGTCCATTCGGTGTCTGGCTCAGCATCAGGCTGCTCACGCCGGTATGCGCGTCGGCCGCCGTCACAGTGCCGTTGGGAATGATGGAAGCGCTCGCTCCCAGAGCCCAGCCCTGCGCATCTTCGTAGCTTTCGAACCCGTAGTAGCTGACTTCCTGCCCCAGCGTGGCGCCATTCGGAAAGGAAGCTATGGTGTACCGGAAGCTCTTGTCGTAAAGGAACGATTGCGGCGTCTGCGTCACATCGGAGATCTGCTGTACCAGGCTATAGGGCATGTAGCGACCCTGCACCACGGATGTCGCCAGCCAGTCCGGATTGGCGCCCGACTGGAAATTGAAAGCCGGCGGCGTGTCGCCTGGCGCGGTCCAGCGGTAGGTCTGCCAAACATCCCAGAGCGGCGCCTTGGAGCCGGTGGGAGCCCAGTCCTTGTACGTCGTGACGTCGCTCTGAATATAGGAGTTCGCGCCGCTCCCGTTGTCCACCACCAGTTTCGTGGTCTGCGCCACCGGCGTATACAGATGCTGCTGGGAGAATGGAGCCTGGTCGCCATATGCCTGCCACGCATAGAGCGTTCTCGTCACCAGCGCTTTGGAGTTTCCTTGCGAATCGTAAAAGGACTGGCTGGTCTCGAGCGGAAGCCCGGTCTGCTGGTCGTAGGTGCTCGAAGAGGCTTGCTGCACGCCATCCCTGGAAGCCTGCGACGATTGCAGGCGGACATATGCGCCGTAGAGATAGTTCCCGTTACCATCCTGCCGGATGACGTTCCAGTTATTGAACTGGGACGAAACCTCGTTGCCGCGCGCATCCCTGTCGATCTGCGCCAGCAGGTATCCATTCAGAATGGAATCGTAATTATAGACTTGGCCTTGCGAGGCATAGGAATACGGCGACAGGCCGTTGGAGTAAAAATACGTCGTGCTTCCCTGCGGCAGCGCGTCGGGCGGCGTCGGGCCGCCGTCATTGACTCCCGGCGCCATCAACACCTGGGGGTACTGCGCCAGGCCGGTGAGCGAGTTGTATCCGATTTGGGAAGTGTCGGAATTGGAATAATAGAACGAAGCCACATAGGAATTGGCGGCCTCGAAAGCGTCCGCGATCTTCACCGTGGCAACGGGGTAATCGGTAGCCTGCGAATACGGTCCGCCGCCATCCAGGCCGTAGATGGTCAAGCTGCTGGCGGCGTCGAAACTCTGGCTTGCGGGATAGGTGACCAGAAAGCGCGGCCCCGCCAGCGTGGCGCCCGGGGCCGAAGATCCCGGCACATATACCATCTGCGAGGAAAGCGGGACCGGAGCGGCCGCGGCGCCGTTCCCCAACATGATCACCGCTCCGCTGGCGGCCGCGCCGGAGCCGGTCTGGTAGGCGATGTAATTGGGGCCGCGATTCTGGACGCTGCCGCTCACCGGGTTGTTCATCTGCGTACTGAGAGCAGACCAGGCGCCTTGCACGTTCCGGAAGAGGATCTGGCTGCCGACTGTGCAGTAGTTCCCGCTCACCGTGGGATTGCCGCCGGACGAAGTATTCTGCTGGCCCCAACCGTTGCCCGGATAGTTCGGGTTGAACGTCCACAACTGATTGCTCGATCCGCACATCAGGGCCACGTCCTCGCCCCAGGCGAATTGCGGCGTCGAGCCCTGCGGATTGAGCGTCTGCGATGCCCAATTGGCGGAACCCGGCGCGCCGCCCACGTAGCGGTAATTCCCGTATGCGTTGGAAACCAGCGCCCCATTGACGGCCGTGTTGAAAATGTCGTAAACGGGCTTCCCGTTCTGCACCGGCGAGGTCAGGCTGAAAACAGTTGGCGTGCTCGGATTCAAGTAGAATTGGCCGTTCCAGGTGTACATGGCCAGGTTGTAACTCACGCTGGACTGACTGGCGTCGGTGACGTAAGTGGCCACGGCCAGCGATCCCGCCAGCGACCAGCGGAACAGCATGCTGCCGTTCTCCACATAAACCGTCTGGCTGGTGTAGTATGGGCCGGTGTATTGCCATGATCCGTCGAGCTGGCGGTAGTAGATCATGATCGTCCCCTTGCCCGGCCCGGCGCCTGAGGTAGGCGCCGTATAGCTGAAGACGATGTAGTAGTGCTCGGAGCCGGCAAGCGAAACGCCGGTCGCATTGGTGCTCAACGAAGCGGGGGGCAGCGGCGGCGTGGTCCAGCTCTGTGTCGACCAACTGTAGGACCAGCCCTGGAAGGGACCCTGCGTAAACTGGCTGTTGTAAGCGACGATGTAGTCCGCGCCCGCGGCTATCTGAGACACCGGAGCGGACGAACTCTTCAGGGCAATGCTCGACTGCGAATAGAGGTTGAACCCTCCGAAAGAGGAGGGATTCTTGGTATAGATGAAAAGCAAATCCTGCGGGGATTTCGTGTTGCGCGCGAAAACCGCGAAATAGTTGGGCTGCGTAACCACCACCAGAGTGCCGGAGTTTGCGCTCAGGCTGCTCATGGCGGGCGCCGAAACGTCGAAGGAAACCCACCGGCCGTTCCAGGAAGAAACCAGCACCCTCATGCCGCTCGACCCGCAGAAGGTGGTCACCACGTAATCGTCGCCGTGCCACACGCGCGGAACGCTGCCCGCGATTGGATTGTAAACTGTCAAGGAGGCCGAGGTTTCCATGGCCACCGGCTTGTAAGTGAAGCTGGCGACACCGCCCTCCGGATAAGTGATGGATGCGAGCGCTCCCGGGTTGGTCACGGCGGCCGGGTTATAGGCGAACTGCATGGCGGGCAAAGACTGGCCCAATGGCCCCTCCTGCCACGCCGCTGTGAGGACGCGCTTGCCAAAAAGGGAATTATAAGGGCCTGGCGGGGCGAAGTTCACGAAGTCATAGTCGAAAATCACGTTGAAGAGCAGGTTACCGGTTTCATTCTCCACTATGATTTTCTTCAGGTATCGCGTTTCGTAGACATCCTGGTAAGCGTTCGGCTCGGTTTGCTGGGCGTTGGCCGGCTGATATTCCACCACTCCGCCGGGCCCCGGGTCATCGGGTCCGTATTTCTCCTCGTAGGAGAACGTCACCGTGCGGCCCAGGCTGTCGTGAATCTTCGACAGGTAGGAAGCCTGCGTGTACGTTTGACCGCCCGCGCCAACCTGCGCCGTGACGGCGTCGTATTCGTACGTTACCGTACTCCCTGTGGAAGAAACGATGGCCGTCAGGTTCCAGCCGGTGGCGAATTGCTGCTGGCCGTCCGTGCGCGCGCTGCTGCCGATCCAATTCGCCCACTCGACGCCGTACTGCACGCCCTGGGCGGAAGCCGCCGCCGTTCCCCGCTGGCCATTCCCGCCGTATAAGTAAATAAATCCGTTCTCTTTGACGATCGTCCACAGTTCGCTGATCGTGTCGTAGCTGATGTCCCAGAATTCGTAGTTCCTGGCCTGGAAGAGCCACACCGTACCGCCGCGCGTCCCGGTTTGCACCAGCGGAGTGCCGCTTCCGTTGCTCAGCAGGTAATATTGCGCGCTCGAATCGGAGCCGCTGTCGCCCTGGTTGACCACAATCCGGTCGAACGGCATTTGCCAGCCGAGCCCCACAATCCCGGTCGGGGAATCGATATTCCACGCTTGGACGTCGGAAGCGACATTGCTGGCATAGAAGATCGAGACTTTGACGTCCAGGCCGGGCCGTCCCGGCAGCGCAACCAGGTCGATGGGTATCGCCGCCGCGCCGCGAAACGGGTTGATGTTGGTCTTGATGGCGCCGATTGCCGTGTCGTCGAATTCGAAGGACCGGACAGCCGGCACTGCGGCCAGCGAAGGTCCGGCAGCGTTGTCGAAATTGGATTGATTGTCCACCAGAAACCTCCAAAGTAAGTTCGGGAGACTAACTCGCCACGGCACTGCGCCAGGCGGGAGACCAGTTCAAGCGGTCCATCATGAGCCGCTCCATGACCGCGGAAAGCCATGTTCGTAAATGCGGTCCGGCATCGCATGGGATCGCGTCCAGGGCTTCCATGAGAAGGGACTCCAGCCACAAGAACGCGTCGCCGCGTCCCAGGTCGCGCCATGCGCTGGGACGGTTCAACGCGGCATCGCGCCCCACCGGCTTTCCCAACGCCTCGGGTGTCGAGGTAGCGTCGGCGATATCGTCCGCAACCTGGAATGCGTGGCCCAGCTTCGCTCCCAACTGGCGCCAAACCGCCGGATTGCAGCCGGCCGTCAAGGCTCCCAGGGCGGCGGCCGCTTCAAACAGGCCGCCTGTCTTCGCGCGATGGTATTGGGCGGTGTCGCGTGGCGCATCCAATTCGCAGGCCTGCCCGGCTACCAGGCCGTGTCGCGGGCCGGCCGCCGAACACAACTCCAGAATCGCTTGCAGGCTCATGCGGTGGGCGTTTCCGCCGGCTCTGGCTACCCACTCGAAAGCCAGCAAAATCAAACCGTCTCCCGCCAGCACCGCCGCCGCTTCTCCATATTGGCGCTGCACCGATGGCCGCCCGCGCCGCACCGCCGCGTTGTCAAAACATGCCAGATCGTCGTGCACCAGCGAGGCGCAATGCAGAAGCTCCAGGGCGGCGGCCACGGCGTCGGTCATCCCGGGATCCGGATCTCCGCACGACTTACCCACGGCCAGGCAGAGCAAGGGTCTGATTCTGGCTCCTCCGGGAAACACCGCATGACGCATGGCGTCATGCAAGATAGAAGGAGCGGTTGTATCCCTGGCAAAAAGGAAAGCCCGATCTAATTCGGCCTCTATTCTTCCGGTAAACCCCTCGCCCCACTTAGAAGTGCCTGGTACTAAGGGAATGTCCCCAATTAATCGAATTTCCGAGTGCGCCATACCTGGTAACCAATTGTGGAGGCAACTTATTGGATTGTCAATTTGAAAATTGTTACTAAGAAATATTTTAAAAAACTATTGACACCGGCCACGGTACCGGCTGATTATAACTTATACGTACGGCAACACAGTACTACTATGAGTTAGCCGTCCAGTTACAGAGGAGGGAATGTGTCTGTTATCGTTCCGCCGTTTACCGTTTTAGACAAGAACAACGCGCAAAAGCAGATCACTTACAGCGAGCTGCGCTCGGCGCTGCGGTTTTATGACGTGGAAGCCGACGACCGCTGGTCGGAAGCGCTCGTCGTGGAGCCCGGCGCTTCGCTCGAGATCAATGGCTCGGAAGCGTCTCCTATGCTTCGGCGAGTCCTCGAGACGCCCAGCCTGGACCAATACAAGGCGTGGATCGGGACCCCCGACGCCTATATTGAAAAGGGCTTGGCCCAGCCGCCAAAGACGCTGCCCGGCATTTCTCCGAGCCGCCTGGAGCAGCCCAAAAACAACCTCGGCACGGCCGATTTGGAAGACCTTCAACGTGCTTTTGATTACTTTGTCTTCGGCAACTCCCGCGTGGTGGCGGATTACCGCACGGCCATCACGATGCACTACGCGCCGTTTGCCGCGGCCCTCTACGCCTGCAGCCGCGTCGAAATCCGCAGCGGCGCAAGTCTGGACTTTACCGGTCTGCCCACCATTCTCTTGATAGACCGGCTGATTATCCACCAGGGCGGATGCATCAAGTTCTACACGCCCGCCAAGGCGGTAGTCAGCGTACTGGAAAAGGTTGGTGCGTAATTTCACACGAGGATTTATGAACATTACAGTGAACGCTCAAAACTCCCCGTACCAAGTCCAAGGTGGCACCGTTACTTACAGCACTGTCACCATCGAGGCGGGCGGATACTTGCAACTGCAACAGCAAACCACGCTGAATATCACCACGTTGACCATTAAGCCGGCCTCCTAAGGAGGCAGTCCGCTTTGGGTAATTGGGTAAGAGGGTAGCGCAGAACAAGAAAATCGAGGCAGGAGAGAGAGTTATGTTTCTAGCAGTCCGTCAGGACATGAAGTACGACATTTATTTTATCGGCGCCAACGGCCCCGCGGGTAGCACCCCGGCCCCGGCCAATCCAGGTGGTTGGGGCGCGCCCGGCACGAACGCGAACTGCAATTGGGCATCTTCGTGCGACAGGTCGTGCAGCAATGGCGGGTCGGGCGGAGCCGGCCAACCCGGCAACAACGGCACTCCGGGGGTAAGCGATCCGCCGATCAACGGGAAAGATGCACAGCCCGCCACGGTGACGATCGGGCAGCTTACCGGTGGAGATCTTTGGGCATTCAGCTCCGGCGGCAACGGCGGAACCGCCGGTAACGGCGGCCAGGGCGGCCAAGGTGGCACAGGCGGCACCGGGGGCGCCGGCGCCAGTTGTCCCGCGCCTACCACACACTGCGACGGGTGTCCGGGCGGCGCCGGCGGCACCGGGGGTAATGGCGGCAATGGCGGCGTGAGCGGCAATGGCGGCAACGGCGCAACCATCACCATCTACTACTCGAGTTCCGGCGGCTTCAAAGTAAACACAGCCACCCCGCCCTCCAGCGGTGGTACATTGCCATCCGGTGGCGCGGCGGGTTCGGGCGGCATTGGCGGCTCGCCTTCCGGCAACTCTGGAGCCTCGGGCAATCCGGGCAATGCGGGCACGGCCGGAAACCCGGGAATCCCCAGCACCATCAACCCGGTGAAGAAGTAACCGTGAGCTTGGGGATGCGCGCCCTCGGGCGCGTATCCCCGCGAGCGCTTCTGGTGAATCCCGTGATCCTGGAAACCCGAGCGTCGTCGGCAATGCGCGCGTTGCTGGACGGCGCGATCCGTTTCGGTGGAATCGAACCCGGCTGCGCCGAAAGCGCGGCTTGGGCGGTATTGGGGTCGCAGGGCTGGGATGACATTCCCGGCCCCACTCGCTCAGGCCTGAACCACGACGGCCTGCCTCTGCAACTGGTGATCGCCTCCAGTCCCGATCGTCTCGGGTTTCGTCTGCTGGGAGATCCCTGCTGCGGCCTCACCGATATCGCCGCCCGCTATCGGGGCAGCCTGCTGGCCATGGAGCGGGTCTTGGAAATGGCCGGCTCCCGCTCTCTGGCGGCCCTCTTTCAACGTACTTTGGAATTTCATCTTCCGGCGGACGAAGCCCGGCTCGCCGAATATCCCGATGGCATCATGTGGCTCGGAACCGCTTTGCGCGGTCCGGGTTGCGCCATGTATGTGGATGCCCGGCGCGGCGGCCCTGAAGCGGCGATCGAGCGGCTGGGCGGATGGCTGCGCGACATGTGCGGCGATACGCCGGATATCGGCGAACTGACAGCGGCTCTCCGCGAAGGCGCCCGCCTGATGTCCTTGGGCATCGAAGGGGTGAGCCTTTCCAATGCCCGCGCCAAAGTCTATTGGCGGCTCTCGGAGGCGCGCGAATTGAAGTCGCTTGGCATTCCCGGTTTCGCCGATCCCGCTTTCGCGGAATTTCTGGCGCTCTGTGTAGGCAGCCGGGAGATTCGCCTGAGCGGAGTGGTGCTCAACGCCGGCATCCACGTCGCCGGCGGCCGTTGGGCGGACGTCAAGCTGGATATCTGCGGATGCCGCAATTGCCTGAACTACTCGCCCCGGGAGGCCGTGGAAGCCGTCAATGCCATCACTTCCCACTTTGGGCTGATGCCGGTTCCGGTGGCCGAAGCGCTGAACTTCGGGGAATTCGCGTTCTGCGGGCTGGGGGTCGATACCGAAGGCCAGCGCCGCCTCAACATCTATGTCAAGCCATGGGCGGAATGAACCAGACAGACTTGCGGCCAACCTTGCTCTACGCCGGAACATGCGGAAAGTGCCGCTTCCTTTCGCGCCTGGTCACGCTGGCGTCTCTGGGCAACATCCGCCGTGTCCCGCTGGAAACTCCGGAGTGGCGCAAGTTTTACTACCAGGATTATCCCCAGGCCCGCGGCTACCCCGTGCTGTTTTGGAAAGGCCGGCCGCATTTCGGCGCGCGCGTGTTCGTGCTCACCCCGCTGGTGGTGGCGGCGAGCTGGGGATGGAAGCTGCGAAATTTGTGGCGCTCGGGAGAAGTGAGGGTATAGGATGACCGCTCCCCGTACCCGCGCCGATTCCGCCGCTTCGCTGGCCGCGACCGGCATTCGCGAACTGCTGGCCGAGGCCCGCCAGGGTTTTCGCGAAGCGGCTCACGTGATGTCCTTCCCGGTCGAGCAGGGTTTTTCGAATCCCGCGGACCAGCACACCGGCGATGTTTTTCAGCGTGCCCTGCTGCTGGATGTGTTGTGCCAGGCGCGGCCGCATTTCGCCATACCGCAAGAGTTGATCGACCGCGAAAGCGCGTATCTGCTCGACCGCCGGAGGCGTACCGGAATTGGAGGCTGGGCGTATTTTCCCGAGCTTCCCGAACTTCCCCCCGATGCCGACGATCTGGCGCAAGTCATGCTTGCCTTTCTGCGCGCCGGCCGCCGCGATCTGGTGGAGCGCTGGTGCGAGGAGCCTTTGGCGGCGCTGCTGGCGGATGCCAGTTCCGGCGATGGCGTTTTCGAAACCTGGATCATCCCCCGCACCCGCAACGCGGAGCAGCAACTGCAACTGGGATGGGCCCAAATGGCCTGGGGCACCGGCGCAGATAGCGAAGTGATGGCCAATCTTCTGTATGCTCTGCATTGTTACGACGCAGCGCGGTTCGGCCTCCGGATTCGCGCAGGCGCGTCGTACCTGCTTTCGCGGCAGGACGCCGAAGGATGGTGGCGCAGCACTTGGTATCACGGCCCCTACTACGGCACGTGGGCCTGTTTGCGCATCCTGGATCTTTTCGAAACCGCGGCCCCGGCGGCCGCGCGCGCGCGTGCGTTCCTGCGGGCCGCGCAGCAGGCGGACGGCGGTTGGGGGCGCCCCGGCCATTCGGATCCTCTGAATACGGCGCTGGCGTTGCTCGCGCTCGATCGCGCGGCGCCCGATGCCGCATGCCGCAAGCGCGGTTTCGAATTTCTTTCCGCGTGCTACGAACCCGGCTGTGCGTGGCCTCCGCCCGATTTCATCCGCATGGACCTGGGGCGTCCCACGGGCCGCCCGTGGAACACGCTCACCTATGGAAGCCGCACCATCACCACCGCGTTCGTGACCAAAGCGGCCTTGGAAAGAGCGGAATCATGACCCAAACTCATCATCCGGCCACGGCCGAAGAGCGCAGCCAACTGGCGCGAGACGGCTACTTTGTGCGCCGCCGCTTCTTCGCTTCGCAAGAACTCGACGAGGTGGAAACTTCCGCCGACGAAGCAATCCACTATCACAACAGCCGCTGGGACGATCCCGCAAACACCGTCTATAAGTCGGTCTCCGTGAAGGATGGGATCACCTTCGTGAACCAGGCCGCCGACACCTCCGGCGTTACGCGGCCAATCGACGGTTTCAGCATGCGGGAGCCGGTGGCGCGTTTTGCGCGCTCGGTCGCCGGCCAAGGAGCCGCGCACCTCTGCTGGCAGCTTGTCTACAAGCATCCGCGATTCGAACGGCCTTTCCCGTGGCACCAGGATCATATCCATACTCCCACCGACCGCCATTTCTACAATATGTGGATCGCACTGAGCGACATGTCCGTCGAAAATGGATGCCTCTGGGTGCTCCCCGGCATCGGGCTCGGCGAGGTTCTGGAATATCGCGATACCCCGTACGGCAAATCCTGCTGGCCGCTGGACCATCCAAACCAGGGAGTGCCCATGGAGATGGAACGAGGCTCCATCTTCGTCATCACATCCCACACCCTGCACAAAAGCGGAGCCAACCGCACCGGGCGCATGCGCAAAGCCATGCTGCTGGCCTTCGTCGACCGGCAAGCCTCGGTGCTGGGCCAACCGGTCCGCTGCACCCCCTATCCCGAATACGCGGCGGTGACACGATGAACACCAGTTTTCGCGATCCCGCTCTGCAGCGCGCCTTCGAGCGCGACGGCTATGTAGTGGTGGATTGCCTGGACGCCGCGGAAGTGAATCGCCTGCGAGCCGTCTGGCGCGAGTTGCCCAACGATTTGAGCCCGGTACACTTTACCTCGACGCTCTTCAGCGCCGACCTGGCGTACCGCGAGCAGGTCCACACGCGTTTGCAATCCGTTTTTCAGCCCAAGGTGGAAGCCCTGCTGAACGATTATCGAATCTGCTATTGCAGCTTCGTGCACAAACCCGCGCGGTCTCCACAGAGCACGGTCGAATTGCACCAGGACTGGACCTTCGTCGACGAAACCGTCTTCCAGCCCATCGCCTACTGGTGTCCCCTGGTAGACGTCGACTCCGCCAACGGCTGCCTGCGCGTGGTCCCCGGCAGCCACAAGTTGAATCGCCTGCCGCGCGGTTTGGGCCAGCCGCGGTTTCCTTACACCGACTTGCTCGTCTGCCTCGAGCGCGACTATATGCGCGAAGTTCCCCTGAAGGCGGGCCAGGCATTCGTTTACGCGCAATCGCTGTTCCATTCGTCTGCTCCCAACACTTCCGGCGAAGATCGCCTGGTGGCGGGCGCGTTGGCCATTCCTGCGGCCAGCGACCTGCTCTTCCTGATGAAGGATCCCGCCGCTACGGAGTTTTCCGTCTATCGGGTTTCCGACGATTTCTACTTCCGCTACATTCCCGGAACCGTCCCCGATCCGCAATTGCGCATCGGCTCGGCGAAGGACGAACACCAGCCGCTCTCCGAAGACACTCTCCGGCGGACCTTGGGAAGCCTCTATGCCGATTGATCCGCTTAGCCCCGAATTCCGGGCAGATCCTTATCCGTTTTACGACTCGCTGCGGTCCTGGGAGCCGGTGGCGCGCCTCTCCTCGGGCGCCTGGCTCGCGACGCGCTACGCCGACGTGAAAGAGTTGCTCCACTCGCCGCTGGTTTCGCACTGGAGCGATCCACGGGCGAACGGCTCTTCGTTCGACGGCATTCTGGGCCGCTGGGTGCGCTTCATGGATCCCCGCAATGGCGCCCATCTGGCCAAGCTGGTAAAAAACCTGTTCTCCCCTCCTTCCTGCGAGCGGCTGCGCGCGGCGCTCGCGCAAGAAGTGGAGCGCTTGCTCGCCGCGGCGGAAGCGCGGGGCCACACCGACGCTGTCGCCGCTCTAGCCGAACCCGTCGCGCTGGCTGCCATCGCCACCATTCTCGGAGTGCCGCCGGAAGATCGCCACCGCTTCGAACAAGCGGCGCGCGGCGTGTTGGGCCGTTTTTTCCAAATGTTCGATCCCCGCGCCGGCATTTCCCCGGAGGCCGCCGCTTTCGCCGCCTATCTGGGCGAACTGTTCGCTCGCAAACGCATCCATCCGGGAGACGATCTGGTATCGGCTATTCTCGAAGCCGCGCGTCTGGGCGATGCCATCGTGGAAGCCGACCATTTACCTTTCACCGCGATTTTTCTCTATGCCGGCCACGAGAACATGGCCAACTTCCTGGCGCTCTCCATTCTGTCGCTGGCGCGGTTTCCAGACCAATGGGCGGCTCTGTGCGATCGGCCGGCTCTGGCCGCCAATGCCGTGGAAGAGTTGCTGCGTTACGAAAGCCCGGTGCAGATTGTGAGCCTGGCGGCGAAAACCGATTTCCATCTCGGCGCCTGCCGTATCGCGGAGGGCGAAACCGTGCTCGCCGCCATCGGCGCCGCCAATCGCGATCCCCAACAATTCGCCATGCCCGCCCGTTTGAATATCCTCCGCTCGCCCATTCCCCATCTCTCCTTCGGCGCCGGTGCGCTGCGCTGCGTGGGCGCGGCCCTGGCGCGGCTGGAGGCGCAAGTCACCCTGACCGCGCTGGTGGATCGCTTGGCGTGCCCTTCCGTGCCGGAATGCTCCTGGCAATGGGGGTCGAGCCCGGCTTACCTGCGCGGCCTGGCAAGTCTGCGCATACCAGCTCGGGCGGCCAAGGTTGCGCCATGAGACTACAGGGACGACGGATTGCGCTGCTCAGCATTTCCCCCGATTTGGCGCAGGGGGACAGCCTGCAGATGTTTCCCAGCTACGGCGTCCGCCGTATTCAGGCCGCCATTGTTGGCGATCCCGCTCTGGCGGATGCCGAAGTTCGGCTCATCGATCTGCGTCTGCACGATGTCCAGGGCTTCGTCGCCGAGACCATCGCTTTTCGGCCCGACGTGGTAGGCATATCTCTATATGTATGGTCCATGAAAACCATGGCCGAGGTAATCCGCCGTGTGCGCCGGACGCTTCCAGCGTGCACCATCGTGGTGGGCGGCCCGTCCGCCCGGCCGGAGGTATTCGACCTTCCGCCCTTTCGCGATGTGCGCCCCATGATCGACGCCGTGATCGCTGCCGATGGCGAAGAAACCTTCCGCGACCTGATCTTGTGGCGCGACCGGTCGCCTCAGTCGCTCGCCCGGATTCCGGGCCTGGCCTTGTGGAACCCGTTCGGCTGGTTCCGCACCGGCGCGCGCACCCCGCATCCCGATCTCGATACCGTGAATTCGCCCTTCCAACTTGGCTTGATGCCTCGCGACCAGGTGGCCTACCTGGAAACCTTTCGCGGTTGTCCGCTTTCGTGCAAGTTCTGCCAGTGGGGCGTGATGGACTCCAAGCGCCGCTTCTCTAAAGAGTATCTGGTGCGCGAGCTGCGCGCTTTTCGGGAAGTCGAGCCGCGCTATGTCTACCTGGTGGACGCCGCGCTAAACCTGAATCCCGCGGCATTCCGGAACCTGATGGCGGCCGAGCGCGAGGTGCGCTTTTTCGAGAATGTTCCCCTGCTCTGCGAAGTTTATCCCAATCTGCTGAACCGCGATCACATCGAATTCCTGGAAGGCACCAAACACGTACACGTCGGACTGGGCGTCCAGTCGCTCGACGAACATGCCCTCGGCGCCGTCGACCGCCCCTTTAAGAAGGAGCATCTGCGCCCCGTCATCGAACAACTCTCCCGCTATGGACTGGTGGACGTCGAATTGATTCTGGGACTCCCCGGCGATACCCCCGCGTCCTTCCGCCAAACCGTGGAGGAGGCCTTGGAGCTTCCCTGCAGCGTGCGCATCTTCCGCTGCCTGATTCTGCCGGATGCGCTGATGACGCGCGCCCCGAAGGAATACAATATCCGGTTCGACCCCGAGACGCTTGTGATGAAATCCTGTTTCACCTGGAGCGAAAGAGAAATCGAAGAAACCCAGGAGTGGGTGGCCGGCCTCGGTTCCCGGTGCGGTCCTAAAACTTCCGGCGAATACTGGTGGCACTTCCGCAGCGAACTGTCCACTTATCGCGCCGCTTACGGAGTTGCCTGATGCTGCCGGAGCAGTACGACCCGCTGATCCTCGATCCGATGCTGCGCGCGTATTTCGGCCCGGCCGGATATTTCAATGCCGGCTATTGGGAGGGCGCGGCCGTGTCGCAAGAAGAAGCCTGCTGCGCGCTCAGCGAAAAATTGATGGCGTGGCTTCCTCCGCACCCCGCCACCGTGCTGGACGTCGGCTGTGGTTTGGGCGGTGTCACGCGCCGCCTGGCAGGCCGCTTCCCCCGCGCGCGCGTCATCGGCGTCAATATATCGCTCCGCCAACTTTCGGCTTGCCGGGCAACCTGCCCTACGGCGCACTTCCTTCAAATGGACGCCGCGCGTACGGGCCTCGCGCCGGGCAGTCTCGATGCCGTTTTCTCCGTGGAAGCCGCTTTTCACTTCCACACGCGCCGCGATTTCCTGCGCGAGGCCGCGCGCGCGCTCAAGCCCGGAGGAACGTTGGTTTTGTCGGATGTGCTGTTCCGCCAGGCGCCCTGGCCCGGCGATTGGACCGTTCCCGCCGAAAACCACCTGGAAGACACCGCGGCGTACCGCGAGCTGCTGGCCGATTCGGGATTCCACCGCATCCGCATCGAGGACGCCACCGGACCTTGCTGGGGCGGCTTCTGTTCCAACCTCGCCCTGTGGCTGCAGCGCCGCGCCGGCGCCATGGAGCCGGCTGCCATCCGCCCCTGGCTGCACATTGTCGGCGGACTCGCCGAAGCGGTGAATTGCTATTTGTTGATCGCGGCCGAGCGCCGCCTGGATCCATCCGGATGAATGGATTCGGCCAAATCATCTGCCTGGTGATGATCGTAAAGAACGAAGCACACGTCATCGGCCGCTGTCTCCAGTCCGTGCTGCCGGTAATCGATTCCTGGCTGATTGTCGATACCGGTTCCTCCGATGGCACCCCGGAAGCCATTCGCCAATGCCTGCGCGGCGTGCCGGGCGAGGTGGTGGAACGCCCGTGGGTCGATTTCGCGCACAATCGCACCGAGTCGCTGGAACTCGCGCGGCACAAAGCGGATTACCTGTTGATGTTGGACGCCGATGAGATTCTCGACTTACCCGCGGGTTATACGCTTCCCCGCCTTCACGCCGCCTGCTACCAGGTGGAAATCCGCTATGGCGGCTACAGCTATTACCGCCGGCAATTGCTGCGCGGCGACTTGCCCTGGCGCTACCTGGGTGTGTTGCACGAGTACGTGGAGTGCCCCGCGGAGCGCGACACCGAATTCCTGCGCGGCCCGCGCATCGTTCCGTTCCATGACGGCGCCCGCGCCCGCGACCCGAAGACCTATCTGCGCGACGCGGTGACGCTGGAAAGAGCGCTCCTCGACGAGCCCGGGAACAGCCGGTATGTGTTCTACCTGGCGCAGAGCTACCGCGACGCCGGCGAGGACGACCTGGCGATTCGCTACTACAGCCGCCGGGCCCGGATGGGCGGTTGGGACGAAGAGGTGTGGTATTCCCTCTATCAAATTGCCCGCCTCAAGGAGCGCCTCGGTAAACCCTGGCCGGAAGTTTGCGAAAGTTACCTGGCCGCTTTCTCTTTCCGTCCGCATCGCGCCGGGCCGCTTTACCGCATTGGCAAACACTATCAGGCGCAGCGGCAGCACCCCGTGGCGCACCTGTTCCTGTCGCAGGCAATCCAGATCCCGTTCCCGGAGAGCGATACTCTGTTTATCGAGCGGCCGGTTTACGACTACCTGCTGCCCGCCGAATTCGCCGCGGCCGCCTGCCGCGTGGGAAATTACCAGGTGGCGCTGGCGGTGTGCGATGCCGTGCTCGAATCGGGCCGTCTTCCCGCGGATCGGTCCCATGCGCTCCTGCGGACCCGGCGGCAAGCCGTGGAAGGCTTGCAAGGCAGCCTTCGCGGCGCCCTCCTGCTGCTCGATTCCGCTCCCATCGACGCCCTGCGCGAACGCCAAAGCTTCGATGCCGTCTCCATACCGGCACTGCGCTTCGCCGAACCATTGGACCAGGATGAGAGGTGCCGGGTGTATATCGAAGCGGCTTCGGGCCCGGAAGACATCGTCATCCTGTGCGCGTCTTCGGAAGCTCAGAACGCCAACCGCATGGCCGAGGCGTTTCACGACTCGACCGCCATGTTGGTACTTTGTGGCGAAGCCATCGCCTTCCGTGCCGCTCTTTACAGAAGGTCGCTCGATGTTTCCCGCAGCGGGCCTTTGCGTCAAACGCTGGCCCGTGCCGCGCCGGAAAATCAGAAGGTCACCTTGCAGATTGGATCCACTGGCGTACTGAAGATCGGTACGGTCGATTATCCCGCTAACGATAGACATTGACCCGTTGCCTTGGAGCAAAAGGCCGGTGCGGCAGCGTGGTCAATCCAGGCTTCGACCTGCCCGCGGACTTCCACCAGCCGAGGCGCCGGCTACGACGCCGAGAGCGCAACCAGCTCCTTCGCCTCTGCCGGCGAAAAGCCTTCCCGAATGAGATTGCGCTCGAAGACCTTTTTCCAGCTCTCCCGGCGACCGGATTGTTTGGCGCCAACGGTCTTGCGGGCCGGAGTACGCCCACGCCACTCCCGCCGGGACCACAATCACCAACACTGGACCTACCGGGACAACCCGGAACACCGCGACCACAACCATGGGCAGCGTCTCCGGTGCCGCGCCCGCAGCACTCGCTTCCACGGCACTGGCTGTAGCAGGGTCCGCTTTGCCCGCATCGTGCAATGTCTTCTGGGACCCTTTGTGCCGTGATGGAAGTGCGCGCATCGCCTCGAGAATACCTGAGACAAAAGAGTGCCCCGTGGCACTGCTTGAAGATAACGATCACTTCCAAACTCGGCGCTCCGTTCGACTATCCCTGCTTGGCTTTCTTGTACGCTGCCCACCTCGCGCGCTGAGCCGTTGCTATCCGCCTCCGACCTGCAGCACTCATGCCGCGAACGCGGGCGGCTTCCTTCAAACGTCTTTATCCGAAGTGCCCCGGCGCCCGGATTCTGGGGCATTGGAAATCTCCTTGCGTCTCTCTATACCCGTGGCGAGTTGGCGGCGCCCGCGGCGCCGCTACGCCCGCAGCTTGACTGCCGATTGCACGGCGCCGGCTTCGAATGCCGCCGGGGTTGCGGCTTTGCTCAGGTCGCCGCCATCGACGATGATACCCCCGCTGGCAGCGCCCTCGACTTGCAGAAATACCGCGGCGGGAGTGAGCACGCGCGGCGAAGAGATCAACACGTCTTTGGCTTCGATGAACCGCAACAGGGATTTCGCCCGCGGGTTGCCCTGCGCGGCGAAACCGGCCAGGGCGGCGTCCGACACGTGGTCCAGGACCACCGCCGGCCGGAGATCCGGCTGGATGACGTCGAAGCGAACGTTATTGAGCGTCAGCCCGCGCACGTTGCGGGCGAAGAGGCCGTAAGCGGGCGGCGTGCCGATTTCGAAATATTCGCCGGCAATCTGCGGCGGCACGGCGCGCGCTTCTTCGGCGGTGCCTCCGCCGCCATAAGTAACGCGCACATCGTCGAACACGATATCTTCCATGAAAGCGTCGCCGATGCCATTGAGCACGATGCATTGCCGCGTCTCCCCGGGGCGGTAATTCTGCGGGAAATTCATATCGGCGAACTGGCCGCCTTCGGAAACTACGCTGGCGCGGATGCCGCGGAAGGCGATATTGCGCAGATAGCCTTTTTGCGAGCCTTCGCCCGCCGTGGCGTTGCGGCGCGCGCGATTGCTCAGGTCGATGGAGATGGGACCCGTCACATCCTGCAGCACCAGGTTCGAAAAGAGAAGGTTCCGCACGCGCGATTCGGCGCCGAACTGCATCTTGATGGGGCAGCCGTAAGTCTCATAAATGATGCAGTTGGAGACAGTGACGTTTTCCGGGTTGCCGCCGCCGAAGCGGAAAACCGACCAGCGGGTGCTGAACGTGCTATTAGTCACGGTGACGAACTTACAGCTTCCGAAGAGCGCGCAGGCATCGTCCTGCGATTGCACGTCGCAGCCGGCCACATGCACATACTCGCAACTGATGAAGTGGAAGCCGTCGTTGTTGCCGTTGACGCGATTGTGAATGTGGAGACTGTCCATCCAGACGAATTTGCTTTGAATGACGCGGATGGAATGGAAGGCGCCGGCCACCAGAAACAGATCGCGCACGCGCAGATTGTTGCAGCGGTAGAAGAGCAGGTGGTAAGGACGGGCGGCGCCGCCGCGGCCGGATGGGGGCGGGACGCCGCGCGTGGGACTGCGGAATTGCGCGCCTTGCCCATCGATGGCGCCGGGACCTTCGATGGTGATGTTATCGGCATTCACGGCGAAAATCAGGCCCACGTTGCCGTCGTTCAGGGTGCTGTCGCCGGTCAGCGGAATGAGATCCGCGGCGCGATACTGCTTGCCATCGGCGCTGCCCAGCAGCTTGCCGCCGGCCGCGATGTGCAGCGTGACATTGGCCTGCATCTCCACGGTGCCGATGACAAAGACGCCGGCCGGAACCAGCACGGTGCCGCCATGGTCGCGCGCGCAGGCGTCGATGGCGGATTGCACGGCCTGCGTGCAGAGCGTGACGCCATCGCCTTTGGCGCCGAAATCCACGATATTGTAGACGCGCACGCCGGAGGAAGGCGCGCTGGAAACGGCGGGCTGCGCCGCCGCCAGAGGGGCGGTGAGCGAAGCCGCCGATGCAAGTTGCAGCCAATTGCGCCGCGATGCGGGTTGGTTGAAATCGGTCATGGTGAGCTTAGTGTATCGCTAAATACAGCTAAAAGCCGGCCCAGTGGGGCGCGCTTGAGCTGGCCAGCCCGGCGCAGCCCGGCCCGGACAGTCCGGAAGGCCTGTCCCGCGTGCGCTAGTCTGAAAGACAGGCGGCCGCGGCCAACGGCGCTCAAGCGGCTCGCTGCTACGTGCGGGATGGAGGGACGCATGCTGTCGAAAGACTTTCGGTACGCCGCGCGCGCCTTGCGCAAGAGCCCGGTGTTCGCCCTGACGGCGGCGGTGACGATCGCGCTGGGAATCGGCGCGGGGACGGCCATTTTCAGCGTCGCCAACGCGGTGCTGCTGCGGCCGCTGCCATACCAGCATCCCGAACGGCTGGTGGTTGCCTGCGGCGACATGTTGAAGCGCAACGTGAAGGATTTTCCGTTTTCCAGCGCGGATTACCTGGATCTCCGCAACCACGCCCGCGGCGCGTTCCGCGATTTCGCGGCGTTCGAGACTTTCCGCAACATTCTGCCGCGCAGCGACGGCACGCCGGAGCGGGTCGCCAGCGCGATCGTGAGCGCCAATTTTTTCCGCGTGCTGGGCGAGCCCATCCTGGCGGGGCGCGACTTCACGGACGCGGACGGCACGCCGCAGCCGCCCCGCCCCGCTGCCGCCGCGCCGGGCGCCGCGCCTCCCGCTCCGCTGCCCACCTTCGCCATCATCAGCTACGAATACTGGCAGAGGCGCTATGGCGGAGACGCTTCCGTGCTGGGGCGGCCGCTGCCGGGAGCGCTGCCGCAAAACGCGCCCATCGTGGTGGGAGTGGCGGCTCCCCATTTCCAGCTCCTGTTTCCGCCCGATGCCAGCGTGGAGACGTCCCCCGAGCTGTTCATCAGCGGGCGCATTCCCTACGACCAAGCCAACCGCAACAACGTGGAATGGCTGGTGATCGGGCGCATGAAGGACGGGGTTTCGCTGGAACGCGCGCAGGCGGAAGCCGACGCCGTATCGATGCAAATCCGGCAGAGCGACAGCATCAAGCAGACGGCCGGATTTCACATTCGGCTGGACCCCATGCACGCGCACCTGGTGGCGGACGTGCGGCCGGCCATTCTGGCGCTGATGGGCGCGGCCATTTTCCTGCTGCTGATCGCCTGCGCCAATGTGGCCAACCTGCTGCTGGTGCGGGCGTCGCTGCGCGCGCGGGAACTGGCGGTGCGCACCGCGCTGGGCGCCACGTGGTGGTCGCTGGCGCGGCAGATCCTGGCGGAGGCCCTGCTGCTGGCGGCGGTGGGAGGCGTGGGCGGCGTGGCCCTGGCGTGGATGGGGATTCGCGAGCTGCGGGCCATCGCGCCGGCGGACCTGCCGCGGCTGGATGCCGTCTCGATCGATCCGGCGGTGCTGGGCTTTACCCTGCTGGCCGCGCTGGGTTCGGCGGCGGTTTTCGGCATGGCGCCGGTGTATAGCGCCACACGCGCCGGCCTGATCGACAAATTGCGCGCGGTCGGCCGCAACGCCGGGCTGACGGGCGGCGGAGCGCTGCGCAATTCCGTAGCGGTGGCGCAGGTGGCGCTGGCGTTCGTGCTGCTGGTCGGGTGCGGGTTGATGTTTCGCAGCTTCCTCGAGCTCGAACGCGTGGATCCCGGCTTCGACGCGCACAATTTGCTGACGCTCCAGTTGCAGGGCGGCGGCCCGCAGACGCCGGCCGAACGCGCGGCGGCGCAACAGAACATCCGCGCCAGGCTGGCGCAAATCCCCGGCGTGGCCGGTGTATCGGCCGCTTTTCCCTTGCCCCTGGCCGGAGGGTTCAGTCCGGTTCGCTGGGGGTTGGAGGATGCGCTGGCGGACAGTTCCAAATATCAGGCCGCCGATTTCCAATTCGTGATGCCCGGCTATTTCGAAACCATGAAGACGCCGCTCTTGGCGGGGCGCACTTTCACGGATGCGGACAATTCTCCCGCGCGCCTGGTGGCGATGATCGACCAGACCCTCGCGGCCAAAGCATTCCCCGGACAATCGGCGGTGGGCAAACGGCTGTTGACGCGCATCAACACGCCGCGGGTGCGCTGGATGGAGATTATCGGGGTGGTGGCGCACCAGCGCGAAAGCTCGCTGGCGCAGCCCGGACGCGAGCAGATCTTCTTCACCGATGGTTACATCGGCAACTTCGCCAATAACTGGGTGCTGCGCACGGCGGGCGCGCCGGCGGGATTCGCGCCGCAGGTGCGCGCGGCCATTGCGGGCGCGGGTCCGCGGCTTTTGATCAACGATCTCGAGCCCATGGACTGGCTGGTGCGGAAGGCGCAATCGGGAACCCGTTTCACGCTGCTGCTGATCGGCGTGTTTGCGTCCATCGCCGCCATACTGGCGGCGGTGGGGCTGTATGGCGTGCTCTCGACCTTGGTGCGCCAGAGAACCGCGGAGATCGGGGTGCGGATGGCGCTGGGCGCCGCGCCGGGAAGTATTTTCAGCCTGGTGGTGGGGCAAGGGCTGCGGCTGAGCGTCGCCGGAGTGGCCGTGGGGCTGGCGGCGGCATTCGCGCTGACGCGCGCCATGACCAGCATGCTGGTAGGTGTGAAGCCGGCCGATCCGCCGACTTACGCGGCCATGGCGATTCTCTTTTTCGCCATCGCGGCGCTGGCGTCGTGGCTGCCGGCCAGAAGAGCGGCGAGGTTGGACCCGACGGTGGCGCTGCGCGAAGAGTAGGCGCTGGGGACGCCGGCTCGCAAGCGGTTGGAAGCTTCGCTGGGGGAAGGTTCCAGCCAGTTGATGGGCCTCTTCCAGCGCCCGGATGGCCCGCTTGCTGCATCGCAGCCGGCAGGCTATCTCTTGCGACGAATCAAGGGGCGCGAGTATTCGGGCCCGCACATCGAGGCTTTCACTTGCGCGCTTCGAAGCGCACTTCAACCTCGGTGCTCACTTTGACGGGTTTGCCGCCGCGGACCGGGGGCTGATAACGAAACTGAGACCACGGCACAGTCTCACAGAGTTGCGCGCCGGTTTCGAGGTCGGAGATTTTCCCGTCCGTGCCGATGACAACTTTGCAATGAACCGTTCCCCCCTCGGGCTCCCAAAGGGGTGCGGGTTGAACGGTCGGACCCGCAATCAGAAAAGCGCGTTCTTTATCCGCCGCCACGGAGACTTCGGGGACGGCTTTCTCCTCGGGCGCGGCCTTCTTCGTTTCCGCGGAAGCGGCGCCGCTCTCCGTGGATGTGACGGGCCGTATCCGCGTAACCAGGAATATAGCCCTGGCGGGATACCGCTTCACGGTGGCGCGCAAAAGCGAGGCATCCGCATCGAATTCATCGAAGGGCAGGCCGCTCCAGGCCATCCTGACGACACGCTCGCAACTGGATTGCAGCGGATAGCCGTTCTTGCCCTGGTCGGGATCGCCAATCTCGTCAATGGCCTTTTGCGCGTAGACGCCCTCGGCAACATACTCGTCCCCGTGGACTACCTCGACGGGCGTTCTCAGGAACAGGCGGTAGCGATGCGTGCCTTCCCAAAGGTACACGGAAGGCCCGCCCGCGTTCAGGGCGGCATCGGTCGCCCCGCCCGATTCCACCAGAACTTGAGCCTTTCCCTGGATTTTGTCCGGCGCCATCCCGGATTTTTTGGATTCTTTGGCTGGCGGCGTGCTGGAGCAGCCGCCTAATGCGGCAAGCGTAAGTACGAGAAAACAGAAAATGCGTGCGTTGCGGTTCATGCGTCGCGCCCTCGCTTTCGAGACGTTTTCGTCCGAATCTGAAGGTATCACGCCGCAGCATCGCTTACAACGGAGCGGCCGCCGCAAAACCGGTAACGCCGGTGTGCTTACTCCCGCGTGAACCTCGAAACCATGGCGCAAGCCGAGGATGGCCAAAGCGCCGGCGATGAGCCCGGCGGCGTGCCCGGAGGGAGCGCCGGCGAGCTGCGCGTCCGCCCCGGCGGGATTGGTCAAAGGCCCCAGCAGGTTGAAGACGGTGCGCATGCGCAGGTCCACGCGAACCGGGTGGGCGTGCTTCATGGCGGGGTTGAGGGCGGCGGCTGTAAAAGGGAACACAAGCGGGACTTGGGGAGCCCCTCTGGGAGGCCCCTTCTCCGGAACGTGCAAGCAGGATACAGTTGAGTGGAGGTTCGCGCACTTGGCAAAACGAAAAGAAACAACAGACAAGAAAGAGTCTGCGGCGACTGTTTTAGGCAGCGAGGCTTCGCTCGCGGGAGCCAAGCCGTCTCCAAAGTCCGTGAAGAAGGCAAAGCTGCCTCCAAAAAACAAATCCCGTCTGCCCCGGCGGCAGAAGAAGGCCGAACAGAAGGCCGCAGGTCGCCTATAACTCGAATCGAGCGGGCGCAGTCCGGATCAGCCACCCTTCCTCCAACGCGGGCGCGACGGTTCCCCGCCATCGAGTCGGCTTAAACTTAAGTAACCAGATGCCGCTCTCTGTCGGGGCAAAACTCGGCCCGTACGAAATCATTGCCGCCATCGGCAAAGGCGGCATGGGAGAGGTGTGGAAGGCCTGCGACACCCGCCTCGATCGGATTGTCGCAATCAAGTTCTCTGGCGCCGAGTTCAGCGGACGATTCGGGCGGGAAGCCAAAGCCATCGCCGCGCTGAATCATGCCAACATCTGCCAGATCTACGATGTTGGGCCGGATTACATCGTCATGGAATACGTCGAAGGCGCGCCGATCGCGCCGGTCGACACGCCGCGCAAACTCCTGGATATCGCAGTGCAGATCAGCGACGGCCTGGCCGCCGCTCACGCCGCCGGCATCATCCATCGCGACCTGAAGCCCGACAACATTCTGATTACGCGCGACGGCCGGGTCAAGATTCTCGATTTCGGCCTGGCCAAAGCGGCGCTCGGCGAGATTGGCGCCGATGACGCGACGCGCACGATCGATCCGGGGGAGCGCGCCCTCACCGAAGCCGGCACTACGGTTGGCACGGTTGCCTACATGAGCCCTGAGCAGGCGCGTGGACAGACGAATCTGACCGCGCAATCCGATCAGTTCTCGCTCGGCCTGGTTCTTTACGAACTGGCTGCCGGGAAGCGGGCGTTCCAGCGCGGCGCCAAGGCCGAGACCATGACGGCTATTATTCGCGAAGATGCCGAACCGCTGCCGGCCACCGTGCCCGCGCCGCTGCGATGGGTCATCGAACGGCTGCTGCAAAAGGAGCCGGCCGAGCGCTACGATTCCACCCGCGACCTGTATCGCGACCTTCGCCATCTGCGTGACCACTTGTCGGAATCGGCGTCCGCCAGCGCCATTCCCGCAGTCGCGGGAGCCCCCCGAGCGAGACGGCGAACGATGCTGGGAATGGCTCTGGCGACGGCGCTGGCGTGCGGCGCGGGACTGGCGGCGATGCTGATCCGCCCGCCGGCGGCCGATTTCTCGGCATACAAATTCAAATCGATCGCACGCGACGAGGCCACGGAGAGATACCCGAAATGGTCTCCTGACGGTAAGAGCATCGCCTACACGGCAGAGATCCATGGCGTGTATCAGATATTCACGAAAGGCATCGATTCTTCGGATACGGCGCAACTCACTCATGCCGCCGACTCCTGCACACAACCCTTTTGGTCTCCGGATGGCGCGACCATTTACTACATCTCCCATGGCGACTTGTGGTCGGTGGGAGCATCCGGAGGAACGCCGGAGCTGGCGATGGAGAACGCCTCGTCAGCAGCGCTCCATCCGGATGGGAAGACGGTGGCGTTCCTGCGCGGCGGCAAACTGTGGGCCGGCCCGTTGAGAGGCGGCGCGCCAAGGGAAATCGGGTTGGCTCCGGACGGTGACGTCACCTGGATGGCTTTCTCTCCGGATGGGTCCAGGCTCGCCGCAATTCTCCTCCGGAACCTTTGGATTCTGGAGTATCCTTCCGGCGGCTCCCGAAACCTAGTGTAGTGTCTGCGAAATAACTAGACAGTTCATTTTTTCCGCTTTCTGGACTTGGGGCTGGTGCAGCCGGGCTTGATCTGCTCCAAGGTCCGTCGACAGCGGGTGAGCTTCTCCTGGA
>Ga0181536_10001131_pt1 | contig 31638 bp, 31 predicted proteins | sample PEATcosm2014_Bin_41_FD_121105 | JGI IMG/M metagenome (GOLD analysis project Ga0181536, IMG submission 121105) | Peatland microbial communities from MTU Mesocosm Facility, Houghton, MI, USA - PEATcosm2014_Bin17_60_metaG | ecosystem: Environmental > Terrestrial > Soil > Wetlands > Peat | place...
CGATGGCTCATGCCATCAGCAAAACAAAATCCGATGTGATCGCGGTGGCCGACGATGTGCATCCGCAGACCCGCGCGGTGTTGACCACGCGGGCCCGCGCGGTTGGCATTTCGCTCGGCCGCATTGGCGAGGGAACCCCGTTCGCGGTCTTGCTGCAATATCCCGGCACGACCGGCGAGGTCCGCGACCTGACCGCCGAGATCGCCGCGGCGAAAGCGCAAGGCGCGCTGGCGATCGTGGCGGCGGATCCATTGGCGCTGGTGGTTTTGAAATCGCCGGGGGAGATGGGGGCGGACGTCGTCGTCGGGTCCTCGCAACGGTTCGGCGTGCCGATGGGATTTGGCGGCCCGCATGCCGGGTACTTCGCGACCCGCGATGCGTTTAAACGCCATATGCCGGGCCGACTCGTGGGCGTGTCGATCGACGCCGCCGGAGAGCCCGCGATGCGGCTGGCGTTACAGACGCGCGAGCAACATATCAGGCGGGAAAAGGCGACATCCAACATTTGCACCGCGCAGGTGCTGCTCGCCGTGATCGCCGGCATGTACGCCGTGTGGCATGGCCCGGACGGGCTGCGGCGGATCGCCCGCCGGGTGAGTTTGCAAGCCAGGATGCTGGCGGATTGCGCGATCCGCGGCGGGCATCGGATTCGCTACGGTTCGTTTTTCGATACGATCGTGGTGGAATGCGCGCGGCCTGACACGTTAATGGCGGCGGCACGCGACGCCGGATTCAATTTCCGGCGCGTGGACGATGGTGCCGTCGGGATCGCCCTCGACGAAACCGTGACGCGCGACGACCTCGCCGCGCTGGCCTCGATCCTGGGGGCGCCGCTCGCCGGTGCCGCCGCGGGCTGCGCGAGTACGCTGTTCCGCACCGGGTCTTTGCTGCCTCAGGCCGTCTTCAATCGGTTTCATTCGGAGCATGAGATGCTCCGCTACCTGAAGCGGTTGGAGGACAAGGATATCGCGTTGAACCGGTCGATGATTCCACTGGGATCGTGCACGATGAAGCTGAACGCGACCGCCGAGATGATTCCGATCACCTTGCCCGGCTTCACTGAAATCCACCCCTTCGTGCCCGAGGATCAGTCGGAAGGCTTCCGCCTGTTGATCGAGCGCCTGGCGGATTGGTTGCGGGAGTTGACCGGCTACGCCGCCCTCTCGTTGCAACCCAATGCCGGATCGCAGGGGGAATACTCGGGTTTGCTGGCGATCCGCCGCTGGCACGAATCCCGCGGCGACATGCATCGGGATATTTGCCTGATCCCGTCCTCGGCGCATGGCACCAATCCAGCCAGCGCCGCCATGGCGGGACTGCGGGTCGTGGTGGTCGGCTGCGATCGCGAGGGCAATGTCGATCTCGGCGATCTGCATGCGAAAGTGGAACAAAATCGCGACCGCCTGGCCGCGTTGATGGTGACCTATCCCTCGACGCATGGGGTGTTTGAAGCGGCGATCCGCGATATCTGCGCCGCGGTGCATGAGGCCGGCGGCCAGGTTTACATGGACGGCGCCAACATGAACGCCCAGGTGGGATTGACGTCGCCGGGGCTGGTTGGGGCGGATGTGTGTCATCTGAATTTGCACAAAACGTTCTGCATTCCGCACGGCGGCGGCGGGCCCGGCGTCGGACCGATCGGCGTCGCCGCGCATTTGGTGCCGTTTTTGCCGGGCGATCCGTTGGTGGTGGATTCAGGCGCGGTTTCAGCAGCGCGGTTCGGCAGCGCGCTGATCCTGCCGATTTCCTATGCTTATATCCGGATGATGGGCGCGGCGGGTCTGACGCGTGCCTCCGAGGTCGCGATCCTCAGTGCCAATTATGTCGCGGCCAGACTGAACGATTCCTATCCGGTACTGTATCGCGGCGGCAACGGCATGGTGGCGCATGAGTGCATCATCGATTGCCGCGGCTTTCAGGCCGAAGCCGGCGTCATGGTGGAGGATATCGCCAAGCGGCTGCAGGATTTCGGCTTTCACGCCCCCACCATGTCCTGGCCGGTCGCCGGCACGTTGATGATCGAACCGACGGAGTGCGAATCGAAAGCCGAGTTGGACCGGTTCTGCGATGCGATGATCGCGATCCGCGCCGAGATCGCCGCGATCGCCGCCGGCCGGATGGACAAAGCCGACAACCCGCTGAAACACGCGCCGCACACCGCGCGCGAGGTCTCGGCCACCGTCTGGACCCATCCCTATTCCCGCGAGCAGGCGGCGTTCCCGTTGCCCTTTGTCGCCGCGTCAAAATACTGGCCGCCGGTGAAACGGGTCGACAATGTCTACGGCGATCGCAATTTGGTTTGCACCTGCGCGCCGTTGGAAGCCTATGCCGAGGCGGCTGACTAAGCCGTTACCGGACCCGCCGCTCCGGCACCCTGGCGTGCGAACCGCCGTGTTCCGGCCATTCCCACGGGCCGTCCACGTCGACGCCCTTGGACCGCAGCATCTCGACGTGATCCTCGGCGTTGTCCTTGGGTGCGTAGCCGAGAAAACTCCAGTTGGTATCAGCGATCTTGATCCGCGTGTTGGCGGAATAGCCGTTCACGATCAGGCAGCCGGGATCTTCGTGCCGCAACGACGCGTCAACCAATCGGGCCACGTCCCCTGGGCTTAACCACGTCGCGAGCGATCGCTGATCGATCGGCAGTGTGCGATAGGTACCGATGCGCATCGAGACCGAACGGATGCCATGCCGGTCAAAATAATTGCGCAGGATCGTTTCCCCATAAACTTTGAAAGCGCCGTACAGACTATCCGGCCGAGGCGGCATGTCCGGTGTGACGCGTTCCGTGATCGGGTAACAGCCGAACGCATGGTTGCTGCTGGCATAAACGATCCGTTGCACGCCGGCGAGGCGCGCGCTTTCAAAGACATCGAACACGCCGCGCACATTGACCCGGAACAAATCCTCCAGCGAGTAATCCGCGCCGACGCCAGTCAGATGCACGACGGCGCCAACGCCTTGCATCATGCGCTCGATGGTGGAACGGTCGCCGACATCGGCGACGATGACTTCCTCGTTCGGAGCGGGGTCTTTGATGGGACGCGCATCGGTCAGCCGCAGATGGGACCATCCCGCCCGCAGACCGTGGCGTAGGGCCGTGCCGATGGCGCCGGCCGCGCCGGTGATCAGGACCGTGTCCCGCGCGGGGTCGATCATGTGTCGGCCAGCATCGTCAGGATGTGATCGCGCGCCGCGATGTCGCCATCGTCATGCACCGGCTGAATCGCCACATGCGTCGCGCCGGCCGCGAAATGCGTGCGCAGGCCTTCCTTCACTTTGTCGACGCCGCCCCACAGCACCATCGCGTCGATGAACGCATCGGAGCCGCCGTTGCTCAGGTCGGCCTCGGTAAAGCCAATGCGCAGAAAGTTATTGCGATAATTATCCAGCACCATATATCGGGAAAGTTCCTTCCGGCCGAGCGCGCGCGCCTTCACCGGATCCGTCTCCAGCGTCACCTTCTGTTCGATTGCGCACCACTTCCCGGGACCAAGGATTTTCGCCGCCTCCGCCGTGTGCTTTGGCGTGGTGTTATAGGGCAATGCCCCCCGGGTCATTTCGCCCGACAGTTTCAGCATCAACGGACCCAGCGCGGCGACGGCGAGCGGGAATTGGTCCGCGCCCGCTTCACCCTCGCAGATCCCTTTCAGATAGCGGCGCATCGCCGGGATCGGCTTTTCATAGGTGTGGCCGCGAATTCCCTCGACCATCGGCGGATGGCTAACGCCGAGGCCGAGAATGAATCGATTGCCGTACAAATCGTTCAACGAAATCATGCCGCGGCGCGAGGTGAACGCGTCGCGTGCGTAGATGCTGGCGATCGAGCTGCCGAGTTTTAGCTTGGATGTGCACGACAGCATGAACCCGGCGACCGCGAACGATTCATAACCGCGCGATTCCGGATACCAGAGCGTATCGTATCCGAGCTTCTCGACGGTGCTCGCGAATTCTTTGATCTGCGCCGGTCCGCCGAGTTTATCGGTGGAATACCATGCGCCCAGGCGGCCGAGTTGCATTGTGTGATCTCCATTGTTCAGGCCGTGACGGTGATTCCACGTTCCGCCAGGCCGTTGATTTCCTGTTGCGTGAAGCCGGCCTCGGCCAGCACGTCGGCGTTATGTTCGCCGACTTTCGGCGGTTGCCGCGTGAGGCCAGGCCGTTGATGATCACCGAATTCAATCGGCAGCGCGGGCAGCCCGACGATCTTGCCGTCGCCGCCGCCAAAGCGCGAGACGTAGACATCAAGCAATCCGCCGGTGGCGAGAAGATGCGGATCGTTGAACATATCCTTCGGCTGGCCAACCGGAGCCCAGGAGACGTTGGCGCGCTCGCAGCGGGCCTCGATTTCGGGTTGGGGAAGTTTGTTCAGGATTTCTTGCAACGCCGGAATAAGCCACGAGCGTTCCGCGAGACGTGTCACGTTGGTGGCCAGCCGCGGATCGGCGGCGAGCTCTCGCAGCCCGAATTCCTCGACGAAACGGGTCCATTGCTGATCGCTGGTGACGCCGATGAACAACTGGCCGTCGTTCGCGGTGTCGAACACGTCGTAGATGGCCCAGGCACCGCGGCGGGCGGGCATTGGGCGGGCTTCGAGACCGGTGGCGGCCATGCCGGCCATGTGCGTGCTCATGAGGAAGGCGGCACTTTCGAACAGAGCGCTGCTGACGCGTTGGCCTTTGCCGGTGATGTCGCGTTCGCGCAACGCGGCCTGCGCGGCGACGACGCCGAACACCGCGCCCATGATGTCAATCACCGACGCCCCGGCACGCAGCGGCCGGCCCGGAGGACCGGTCATCCAGGCGAGTCCGCTTTGGAACTGCACGACTTCATCCAAAGCGGGCCGGTGCTCATATGGTCCGGCCAGATAGCCTTTCAACGCGAGATAAATCAGCCGCGGGTTGTGTGGCGCGAAGTGTTCATACCCGCACTGCAACCGTTCCATCGTGCCGGGACCGTAATTCTCCAGCACGATGTCGGTCTTTTCGACCAGGCGGTACATCGCCGCCTGGCCTTCCGGCTGTTTCAGATCGATCGCGAGGCTGCGTTTGTTACGGTTGAACGCCGCGAAAAACCCGGCGCCGAAGCCGCCCAGACGGCGGGTGTGATCGCCGTTCGGCGCCGGTTCAACTTTGACGACGTCGGCACCAAGCTCCGCGAACAGCAGCCCGGCGGTCGGCCCCATGACGGTGTGGGTGAACTCAAGAACCTTCAATCCCGCCAGGGGCCGAGCCGACATCAGGCGGCCATCCGCCGGAAAGCGTCCGCCATACGGCAGACCTCGATCAACCTGTCCAGATCGCTCATGGTCCGATCCTTTCAGATGACGTTCGCGGCTTTGAAGCCGGCGATATCGCCTTTGCTGTAGCCAAGTTCCGTGAGTATTTCCTCGTTGTGCTGACCGAACATCGGCGGCGGGCGGTCGACCTTCGGGCCGCCATGCGCGAATTTGAAGGCCGCGACCGGAACGCTGAACGCTCCCGGCACACCGGGCGCGTTTTCGTGCCTGTGGAGAATGTTCCGGCTGGCGATCTGCGGGTCGGCGAGCGCCTCGCCCATGGTGCGCACGCGGCTGGCGGGGACATGGCGTTCCTGCAGCCACACCTCCCACTCCGCGGCGGTGCGGGTCAGCATGAGGTCGGTCAGCACTTTGACCTCGCGCGCATGATCGGCGTCGCGCTCATCGTTGGTGCGCTTGATCATGTCCGGCCGTTCCAGCACCGTCCACAGCCGGCGTTGCTGGCGCAGATTGGACGCGCCGACCATGACCATGCCGTCTTTCGTCTCATACGCCTGACTGGTGGCGTGCCCGGTGGCATTGCCCGACGGTTTCGGATGCTTGCCGTTGCGCATGTAGCCGGTGACGTGGCTCGCCATCAGGATCATCGCGACGTCCAGCATCGCCATGTCGACGCGTTGGCCCTGACCGGTCCGCTCGCGCTGGAACAGCGCCGCCGACAGAGCGTAAGCGCCCATCGTTCCGGTCGCGTAGTCGATCGCCGGTGCGCCGATCTTGATCGGGTTGGCGTTCGGCGTGCCGGTCATCGCCATGATGCCGGAGGTCGACTGGATCACGTGATCGTACGCGGTTTGCTCGCGCCGCGGGCCGCCCTGACCGAAGGCCGAGAACGACGCATAGATCAGTTTCGGATTTATTTTCCGAAGATCCTCATAACCAAGGCCAAGCGCTTCAAACGCGCCCGGCCGGTAATTCTCCACCAGCACATCGGCCGTCGCGACCAGCTTCTTCAGGATCTCGCGGCCTTGTTCGGTCTTCAAATTCAAAGTGATGGCGCGCTTGTTCGAGCCCTGGGTCAGAAAGCCGGTGCCCATGTTGGCATGATTGAGATCGTTGTCGCTGCCGGAATCCCGGCTCTGATCGGGATCGTCCGGATGTTCCACCTTGATCACGTCCGCGCCCATCAGCCCGAGCTGATAGGCGGCGAACGGCCCCGCCAGCACGTGTGTGATGTCGATGATCCGAATGCCTTCAAATGGACGTTGCATATGGTGGCTCCTCCAGGCTTTTTCGCGGCGGAGGGTGCAACCTTGCCCCCGCCCCGTCAACACGCTTGGATGGCTGCATCCAAACGGGAGGGCGGACATGCCGGTTGATCTGATCATCGAGGGCGCGGTGGCGAAGGTCGTGCTCAATCGGCCGGAGCGGCTGAATGCGCTGACCTGGGAAATGCGCCGGCAATTGCGGGAGCATTTCTCCGAACTCCGGTTCAATGAGGCCGTCCGCGCGATCATCGTCACCGGCGAGGGACGCGCGTTCTGCACCGGTGCCGACGTGGGCGCCATGGAACGCAAGGACCTGCGCGGGGAACGCGAGAAGCTCCAGCAGGGCAGCCATTCCTATATTCGGGTGCTGACCGCGATCGAGAAACCGGTCATCGCCGCGGTGCGGGGCCCGACCGTCGGGATCGGTTGGAGCATCGCGATGGCCTGCGACCTGATCGTCGCGTCGGAGACCGCGCGGTTCTCGCAGATCTTCCGCCGCATCGGCCTGGCGCCGGATGGCGGGGCGATCTGGTTTCTGTTGAAACGGATCGGCATGGCGCGCGCCAAGGAACTGGTGTTCACCGGCCGGTTTGTCGACGCGGCCGAGGCTTTGTCGCTTGGTCTGGTGAATTCCGTCGTTCCGGACGGCGAACTGATGGCGAAAGCCGAGGAACTGGCCGCCGACCTCGCCGCCGGCCCGACCTTCGCGTTTGGCATGGCGAAGAAAATGTTCGCCATGGCCAACAGCACGTATGAGGATTTTCTCGACCTCGAAAGCCTGGTCCAGCCGCAGTTGGGTCAGACCGAGGACCATCGCGAAGGCGTCGCCGCGTTCAAGGAGAAACGCCAACCGAAATTCAAGGGGCGCTGATTCGAACGACCGGCGAGGGGATACTTTCGATCATCACGTTGATGCAGGCGGGTTTGCCGCTTGCCAGCGCGCGTTCGACCGCTCCGGGGAGTTGGCCGATATGTGTCACCAGCTCCCCGTGGCCGCCCATCGCGGCGACCGCCATATCGTAACGGGTCGGATCGAGCTCGCAACCGAATGTGCGGTTCGGGCCGTAGTCGCGGACCTGCAGGTTATACTCGGCGTTCCACCGGCAATCGGTGCCGACGACCGCGACATAAGGCAGCTTCAGCCGCACGGCCGTTTCGAATTCGGACATATGAAAGCCGAAGGTCCCATCGCCCAGTACGGCGAAGACAGGCGCCGTGCGATCGACGGCGCGGGCGCCGCCGGCCATGGGCAGGGACGATCCGATCGAGCCCGCGACGCCGTTGATCATGCGGCGATCGTTGTTGAGAATCGCCTGACCCCATTGGGCGAACTCGCCGCCGTCGCAGATCAGGATCGTGTCCGGGTCTCTCTCCACATAGGGTTTCAGGACGCGGAACAATTCGGCGGGATGCAGTTTCCCATCCGTTTTGGATTTCAGATCAGCCCAGTTGGCGGGACGGCCGCGGATCATGGCGCGCGCTTCGGAGAGCCAGGCGGTGTCGCGGCCGGAACCAATGCGCAACAAAGTTTGCGCCGCCGGCATGGTGTCGGCCACGCAACCAAAGGCGAAGCGCGGGCCGAGCTCACGGGCGGCACGCTCGACCAGCGCGCCCTCCGGATCGATGGAGATGAAGCGACACGCGGGGTTGATCGGCGGACCGCCAAACCTCAAGGTGAAATCGAAAGCTTTGCCCAACAGGACGATCAGGTCGGTGCGGCGGGCGGCCTCGGCGAAGGAGCCGAGCGTGGCGTCGTTGAAACCGCGGGGGCTTTCCATGATGGCGGTGGGCAGGCCGAGCGTGGCTTCGATCCGCGCCAGGATCGCGCGTCCCGTGCGGTTGGCGAAGCGCGGGCCGGCCAACACCAAGGGGGTTTTCGCGTCCGCGATCAACGAGAGGATCGCCCGGGCGGCGGCGTCGTTCAGTGCGACCGGCGGCTGGGTGAAATCGGCGCCGGTTGGCCAGACGACGGCCGCTTCGGGCACGCTGGCGTCCAGAATGTCCGACGGCAGGCTGAGATGGACCGGCGCCGGCCGCCCCGAGGTCGCGATTCGGATCGCTCTGGCCACGTCCATGCCGAGGGTCGCGGTGTTGGTCGCCATCCAGGAGGCTTTGGTGACCGGCGCGGCCATTTCGACCTGGCGCAGTTCCTGAAACCCGCCCCGTCCCAACTGGTCGGTTTCCGTATGTCCAGACATCAGCACAACGGGCGTTTCCTGGCCGAGCGCGGTGAACAGGGCGCCGACCGCGTTGGCATGGCCGGGACCGCCGGTCACCCAGGCGATGCCGGGCCGGCCGGTCAAACGGCCGAACGCATCGGCCATATGCACGGTCGCGGCTTCATGCCGGACATGCGACAATTCCAGCTTGCTGTCGATCGCGGCGTCGAACAACGACATGATGTGGTTGCCCGACAGGGTGAAAATCTGGGTGTGACCAAATTTTTCCAGCGTCCTGATAACGATGTCGGCGCCGCGCAGCGTGGTGGTCATGTCGTCGCGTTTCCCCAGCCTGTGTCAGGTCAGAATCAGTCGGAGCCGTACGTTCAGGCCGGCGGTACCCCGGTGGCGAGTGTGACCCTCGCTTCCGAGGAACGCAGCCTGATCGGCAAAATCCGCTGATATTCCCCCGAGTTGTACCATTCCATCGCCCGCTCCGGGCTGTCGAACTCGACGACCACGACGGCGTGCCCAACCGGATCGCTGCCTTCGAGCAATTTCGGAGCGCCCCCGCGCACCAGAAAACGTCCGCCGTAGGCCTCGATCGTGGCGAGGACGGCGTCGCGGTAGCCGCGAAATTCGCCAACGTCGGTGACACGCAGTTCGGCGATGACATATCCCTTGGGCACGGTGGGCCTCCGCCGATGAATCGCGGACCGGCGAGGCGGGGACAGGCCCCGCCTCTGGTCTCAAAATACCGTTACACCGGATCCCAGGGGTAAACGTCACGGGTCCGTTCCAGCGGCGTGAAGGCCTTTTCCACCGCCGGCAGCCATTGTTGGGCCAGTTTCTCCGGGTTCCAGCCGTCCGTCCGCGCCATGATGCGGATCGGGCGAGGTTGGTTGTAGAGATAGATTTCGTTGCCGCGGACACCGAAGATCTGCCCCGAAACGTTCGCCGCCGCGTCGGTGCCCAGAAACGCGATTAACTGGGCGATATGGTCCGGACGGGTGCGTTCGGCGCGGGCCTTCAGTTGCTCCTCGGTCTGGCCAGGCACCGTTTCGATCATCCGGCTGAACGCATGCGGCCCAATGCAGTTCGAGCGGATGTGGTACCGTTGCATATCCATCGCGATGTTGCGCGACAGACCGGCGATGCCAAGCTTCGCGGCGCCGTAGTTCACCTGGCCCACACTGCCGATCAACCCGGAGGTGGAGGTGATGTGCACGAAACATCCGCTCTCTTGCTTGCGGAAATGCGTGACCGCGGCGCGGCTGACATAGAAGGCGCCATAGAGATGCACCTTCATCACGGCGTCGAACTCTTCCGGTGACATATAGTGGAACATGCGGTCCCGCAGAATGCCCGCGTTGTTCACCACCATGTCGATCCGGCCGAACGTGTCGACCGCCTGCTTCACCATCGCCTGGGCGTCGTCCCAGCTCGCGACGCTGCCGCCGTTGGCCACCGCGCGGCCGGCGCCGTGGGCCTGGGTGATTTCGGCGACGACGCGGTGCGCCGGCCCCTCATCGTGGCCCTCACCGGTGACGCTCGCACCCACGTCATTGACCACGACCTGCGCGCCATTGGCGGCCAGGGTGATCGCGGTCGCGCGCCCAATACCACCACCGGCACCGGTGACGACGGCGACCTTGCCATCCAGCATTCCCATTGCGTTTCCTCCTCAATAATCGGAACCGGGACAGCATGCGTCAGGACGGGACCGGTGTCATCCTCCCCCTTCCGGAGCGGGCCGGCACAGCGGCTCGCGGCCGGCCTAAAGCCCCATGGCGTGCAGGAAGTAATGGATCGCCTGCGACATGGTTCCCGGCGTTTGGACCGAAGCGAAATGCCCCGTGTTCAGCTCCAGGAATTCGGCGCCGGGGATTTGCTTCGCCATCGGTTCGATCACCGCGGGTGCGCGCAGCCCGTCATGACGGCCGGCGGTGACCAGAGTGGGACAGGCGATCTTCGCCAGCTCGCCGGTGATGTCCTCAGCCGCCAGCATGCGGTTGATGGCGGCGAAGCTTTGCGGATCGTTGGCCAGCCAGCGGGCGCGGAACTGGCGAAACACGTCGGCGTTGTGGCGGACAACCGGCGGATAGGAGTTCGCCAGGCTGGTCTCCACGACGCCACGCATGCCGCCGGCCTCGACCGCGGCGGCGCGTTCCAGGGTCTGGTGGCGCCGCTCGGCCGACACACCGGCCGCCGGTCCATGCAGCACGAGCGCGGCGGTCCGGTCCGGATCGCGCACCGCGAAATGGACGCCGATCGCGGCCCCCACCGCGATGCCCGCGATCGCCACCTTGCCGATGTTCAGCGCGTCCAGCAGCGCCTTCAGGTCGTTCGCCATGTCGTTCCAGGCGACGGCGCCGCGGATTTTCTCCGACAGCCCGGCGCCGCGCGTGTCGTAGCGCAGCACCTGACGGCCGTTGTTGAGCGCGCCCAGTCCCTGGTCCCAACTGTCGAGGGTGCCGCCCATTTCGTGGATCAGCACCAGGGTCGTGGGGCCGTCGCCGCTGAGTTCGTAGCGCAGACTGGTGCCGTTGACTTCGATCCAGTTCATGGTGAACGCTCCCTTTCATCCCTGGCGGAAGTGTAGTCCACGCCGCCGTTTTCGTGAAGGTACCGCCCATGTCCAGCCTGATGACGTTGCATTGGTCGCCGCGTTCCCCGTACGTGAGAAAGGTGATGATCGCGGTGCACGAGATGGTGCTGACGGAACGCATTCAAACCGTTCGCACGATCGTGGGTGGAACGACTCCGCATGCCGAGCTGATGAAGCTCAATCCCCTTGGCAAGATTCCGACCCTGGAACTGGGCGACGGCACGGTGATTTATGATTCACCGGTGATCATCGAATATCTCGACACCTTGCACACCGGAGCAAAACTCTACCCAGCCTCCTGGCCCGAACGGCTGACCGCGTTACGCCGCCACGCGCTTGGCCAGGGCATGTTGGACACCGCGCTGCCGCTGCTGGGCGAGGGCTTCCGTCCGCCCGAACGCCAAAGCGAACCACACAAAGCGTTATGGCGAGCGAAACTGCGCGCCAGCGTCGCCGCGCTGGAACACGAGGCGGAAGCACTTGGCACGAGCGGCTTCACCGTGGGTCATCTCGCGATCGGCGTGGCGCTGGCTTATCTGGATTTCCGGTTCGCGGACCTGGCGTGGCGCGAGGGGCATCCGAAACTCGCGGCGTGGCACGAAACTTTTAACGCGCGGCCGTCGGTTTTGGCGAATCCGCCGGTGGATGACCGGTGAATTAAAGCATGCTCTGATCACGTTGAGTCGCACGGCTTCATACTTCTGTCATTGCGAGGAGCGTAGCGGCGCGGCAATCTCCACACCCCCGTGGAAGTAGATTGCTTCGCTTCGCTCGCAATGACAGGGGGCGGCGGGCCGATGGGTGGGCCCGCTGCCGGACGGGTCCTAAAAATAATGCCAGAAATTCGAGGCGCGGGCCTCGTCCGGATTGCCGTCGAACACGATCTGGCCGTTGTTCATGATGATCACACGGTCGGCGATCGCCATCGCTGCGGCGACATTTTGCTCGACCAGCACCGCGGTCATCGCATGCGACTTACAAACGTCGCGAACCTGCTGAAACATTCGGTCGACCAGGTTTGGCGCGAGTCCGATCGACGGTTCGTCCAACAGCAAACAGCGCGGCGTGCCCAAAATCGCCAGCGACAGCGCGAGCATTTGCTGTTGCCCGCCGCTGAGACTGCCGGCGCGCGTCGTCCTGCGCTCGTCCAGGATGGGGAACAGCCGGTAAACGCCGGGAATATCGAAAACCGCGCCGGCGGTGACATTGCGGGCCGCGACCACGTCGACGTTTTCCGCCACGCTCAGATCGGGGAAGATGCCTCGGCCTTCCGGCAACAGGCGCAACCCGAGAGCGATACGGTCGGCGACTCCCAGCCGGTTGATCGGCTTGCCGTTGAACGCGACCTCACCGTCTTTGGGTTGCAGCAGTCCCATCACGGTGCGTAACGTCGTGGTCTTTCCGGCGCCGTTGTGACCCAGGAACGCCAGGATCTGACCGGGCTCCAGCGCGAACGACACACCGGAGATCACGGTTTTCGCGCCGTAGCCCGCGGTGATCCCGGTCAGCCGCAGCACCATCAGATCACACCGCCGAAATAAATTTCCGCCAGCGCCGGATCGCCGACGATTTGCTCGGGCGTGCCGCGGGCCATCAGGTGACCTTGATGCAGGAACAGCACCTCATCGGCGATTTGTTGCACGACGCGGGTGTTGTGCTCGACCACGAGGAGCGTTTTGCCTTCGGTTTGCAGGCGCCGCAGCAGGGCCATGATCTGCTCCAGCGCGCTCGCGGACAGCCCGGAGGCCGGTTCATCGAGCAGCAGCAACTCGGCCCCGGTCGCCAGACCGCGTGCCACCGTCAGCAGTTTTTGCTCGCCGTAGGACAGGTTGCGGACGAACTCGCCGGCACGGGTGGCAAGCCCGACATGGTCCAGGATCCGCATGGCCTCCGCGCGGCGGCTTTGTTGCGTGCGCGCGACATGCAGCGGCCGGAAGATCGCCGCGAGCGGTTCCTCGCCTGCTTGCGCCGGCAAGGCGACGACGACGTTGTCGAGCGCGGTCAGGTCGACGAACAGCCGCAGATTCTGAAACGTACGCGCGATGCCAGCCGCGACGATCGCCTGCGGCTTCAATCCGTCGAGCGGCGTCCCCTGAAAGGAGACCGTCCCGGAATCGGGACGCAGAAAGCCGGTGATGACATTGAAGATCGTGGTCTTGCCCGCGCCGTTTGGTCCGACGAGGCAGGTGATGCGGCCTCGCTCCACGGTGAAACTGCAATCCTGCAACGCGCGCAGGCCGCCGAAGCTGACCTCCAATCCGGATGCGGTCAGGTACTCGCTCATAATTTTTCACCGGCGAGGCCCTGAGGGCGGAACAACATGAACGCGATCAGCAAGACGCCGTAGATCAACTGGCGCGCGGCGGCGGCGATCGTCGTTGGGATGTCGATCAGACTGAGGACCTGTGGCAAGGCCAGCAACAGGAACGGACCGACGATTGAACCCGCCAGGGTGCGGGCGCCGCCCACGACGACCATGGTCAATAACAAAATCGATGAGTCGAGGTCGAAGGAGGACGGATCGATGAAGCTCAGGAACGTCGCGTACAGCCCTCCGGCGCTGCCGGCGAAGGCGCCGGCCATCGCGGCGGCGGACACTTTCGCGCGCAGCACGTTTTTGCCGGCGGCGGCGACCGCCAGTTCATCCTCGCGGATGGCGCGCAGCAAGCGGCCGAACGGGGCCCGCATGATCAGCCAGAAGGCGACACAGCCCAATACCATCGCGCCGAGACACAGCGCGACCAGTTGCTTGCTGTCGTCCAGGGTTTTGCCGAACAGATCGGCCGGCGGGATGCCCGGCAGGCCGTTGGCGCCGCCGGTCCCGGCCGTCCAATTGGTGAAAATCGCTGTCGCCAGCAGTTGGATGCCGAACGAGGTCACCACGAAATAATCGCCGGAGACGCGCAACGCCGGCAACGTCACCAGGACATTCAACAAGACGCAAAACGCCGAGGCCACGAGCATCGCGGGCAGGAACGACGTGAGGTCGTTCATCAGCAGATACGAAACGATATAGGCGCCGACCCCGAACACGGCGGCCTGCGAAACCGAGAAGATCCCGGCGATCCCGACCAGCAGGTTGGTGGACAGGCCAAGCAGCACATAGATCGCCGCCAGGGTCAGGTAGCTGAGCCAGAAATCCATGGCTCAGCGCACCGCGGCGAACAGGCCGGTCGGCCGGAACAGCATGAAGATCAGGAAGATAAAGAATGTGATGCCGATGCTCCATTCGCCGGGGATGATCAGCAGAGACAGGTTCTGCAACTCGGCGATCGCGATGGCCAGTACGAAGGCGCCGGTGATGCTGCCGACGCCGCCGGCGATCATGGCGATGGTCGCGGTCAGCAGCGGCGTGACGCCGTTATACGGTTGCAGCCCGAGATCGACCGGCACCAGAACGCCCGGCACGCTCACGACCGCCGAGGCGATCGCCATGACATAGACATGGACGCGCCGGGGCCGCAGCCGGGTGATCTCGGCCAGAAACGGGTTCGATGCGACGGCGCGCATTTGTTTGCCGAGGATGGTGTGATGCGCGAACCACATCAGGCCGCCATAAGCGGCGACGCTGGCGGCGACGATCAGCACCTGGATGACGGTCAGGCGGACACTGCCGCCGCCGGCGACGACCTGAGAGGCCCAGGGCAGGGTGAATTGCAGGATGTTGGGGGTGTAGACGGCGGCGATGATGTTTTGCATCACGGCGAGCATGCCCAGCGAGGCGATCAGAATCACCAGATGCGTCGCATGCCGCCGCTCCAACCGCGCGTAAAGCAAAGCCTGGATCAGGGCCCCCGTTGCCGCGCAGACGGCGATGGCGACCACGAAGGCCAGGAGGAACGGCGCGCCGCGGCTCGTCAGCGACCACGCCAGATACCCGCCCAGAGTAAAGACGCCGGCATGGGCGACGTGGAATAATTTGGTGGTGGAATAGACCAGGGAAAATGTGACCGCGACAACGCCCAGGGCGCAGCCGGTCGCGAGACCGTTGCAGAGAAGCTGGAGGGCGAGCATCGATCAGTCTGTGGACATCTTCTTGATCGTCACGTCCTTGCCATCATGCATCATATTGATGTCAAGCGGCACGGTCGCCGTATTGGTCCGGAACTCGAGAGGAATGAGGCCCTGGAATTTGCGAATTTTGAAAATGATGTCGTGCATGTTCTCGCCGGTGATCGGCTGCCCATCGGTCAGCAGCCGGTCCATCGCGGTCATCACGATCTGCGACGCGTTGTAATACTGGCGGACGAAGAATTCCATTTCCACGCCGAATTTCTGCTTGAACTCGGCGGCGAGTTCAGCCGGTGCCTCGATCCGGATCTGGGTGTGCACGAAGCCCTCGGCGGCGGGGTCCTTGATCACGTCGGGGTCCTGGAAGAACGTCGTGCCCGCGACGGTGAAGGTCAGGCCGAGTTGCTTGTACTGCTGGGCCATGTTGTCCAGCGCCGCGGTGATCGAGACCAGCATCACGTCCGGTTTCGCATCCGCCAGTTTCAACAACGCGGGCCGGAAGTCAGTCTGGCCGAACTGTGTCGGCTCCTGGGCCACGACGGTGCCACCGGCCTTGGGATAGGCGTCCAGGTAGTCGTCACGGCCGGAGATGCCGGCGGCGTCGTTCTCGAACAGGATGACACCCTTCTTCTTGCCTTCGCCGGTCACGTATTTCGTGATCACCGCGATCTCGTCGCCGATCGTTGGCAACGTGTTGATCAGATAGGGCGACGCCGTCGCCAGTTTGTCGGCCTGCGCGCCGGCATTGATCAGCAGCACTTTTTTCCGCGTCGCCAACGGCGCCATCGCCAGCGAGGGCCCGGAATAGGCGGTGAAGATCACCTGCAGATGCTCCAGGTCCGTCAGCTTGTTGAAGCTCAGGATCGACTGATCGGGTTTCGCCTGATTGTCCTCGAACACGACCTCGATCTTGTTGCCGTGCACGCCGCCTTTGGCATTGGCCTGATCGATCGCGAACTGAATGCCGCGCATCTGCTGGGTGCCGATCAGCGCGCCGGGTCCGGTCAGCGGCAGGATCGCGCCAATCCGGATCGTATCGGCGCGCGCCGCCGCGATCGTGAGCAGGGACGCCAGAATGGCGGTCAGGCCAATACGCCGCATGGATCGTGTCTCCCGTTTATGGGCGGCAGGCTTAGGCGCGGCCCCAACAGGGGTCAAGGTTGCTCCGGCCCTCGCCTCTGGCTAACTTCGGCCAGGATCACTCGGGAAACGCGGTTCATGAGTAAGCACGTCGTCGCGACAGTCAGTGAAATTCCGCCCGGCCAGCGCAAGCTCGTCACGGTGCGTGGCCGCTCGATCGCGGTGTTCAATCTGGACGGGGAATACTACGGACTGTTCAACCGTTGCCCGCACCAGGGCGGGCCGATGTGCGAGGGCATCCTGACCGGCCTGATCGAATCGCACGAACCCGGTCACTACGAGTACTCCAGGCCGGGGGAAATCCTGCGCTGTCCCTGGCACGGCTGGGAATTCGACGTCAAAACCGGACAAAGCTTCTGCGATCCGTCGAAGATCAGCGTGCGCAGCTATCCAATGGAGGTCGCGGCGGGGCAGACCGTGGTACAGGGTCCGTATGTCGCGGAGACGCTGCCCGTCACGGTCGAGGAACAATACGTCATTGTCGAAATGGCGTGACGATCGGCGCGCGGGCGTTCAACTCGGCCTTATCGAAACCGGCGATCCGCTTGTAGACCGCAGCCGATTCTTCCAGTTCCCGTTGGCTCAGCACGTCTTCGATCCGCGCGAACCCGTCAGGCGCGCGTTCCTGGACCAGTTGCATGACCTGCTCCGGCCCGTTGCGGCGATTGGCCAGCACGATGCGCGCGGTCGCCGGCCGCCGCTCGGCGTCATAGGCCAGCAACGCCTCGGGTACCGGGCCGCGCGCCTGGATTTCGCGCGCCAGGACACGCGCGTCGAGGATCGCCTGCGAGGCGCCGTTCGATCCGATCGGATACATCGCGTGCGCCGCGTCGCCCAGCAACGTCACGCGGCCGAAGGTCCAGGATTCCACCGGATCGCGATCGACCATCGGGTATTCGAAACAACGGGCGGCATTGCCGATCACCGCCGGCACGTCCAGCCAATCGAACCGCCACTTTTCAAACCACGGCAGGAATTCCTCCAACTTTCCAGGACGGTTCCAGTCCTCCCGCCGCCAAACATGGTCGGGCGTGAACTTGCGCTCGGCGATCCAGTTGATCACGGCGTTGTCGCGGGAGATCGGATAGGCGACGAATTTTTGGCCCTCGTGGCCGGCCATGATCATGGTGCGGCCGTCAAGAAACGTCTGACCGGTGGTGACGCCGCGCCACATGATCGCGCCATTCCAGATCGGCGGACCTTCGTTCGGATAGAACACGGACCGGACGGCGGAATGAATGCCATCGGCTCCGATCAGCAACGAACCCTCGGCGTCGTCGCGTGGCTCGCCGGTGCCGCGATGGACGAAATGCGCGCGCACGCCGGTGTTGGTTTCCTCCCAGCCGATCAATTGATGGCCGGTGCGAATCCGGTCGGCGCCCAAACGCGCGCGGGCGGCTTCGAGCAGGATCATTTGCAGTTCGCCGCGATGAATGGAGAACTGCGGCCAAAGATAACCGGCGGCTTCGCCACGCGGCTCAGCCCAGATGCGTTGGCCATGGCTTGAATAATAGGCGAGTTCCGCGGTCGCGACGCCGGTCGCCGCGAGTTTGTCGCGCAGGCCGAGTTCAGACAGTTCGCGTACCGCGTGGGGGAGGGTGTTGATGCCGACGCCCAACGGCTCGATCGTATCGACGCTTTCGAAGACCCGGCAATCGACGCCGATCTGGTGCAAACTCAGCGCGGTCGTCAGGCCGGCGATGCCGCCGCCGATGATCAGGACCGTCATGGTCAGCCGGCGGTCATTTCTTCACGCCCAGCCCGCGCATGAACTGGTCCTTGATGCGGGGCGGATCGCGCTCCGTGGTGTCGGTGGGTTTGGCGTTGTCGATACGGCAGCCGATCAACCAGGGACCGTCCTCTTTCAGCGACAGGGCGATCAGTTCCTCGAACGCGCTTTCATCGGCGGTCCAGATGCTTTGGCTCAGGCCGCAGCCCTTGGCGATGGCGACGATGTCGGCGCCTTCCTCGGTCAGGGTCTTTTGCCCGCCGGTGATCTGATAGGCGCCATTGTCCATGATGACGATGGCGAGATTCTTCTGCCCGCGCGCCGCGACGGTCGCCAGCGATCCAAGCTGCATCAGGATCGAGCCGTCGCCCTCCAGCGCGATGACCTTCCTGTGCGGTTGCGCCAGCGCCACGCCCATGCCGATCGGCACGGCGAGGCCCATCGATCCCAGCATGTAAAAGTTCTGCGGCCGCCGGCCCGCGGCCCAGAGGTCGAAATTGGTGTAGCCGATGCCGCCAACCACCGCTTCTTCGTGCCGCAGCAATGCCACCATGCGTTTCGTGATGTCGAAACGGTTCATCACTTTCGCCTGCGCGCGGCTGACAGGCGGGTTCGCCGGAAGTGCCATCGTGCCGCTCCTATTTCGAAAAGACTTTGCCGCCGGTCAGCAGCGGCGACAGGATGAAACAGCACGGTGCCTGGGTCGCCACCGCCTGGGTGATGCTGCGATCGATGATGAATTCGACATCCTCGAGCCGGGTCAGCGTGTGGTGCTCGATCAGCAGCGTGTCCAACACCGGCCGCATGGTGCGGGCCACCAGTTGCTGACCGATATTGAACTCGCCCATGGTGCCGCGTTCGGACACCAGCATCAGCGACGGGATCTGGAACGGCACCGACAGCGACGCGAGCGCGTTCGGCAAGGTGGCGAACCCGCTGGTCTGCATCAGCAGAATGCCGCGGCGGCCGCCCATCCAGGCGCCGGCGTTGATGCCGAGACCCTCTTCCTCGCGCGCGACGGCGAAGGCGGTGAAGAACGGATCGGCGTGCACGAGGTCGATCAGCGGGCGCAGCACGTTGTCCGGCACATACGTGACGAGGTCGACGTCGTGCTGCTTCAATACCCCGGCCACGATTTCGTGCCAGGCCCGGTCAGTTGCCATCGCGCTGTCTCCCCTTGGCTCTCGCCATCGGCCGGTGGTCCCTTCGCATGCCTTGCGTCTCTGGGCAACCGTTCGTAGACAGGCGGCCAAAGGGGCCCGTATTGGGGACCGCATTGGGGATCGCATGCCCGACAGACAACAGACCTATGACGTGATTGTCGCCGGCGGCGGCAACGCGGCCCTGTGCGCGGCGATCACCGCGCGTCAGGCGGGGGCCAGCGTGCTGCTGCTGGAAAGCGCGCCGCGGGCGTTTCGTGGCGGCAACAGCCGGCACACCCGCAACCTGCGCGCGATGCACGACAAGCCGAACGAGGTGCTGACCGACGCCTATCATGAGGATGAATACTGGGACGATCTGCTGCGCGTGACCGGCGGCAATACCGACGAGTCGCTGGCGCGCCTGACGATCCGTGCCTCGTCCGGAGTGTTCGGCTGGATGCGGCAATGCGGCGTGCGGTTCCAACCCTCGCTGACCGGCACGCTCAATCTGGGCCGCACCAACGCGTTCTTCCTGGGTGGCGGCAAGGCTCTGATCAACGCCTATTATCTGACCGCCGAGCAACTGGGCGTCGACATTCTGTACGACACGGAGGTCATCGCGCTGAACATGGAAGACGGCGCGGTGCGGTCCGTTGACATCACGTATCGAGGGTTTCCGGAAACGGTGCACGCGCGCTGCGTCGTCGCCTCGGCGGGCGGGTTCCAGGCGAATCTGGACTGGATGCGGCAATACTGGGGCGACGCGGTCGACAACTTCGTCATCCGCGGCACGCCATACAACCGGGGCCGGGTGCTGAAAAATCTGCTGGATCAGGGGGTCGCGTCGATCGGCGATCCGACGCAGTGCCACGCCGTGGCGCTGGACGCGCGGGCACCGAAGTTCGACGGCGGGATCACCACGCGTCTCGACAGTGTGCCGTACAGCGTCGTGGTGAACCGGAACGGCGACCGGTTTTACGACGAAGGCGAGGACGTCTGGCCGAAACGTTACGCCATCTGGGGCCGGCTGATCGCGCGACAACCGGACCAGATCGCCTATTCGATTTGCGACGCCAAGGCGTTTCCGCTGTTCATGCCGTCGGTTTACCCCGCCATCAAAGCCGATACGATCGAGGAGCTGGCGGTTAAGATGAAACTCGATCCGGCGAAGGTGGCGGCGACGATCGCCGCGTTCAACAAAGCCGTGCAGCCAGGACAAATCTTCGACAACCTTAAACTCGACGGTAACGCGACCGAGGGTCTGACGCCCAACAAGACCAATTGGGCGCGGCCGGTGGATAAGCCGCCGTACTATGGCTATCCGTTACGGCCAGGCATCACATTCACCTATCTGGGCGTCCGGGTGAACGACAAGGCGCAGGTGCTGATGGAGAACGGCCAACCGGCGGGCAATCTGTTCGCCTCGGGGGAGATCATGGCCGGCAATATTCTCGGCCGCGGCTATCTGGCCGGATTTGGCATGACAATCGGCACGGTCTTCGGCCGGATCGCCGGCCAGGAGGCAGCGCGCCATGCGAGAAACTGATGCGATCGGCAACGCGCGCCGCGAAGTTGAAGTCTGCAACGCCTGCCGGTACTGCGAGGGCTTCTGCGCGGTGTTCCCGGCGATCGAACTGCGCCGCGAATTCTCCGCCGGGGATCTGAGCTATCTGGCCAATCTCTGCCACAACTGCCGCGGCTGCTTTTATGCGTGCCAATACGCGCCGCCGCACGAATGGGGCATCAATATCCCGCGGACAATGGCCGAGGTGCGCGCCGAGAGTTACGCGGAGTACGCCTGGCCTCCCGGTGCCGCGCGCGCGTTCGAGCGGAACGGTGTCGTGGTCGGGTTGGCCGTCGCGGCGTCGATCGCACTGGTGCTGATCCTGTCGATGGCGATCGGCGCGCCAGGCATGTTCTTCACCGCGCGGGCGGTCGAACCGGGATCGTTCTATTCGGTCATTCCGCTGCTGGCCATGCAGATCGTCGGCATCGCGTCGTTCGGCTACGCGCTGTTCGCTCTGGGCCGCGGCGCGGTGAACTTCTGGCGCGACGCGGGACCAACGCAGCGGATTGGCATCACGGCGCTCGGGATCGCCGCGTGGGATGTCCTGACATTGAAGAACCTCGGCGGCGGCGGCAACGGCTGCAACGATAACTCCGAGGCGTTCTCGATGCGGCGCCGGTATCTGCATCACGCGATGTTCTACGGCTTCATGCTGTGCTTCGCCGCCACCACCCTCGGTTTCATCTATCACGCCTTCTTCGATTGGGCCGCGCCGTATTCGTTGCTGAGTCTGCCGGTCATCTTCGGCACCGTCGGCGGTGTTTTGTTGTTGATCGGCACCGTGGGGCTGTTCGCCATGAAATTGGTGGACGACCCGTTGCCGAACGCGCGGCGGCTGTTGGGCGGCGATGTCGCGATGTTGTTGCTGCTGGCGATGGCGGCGCTGACCGGGCTCGTGCTGCTGGCGGTGCGGGCCTCGGGGGCGATGCCGCTCGCGTTGGCGGTGCATCTGGGCTTCATCCTGGCGCTGTTCGTGGTGCTGCCGTACTCCAGGATGGTGCACGGTGTGTATCGTTCCGCGGCGCTGTTACGCCGGGCCACGGAACGTAACATGAAGCCGTTGGGCGGGGAGTAGCGTTCGTAGGGTTGGACGCTCTCCCTGTCATTGCGAGCGTAGCGAAGCAAGCTGTCCCCGCTCCGGGAGATTGCTTCGCAACGCTCGCAATGACAGGGGTGTGAGCGCAATGACAGGGGTGTGAGCGCAAACACGCCATGACGCGGGGCTGAAATCAATCCTCCGGCCGGAATCCCAGGATCCTCTGAAACCGGTCCTGATAGGCTGGCCAGACCTCGGGGTTGAGCAGGCGAGGGGGCCGCTTGCCGTCCAGAATGTCCAACATTTGCTCGGCGGCGATCTTCGCGATGTTGTGGCGCGATTGCCGGGTGATGCCGGCGGTGTGCGGACTGACCAGCACGTTGTCGAACGCCAGCAGCGGATGATCGGTCGGCGGCGGTTCGTCTTCCCACACATCCAGCCCGGCGCCGGCGATTTGCTTTTTCGTCAGCGCCTCCGCCAGGGCTGCCTCATCGTGAATGCCGCCGCGCGCGGTGGTGATGAAATACGCGTGCGGCTGCATCGCGGCGAACGCGGTCGCGCCCATCATGCCGCGGGTTTCGGCGGTGTGCGGACAGTTGATCGAGACATAATCCGCCTGCCGCAACATTTCTTCCAGCGTCGCGACCTTCTCGGCGCCGCGCGCGCGCATGACCTCCGCCGAAAGATAAGGGTCGTAAGCCAGCACGCGCATCTGGAACAAGCCGCGGCATAATTCGGCGACCCGTGAGCCGACGTTGCCAAGGCCGATGATGCCGATGGTGCGGCCGAGCACGTCGTCGCCCATGAAGTCGCGGCGGTTATACGAACCGCCGCTTCGCATCGCGTGGTCGGTCAGCATGATGCGCTTCGACAGGCTCAGCATCATCGCCATCACGTGCTCGGCGACGCCTTCCTTGTTGCCGCCGGCCTGATTGACCACGGCGATGCTGGCTTTCGTCGCGTCCGCCAGGTTCACCGTGTCGAAGCCGGCGCCATTGGTCGACAGCACGACCAGATTGGGGCAACGCTCCAGCAGCGGCGTGTAGCCCTGATATTTCATCGCCAGCTCCTGCCGCGAGGAGCCGATCTGAAACGCGTGCGCCTGCGAGAGGACACGCTCCGCCTCATCGTCCGGGCTGTCGTTGACCAACTTGTCCACCTGAATGTCCGGCCGCTTCGCCAGGATTTCCAGATAGACCGGATGCGACAGCGCGTTCACGTAAAACACGCGCTTGGTGTTCGGTGCCATGGCCCGCCCTTTCCCCCAGATCGGCGGCGGTTCTGACACGGGATTGCGCGGCTCGGCAACCGGCCGCATCGTTGGTCTCGGAACACGAGGGAGCGGAACATGAGCGTCACCGGCAAAGTCATCCTGATCACGGGCGCCGCGCGCGGTCTGGGTTTGGAATACGCGACAAGCCTCGGCGCGGCCGGCGCGCGCATCGTCGGCGGCGACGTGCTGGCGTGCGACATTCCCGGCGCCGTGTCGGTGAAACTCGACGTCGCCGACATGGCGTCGGTCGAGGCGATGGTCGCGGCGGCGCTCGACGCGTATGGCCGGATCGATGGACTGGTGAACAACGCGGCGCTGTACGGATCGTTACGCGGCGGCCGGTTCAATCAGATCGCCGAAGCGGACTGGGACGCGGCGATGACGGTCAACGTCAAGGGCATCTGGAATTGTTGCAAGGCCGTGGTGCCGGCGATGCGCAAGACCGGGGGCGGGTCGATCGTCAACATCGCCTCGCTCGCCGCCACCTACGGGATGCCGTTCGCGTTGCACTACACGACGTCGAAAGCCGCCGTGATCGGCATGACCCGCGGCCTCGCCCGCGAACTGGGCCGCGACAATATCCGCGTCAACGCGGTCGCCCCGAGCGCGGTGATGACCGAGGGCACGCGCGAGTTCCTGGCCGACAAGCTGGACCGCGGGCTGGAGGTGATCCGCGCCGGCCAGTCGATCCAACGCACGTTGCAACCGTCCGATCTCAGCGGCACGATCGCCTGGCTGCTCGGCGATGGCAGCGGCTTCGTGACCGGTCAGACCATCGCCGTGGACGGCGGCACCGTTATGCTGTGACCGGCGCCCGGGTCCGGCGCGTGTAGGCCGGATCGTCGTCCCAGGGGCCGGGGAACTTGCCCAGGTTGACGACGTCGGGGGCGAACACCTGCTCCTGACGGGGCCATTGGTCGCGCGGCAATTCGTAGGAGATTTCCAGCCCATTGCCGTCAGGATCGCGGAAGTAGATGCCAAGCGACAACCCGTGATCGGAGATGTGGTCGATCTTCACGTTGTTGTCTTTCAGCCGCTTATAGTGGTCCTTCAACTGGTCCAGGCTGTCGACCATCAACGCCGCGTGGTTCAGCCCGACCTGGCCGGGTTGTTGTAGCGGCGCGTCGGGGCCGAGCTGCATCAGCGCGATCTCGTGCGACTTTTCCTTGTCCGCCGACAGGAAGGCGGCACGGCCGGGCGCGAAATGATAGGTGTGCAGGCCGATGACCTTGAGGTACCAGTCGCGTGAGGCGGCGGCGTCGCGCACATAGAGATTGACGTGTCCGAGATGCATCGAGAGACCCTCCGTTTTGGTTATCATGGTCGTAATCGTCCGGAAATTCCAGCATCCGCCTGTACTGGGCGGCGCGAAGCGGGCCGCCGCCCAGAGTGAGTCCGGTGGTCAGGCGATCGGCATCGCCTCCGTCAGCGGCCGGCGCGCGGTCAACGCCGGGTCGTTGTCCCACGGACCCGGAAATTTCCCCAGATTGGTGACGTCGGCGGCGAACACCTGACTCTGCCGCGGCCATTGCTTCCGCGGGAGTTCATAGGAGACCTCGACCCCGTTGCCGTCGGGGTCACGGAAATAGATGCCGAGCGACAGCCCATGGTCCGAGATATGCTCGATCTTGACGTGCTGTTCCTTCAACCGCCGGTACAGGCCTTTCAGTTCGTCGAGCGTATCGACCATGAAGGCGAAGTGGTGCAGCCCGACCGCGTTGCGCTGCTGCGCCGGCGCATCCGGCCCAACCTGCATCAACGCCAGCTCGTGCGATGAGTCCACGTCGGCCGACAGGAACGCGGCCCGGCCAGGCACGAAGTGGTAGGTGTGCATGTTGAGGATGCTGTTATAGAAGTCGCGAGCCGCCGCGGCATCGCGAACCAGGATGTTCACGTGTCCCAGGTGCATTGACAGAGTTCTCCTTCATCACGGTACGGTATCGTCGCGGTTCAGGAACTCCAGCACCCGGTCCATCAGTTCTTTTTTTGGATAGGTTGACGCCAGCGCCCGTGCCCTTGTCAAGGGATCGCTGGCGAAGAAGCGTTCGTACAGCACCTGCCGCTGCCCGAACGAGGAGCAGGCGATGTCCCAGGCCAAATGGAACAACTTCACCCGGTCCTTCGCGTTGCTGCTTTCGGTCGCCAGATATTGCTCGATATGCGGCGCCATCGGCGATTTGAAGTCGGCCTCGGTCGGCAGGATCATCAGGCTCGACGAGCCGAGCAGCTGAATGATTTCCGCCATCCGCGGGTACGCCGTCATGAACAGGTTGCGGGTGGTTTCGACCGGCAGCGACGCCGGAGTCATCACGCCCCATTGATTGAGTTTCGCGTCCGCCTCGCCGGCGCGGATGCAGGCGCGCATCAGTTCGGTGTACATCATCAGCTCACCAATGCGTTCCTGCGTGTGCGGCAAATGCGCGTTGCCGAGCGTTTCGCTCATCAGCAGCGCGACGCCGAGCACCAGCTCGCATTTCGCCAGATTTTTGGCGGCCCCCTGATGCGCGGTATGCGACGAGGTGGAGGTGACGTTCGCCGCCTCATTCAGCCGTTCGACGTCGCCATAGAGGAACACGCGGTCCCACGGCACCAGCACGTCGTCGAAGAAGACGACGCAGTCCATTTCCTCGAAGCGCGAGCCCAGCGGATGGTCGAAATGCGTCTGTCCGTAGTCGAAACTATCCCGGCAGAGGAACTTCAGGCCCGGCGTGGCGCAGGGGATGGAGAAACTCAGCGCGAACGGGCTGTGCGCTTCGGTGTGCCGGCCGAGCCTGGGCGAATAGACCGCGATCTCGTCGGCGAACGGGCCGAGGGTCGCCAGCACCCGCGCGCCTTTGACGATCAGGCCGGCCGAGGTCTCCTTCATCGCCTGCAGCGCGGTGCCTTCCTCCAGATTGAACACGCCGGAGACGGTGCGGCTGCGCTGCAGGTTGATCAGCGAATGGGTCAGGACGAGGTCGTTCTCGGCGATATAATCGTAATAGCGCCGCATGTTCTCGCCGTATTCCGGTTTGCCCTGGCCCCAGTAGTCGGCGGCGCCGGCCCAGGCGGCGAAGTGGACGTTCATGAAGTCGGGGGAGCGGCCCATCATTCCGCACGTGGTACGAGCCCAGTTGAGCATCATGACGCGGCGGTTCTCAAGGTCCTCGCGGGTGCGGGGGATGATGAAGGACAAGCCCAGCGGATCGCCGGTCTTCGGCGAGGTGTAGGTCATTTGCGCGCGATACCGCGGGTCGCACTGCTGGTCGTACAGCGAGGCGATCGCGTGGGCGCCGCGGCCGAGGCCGGGATGCGTCGTGACGTCGTTCACCCGTTCGCCGCGGAACCAGATCTCGCGAGGTTGTTCCCGCAGGCCAGTCAGATATTGTTGTCCGGTGCGCGCTGGCATCGCCGCTCTCCCTGAGTATCACCCGGAGTGTTCTCTTGACCGGTCACCTGGTCAACGGGGCCCAGATGGACGCTGATCGGCTCTCACCCACGAAAATCAACTTGCGCCCAAAATGGGCACATGATACTATTTGGATATGCGGATCATCGCACGCCGCACGTTGAAGCAGTTCGTCGAGGAGCGCACGGGGCATAGAGATCAGCCCGCTCTCAAGGCGGCGCTCGACGCGTGGTTCAGCGAAGTCAACAAGGCCGAGTGGCATAGTCCGGCTGACGTGAAGCGGAGCTATGCGGCGGCCAGTATCGTCTCGGCCGACCGGATCGTCTTTAATATCAAGGGCAACAGCTACCGGTTGGTGGTTGCCGTCGATTTCGAGAAGGCAATCGTCTTTATCAAATGGATCGGCACCCACGCAGCCTATGATCGGATCGATGTCAGGACAGTACGGCATGGCGACTGAAATCAAACCTATCCGCACAGAGACGGACTACGAAGCAGCCCTCGCCGAGGTCGAGCGGCTGTGGGGCGCGCGGTCCGGCACGCCAAAGGGCGACCGCCTCGACGTGCTCGCGACCCTGATCGAGGCCTATGAGGAGCGGCACTTTCCGTTCGCCACGCCGGACCCCATTGAAGCCATCCGGTTCCGAATGGAGCAACAAGGCCTTACTCGGAAGGACCTTGAAGCCATGATCGGCACTCGTACTCGGGTCGCGGAGGTACTCTCCCGCAAGCGCGGTCTGTCCATCACGATGATCCGGCGGCTGCATGAGAGGCTCGGCATTCCGGCGGAGGTGCTGATCCAGCCGTCCCGGAGGGGGCAGATGGCATGATCTTGCCCGCGCTTGTATTTTTGTGACCTGAGCAGTGATTGATCAGGTTGTGTGCCGTCAGCCGGGTGGAGCGGGCCGAACATCCAACGCATCGGGCATCAGGCATTGGAATTGGGCGAGGATTGTGGCTCGCCGCAACCCGACTACCCCCTTACGCGAAGCCAATGAGAGCGCTTGCATTGCTGGAGAACTGGAATGGAATTGAGATTTTCAGGGAGATTAAACAGGAAGGAGGTCCGGTGGCTTCTTCTCCAACGGGTGCGAACAAGTTGGGTTCCAAATATATTGAAGGGGTATTTTGGTTTCGCCGGTGTCCTGACCGTCATGGCCGTACTTACCAATCGCCACAAGGGTCTGGATATCGCGTCTGTCGCCATTCCGATTACCATCATCACCATATTGACCATGTCTATATGCGCGTGTGGAATATTTCCCCGATCCTTACAGTCCAACCGCGAGACGTTGATTCCGAGGTGGTGCCGCGGCCCGATCAGGTTTCCATCACTTTGGTGGACGGAACGTAGTTCATAATTCCAGTCGGCAAAATTGAAATCAGGCAAGAACGGCCAGGGGTCGTCGCGTATGGCGCTCACAGAATCTGGTTCCTGTCGCCCTACAGAGTGATATCGCCGGAACAATTATCCGCATCAAGAAAATGTACAATCTTCACGGAGCATAGCCATCGCGCCGGGTGAAGTGGCTTGACCTCCCGCGCCGGTCATAAAAAGACGGACCGCCAACTGGCGCCGTTCAGGTAATTATTACCCGACCAACCCCGCCAGTACCGCGCGCAATTCCTCAATACCCAGGCCGGTCTCGGCGCTGGTGGTCGCGATCTCGGGGAACGCGGCGGGGTGGGCGCGCACCAGTTGCCGCACCTCGTCCTGTTTCCGCGCCAGGGCCGGCGGCTTCAACCCGTCCGCCTTGGTCAGCACCACCTGAAAGGTCACCGCCGCGCGATCCAGCAGTTTCATGACCGCATGGTCCGCCGGTTTCATTTCAATCCGCGAATCCAGCAGCAGCATCACCCGGATCAAGGTCGTCCGGCCGCGCAGATAGTCGAACATCATGCCCTGCCAGTCGGCCTTGATCTGCTTCGAGGCGCGCGCGTAGCCGTAGCCTGGCATGTCGACCAGCGTCAGGCGGCCGCCCAGATCGAAGAAATTCAGCTGCCGCGTACGCCCAGGCTCCGACGACGTGCGGGCGAGCGCCCGGCGCCCGGTCAGCGCGTTCAGTAACGAGGACTTGCCGACATTCGACCGCCCGGCGAAGGCGACCTCGGGGCCCGCCGGCGGCGGCAATTGGTCCAGTTTCTGGGCGCCGTAAAAGAACCGGCACTCGGCGGCGAACAGCTTGCGTCCCGCCTCCAGCGCCGCGTCGGTCAGGCCGTCCTGGATCAGGCCATCCTTGATCAGGTCGTCCATGCTCAGGTCCGGGCGAGGCTCGGCCGCGCCAGCCTGGTGCGGCGCATCATCAGCCATTGTTGCCCGATCGACAGCAGGTTGTTCCAGCTCCAATAGATGATCAGTCCGGCCGGAAAGCGGGCCATCATGAAGGTGAACAGGATCGGCATGAACTGAAACATCTTCGCCTGCACCGGGTCGGGCGGCGGCGGGTTCAGTTTCTGTTGCAGGAACATGGTCACGCCCATGACCAGCGGCCAGGCGCCCATGTGCAGATAGGGACTGAGCGCGCCCGGATCGAACGGGATCAGCCCGAACAGGTTGAACACGTTGGTCGGATCGATCTGCGACAGGTCCTTGATCCAGCCGAAGAACGGCGCCTGCCGCATCTCGATGGTGACGAAGATGCACTTGTACAGCGAAAAGAACACCGGAATCTGAATCACGATCGGCAGACAGCCGGAGGCCGGATTGACCTTCTCCGCCTTATACAGCGCCATCATTTCCGGTTGCAGCTTCGAGGGATCGTCCTTGTACCGCTCCCGCAGTTCCGCCATCTTCGGCGCGAGCAGTTTCATCTTGCTCATGGAGCGATAGGAGTAATTGGCCAACGGAAAGAACAGCGCTTTGACGATCACGGTGAAGACCATGATCGCGAGGCCGAAATTGCCCAAAATCCCATAGAAGAAGTCCAGCGCGAAGAACATCGGCTTGGTCAGGAAGTAGAAATAGCCGAAGTCCACCGCCTTATCGAAATGCGGCAGAGCGAGCTGGCTCTCATAGCCGTCGAGCAGCCGCACCACCTTCGCCCCCACGAACAGGTGCGAATCCAGCGAGGCGGTTTGCCCTGGGCCGACGGTCATCGGATCCTGGGTCACGTAGTCGACCTGATAGCGGTCCGGGTTGACCGCGGCTTTGTCCTCGATATGGCGGAAGAACACCCGCATCGCCACGGTCTGGTCGGGGATCATCGCGGCCAGCCAGTACTTGTCGGTTATGCCGGCCCAGCCCGCGGTGGCGGTCGCCTCGACCGCGATGCCGTTGTTCTTGTCGCCCTCGGACTTGGCCTTGTCGTAAGTCGTTTCCTTTAGGCTGCCATCGAAAAAGCCCAGCATGCCCTCGTGCAGGATGTAATAGCCGGCGGTCTCGGGCTTGTAGTCGCGGCGCACGCGCGACCACGGCAGCAGCGCCACCGGCAGCGCGGTCGCGTTTTCGACGCTCTGGCGCACGGTGAACATGTACTCGTCGTCGACCGCGAACTCGATCCGGAAGGTCAGGCCCTGGCCGTTATCCCAACTCAGTGTGACCGGCTTCCCGGCGGCGAGCGGGCCGCCGGTCGCGGTCCAGACGGTATCGTCCCCCGGGAGCGCGACGGTCTCGCCGACGGGCGCGGTCCAGCCGTATTGCACATAGTACGGTTTGTCGCGGGAGCGTGGCTCCAGCAGTTGGACATGACGAGAGTCCGGCTCGACGGTCTCCCGGTAGTCGGTCAACACCACGTTATCGAGGCGCGCGCCCAGCAGGCTGATCGATCCGGTGAGTTTTTTCGCGTCGATCGCCACGCGTGGCGCGTTGCTCGGCACCCGGTTGGCTTCCCGCTCCGGCGTGGGCTGGATTCCGGCGCCTGGCCCCTGGGTCAGGCCGGCGGTCATGCTCGCCGGCGCGCCGGCCGTGGTTGGGGCGGGCGGCTTCGGCAAATGCGGTGCCACGAAGGCCTGAAAGCCCAGCATGATCGCGAGGGAAACCGCGATCGCCAGAATCAGCCGCTTTTGATCCATCAATGCCCCGTTGGGCGGTCTGGTTCCGGAACCGGATCCCAGCCGCCTTCATGCCAAGGATTGCAGCGCAATACCCGCCGCGCCGCGAGCCCGCCCCCGCGCACTGCCCCATGTCGCCGCAGGGCGTCAATCGCGTACTCGCTACAAGTCGGCCAGAACCGGCAATGCGCGCCGATCAGTGGCCGGACCGTCCATTGGTAGGCACGCACCGTGCCGATCGCCAACTGAGCCGCGATGCCCGTTTGGGGAGTCACGGGACTTGAACCTCGAGGCCGACCCCGGCCTTGCGCAAGGCGCGGCGGAGATCGTCGCGCAGCTCGGGGAAGCTGCGTTCGCTGGTCCCCTCGCGCCCGATCAGCACGAGGTCGACGCCCGCGACCGGATGGTGCGCCAGTTCCAGCCGCGCGGCTTCCTTCAACCGGCGCCGGGTCCGGTTGCGAACCACCGCGTTGCCGATCTTTTTGGTGACGGTGAAGCCGACTCGGGCCGGCGCCTGGTCGTCGCGGCGCAATGCCTGCAGGACCAGCCCGTGGGTCGCGGCTTTCCGGCCCTTCGCCGCCACACGCAAGAATTCCGCGCGGCGTTTGAGGCGGGCGGGGGAAGGGAGGGGCTGGGACACGCGTTGGGTGCGGCCGGAGGCGAGGCCGCCGGTCCTCAGGCGGACAACCGTTTGCGGCCCTTGGCGCGGCGATTCGCCAGCACCCGGCGGCCGCCGACGGTGGCCATGCGGGAACGGAACCCGTGGCGGCGCTTGCGGACAAGCTTCGACGGTTGATAGGTGCGCTTCACGACAACTCTCCAGGCTTATTGAACCCGCGTGAACGCGGATGGGCGCCCCGGCAGGGGACGCATGACGAGCGGCGGCTTATAGGGGCGTGCCCTGGACCCGTCAACGCATGGATGGCGCATCCAGCAGTTCTCATTTCGGCGAGTCGCTGCCCTCTCCGCGTCATGCTCGGGCCTGACCCTGATCCTTCCCCACATACCTGTATCTGACAAAGGGCTGTTCCGGTCATATACATTGCCAAAGTATAACAGTTTCGGAGTTTGGACAGCACGGGTCTGGCGTA
>Ga0181536_10001132_pt1 | contig 31635 bp, 18 predicted proteins | sample PEATcosm2014_Bin_41_FD_121105 | JGI IMG/M metagenome (GOLD analysis project Ga0181536, IMG submission 121105) | Peatland microbial communities from MTU Mesocosm Facility, Houghton, MI, USA - PEATcosm2014_Bin17_60_metaG | ecosystem: Environmental > Terrestrial > Soil > Wetlands > Peat | place...
CATTCCAACGTACTGCATCGCAAGCCTCCTTTCGGATATGGGAGCGATCCCGCCCAAGCGGGATCATAAAGCGCATCCCGATTTTATCCGACTTGGAGGCTTGCTTCATGGTCTCACAATATATTTACCCGCGAATAATTATATTGTGTCCCGATTTACTATTATCGCCGGCCGTTTCCGGGTGTAGTCGCCGCCAGCGGTCGGCAAAAAGGAAGTACATGGCCGGGCCAAAGGAGAAGAGCATCACGGCAACGCCCATGGCGATGCCGACGAAGGTCATGAACCCCGCGCAACAGTAGCCGCGGTGACGGGCAATGACATGCGATGGCACGGCCACGAGCAATTCAAGGACGCTGCCCCTGAAAAGAAGCCGGCATTGTCTCGTGATGACGTCGCGCGGTTCGCTCTTGCGGCCGAGGCGGTAGAACATGACGCTCCATGCAATCCACATCAAGCCGCCGAGGATAAGCGCCGCCGGGACGGTCCAGTCGAGATTCAGTGCAGCGCTGCCTGTGTCCCGTACGTTGGTGTGTTCGACAAATTCTATCAATGAGAAGAGAAAGCCGACCACCAAACCGCCGATCATAAGCCCCGACGCCAACACAGTGAGAACCAGCGGCCGGCGCGCCATCGGCCTTCGCGTCGCCTGCACTGGAACGGCCAGCAGGGCAAACTGTCCGAGCGCCATGATCCCCAGCCAAATCCAGTATGGCCACACTCCAAAGACCTTCGCTGCTTCTCCGGCCGAAATAAAGTTGTCCCCTTTGCCGGCGAACGCGGCGAACACCACTGGCCACGTCAGCGCCAGAAGCGCTGCCAGGTAAAGCCCGACCACTACCAGCGCCCAGCGTCTCATGTCGCACCCCCAGAGGGAAGTTTGCCCGGAATATGCCGTATGTCTGCCCTACACATGGCGGAAAGCCGTCAAATGTCGCATTCTGACCGTCAGAATCCCGCCTGTCAATGAAAATTCGCTCGGCGAAAGATGGCCTCTGCGCTGGCCGCCGGACTGCGGTGATAAAGGCACGAGTGGCTTCGCCGCGTCGTTCTGGAAAACGACTGTCCCATGCGCAACCGTCACGCACCTGACAGAGACGACGATCCTGACCGGTTTACCGAACGACCGATGTGGACAGCCGGCCAGGGCCGAAAGCTCAGTTGCAATTTCATCCGGGGAAGGTAGAATCCGGGCAAGCGGCTTCACGACGGGTGCGACCCGCCCGTCATCCGGGGAATACTGGTTGAAAGGATCGGAATTCCATGGGCAATCCGGCCCCGCATGATTGGGAAAACCTGAATCTCATGCAGCGCAACCGCGAGCCCGCTCACGCGACGCTGCTGCCGTACGCGGACGCCGAGTCCGCCCGGCGCGGCGAGCGCGCCGCCTCGCCCTTCTTCCGCCTGCTGAGCGGCGAGTGGGCCTTCCGCTATCTCGCCTCCCCGGCCGAGACGCCGCCGAACTATCCGCGAATCAGCGCCGCCGGCTGGGACCGCATCCCCGTCCCGAGCAACTGGCAGATGCGCGGCTACGGCATTCCGCAGTACACCAACGTCAATTACCCCTACCCGCTCGATCCGCCGCGCGTCCCGCAGGACAACCCGACCGGGCTCTACCGCCGCGCGTTCACCGTTCCGGCGGACTGGAAGGGGCGCCAGGTCTTCCTGGTCTTCGACGGCGTGGACAGCGCTTTCTATTGCTGGATCAACGGCAGGCAGGCCGGTTACAGCCAGGGCAGCCACATGCCTTCGGAATTCAACATCACCTCCTTCCTCAAGCCGGGCCGGAGCACGCTCGACGTCCAGGTCTTCCAGTGGTCCGACGCGAGCTACCTCGAAGATCAGGACATGTGGCGGCTGAGCGGCATCTTCCGCGACGTGTACCTCTTCTCGGCCCCGCCGCTCCACCTGCGCGACGTGTTCATCCGCACGCCGCTGGGCCGGGATTGCCGCCATGCCGCCCTCCACGTGCAGGCGCGGTTGCGCAACTACGGCGCGGCGGCGCGCGCGCACCGGGTGCAGGCGCGGCTCCTGGCCGGGGACGGCCGCGCCGTCCTCGACGCCGAAGTCGGCCGGGTCGGCTCACTCGCCGCCGGGCGGGAGAAACTCCTCGACGCCCGCTTCCCCGTCGCCGAGCCCGCGCTCTGGTCGGCGGAGACACCGAACCTCTACACGCTCATCCTCACCCTGCTGGATGCCAGGGGGAATACGGTCGAGGTCGAATCCTTCCGCGTGGGCTTCCGCCAGGTGGAAATCCGCGGCGGGCGGTTCCTCGTCAACGGCAAGCCGGTCCTCCTGCGGGGAGTGAACCGCCACGAGAGCGATCCGGACGCCGGCCACGCGGTGACTTTCGAGTCCATGGTGCGCGACATCGAGCTGATGAAGCGGCACAACATTAACGCCGTGCGCACGTCGCATTACATCAACGATCCGCGCTGGTACGATCTCTGCGACCGCTACGGGCTGTATGTTGTGGATGAGGCGGACCTGGAGACGCACGGTTTCGGCTACAGCCGCGACGACATTCCTCCGCGCGCGCCGGAGTGGAAGGCGGCGTTTGTGGACCGCGCCGAGCGCATGGTCGAGCGCGACAAGAACCACCCGTGCGTGGTGATCTGGTCGCTCGGCAATGAGTGCGGATTCGGCCCCAACCACCACGCCATGGCGGAGCGGATTCGCCGCACCGACCCGACGCGCCCGATCCATTACGAATCGGAGCGCCATTCCGAGGGCTACGCCGGCCCCAAGGTGTCGGACATCGAGAGCGTCATGTACCCCCTCGTGGATTCCCTCCTGGAGCAAGGCCGCAGGAAGGACCCGCGCCCGTTCTTCATGTGCGAGTACGCCCACGCGATGGGCAACGGGCCGGGCAACCTCAAGGAGTACTGGGAGGTCATCTGGGCACACCCGCGTCTCATGGGCGGCTGCGTCTGGGAATGGTGCGACCACGGCATCCGCCGGCGCACGAAGAAAGGCATGGAGTGGTTCGCCTACGGCGGCGACTTCGGCGATCAGCCGAACGACGGCAATTTCTGCATAGACGGCCTCGTCTTCCCCGACCGCCGCCCGCATCCGGCGCTCCTGGAATACAAGAAAATCCTGGAGCCGGTCGCCGTCGAGGCAGTGGATTTGGCGAAGGGGCGCGTGAAACTCCGCAACCGGTACGACTTTCTCTCCCTCGACCACCTGGAGGCGCGCTGGCTCCTCACGCGCGACGACCGCGTGCTTCAGCAGGGGCCGCTTCCGCTGCCGGCGGTCCCGGCGCGCGGCGAGGCCGAGGTCTGCATTCCCTTCACGCCGCCGCCGCCCGAGCCCGGCGCCACGCACCGGCTGGAACTGCGCTTCCTCGCCGCCGCGGACACCCCCTGGGCCCCGCGCGGGCACTGGGTCGCCTGGGCGCAATTCGAACTGCCGATATCCTCGCCGGCCTTGCCGGCGATCCGGCGCAGCACCCTGCCGAGGCTGACGGTCCGGGAAGAGGATCGGAAATTCTCCGTTGCGGGGAAGTCCTTCCGAGCGCGCTTCGATCGTTTCACCGGCGCGCTCGCCGCGCTGGAATTCCGGGGGCTGTCGCTCCTGGAGCAGGGGCCGCAGCTGAACCTCTGGCGCGCCCCCACGGACAACGACGTGAAGATAGCCGTGGACTGGCGCAAGGCCGGCCTCGACCGGCTCCTTTCGCGCGTCTCGCGGACCGAGGCGGAGCGATTGGATGGCCACACGCTGCGCTTCACCAGCGAATTCACCCTGGCGGCCAAGTCGCTGCGGCCGGCCTTTACCGCCGTCACGAGCTACACCGTCCGGGCCGACGGCGACATCCTCCTCGAACAGTCGTTGACGCCCGCGGCGGGGCTGCCGCCGCTCCCGCGCGTGGGGATGCATCTCGTTCTCGACGGCCGGCTGAACCGTTTGGAATGGTATGGCCGCGGGCCGCATGAGAACTACGTGGACCGAAAGGAAAGCGCGCGCATCGGGCGGTATCGCGGCACGGTGCAGGAGCAGTACGTCCCGTACGTCCGGCCGCAGGATTTCGGCGCGAAAAGCGACTGCCGCTGGGCGGCGCTGACCGACCGGCGCGGGGTTGGGCTGCTGGCCATCGGCCAGCCGCTCCTGATCGTCACCGCGCACCATTACAGCCCGGAGAACCTCAACGCCGCGCGACACACGTTTGACCTGGTCCGGGAGAACCGGACGTACCTGTACCTGGATTATCGCCATTGCGGGCTCGGCAGCGCCAGTTGCGGCCCCGGACCGCTGGCCAAGTACCTGATCGAGCCGAAGCCCATGCGTTTCCGGTTGCGCCTGCGCCCAGTCTGCCTCACGACTGACGATCCGATGCGGCTCTACGCGCAGGCGCGTTAGCATGGAAAGCGGACGACAGAGTGTTTTACCCCAGAAATAACCTGCATAATGGCTGGCCATCTCGGCCCTACGGTAAACTACTTCGAATCCTCGTGCCCATCAAGCGCGTAAGCGGCACACGTGGGCGTATCCTCTTCCAAAATAGCGGCTTACGCACCTACTGTGATTGAAAAATCCCCGGAATACTGCAATTCGCTAGTCCGTGGCCGCGATGGGTTGGCGCGCGGCCAAGACGAGATATGAACGGCCGACACAACTAATAATATTTACTATGTCGCAACCTGTGTATCCACCGCATGTTACAAAATCAGCGCGCACGGCTAAGCCGTGAAAAGAGCACATGTCGCTTGACACATCAGAAGTTTTATGGTATAACGCGTTTTTGCCTCGATTGGAGATTGAGTAGAATAGGGGAATTGCGAGAGGAGGGGGCGCCAGAGCAACAGGCTCCGAAACCGGAATCAAGAAATGTGTATGGCGCTCCTCGATAGCGAAAACTGGAGTAAAGAAAAATGGGCGACGGTATTCTGACTGATGGCGGGAGCGGCGATGGTATTCTCGTTCACCGGAACGCCGACAACGGTATTCTAGTCCACCGGAACGCCGACGACGGTATTCTAGTCCACAGGAATGCCGACGATGGTATTCTTGTTCACAGGCCCGACGACGATGGTATTCTTGTTCACAGCACGAGTATGTCTCTTGATCCTCGGTCAGGAGAAAGCATGTGTGAATATTGTGCGCGCCTGAAGCGTTACCGAGATAAGTATATGAGCATGCTTCAGGACGCTATGCAGAACAAGGCTTACTTTGATGCGGGCCTTGTAAAACAACAACTCTATGGCGATTACTATAAAGCATACCGGTCAACCATTAACTATGCCGTTACGATGGCAAACATAACGAGGGCGCTCTCGAAGATTCAAAGAGCATACCAAGCAGCGCAGAAACTTAATACAAGCATAAAGTGGATGGACTTCGTCGCGCAGAACCCCAGTTTTGTGAATGACGTATTCAACGAGTACCTTGCCAAAAAGATTTCGAAAACGCTCTGGGAGGATATATTGCCCTTCGCGACAGTTTCCGGCGGTGCAACATATTTGGCCGACAAGATCGGCGATTATTATATGAAAGAGCACGAGGGGGAATGGTCTAATCTTTCTAAAGACGCTAATGCTGTCTTGAAGTCCATACTCAGTCAGAAAAACGCGATTGCAAAGCGTTTTTATGATGCTGGGTGCGGCGAGTTTATGAATCTGGCTGGAGACCAGCGATACGGAGCCTTAGATGAATGACATGGATGTTATTACAGGTGACGCGAAAACAGTGCAGTTGATCGTGTTCTTCGCGGTTTCAGCCGTAGGATACTGCTTTTATCTCCTTTCGAGGCATCGCATGCAACGTCAGTTCTTGGTGTTGACAGGGACAGCGTGGGCATACGCAGGCGTCTGCTTTCTCCGGCCATTATACATGGTGGTAAGGTTCTCAGCGCCGAGTATAATGTCGCGCTTCAGTCATATTTACTGTGAGTGTTGGGATTCGCCGCTAGGCATCTCTTTGGATGCTTGGATTTACAGCGCACTGGGAGTGTGCCTTCTTCTAGCACCGTTAGTCCTCCGCAGGGTATTGAGAGGTACGTAGAGGTAGGGACATCTAGAGGAGTTCCGGGAAACCGGGGACAGGCACTAGTTTTTGCGCCGCAACCCGGTTCAAACACGCCTGACCATCCAGGACTCGAACCTGGAATGCCTGATCCAGAGTCAGGTATTCTAATATCGGACGTCCTTCCATCGCACCCCGAGCCGATCCGCGACGCGTACGGCCCGCTAACCCCGTTGCGGAGTCCATGCGTCGCGGGATAAAATAAAGACTGCTGATGGACGCCGATGAGCGCAGATGAACACAGCCAAGAAACTCCGTATCGGCGGCGACAGGCAACGCTCGCCCGCTCGCGTCGTCGCTCTGCGTCCATCGGCGGTTGAAATCTTTCTTTCAGGAAACGCGCTCGACGAGAGCGGAAAGGAATCGCATGAGAACGACGACCGGATCCGGCGGCGGGAGACCGATGATCATGTCGGCGCGCGGGGTGGTGAGCTCGGGGCATTACCTGGCGACGGAGATCGGGCTGGACGTCCTGCGCGACGGCGGGAACGCCTTCGACGCGGCGGCGGCCACCGGCTTCGCGCTGACGGTCCTGCAGCCGCACCAGAACGGCATCGGCGGCGAGGTTCCCATGGTGGTCTATTCCGCCGCCGACAAGAAGGTCTGGGCGGTGAGCGGACACGGCATCGCGCCTCGGGCCGCCACGATCGAGCGCTTTCGGGAATTGGGGATTCGAGTCATCCCCGGAGACGGCTTCCTGCCGGCGCTGGTCCCTTCCGCATTCGGCAGTTGGATTCTGCTCCTGCGGAAATTCGGGACCCTGCGCCTGTCGCGGCTGCTGGCCCCGGTGACCGAGCTGGCGCGCATCGGTTTCCCCATGTACGACGCCCTGCACGCGAGCATCTCCGGCTGCGCGAACCGGCTGCGCGATGAATGGCCCTCTTCGGCGGAAGTCTTCCTCGTTCATGGCGAGCCGCCGCAACCGGGCAGCCTCTGGCGGCAGCCGCACTGGGCGGCGACGTTCGACCGGCTCCGGGCGCTGGACGAGAAGCACGACCGGCGCGACGACGGCCTGCGCGCGGCCTACGACGCCTTCTATCGCGGCGAGGTCGCGGAGCGCATCGTCGCGTTCGCGCAAGCCTCGCAGATTCGCGACGCCTCCGGCCGGGCGCACAACGGCCTGCTCACGCTCGAGGACTTCAGCGACTTCACCCCGCGGCTCGAGGAGCCGGCGTGCATCGCCTATCGCGGGATCACCGTCCACAAGTGCGGCCCGTGGACGCAGGGCCCGGCGCTTTTGCAGGCGCTGAACCTCCTCGAGGGCTGCAAGCTGGCGGGCATGCGGCATAACTCGGCGGAGTACATTCATACGGTCGTCGAATGCATGAAACTGGCCTACGCGGACCGCGAGTTCTACTACGGCGACCCGGAGTTCGCGGACGTGCCGATGGGGCGATTGCTCTCGAAGGAATACGCGGCGGAGCGGCGGCGCCTGGTGGACCCGGAGCGCGCGTCGCTGGAACTCAGGCCGGGAGATCGCCCGCCGCTGCGAGTTGAAAGCGTCGCCGACGTTGACGCCGCGCTCGCGGCGGGCGCCGGCGGGGAGAACGGCGACACGACGAAGCTGGAGGTGATTGACGCGGCGGGGAATATGGTCTCCGCCACGCCCAGCGGCGGCTGGCTCCCGTCATCGCCGGTCATTCCCGGGCTGGGATTCCCGCTGGGCACGCGCGGGCAGATGTTCTCCCTGACGAAGACGCACCCGAACTCCCTGGCGCCCGGCAAGCGCCCGCGGACGACCCTGACGCCGTCGCTGGCCCTGCGCGAAGGCGCTCCCTTCATGGTCTTCGGCAGCCCCGGCGGCGACGCGCAGGACCAGTGGGCGCTCCAGTTCCTGTTGAACGTGGTGGAGTTCGGCATGTCGCTGCAGGAAGCAGTGGAGGCGCCGACGTTCTGGACGCACCATTTCCCCTCTTCCTTCTACCCGCGCGCCGCCGAGCCGGGATCGCTGTACATCGAGAAGCGGATCGGAAAGCGCGTGCGGGACAAGCTGGCCGCGCGCGGGCACCTCGTGAAGGTCATGGGGAACTGGGCCGGCGGCAATACGCTCGCGGCGGCTATTGACGGAACGACCGGCGTGCGCCGCGCCGCCGCCTCGCCGCGCCTGGAACCGGCTTATGCGGCGGGGTGGTAGAACAGGTTTCGAACTCTCCTAATCGTAATCTTACTCGTAATCGTAATCGCCGTTTTCCGTATCAGCCGAAAGAAAGGCGACTACGATTACGATCAGGTTTGCGAAGAATTGGTTTCAAGACCTCGTAATCCTAATCTTACTCGTAATCGTAATCGTCGTTTTCCGTTTCGGCCGGACGAAGGCCGATTACGATTAGGATTACGATTACGAAGAATGGGCCGCACTCCGCACATCTCGTGGGCTATGAAACAAGCCCTCACTTTTTCCGCCGGGGAAGGTCAACGTAACCGATCTCCGCGTGGGCCTTGAAGAACCGCGCGACGCTCTCCAGCGATACCTCCTTGCCGGTCTCGACTGAGATGGCTTCGGCGATCTCCGCGAGCGACCGCTCCCCGTCCGCCCAGAACAATGCCCACGGCGCGCCCACGCCCGAATCCCTGATACGCTTCCTCGCGTCGGGCCAGAGGTTTTCATGCGTGGGGACGAGAAGCGCCTTGCGGCGCGGGACCTGGCGCGCGATGGCGGCCAGGGAACGGCTGATCGGTTTCCGGGGCTTCCCGGACCGGGAAAGGTCCCTCGCAGCCGCGCCGATCCGCCGCTCGCAGTCCTTGAAGTGGGCCAGGGCCGAACGGCGATCAGGCCCCGAGAGCCAGCGCCTGAGCCGTTCCAGGGAAACGGCATGCTGCTGCCGGATATACTCGATCTCCTCGCGCGTCGGCTTCTGTCCAGGCGCGCGCAGACGCAGGAGCGTTTTCTGCGTCTGCCAGGCCGCGATCTGCGCCGCTTCCGGCGTCCCGGCTGCGGCAAGGAAGTAGAGATAGCCGGCCGTGGCCGCGGCGCATGCGGCCAATCCCCTGGGATCGAGCAGGTCTGGGGTATCGGCGGAACTGTGATATCCCCTGAAAGGGCTGTTCGATATCCACGGACAGGGGAACCCGTATTCCGGGTCGCCCAGCAGGGTGTCGAGTGTCGAAACGAATGGGCCTAAGGCGAAACGATAGCCCGGGTTGCCCGTGTGCAACGCGGCGCGCACGAAGGCGGCGCCGACGTCGTTCACGAAGCCGGCGGACATGGGAATCGTTTCGTGCCAAGTCAGCATCCGGCTGCACAAGGCCGGCTTGACGCCGACGCCATCCACGCACACGCCCGCCATCGGGGTTCGCGGGAGCATGCGATTCTCCAGGTAGTTGAAGAATCCGTAGCACTCATAGCTGGCCAGCAGGCGGATGGTGCGGCGCGGGGGCGGCAGCCGCTTCTCCGCCACGAGCCTGCAGATGGCCCGGGCAATCTCAATGGACACGGCGACGCCGGATGCGTTGTCCACCGCCCCCGGTTCGGCGCTGTGGGCGACGGACCAGAGTTCCTCTTGCGGCTCGCCTTCGCCCGCGATCAGTCCGCTGACGACATCGTGGGATCCCACATAGCGCCGGACGTTCGCGCGGACGTGGAGAGTGACCGGCCCGCGCTCCCGGATCAAGCGGCGCAGTTCGTCGCCCTCGCGCGCGGAGATGGAGAGGCCCACCAGGCGCCCGGAAGCCTCGTCAATCTTGATGCTCCCCCACGAGAACTTTGCCCATGAGGTCGCCGCGGGCAGGCCGCGGACAGGCAGATCGTAGATGAGGCCGGCGGCGCCCTTCTTGAAGAACTCAAATCCGGCCTCGCGGCCGAGCCGCGTCAGGACCATCTTCCCGAGCAGCCCGCCGGGCGGGATGCGGTCGCACTCCTCCTTCGAGTCGAGGGTCACTAACGGGCAGGTCATTCCTTCCGCGGGGGTGCTTGTGCTCCACTGGACCACCTGCCAGGGGTTCCTGCGATAGTCAACCAGCCGCCGCCTGATGGGCTTGAGGATGTCCGCCGTTGCCTCGATCACGTCGGCGGCTTCGTGGATCGTCCACCGGCCGGAACCCGGCACGCCGCCGGTCTGTATGCTGTACACTTCCGCTGCCGCGCCGGCCCGGTCGAATGCCGAGCAGATCGTCCGGGTCGTATCGTGAAAGCGGTCAAAGGAGTTCCACCGGTCCGTCGCGACAATCGCCCTGGCGGAGTTGAGAATCCGTCCGCCCGCCATGCGGGCGCGCAACAGCGGGATTGTCTCTCGACAGAACTTGCTCATGCATCCGGGCAAACGCGGCTTTCGCATGGAAGCTCTCCACGAACGGCGGATGAACTATTGATCTTCGTGAAAGAAAAGGAAAGGTCTCTCGCAAAGACGCAAAGAGCGCCAAGAGTAACTCCATCAGGTTGTTTTTCCTTCTTTGCGCCCTTTGCGTCTTGGCGAGAGCATTCCTTTCTTTATACGAACGTCAATATTACCGTCCTGACGCGGCAGGTTTCCTGTAGGCGCTGCAGAACAGGCAGGTGTCGGCGTCGCAAAGCAGCAGATTCGGGTCTTCCCGCAGCGCTCGCATGCCCAATTCGTACATCGGGCGCGCCTCGATGACCTGGATCGCTCCGAGGCCCAGCGTGGCTTTTTGGATGTTCAGTCCCATGGCGACGAGCCGCTTGACCATTTTCGACTCGTCCCAACGATAAAACTCGCGATGGCCCGGAAGATGCTTCGGGACGAACAGCGTCCGAACGCGGTCGCCCTCCTTGACGCAACATAAGGCGCTTCTGAGGTACGGCATGTCCAGTTCGGTTTCGAGGAAGTGGAAGAATGTCGTCGAGGCCAGGCCGGCGCCGAACCAGGCCATTTTCCCTCCATGATCAAGGAGTTTGCCGAAGGGGCTCCGGCGGCATGTCGGCGGATCGTCCTCCCGATGCTCGGACAGGCATGACGCCGCCAGCGGCCCGAGCCCGACGACGGAGTGGCTGCAATGCCTGCTGCGGATCGCCCCGGCCCTTTTCACCAAATGCTGCGGGAGGCGCCCGGTAGTCACCAACTCAGGCCGGTCCGCCTGATGCGGCCGATAGCGGCGGTTTTTGCTCCCAAAGCCCTCGTAATAAACGGACGGCTGCTCGAAGGCGGGGAGCAGCAGGGTTCCGTTTTCACCCAGGACTTCCAGGAACGCGTCGAGGACCGTGTCGGCGCCTCCCCGGATGCGGCCGAAGTGGGAGATACCCGTATGCGCCAGAACCAGGTCGCCGCGTTTCAGCCCGGCCTGCCGCAAAGCCTGGACGATCTCCTCTCGCGTGATTTCCGAGGCATAGCGGACGTCGAGATAGCCCCAATCGCCGAGGTAGCCGACGAGATGGACGTACCGCTTGACCTGATAAGCATTGAAGCGGGTCTTCGTCTCCCACTCCGTCTCAATCAGCAGTTCCTTCAGCGTCTTCCTTCCGTCCATGTTGGCGAGGACGCGCGCGAGCGGTCCGTAGATACATTCATCCGGAAGCGGTCGCCGGTTGGCTTTCGGCACTCGCCGCAAATCGTGGGGCAAGCCGACCGTCGCGCGCGAGGGCAGGATCGTGGCGGCGTATTCGAGCCAGGGATTCGCGGCCGAGGGGCCCGGGGAAGGATTCTGCGATTTCCACCACTCCATCAGTTGCTTCTCGAGGCTCAGGCAGACCCGCTCCTTCTCCTCCCGGAGCCGGGAAACGGCCTCCTCGACCTCCGGACAGTCGCCGACTCGTCTGAAGTCGGAGAACTGCCTGGACTCATGGGCAAGCCGCAACTCCATCCGCCGGCGGGCCCGCTCGAGCAACTCGCTTTCGGAGCAAGGCGGTCGCGCATTGACTTCCTCCAGGATCTGGCGGACCTCCCGTTGCAGATGGCTGTGGGCAATGGAACCGGCCGCAGCGATCTCCATGCGGGCGCCGGCCGGATCGAAGAGGAGCAACTTGGCCAGCCAGGCGCCGATTAAAGCGGTGGAGCGCTTGAACACGTTCTTGTCAACGAGCGACATGTCCTGCACCGAGCTGTGCCAAAACTTGTACCCGTCCATGAGGTAGATCGTCGGAATGCCGACGGTCGGATCCGAAAGGCCCGTATCGTCGCCATACGTGCCGAACTCGACGAAGTCGCCGAGCGCCGGCGACGCCTGGCCCCGGTACTGCTCATACAATTGTTCGAGGAGATAATTGCCGAAGAACGCCGAGGCGGGCGGCGCGGCATGCACGCGGGCGGGGCGACCGTCGGTCGAGACAGGCAGGGCGTCGAGATTGACCGCGCCGATGACCTGGTCGCGCAATCGCCCGCCGCGGCGATCCGCGTATGCGGCGAACCCGTACATCTCCAGGCCGCAGACGAGCCTCAGTGTGAACCGCAGCGGAGGGATGGTTCCCGCCTGGATCATCTTCTGAAGCGCGCGGGCGATCTCTATCCCGGCGACAACCCCGGCGGAATTGTCGTTGGTCATCGGCTCGTAGAGGTGGGCCAGCGTCCACACCTCTCGTGTCTCGCGGCCCGGCAGAATCCCGGTGACCAGGTCCACTTCCCCTTCGCACAGGCGGCCGTCGGACTCGACGCGCACGAGGACTTCGCCCGCCCGCGCCGCAGCGCGCAGAGCGTCGCCCGTGCGAGGGCTGACGCTGAATCCGATGATGGGCCGGTCCTCGGCGAGGACATGCCACTGGGGTCCGTCCGCGAAGCCGTTGACCCACTGGATTGCGTCCGGCGTCTCGTATCGGCCTTGAAGCCAGTCGTTCACGATTCCCAGCGCGCCCAGGTCGCAGAGTCTGGCATAGATCTCCCCTCTCGGGCGGGTTTCCGGGTTGGAGATGACCATGGCGTTGGCCGTCTCACAACCGCCGAAAAGTTGTTCTTCGGTGATCAACCTGGTCAGGACGCCTCCGGGCGGGGTGCTGACGGAGCCTCTGATGAGGTGGAACGGGTGGCGATGGAAATCGGCGACGACGGGGTTCTCGAACGGAATGGGAGAGCGGACCACCGTGAGCCGGCCTAACGTGGCGTCCCAGGCGAGCGGCGTCGTCTTATCCTGGTAACTGGTTCGCCCATCGGCCGGAAACACAATGCGCTCCACCTGCTTCAGCCCCGAGTCGCTCATCAGCTGTTCGGTGAACTTCGCGGCTTCGCGGCAGTGCCGATGGCACTGTCCGAGCTCGATTTTCCAGAGCTTCTCGGTATTCTCCAGAAGCCATTCTCCATCAATCGCCTTCAGCAGTTCGTTGAACAGCGTGATCATGAAATTTCTACCTTGGGGGTTGGCGGTGCGCGGATGTCAGATTCCGCGAAACTGGGCTGCGGCGTCGTTCACTTCCGGGAAGTCCTTGGAGATGGTCAGCGCCTCTTGGAACTCCGTCTTGGCCTCCGCGGGCCGCCCGGCCTTGAGCAGCGCCATGCCCAGATGATACCGCACCGTCGGCAGGTTCGGCAGGCCCGCCTTCGCCTTCGACAGGATCTGCAGCGCCTGGTCGTTGTCGCCCTTCAAGTAAAGCACCCAGCCGAGCGTGTCGAGGATCGCCGGATCGTTCCCGGCCAATTGCGCGGCCTGCCGCGCGAGCGGCAGGGCGGAATCCGGGTCGTTCCGGCGCGTGGCATACAGCAACGCCAGGTTGTTGCAGGCCTGGGCGGCGCAGGAGGGCTGGGATATCGCGGCCCGGTAACCGGCGATGGCCTCATCCAGCCGACCCTGTTCCTCCCGGATCGGTGCGAGTCGCAGTTGAACCCACGCGGCCTCGTCTGGCTTCGCTACACTGAGCGATTCTTCCAGAACTTGAACCGCTTCCTCGGCCTTGCCGTGCGAGCGCAGGCTGTCCGCCAGGAGCGTCCTGGCCAGGAGGAAGCCGGGCTGGACAGTGATGAGGTCGCGATACGCCTTGACCGCCTCGTCGTGCTTCCCCGCGAAGTCGAGGAGCCGGATTCGCCAGCACACGGGCAGCGGTTCGCCGGGCAGCAGTTTGACAACGAGTTCCGCCTGCTGCAACGTGCCCGGACAGTTGTGAGCAATGAGCCAGATCACGAGATTCAGTTTTGCGGCCGCCTCACGCCGCGCCTTTTCCTCAGAGGCTGCGATGCGCTGGAGAAGCTGCAGCCGGTCCGCCGGCAGACCGAAGTAGTCCTTCGCGGCCAGGAGGTCGTTCATCGCGCCGGCCGCCTGGATATCGCCTTCGCCCGCCCGCAGAACGGCAAGATACCAGCGCGGCGCGTCCAACGCCTTGGACGGGCCTTGGAAGGCGGACGAAACGCCTTGGAGCAGATCGGCGGCTTCCCGGGTCTGGCCGGCCGCCTGCAGCGCCACGGCGAGGTCAATCTTCGCGGCAGGGGTGGCGGATTTCTCGAGGAGGCGGCGCAGCAGCGTCACGGCGTCGGCGGGTCGGTCCTCCTCGAGGTCCAGCAGCGCGCGCCGGTTCGCGTAAAGATAATCCGGCGCCAGCGCCAGCGCCACGTCGAACGCAATCCGAGCGCCTTTCAGGTCGCCGTATTGCCACAGGAGTTCCGCCAGTTCGGCCTGCGCCACCGGGTTGGACGGATTCTTCTCCACGTGAGATCTCGCGGCGGAGACGGCATCCTCCAGGCGTCCTCGGTGCAAGCAGATATCCATCATCGCGGCCCAGACTTCTTCCGAATCGCTCTCTGCGGCGGTGCGCTCGATCACGGCGCGCGCACGATCCCAGTCGTTCATCCGAACCAGCACGCCCATAAGGCCGACGAGCGCTTGCGCGTCGCGCGGGTCGGATTCGAGGATGGACTCATAGGCTGCACGCGCTTCGTCGTCGTGCCCGAACCGCACATGCAGCTGGGCCAGTTCGTAGGCGGCCGTCCTCGGGAAGTCCTTTCGAATTCCCTCGTAGGCCGCGATGGCCTCGCGATACGAGCCTTCATCCGCCAGCATCCGCCCCAGCATGAGACCGATGTGCACCCCGCGGCTAGGCGTCTTCTTGAACTTCGCATACTCCGTCTCCAGGAGATGCCGCGCGGCCTCGTGCTGGCCGGGGTCGGCGAGCAGGCCCGACGCGTGAACGAGGATGAGACCCTCAATCGCCTCCGGCGGGGCGCCGGCGGCCTGATACACCTCCTGCGCGACCTGCAACGCCTCGGGACGCGCCGGAAAGATTGCCAAGGCGCTTGCCGCATAGCCCATGGCCGCTTTCGGGCCCACGATTTCCTCCGCCCTCGCCAGCGCCACCCAAGACTGATACTGGGCCTCTTGAAGCTCGCGCTCCGTGCGGATGTTGTTGACGATGAAGATCGCCGCGCGGTCCTCCAGCACGCGCCGATACGCGTTCACGGCCTGCCGCGGCTGCTCGAACTTCATCAACGCCTCGGCGAGAGCCAGGCGCGCCTGCGGCCAGTGCACCTTCGGGTCGAGGAAGATATCCTGCAGGTAATCCGCCGCTTCCTGGGGGCGGTCTTCGTGCAGCAGGGCGCGGCCCATCAGGTACAAGGCGTGCGGGTTGTCGTGGCTTAGATTGGCCAGCTTTCGAGCGGCCTCGAGCGCCTCGGGCCAGCGTTGCGCCTCCGTGAGGATTTCCGCTTCCGCAATGAGATACGAAAGCTCATTTGGATTCGCGCTCGTCAGCGTTCGGAGGAGCTCCAGCGCGCGGTCATATTTCCCGGCGTACCATTCGGCTGTCGCCATTTCGCTGAGCGCATCCGGTGGAACGGGCTTCAGGCGCATGAGCGGCTCGAGGACTGCCGCGGCCTCGTCCGTTCGCGGCACATAAGCCTCGAGGGCGTACTGCGCAATGGCGAGCCTTGCCTGGACGTCGCCGGGGTCCCTCCGGACCGCCTCCGCATACGCGGCGACCGCGCTGCTTTCAACTTGCAGGATGCGCTGCATGGCCGCGCGGATCTGATCCTGCTCATTGGCGGTCAGTTCACCGCTTGTCTGGAAATCCTCCACCGGGCTGGACCTGCTCCAGGTAAGGTCCATTTCGCGCGTGATGATCTTCGCCTTCAGAGTCAAGAGGCCGCCCAGGACCACATAGGCGGCGGGAGGGTCCTTGACTTTGTCCGCCCAGTTCGCCGCCAGCTCGACCGCGGGGTCCACATCCTCCGCGATGGCCTTCTCACAACTCATGGCCGTGAGCTTCTCGCCCGGCGCCGTCAGGCGGTATTCAGCGTGGCCGTCAAGCACTCTGGCCTTCAGGAGCGCCGCCTCGCCCGCCTCGAGTCCGTCCCGGAGCGCCTTGTCCAGCTCCGCGAGCGCCCTGGCGAACTCCTTTTGTCCGGCCAGCGCGCGCACGGCGCCGACCCGCGCCTCGAGGCGCTTGGGGTTCAGCGCCAGCGCCGCCCGGAACTCCAGGAGCGCAGCGAAGGGGTTCCCGTTCTGGAGATACAATTCCCCTCTGCGGCAGTACCGCGCCTCGCGCCCGTGAAGTCTCAGAAAAATGAAAATTCCGCTGCCGGTGCCCAGGACGACCAGCAGCAGGATCAGCACGATCCAGCGCAACGTCCGTCGTTTGGGAGAAGCATCCGCTGCCAACTTCGTCCCTCCTCTCACCGCGAGAAAGCGGGCGCAGATCCGCTCATTCGCCCGCCGCCGACACAGGACATTTGCCCTCTCGGATCAAGGCCCTGTGTTCTCGTCTCTTCCTGCCTCTTATCATGTTAGCATGCCGCCCGCGACGGAGCAAAAAGAAAAGGCAGGAGCGGAAAACGCTCCTGCCTTTAGTTCCATCGTGCACAAGAGAAACCGAATCAGCCCTTCGTCGTCCTCCGGCGGGCAAGAACACCGACCAATCCGAGGCCCAAAAGCGCGACCGTCGTCGGCTCAGGGACAACGCCGCCGGGACTACCCGGGGGGCACGGCATTTGGACGTTGCCGCATGTACACAGGCTGATGTTCTCAGCGATGAGCTCGCCGTACAGCGTGCCGTAGGAGAGTTGCGCGCACTGGTACGGCGCCAGGACAATGCCCGTCATGCAAAAAGGATTGGGTTTGGGCTTTTGGCAGTCTGTCAAGTCTACGGCTTGAGCGCCGGGGGCCAGGTTGACGATCACGTTCGAAAAGTTCAATCCGCCGCCGACTGCGATTGTCCCCGAATCCAAGCTGAACTGGTTGCTCACGTTAAGGATGAACTGGCTCCCGGCGGGTGCGTCCAGAGTCAGAACCTGGTTGCCGCTGATATTCAGATTCGTGAGATTGAGCACGTTCTCTCCCGCCGTGCCGGTGAGCGTTTCGCTGCTGGTACTCAGGTTAATGCTGGTGATGCCGGCAAAAGCAGAGCTGGTCGGCAACGCGGTGGCGGCGGCGTTGGCGCTCAAAGCGGCTGCGCGCGCCGCGTTCAGAACTGTTGCCTCGCTAACGTTCGTGTAGGTGTTCCCATATTTGCTGCCGGCGAGGCTAAGCCCATAAATGCCGCCCCCAATGCTGTTGGTGCTGGCGATATTGATGGTGCCGTTGTTTCCCATGTCGACGGGCCCCTGGATCAATCCAGTGCCGCTCATTGTGAGCTCGAGGCCAGTCGAGGGCCCGACAAGCCCGACTGCCGCCGGTGGCACGCTGGCGCTGGTGACTGAATCGCCAGTGCCTATGGTGATGCTCCCGCCGTCCGTGCCATTGCCGACGGCCAGCAGTTCCCAGTTGGTTGGACCCGCTGAGTTGAGGCTGATGAGCGTGGCCTGCACACTGCCGGCGACCAAGAAGCTCGCGAGAACGCTCAAGCCAATTACTGACAACCGCTTCATGATGTTCTGCCTCCTCAATAAGTCTGCCCCATGACTTGCTGTCGTTGCCCTGCTCCACTATCATGCCGGCTGCTTGGAAAGTTGCAAATTTCTCTCGGCACTGCTTCCTCTTTCCAAAGCCATCCGCCTACTTACTATCCCGGTATCTCGCAAACGTCATGCCATGTTGACAGCTTCCGACTATCAATTTATAACACGCTGTACTAAAACGACTTACGGAGCTAAATGGGGTTGATGATCTAGCCGCTCAGAGACCTTTACGTTGTCAGTCTTATACACGCCTGGAACGCTTATTTCCATAAAACCAAGCTAGCGTGCATGTTACGCCGACGTACAATTTTTCCGACACGCCGTAGAATCATTTCCAATCACACTGACGCCGATCCATGGTCCGGGCCTCGCCGCTCCAAGACGCTCCTTCCCGTCGCGTCTTTCCGACCCTTGGAGCGCCTTACGCGGCCCTCCAAACCTCCCGCTGTACTAAGAAACCGCCGGTTTCCGTGATTTGCGCGGGGCGACCTGGGACAGAGTATCCCTAAAAACCGGCCTTGTCAAGTGCTGCCGTCATTGAGCGCGTGCCAGGATAGTGGTGGAGGCGGTGTAGTTGCTGCCGAGGCTGGAAATGGCGACCAAGCATAGCACGGCGCCGGTGCGCGAGAGACGGCGGCCTTCCATCGCCTGTCGGCGCGAAGCGATGACCAAGTCGCGCTTACGCCTATGCTGCACGAGACGGTTTCAAGGTCGGATCGCGATAGGGTTCCTTTCTGCTGAGGACATGCCAGGCGGCTTCGGCCAAGTGCCTCGCCGCCGCAAGCGTTTGTGTGCGGTTGATTCAAGTGCATACCCTTATTCGGCCATGAAGCAATACGGGTCGCGCTCCTCGAAGACATTCAGGCCGCGCGCGAAGGCGATGGCCATGCAGCCGCCGCAGGTCGGGCGCAGCGGGCAGTCCGCGCAGGCGCGGCAGCCGGCGCGGTATCGGCGGGCCGGCTCGGAGTCGTAGATTTCGCCCAGGCCCTGTCTGAGCAGGTTGCCGATGGGCGAGGGGAATTTGCGGCAGGCGTGCGCCTGGCCGTCAGACAGGACCGCGACGAAGTTGAACGCCGCGCCGCATCCGTAGCCGGTGCAGCCGTCGAACGGCGGCTCGCCTCGCCGCCGCCGCACGATGTTGAACAGGTTGTCCTTCAGATTCAGAATCGGGTTGCCCTCGGCCGCCTTCAGGTACGTCTCGAGAAAGGCCGCGTAGGCCGCGCGCGAGGGCATCGCCAGCGCGGCGCCTTCGCCGACCTGCGACAGGCGGTTGAACGTGAAGCGCCTCGTGTGGCCGCGGAGCCGTTCCGCCAGCGGCAGCACCTGCTCCAGGTTGTCGCGGGCCAGCGTGAGCATCACGGTGGATTCGACCTCCAGGTCGCGCAGCACCCCGAGGAACTCGATCGTCCGCGCGAAATGCCCGGCGCCGCGGATCCGGTCGTTGTACTCCGGCAGTCCTTCCAGGCTGACCTGGTAATACTGCGGGCGCTGGATGGCGAGCAGCTTTTCGAGCGCCGCGCGCGCGACCGGGTTGCCCAGGATGGAAGTCGGGAACCCGCGCTCCGCCGCCGCGCGATAGAGTTCGCCGAACTCCGGATACAGGAACGGGTTGCCGCCGGTGAAGCACACGTGCCCTCGCACGCGGCGGTCGAGGCAGAAACCGCGCAGATCGTCCAGGACCTTCATCCCCTGTTCGAGCGTCAGCGGCGACCGCCGGCTCCGGTCGTAGCAATGCTTGCAGCGCAGGTCGCACGCCTGCGTGATGTGCCACTGGATCAGGAACGCCGGAGAGGACACGAACGCGGCGGGCGTCTCAGCGGGGATCGGAAAGAGCGCCTGGTCGCGCCGGATGCGCGAACGCGGCGCGAGCAGGATGCCCTTCTCCGCCGCGCGCCAGAGCGCGTTTTCCACGACCGGAAGCGCCGCTTTCGCCGCCCGCGCCGCCTTCGCGATGGGGATCTCTTCGACCACGACCTTCAGCGCCAGCAGATCGGCATCCCCGGCGGCCTGCACGCGCGTTTCACCCGTGGCCGGATCGCGCCAGACCATCGCGTGTTCCCCGCCCCGAGCCATGTCGAGGGGCGCCCGTTCGAACTCGCTCAGGGCGCCCACCGGGTTCACCAGCCCGCACAGCCGCCAGGAAAGCGGCAGCAGGGCCAGCGTGGGGTTGATCTCGAACCGTCCCGTTTCGTTCGCGGCCGGCTTTATCCCCTTCGAGACTTCATAGCGCGTCCATTCCAGGCGCGCCAGCTCGGGGAGAAAATCGGGCGCGCCGGGCCGGGCCTTCATCTCGGCCAGACGAGCCGGCAGCGATTCCGGCCTGGCCATCCCGCCGCAGGCCTTCAGCAGGCGCGGCCACGCCCTGGGGCCGATGAGCGCGCGACAGATCGGAAAGGGATCCGCCCGCGCAGCCTTCCGACGACGTTTCATATTCCCGCGCCCGCCGATCAGAACCCCAGCCCGATGAGCCACTTCGCGCAGAGCGCCGGCCACTGGCCGACGACCGGGTTATCCCGCGCCAGGCCCAGGCCATGCGCCCCGTGCGGGAAGACGTGCAGCTCGAACGGGACTTTGTTCCGGCTCAACGCCCCCGCGAAGAGCAGGCTGTTCTCCACCCGGACCATGGCGTCATCGGAGGTGTGCCACAGGAACGCCGGCGGCGTCCGCGGCGTGACCTGAAGTTCGCTCGAGAGCGAACGAAGCAGGCCGCCCGGCGGCCTCCGGCCCAGCAAGTTCGTCCGGGTGCCTTTGTTCCAGCCGCCGGCGAACGTGATCACCGGGTAGCAGAGGATGGCCGCGTCGGGCCGGCAGCTCTGCCGCTCAACCGGGTCCTTCGCCGACGCTCGGCCTGCGGCGAAGCGCGTCGCCGCCGTCGCCGCCAGGTGCCCGCCGGCGGAGAAGCCGAGGATGCCCACGTGGTTCGGCTTGACGTTCCACTCCTTCGCCCGCGCCCGCACCAGACGGATCGCCCGCTGCGCGTCCATCGCCGGAACCGGGTGCCGATGCGGCGAATGGCGATAGCGCAGGACGAACGCGCCGATGCCCGCCTCGTTCAGCCATTCCGCGATCGGGAATCCCTCATGCGCGGCCAAGCCCCCGTATCCGCCGCCGGGGCAGACCACCACTGCGCCGCGCGGTTTGCCGCGGACAGTGCGCGGAACGATGAACGGCTCCACGCCGGAAACCACCCCGTCCGGCCTCGGCGCCGCCCCCGGCCACAAATTCACTGCGTCCCGCCTCCTGGCGATGTGCATCATCACGGATCGGCTCCTTCACCTCACCCGGCTTCGCGCGCCTCCGCGCGGTGTCCAGACGTCAAAGGTCTATTCTGAGGTCTCAGGCCGCCGCCGTCAAGCGAGGAAAGGTTGAGCTCAGCCAAAGGGATAGTAGCTCAGTGCTGCGTCAAACATCGCCATGATGTTCTCGGCCGGCGTTCCGGCTTGAATGGCATGGGACGGACCGAGGATGTACCCTCCGTTCTTCCCGAGGATGCGAATCAGCCGCTCCGTCTCCTGCTGCACGTCTTTTGGGCTCCCGAAAGGCAATGTCTTCTGGACACTGACTCCACCCTCGAAGCAAAGCCTATCCCCATATCTGGTTTTCAACTCGCGGGGATCCATCCCTCGCGCGTCGAATTGAAGCGCCTGGAGAATGTCAATCCCCGCGTCAATCAGTCCCGCCACGGCGCCCATCACCGCGCCGTCAGAGTGGTAAATCACCTTGACTCCGAACTCGTGAATGGTCTTGTTGAGTCTCACGTGACACGGCTTGATGAACTCCTCCCACATCTTGAGCGACATCAGCAGGCCGTTCTGTCCGGCAACATCGTCCGCTGTAAAGGCCAGGTCCACCGACCCGTCAGCCGCCTCGAGCGCCTTCCGGAAATGTCGAATGTGGAAATCCGTGACGCGCTCCATGATCTCGTGTGCGAGTTCCGGGTTCAGCGTGAAATCCATCAGCATCCGCTCGAAACCGCGCATGTACCAAGCTGTCTCGAAAGGGTTCGCATTTGAAATCATCAGACAGCGTTCGCGGTTTTTCTGCATGGCAGCGACGCGGGCGGGCAAGACGGAATAGTCGAAGAAAGCGGTGGTCGGCCATGGATGCTTCTGAAGCGCGTCAATGTCCGTCGCCTGGGCCAGCGGATAGTGCGCGATTTCATCGTAACTGCCCAGGCCATAGGAGACGGCCTTGCGCACGACGCCCCAGATGTCCTCACCCGGCCGGAGTGAAGGGCCGACGTACTGTGGAGCGACAGATTGGATGTCCAGGACGCTCTCCAGGAAGCTTTCCAGATCGGTCTGTCTCTCACGGCGCAGGTAGTTTTCAACCTCTCCACGCGCAGGTGGGTTGACCCCGGAACAGACCAGGGCAATGGGAACCCTGTCGGTCTCCTTATGGTCGAGCGCGAGGCGAACTCGTTCCCGGCTGGAGAGCTGAACGGCCCTCGGCATGTGCGTTTCCCGTCTGGAACCATCAGGCCACGAGCGCGCCGTCTCCCCCGCAGCTTCCGCCGGGCCTGGAATGGCGCGTCCTTCGGGCTGCCGACTCACATCTTGATCTTGTAGACGTGCTCCGTGAGGGGCGCGAAGTCGTCGCTGAACTCGCCCTCCTCGGCCGTAATAGAACGGTTCTCGTCCACGACCTCGATCTTCGCGCCGGCCTTCAGGCCCTCGACCGAGATCCTCGCCTTGCCCGCGCGGGGCTGGATCGGCTCGAACTGCTGGAGCTTCTCAGCGTTGGGGCCCAGATCCGTGTTCTGGGCGAAAATGTACAGATCGCCGCCGAGCATCGTCGCCTTGAAGTGGCTGGGCAGGTCGGCGCCCTCACTGGCCAGCTTCATCTCGATCCTGGCGTTGGCGGCGTCGGCCAGGATTGCGGAGGAGAGGCGAGTGATCTGAGCGTTGAGCCGCTTCAGTTCCGCCTGCATCGCCGGGTCTTCCTTCGGCGCGAACGACATGTAGTTCTGGCGGCCGTCGGGATCCACCCACTTGTGCGTGAAGTAGGCGATGCCGGCGGCGCCGTTGATGATGCAGCCCCAGGTCTCAAAGCGGGTGTGCTCCGGCTTAACTTCGGGCTGCTTGGCCGGGGTGATCCACTTGCTGCCGCGGTTGGTCTCGATCCAGGCGTAGAGGGGCTGGCCGGGCTTGGCGAAGGCGCGCATCTCGGCCGTCCCCTGGGCCGGCTCCAGAATCTTCCCGAACCATCCCGTGCCGAAGATCGGGTAGGTGTCGAAGCCGAGCACGTCGCATCCCTTGGCGTAGGCGGGGTAGATGCGGTCCTTGGTCGCCTGGTCGTAGTCCTTTTCGGACTTCATGAAATCGCTGGTCAGGTTCATGAAGACGGGGTGGGCGGGGTCGGCGTTCTTGGTAGCCTTGTAGGCGGCCTGGATGACCTCGGGGGCGACGCGCGGCTCCTTGCGCGGCTTGGACAGGAGCACGTCCTTGCCCTCCTTATCGAAGGCCTGCACCTCGCTCACCGAACCCCACTTCTCGTCGCCGGGGTACTCGGACGTGAAGCGCACGGTCAGCGACTGGAACGTGGCGGGCGCCTTCAGGTCGAACTTCTGCTGGCCGGCCTTGTTCTCGAGGGTGGCCTTGAGCAGCTCCTTGCCATCGCCCGAGAAAACCACGTCCTTGCCGACAGCCAGCCCCTTGGAAATGGTCAGCCAGATGGCCAGGCTCTGCACCGTCACAGGGGCCTTGAGGTGGATGGTGAACTCCCCGCCCGCCATCGGCTCGAGGACGGTCCAACTGCTCGTGTCGCCGTCCACGATGCGGGAGAAGGGCGTGTCGGGGTTGACGTTCATGTTCTTGCCCGGCGTGACGGTGGCGCCGCTGACCCTGGTGGACATGTCCGGCTCGTCGCCCTGGATCCAACCCAGCACGTTCTGCAGGGCCGCCGCCTTGGCCACCGTGCCGGCGGGGTAATCCGCGCGGAAGGAGGGCACGAAGTAGAGGTTGGCCTTCCACGCCTTCTCGGCGTAGGCGGCCAGGCCGGGGTCGCGGGTCTTGGCGGCGGCGTCGCCCTCGGGCGCGTCCCAGTCATAGCCGACGATCGTGTTGACGTTCAGCTCCTTCTCCAGGGCAAAGTCGTTGGGCGACTGGAGCCAGAGCATCAGGGGGAAGAACGGCTTGCCGTTCACCAGGAGATCGGCGTTCCTGCCGATCTGAACCTTCTGAATGGCGGGAAGCTTCTGAGCTGGATTCTGACTATCCTGGGCCGACGCCAGGCCGCAGGCGCCCAAGACCAGACCGCCCCAGAGGACCCATGCGATCTGCTTCATGATAAGTTCCTTTCCGCGATAAACCGGGATTTGTTCGTCGAGCCTTTGCAGCACGATCACGCAATTATTTTACCAGAAAGCGGCCATTCGACGGTATAATCTCCCCGTTGAAAGCAGATGCTCCTATGGAGGACGGTCAAATGGGAAATCCCGACTGACATGACCGGACGAGAACGAGTGCTGAGTTGTGTGCGGCGGACGGGACCGGATCGGACGCCGTACTTGCGTTGGGATGATTTTGCCAAGACCGACATCGTTGCGGCGTGGGCGCGGAACGCCGGGAACCCGGCGCCGATGCGTCGCGAATGGGTGGACGAATGGGGTTGCCGGTGGGAAACGCTGGACACGACCGCCGGTCATGTCGTGGGCCACCCCATCGCGTCGGCGGCCGATTATGCGGCCTACCGGCTTCCCGAACCGCAATTGGACCTGACGGGCCTGCGGGCCAACCGGGCCGAGTATCCCGACCGAGCGTGCAGCGGCGGCCTGAGCTTTTTCTTCTTCGAACGGCTGGAGAAACTGCGCGAGTTCCGCGAGGCGATGATGGATCTCGCCGCCGAGCGCGAAGCGCTGGAGGCGTTCCTCGACCGGCTGCAGGCGCACTACATCGCGATGGTGGACGCGTACGCCGCCAGCGGGACGGTGGACATCATTTGCGTCAACGAGGACCTCGGCTTGCAGGACCGGCTGACGATTTCACCGGCGATGTGGCGCGAACGGTTCAAGCCTCGCTACCAGGCGGTGTACAACCGCGCGCACGAACACGGCTTGCTGGTGTTTCAACATACCTGCGGCTACGTGCAGGATATCATCACCGACCTGGCCGAAATCGGCGTGGACATCCTGGAGCTGCAGCAGTTGAACTGCGTGGACATGGACGCCGTGGCCGCCGCGCGGGGCCGGATGTGCATCACGGCGCCCGTGGACATTCAAGCGGTATTGCCGACCGGCGACTGGGAGCGGATCGCCGAGTTCCAACGCCGGTTGTTCCGTGTCTTTGACCGGCCGGAAGGCGGGTTCATGCCGCAAATCTACAGCGACTTATTGTCATTGGGCGTCTCGGCGGAACTCGGCGAGCGGCTGGAGAGATTGATTCTCCACTTGTGCGATTGGAGACGATAAATCGGGACACAATATGATTATCGTGATTATATTGTGTCCCGATTTATCCCCCAGTATACTCCTGTAAGGAAGCGGCGTCGAAATGGGACTTGAAATGGAGGTGCGTGCCTCCCAAGCGCATCGTCGTCCAAGATGAGTGAGTCGGATAATCGAGAGCCAAACTTCAACAACCGTTGGATCGGGCGCGGGTGCATCCTGTTGCGCTTCGCGCTGAAGGAGTGCCCATGGAGCGAGTATTAGTGCTGGGAGCACATCTGGACGATTCCGTCATCGCGGTGGGCGGGATTATTCGTAAACTGGTGGACTCCGGGGTGCAGGTATCCGTAGTCTGTTTTGGTAATGGCGACGAAGCCTTCACAAAGCGAGGCGGACGCGAACGAGCCAAAGAGCGATTCAAGACCGAAGCTGTTGCCGCGCACAGAGTCCTTGGCGTGGAGGACTTCCAGTGTCTCGACCTGCCGGATTTCGCCGTGCAGGAGAACCGCGCCACCTACCGTCAGTGCATCGAGGCCATCCGGCGGGTGAAGCCGGACATCATCCTCAGCCATTACTGGACGGAATACTTCCAGCACCGCGCCATGGCGCGGCTGGCCTGCGATGCGTGGTGGCAGGCGCAATGGGACTGCAGCGCCGACTTGGGCAAGCCATGGCCCGCCCGCGCCCTATACCATTTTGAGGTCATCCACGATTTGCCCGAACCGACGCACATCGTGGACATCAGCAGCGAGTTCGAGGCCAAAATAAAGGCCTGGAAACAGTTCACGACGGCGCAGGATCACTTGGATAAGATGACTGACCAGCTTGAGGCGCGCGCTCGTCACCACGGCAGCCGTATCGGCGTGAAGTACGCGGAGGTTCTCAAGCGATCCTATTTCGTGCCGGAGGCCATTCTCTCCCCGACGGATCTCACATGAAGAACTCCCGCACTCGCTTTTGCTTCACCGTGGTCCCAGGTGCTCCGCCGAGGCGCACCAGCGCCGATTACTGGATTTCTGTGCGGCTCCTTAGGGAGAGCATTATCGAACAGGCATCGGATTCGTGGGAAGGGAAGACATAACAACATGATCAGAATTGAGCCGACGGAATTTCGACAGCGAGTTGAACGCATTCAGGGAGCGATGGCTGAGCAGCGTCTCGATGCGGTTATGGTCTACGGCGACGAATACCGCAAGGAGAACCTGCGCTACGTTTCCAACTTCTGGCCGATCTTCGAGCGCGCCGCCTGCTTCATTCCGCTGAAGGGCGATCCTATTCTGACTTGTGCTCCGGAGGGCGAGCAGTATGCCCGCGAGATGTGTGTCTGGCCGGACGTGCGCAACATTAGAGAATTCGTCTGCGTGTCCGTGCCGGAGGAAATTGACTACCCGCTTGCGAAATTCTCGTCCCTGAAGGAGGTCATCGGTCGGACGCTGGGGAAGGGGAAGAGGCTGGGATTGGTCGGCCAATGGGACATTCCAGCGCCGATCTTCGAGCGTGTCAAGAAAGCGGCGTCATGCGCGGAAATTGTAGATGCCGCGCCGATGATCCAGGAGATGCGGCTGATCAAGTCCGATGCGGAAATTGCGTGCCTGCGCGAAGCAGGACGGCAGGCGTGCCTGGGATACGCCAAGTTGATCGAGACCGCCGTGCCCGGCAATACGGAAACGATGGCCGCCGGGGCGGCGGAGGGCGCTGCCCGCATGGCGGGAGCGGAAAACATCAACTTCATGGTATTCGGAAGCGGTCCGCGCACGGCTACGATCATCGGTCGGGCCACCGAGCGCGTCATCCAGGACGGCGACATGATCATGGCAGCCATGGCGGTGCAGTATCAGGGGTACGTTGCCACCGTGGAGTTTCCCTTCGTCGCGGGCAAGGCAAGCGCGGATCAGAAACGGCTCCTTGCCGTGCTCTTCGAGGCGGCGCGCGTTCAACTCGGCTACCTTTACGACGGCGTGAATAGCGGCGAGATGGTGCGTGCCGTCCGGAACGTGTTCAGAAAGCACAAGTTGTCGCAATATGATGTCTATCCGCCGATGCATGGGATCGGTCTGGCTGAGGCGGAGTCTCCGTACCCGAATGAAGACACAGACTATGCGCTTCGCTCGGGAATGTGCGTGAACTCGGACATCAGCCTTTTCGGTCATCCCTGCGGCTCGAATCGGATCGAGGAGGGTTTTGTCATTGGCCCGAAGAGGTCGGAATCGTTGACGCCGCTGATCCGGGAACTCTGCGCAAAGGCAGGTGTCTAGAATCTATTTCACGACGGAGGGCGACGGGGCGCGCAAATAACACAAAGTAGCCAATTTCACTGGAGAGGACTGATCAATGGAAGGGCCGCGCCCGCTCCGCGCCGGGGAACTTCCCTCGCTGGTCGGATTTATGAATCGCATGTACCACGCAGGACTTCCGGCGGACATCGGTGAAGAGTTCCCGCAGGTCCTGAACGAAGCAAACGTTGGACGGTTGATCGTAATTTCCGAAGGCGGCGATATCGTCTCGCACGTCGGGATGGCGGCGGAGCATATTTCGTTTGAAGGGGTGCCGCTGGCGCTGGCACTCGTCGGGTTGGTCGCGACGGCGGTGGAATGCCGCGGCAGAGGCTGCGCGACGCGCTGTCTGGATTTCGCGCTCGACCAGGCCGCGCGCGATGGGAGCGATCTCGCCTGGATTTCCGGCGGCCGGGGCCTCTACACCTCTCGCGGCTCAGCCGCCGTGGGCCGGGAGTGGGTTTACAAAATCGCCGTCGGCGGCGCTTTGACCTCTGAGCCGGGCCGCGCCGCGCCTGCTCGAACGGGCGGCCCGGCGCCGGCCGGGCTGACAATTCGGGAAATCTCCCTTGCGGACGAACCTGCCGCGGCGGCGCTTTACGAGCGCGAACCGGTGCGCTTTCTGCGAACCCGTGACACCTGGCTGCGCGCGGCGAAAAACCGCTTCGTCATGAACTGGAAGGCGCGCTTCTGGGGCGCGTTCAGATCAGGGCGCCTCAGCGCGTACCTGGTCATCCAGGAGCCGCGGCCGGAACAGCCGGCCACGCTCCTGGCGGAATTCGCCGGCGACCGGATGGACGCAGCGCGCGCCCTGCTCGCCGCGGCCTCGAAAATGGGCGTCCCGCTCGTCCAGGCGCACATCGGCGACTGGGACCGCGCCGGCCGCGAGGCGTTTGCGGCGGTCGCGCGCTCCGAGGGAAAACTGGGGACGGCCTTCGGGACTTTCCTGCCGCTGCGCATGGCCGCGTGCATGGAGAAACTCCGGCCGCGCATCGCGCGCATCTGCGGACCCGCGCTCGCCGGAAGCGCGCTCCGGTTCTTCGAATCGGGCGAGGGACCCGGCTCGCGTTCCGGCGTCGGCGCCCGGCTGCACATCGCGCTCGGGCCGGACGAAGCCTGCATCGCCGGCCGGGCGGAAGTGGCGCGGCTCCTCTTCGGCGCGCCGGACTCGAATCTGCCCGCCTTCGAGGGATCGGCCTCCGTCATCGAAAAGCTGCAACCTGCTTTCCCGCTGCCGACGCCCTGGTACGGGCTGAATCTCGTCTAGAAGTCGTAAGGGAGCCGTCTGCAAGGACCGAAGGGAGAACAGATGAAAGCGAAAGGCGGCGCGATGACAGGAACGATTCGTGACGGTTTGTGGATATGGGGCCAGGAAGCCGGATGCTTTCATCGGCATCGCAACAATTGCTGGAACCTGCCGGGGATGTCCCGCATGACGCCGGCTGAGGGCGCATTCTACATGGGAATCCCCAATATCATGATGGTCCGGTTCGCGAACCAACCCATGCCGCCATTCAGGCCGCACGCTATTCCGTTGCGCCCGTTGAAACGCATTGTGTGGTCCATTATTGGGGACTCCGCTTCCACGGACAACGATCGTCAGCCGGATCTGCAGGAAGTTATCGCCTTGGCCGAGGACTTCCCCAATCTGACCGGCGCGATCATGGATGACTTCTTTCGCAATGACCCGGCTGCTCCTGCGCGTTTCACCGCGGAGGAAGCCGAAGGCTTCAGACGCCGACTGCACTCCGCCCGGCGTTCATTGGACCTCTACGTTGTCGTGTATGCCCGTAGCCTTGCACTGCCGATACGGAAGTACCTGGACTCGGTGGACGTGATCACGTTTTGGACATGGCAGGCCAAGGAGCTCGAAGCCCTTGAGAGCAACTTCTGCCGGCTCGAAGAACTGGCCTCCCAAAAGCGGAAGGTACTGGGTCTGTACATGTGGGATTTCGGCGCAGGCGCGCCCATGCCTATGGCTGCGATGGAGCATCAATGCCGCCTGGGCCTTGAGTGGTTGAGGACAGGACGAGTGGAAGGCTTGATCTTTCTGGCGAGTTGTATTGCCGACCTCGAATTGGATGCCGTCGAATACGCGCGGCGTCTGATCGCCCAAGTGGGTGACGAACCTCTCACCCATGCTTGAAGTTGCGGGAGTTCCGGGGGTGTCCCCGGAATACCGGCTGTCACATTGGTGTCGTGGAGAAAGCATTTATCATAGGAGATATCATGAGGACCATTGCCAAGAAGAAGCAGGCTTCCGCAACAATCAAGCACATTTTCGTGCTCATGTTGGAAAACCGATCTTTCGACCACATGTTAGGATTTGCGGGCTTGTCAGGCACCGACGCAGCAACGGGGGAACCAACCAGGGTAAACGATCTCGTTGGTAACTCGCACTTCAACGTGGACCCCAAAGATCCCGGCACTCAGGTTCCCGCAACCTGGCCTGCGGAGCTAAAGATGTACTCACCCGATGTTGACCCTGGTCATGAATTTGATAATGTTCTCATGCAGTTGTGTGGGACAAGTGCCTGTTACCCCGATCTTGGAACGAAGAAATACCCGCCAATCAATTCCAGCGGCTTTATCGCGAGCTATCGTAAAAGTAACTCGCCCAGTCCGGCCAAGATCATGAAATGCTTTTCTCCTGACCAAGTACCGGTGTTGACTGCGCTTGCGCGTGAATTCGCCGTGTGCGATCACTGGTTCGCTTCAATGCCAGGACCGACCTGGCCGAACCGCTTCTTCGTCCACGCCGCCTCTTCTGGCGGGCTCGACGACAGTCCGTCGTCATTTGAGGAAGCGACAGCCACGTTGCTGGATGGCTACAGCTTTCAAAATCGGACGATCTATGACCGTCTCGACGCCAAAGGCATACAATGGGTGGTTTTCATGGGCGACGAGTTGCCACAGGTCTTTGCCATCCACAGGATGACCGAAGCAAGGATCGAAGACCGATTCAGAGAGTTTGACCAATTTGCCGAGATGGTGAGCGATCCCAACTTTCCCTATTCCTATGTGTTCATAGAACCAAGCTATGGGAACGTTCTCCCTCTGACCCCAGGTGACTATACGTGCGGCAGCTCGCAACACTGCCTCGATGATGTCGCCCGAGGAGAAAAACTCATCAAGACAGTTTACGAGGCGATCAGGAAGTCGCCACTCTGGAATAACAGTCTCTTGCTGGTTACCTACGATGAACATGGCGGTTTTTATGACCACATCCCGCCGCCTGCGACCGTCAGTCCGGGTGATAAAATCAGCGACGCCAAGAATAACCATCATAACTTTGATTTCACGCAACTGGGGGTTCGGGTTCCAGCGATCGTTATCTCACCGTTTATCCCTGCTGGCACGATTGACCATAGCACTCATGAGCACTGTTCGCTCCTGGCTGCTGTGGAGAATGTATTCAATCTTGATCCCCTAACCGATCGGGACAGGCGGGACAGGGAGGTCAACTACAATCTCGCCCAGCTTCTTTCCCTGGGAACACCAAGGACTGACGCGCCGACCAGTCTTCCTAACCCAGCGGAATCAGGTTTTCATTGCGAGGGGGACGATGACAGCAAAACGAAGGCTGACGATCCTTCGCCGCCGGTCAGTCGCGGTGAAGCCCATCCAGGTCCGATCGAACCTTCGCTGCGCGGATGGCTTCACGTGGCATTTCTGCGGCATTACCGACTTGTGCCCGAGGCGGAGCGGGAGTCAGTGAAGAAGAACTTCTTGAATATCCGCGACCGCGTTGATGCACTCAATTATATGAAGTACGTGAACAAGATAATCGTGGAGTCGAGGCCGAAACCGAAGCCGGGCAGGTAGCCTGCAAGAATACGGCGGCATGAGGTGTATTCCGGGGTGTATTCCGGAGACATCTAGGAGCAAGCCTGTCAAGTCGGAAACGGGACGATAGCGGGATTTCCCAAACATCTATTCGGCGGAGTTCCGGGCGGAGTTCCGGGAGTTCCGGGGGGAGTTCCGGGGACACCATACCTAACTATTGACAGGGGCGTGGAGGCTGTTAAAGCGTTCAATTATATATGGTGTCCCTGGAACTTTAATCAGGCTGTTTTTCGTTCTTTGCGCTCTTCGCGTCTTCTATGAAAGAGCCTCCGATGTCAAGTAGGCGAGCGACTTTTCCGCCGGTTTTCAACGGGTCGCCGCGCGGCCTCCCACGGCCTGGCGCGGCGGGGCGCCTGTTGGACACCGGTGGAAAAGTCGCGGTTCATTGTCGCCAACGCCTCCAATCGTCCGGTTTTCA
>Ga0181536_10001134_pt1 | contig 31624 bp, 28 predicted proteins | sample PEATcosm2014_Bin_41_FD_121105 | JGI IMG/M metagenome (GOLD analysis project Ga0181536, IMG submission 121105) | Peatland microbial communities from MTU Mesocosm Facility, Houghton, MI, USA - PEATcosm2014_Bin17_60_metaG | ecosystem: Environmental > Terrestrial > Soil > Wetlands > Peat | place...
GCTCAGTCTTCGGACTGAGTAGGATGACACCGGTGCCGGCCGAGCCGCTGCTAATGCGCGGCCAGAGCCATCGCCGGCTGGTAAACGCAGCGCGGATCTTCGGCCAGGTAGTTCCCAGTGAGCGCATAGGCACGGGCGCGCGAACCACCACAGATCTTGTGGTATTCGCAGACGCCACACTTGCCCTCGCGTTGCTCGGTATCGCGCAAAATGCGAAACAGGCTGGAATCGCGGTAAACGTGGACTAACGAATCCTGCAGCACATTGCCCGCCGAAATTGGCAGAAAACCGCTGGGGTAGATTTCACCCGTGTGCGAGATAAACACAAATCCCCGGCCGTCGCTGACACCGGAGGTTCTCCAAACCGCTCCCCGGGTGTTGATGGTTTCCGCCGAAGCGCCGTTTTCGGCCTTCATCCGCTGGGCCACGTAGCGCCGGTAGTGCATGGCTTCGGTGGTTTTGACGTCGAAGGGAGCGATCTTGGAAATACTGTACATGAATTCAAATACGCGCTCGTATTCGTCGCCGGTCAGATCGTCCTCTTCGAGCGCCCGGCCGGTCACCACCAAGAAGAACAAGCTCCACATGCGCGAGCGCACATCGGCGACCAGCTCGGCCACCTGCGCCAGTTTGTTCATGTTGCGCCGCGTGACGGTGGTCTGAAATTGCGTATCCAGCGCGATATCTCGCGCATGGCGCAGGGCAAACAGGGCCCTGTCGAAGGTTCCGGGCACACCGCGGAAACCGTCGTGCGTCACGGCATCGGGGCCGTCCACGCTGATCGCCATTCGCGAAACGCCATTTCTCTTGAATTTGTCGATCACGCTTGCTGTCAATTGAGGCGTCGCGCTCGGAGTGATGTTCGTACGCAATCCCAGGCTCGCGCTGTGACGGATCAGGTCGAAAATATCGGACCGCTTGAGCGGGTCACCGCCGGTAAATACCATCAGCGGGTCACCAAACGCGCGGATCTCGTCGAGTAACCGGTACCCCTGGTCGGTAGTGAGTTCACCAGGATTACGCTCCGGATTGGCAGAGGCGCGGCAGTGCACGCAAGCCAGATCACAAGCCTGCGTGACTTCCCAGATGACTAGCAGCGGCGACTGGTTAAAGTCCATGGAAGCTCCAACTTTTGTGGATGGTTACGATGCAATCCACTGGCCATGCTGCATGTGCTGCGAACGCTGGATTTGCAATAGAAATGGCACCCGGCTCGCAGCGAAAAAATGCGTTATGTATGGGCGAAAACACGCAGGTGGACCGGGTAGGGCTTCGCTCTAGTATTTACTCACTAATGGCTGATGCCGAGTCGACGTTTACTTGCCATCCGCGGCGCAGTTTCGTAATCTTAGACCCTGTTGAGGGGGTGAGATGGCTTTTTGTACGAAGTGCGGGGCCCAGGTGGAGGGGCCGTTCTGCGGAAATTGTGGTACGCCGATAGCGAGTGGGCCGCCGGCGCCTGGACCGGCACCGGCAGCGCCACCATCGGCCGCGCCGGCGTCGGCGCCCGTGGCGGCTGCCAAGACGAGTCCGCTGGTATGGGTTCTGGCTGGTTGCGGCGGCCTGATTGTTATCGCCGCGTTAGTGTTCGGACTCATCGTCTTCAAGACGCGGCAGTTCGTACACAGCGCACAGCATAATCCGGCGTATGCCATAGCGCGCATGGCAGCGGCGGCCAATCCGGACATCGAGGTCCTTTCGACAGACGAAGACAAAGGGACGATGACCGTGCGCAACAAGAAAACCGGCGAGACCTTGACCATGAATCTGAAGGACGCACAGAAGGGCAAGTTCGTCTTCGAGCAGAACGGAAAAAAAGCGGAGATCAATGCTGGCGCTGGCGGCGACAAGGGGTCATTCGAGATCAAGTCGAGCGAGGGTTCGGTGAAGTTCGGGACCAACGAGAAGACGCCTGACTGGGTGCCGGTCTACAGCGGCGCCACGCCGCAGGGCGTGTACAGCGCGCAAACTGCGCAGGGAGCCAGTGGCAGCTTCCGCTTCACCACCAACGACTCGGTCGACCAGGTTGCGCAATTTTACGAAGCTGCACTGAAAAAAGCCGGCATGAAGGTGACCACGGCTTCCACGACTGGCTTTGCCATGGTGACTGGCGAAGACGCCGCTACCAAGAGGAAGGTAGTGGCTACGGCGTCACCGGCGGGGAACGCGACCAGCGTGGGCGTTATTTTCTCGGCAACGCCTTAGCGCGTTGTAGCGATCCTGACGTTCTTGAATTCGCCCGTTTCGTCGAATGATCCGACCCCTGTTTTGCCGGCCGTGAGGCTGAAGTCCACGGCGTGGAGCGCGGGCAGCGGTTGACCATCGACGGTGACAGCCACTGTTCCAGCTTGCGCGTTGTGGAGCAGCTTCACGTGATAGCAGCGTCCGGTGGTCGAGAATGCCGCCGGACCCTGCTCCGAGCTGATGCGCACGCGCTCGCCGCCATACACATGAAAGATGCCGTTGTGAACCGGTTGCTTCGCGCCCGTGTCGACCGAGAGATGCGCGTAGTCGAAGTGGGCGGCATCACGGTACGCGAAAACAATTAGCAACGAATTCCCAAGCGGCTTGACGTCGGCTTCGAGGGTGAGGCTCGCGTACTCGGGCACGTCCGTGAGCGCGAATTGGATGGGACGCCGCGGCCCCGGCAGCGGCCCGCGGTGCTCCACCAAATGCAGCACCTGGACGCCATCCTGTTGCTCCACCTTCCAATCAGCCGCCACGGGAACGCTCCACGTGTGTCCGAAGACATCGAGGGTATCGGCGGCAAACAGGCCGGCACTGGCCAGGCAGAGGATGGCGGTGAGCTTCATGGGGTCATGATAGCCCACGGAAAGATGCGACTCTGCATTTCGGCGAGCGGCACGTTCGCCGTTTGCCCGTTATGTTATGATCTCAGCCATGCCGAGCGGCTATATCCCGATCTTCATTTTCTTGGCGGTCGCAATCGCGTTTCCGGTGGTCACGATCATTCTCGCCAAGTGGATCCGGCCCTCTTCGCCGTTTCAGGCGAAGCTCGAAGCCTACGAGTGCGGCATCAAGGCCGCTTCGGACTCGCGCGGGCGTTACACCGTACGCTTTTACATCATCGCGATTCTGTTTGTGATTTTCGACGTGGAAACAATCTTCCTGTTCCCGTGGGCCGTGAAATACCGGTCGCTGGGCTGGTTCGGCGTGGCCGAGGTGGCCGTGTTCCTCGCGATCCTGATCGTGGGATACATCTGGGCATGGAAGAAGGGCGCGCTCGAGTGGGTCTAAAAGCAGGTGCCAGGTTTCAGGTGCTAGGTGTTAGGGAAGACAGCCCTCAGCAGCTACTCTAGAATCGCCTGGACCGAGAAGTGAAAACCGGGGAGTAGATCTGGGGCTTCTAGCGCATCTTCAGTTCCGAGCGTCTGGATCGTCTTATCTGGTGTGTGAATCTCGATCTGGCGGGAGCGCGGGTAGATGACCCACACAGCTGATGTTCCGGCGTTCAGATACTGTTTGATCTTCTCGCGCAGGTCGGAGGCATCATCGCCGGGCGAAACGATCTCCACAGCCAGGTCGGGGCCACCTTCGAAGTACTCGTCGGGGTTTTGCAGCCGGGATTTGCGGACGAAGGAAACGTCCGGGCCACGCACGGTGTGCGGAGTGAGACGATAGCCGCTCTCGGTGAAGACTTGGCCTGCGCCCCGCGCGGTCACATACTCCAGAAGTGCTGCGGCCAATCTCACCTGGCAAGTGCCGTGGCGCGGCTTCGGTGGCGGCATGGTGATCAGCTCCCCTTCGTTCAGCTCGTGTTTCATGCCGTCGTCGGGCAGGGCCGCGAATTCCTCAAGCGACAAGAGGGTCTTGGGCGTCATCGAGTAACTCTACTCATAGCGTAGCGCGTCGGTTGGGTTCATACGCGAGGCGCGGTTCGCCGGCAGCATCCCGAAGATCAAACCGACTGCGCAGGAGACGCTGAAGGCGATGATGATCGACGTGGGGGAGACTGGGATCTTGAGGTTGTCGACGAAGAGCTGGACGCTCAGGGGAAGCGAGACGCCCACCAGGATGCCGAGCACGCCACCGCCCAGGCTGATGAGCACGGCCTCGGCCAAGAACTGCAACTGAATCTCGCTGCGCGAAGCGCCGACGGCCATGCGGATGCCGATTTCGCGCGTGCGCTCGGTCACCGTCACCAGCATGATGTTCATGATGCCGATGCCTGAGATGATGAGGGCGATGGCCGAGACCAGCACCAGGACCAGGGTGAGGATAGTGGCGATCTTGCGGGCTGCGTCGAGAATCTCGACAAGGTTTTGCACCTTGTAGATGGCGCCAGGGCGGTGGCGGCCCTCGAGAATGTGCTGAATTTGGCGCGTGACGGCCTCGACATCGCTTGCGGACCTGACCTGCACATCCATGGGATCGATGCGTTCCACTTGAGTGAAGTAGCGGATGACGGTGATGGGGATCAGGATCGTTTCGGCTCCCAGTTCCGACTGGCCGAATGTTTCCGTCTTTTCCTTGAAGACGCCGACGACGGTGAACTGGAGTTCATGGATCTTGATCACGTTGCCGATCGCGGCCGAGCGGCTGCCGTAGAGCCGCCGGGCGAGTTTGTCGGTGAGCAGGCACACTTTCTGGCGGAGCGCGACGTCGCTGGAATCGAGAAACCGGCCGGCCAACACGATCATGTTGCGCACGGGTTTGTAAAACTCGTCGGTGCCGATCACTTGCACGTCCTGATCTTTGCCATCGATCCGCATGCGATCGAAGGTATTCATGATGGCGGAGGCGGCGGTGATGCGCCCGGCCAACTGCTCGCGCACGGCTTCGACGTCAGCGAGTTTGACGTAGTCGGCGTCCACTTGCGTGGAAGTCAGCTCATTGCCGATCTGGGCCTGGGCGTAGACCAGGTTCGAGCCCACACCTTCGATTTGTTCGAGAATGTATTCGCGGCTGGTGAGCGAAATGGTGACGACGAGGATCACCGACGCTGTGCCGATGACCATGCCGAGGCCGGTGAGCAGCGAGCGGATGGGATTGGCGCGAAGAGACTCGGCGCTGAAATTTAACGCTTCACTGATATTCATTAGCCGCCAGAGACCTGCAGCAGCAGCTTGCGCGCGTCAGAGCGCGGCGGATCGTCAGGTGTGAGCTGCGCGGACAAATACCGTTCTAGCAAATTCTTGGCTACCTCGACGTTTCGGCGCGCCTCGATGTAGGCTTCGGCGCGCGCGTACAGGATTTTGGGCGCGTGGGGCTCGACCTTCTCGGCCGCCTGAAACATTTTCTCGGATTCTTCAAAGCGGCCCTGCTTGGCGAGGAACTTGGCCAGGTCGATCACGCGTCCTACCTGGCGCGGCGCGAGTTCCATGGCGCGGCGGAGGTGGATTTCTTCCTGGGCGAAATCCTTCTTCTTCCGGGCGATCTCTGACTGGGCGTATTCTCCTTCCGCGGCATCAAGCTCCGCGATTTGAGCGGCCAGGCGAGTGGCTTTCTCCATGCCGCCGCCGATAAACGCGGGGGCTTCGAGGTAAAACTCAAACAGATCGTTGGCGGCCTCGATGTTCTTATGGTCGAGTTCGATCGCCTTCTCCAGATTCTGGCGGGACTTGGTAGCGAGCGGTAGCGCGCTAAACATGCTCGCCGCCTCGGCTTGGCGCGCATAAGCGCGGCCGATCCAGTGGTAGTTGGCGGAGCGATTCGGATCGGCGGTGATGGCCTGTTGGAAGACTTCTGCCGCGCGAGTCGCGTCACCCATCATGAAATAGTTCTGGCCGATCAGGAGCAGGGCGGCGGCGTCGGGTTGCCGCACGTGCAGCAACAGTTGGAGCGAGGCGTCGTACTCGGTGCGGTTGTACAAGTGGAGCGCGCGTTTGTAGTCCGGCGAAGCCGCCAAGAGTGATGTGCTGGCAAGGGTTATGAGAAGAAGTTGCCGCATTTGCCCGGATGTACCACGTTGCCCGTCATTTTACCGCAGCGGAAGCATGATAAAATCGGTTCGAGATGGCGGCAAAGCGTTCTAATCCAGCAGTGTTGAAGAAGCTTGGTGCGATTGTCCAGCGCCAGCTCGATACTGCAACTCCGGCCGAAAGAGAAACGCGAATCCAGGCTCTCGAGGCTTTGGCTCAGTCTATCGACGCTCGCCACGCCAAATCCGCAACGCCTCGGCGTACTCGGACGAGTCTTCGCTAAGTCCGATATGTCGCAGCGCTAGCTTGAGATCGTCCTCCGTTCCCTCTTCCACAATTTTCCGAAGTGCCGCGAGATAGCGCTGTCTTTGCCTCCGGACTTCGATATCGACCGGCCTGCGGCCGCGACGACTTTCTTGTCGACGCAAGTCTTCGATTTCGGAGTCGTCTGGCATCAATTGCTATTTCCTTTGGGTCAGAGAGCCATCTTTCAAACGACTGCAGAATGCACGGAAACTGCGTCCGGTGACTCTCACGAAAAACCAGTCAGTCAGAATACTGCCAGATATTACCCCAAGCAGCATCCACTTCCGTGTCCCAAAGGTAGTAACCCATTGATAGAAGGACGGTTATTTTTCTTGTTGCGTTGTGACCGCCTCCGCACGGGAACTGCGGGCTCAGACTGCGGGCTCACCAAACAGGGCCGTTGACGAACCCACAAGCGACAGTGTATTATTATTCATGGAAGTGAATAAACATTCACCGAGGGAGGTTCTGGATCAGTGGCAACCCTGGTAGCGGCTCAACCGATCACGCAAGTGGCTTCGACGGATCTGGTGCGCGATCTGGATCTGACCGATGACGAGGTGTCGTACCTGCTGGACCTCGCGGGGAAGGTGAAGCGGGCGCCGGCGAAGTTTGCGCGGGCGCTGAGCGGTAAGTATATCGGCCTGTTGTTCGAAAAGCCATCGCTGCGGACGCGGCTGACGTTCGAGCTGGCGATCAAGCAACTGGGCGGCGATGCGGTGATGAGCGAGGGGCCGGTGGGAGCGCGCGAGCCGCTGAAGGATGTCGCGCGGAACCTGGAACGGTGGGTGCAGGGGATTGTGGCGCGCACGTTTTCACAAACCACGATCGAAGAGCTGGCGGGCTGGTCGTCGGCGCCGGTGATCAATGCACTGAGCGACCTGTATCATCCGTGCCAGGCGCTGGCGGATGTGTTCACATTGCAGGAACGGTTCGGCGAGCTGCGGGGATTGAAGCTGGCCTTCGTGGGCGATGGCAACAACGTGGCGCACTCGCTGATGCTGAGCGCGGTGCGGCTGGGCGTGGATTTCGCGATCTCTACGCCGGAAGGTTACGCGCCGAACGCTGACATTGTGGCGCAGGCTGAGGGACTGGCGGAGGTATCGGGAGCGCGCCTCGAAGTGACGAACGATCCAGCGGTGGCGGTTAGCGGCGCGAACGCGGTGTACACCGACGTGTGGACCAGCATGGGTAAGGAAAAGGAATCGGCCAAACGGCGCAAGATTTTCGCCGGGCACCAGGTGAATGAGGCGCTGATGGCGCAGGCGCGGCCGGATGCGGTGTTCATGCACTGCCTGCCGGCCAGGCGTGGCGAAGAAGTCACCGACGAAGTGATCGAATCGGGCCAATCGATTGTGTTCGACCAAGCGGAGAACCGGTTACACGCGCAGAAGGCACTGCTGCTGATGATGTTGGGATAAAAGCAGGTTCTAGGTGCCAGGTTCCAGGTGTCAGCAGATACGTGGATACGGAGCTATCGCGATCTCCGGGTGTGGCAGAAGGCGATGGCGCTCGTGGTCGAGAGCTATCGGGTTGCGAAGCTGCTGCCGAAAAGCGAAACTTACGGATTGATCGGGCAGATCCAGCGGGCGGCGGTTTCGATTCCAGCGAATATTGCCGAAGGCCACGGGCGCGAACATCTCGGTGATTACGTCCGGCATCTTTCGATAGCGAACGGATCGCTAATGGAGCTGGAAACCCACTTCCTGATTGCAGTCGAACTGGCTTACGTGTCCAGCGATGATGTCGGGCGTGCGCTGGAAATGACGTCGGAAGTAGGGCGCATGCTGACCGGGCTAACGCAAAAGCTGCGCGGGCCGCTGACACCTAAAACCTGACACCTGAAACCTAACACCTATGAACACACCCAAAAAAGTAGCTCTCGCCTATTCGGGCGGGCTTGACACTTCGATCATCATTCCCTGGTTGAAAGAGAATTACCACTGCGACGTGGTTGCGGTGTGCGGAGATATTGGGCAGGGGGATGACGAGCTTGCCGGGCTCGAAGAGAAAGCGCGCAAGACTGGGGCGTCGGAAGTTTATGTGGCGGACCTGCGCGAGGAATTTGTCACGGAGTATTTGTGGCGTGTGGTGCGCGCGGGCGGGATCTACGAAGACAAGTATTTACTCGGGACGTCTATCGCGCGGCCGTTGCTGGCAAAGAAGCAGGTAGAGGTCGCGCTGCGGACGGGATGCGATGCGCTGTCGCACGGGTGCACGGGAAAGGGGAATGACCAGGTCCGGTTCGAGCTGACATACAAGGCGCTCGCACCGCAGTTGCCGGTGATTGCGCCCTGGCGCGAGTGGACGATCAACTCAAGGGAAGACGCGTTGGATTACGCGGCCAAGCACAACGTGCCGGTGTCGCAATCCACGAAGAAGATTTACAGCCGCGACCACAATATCTGGCACATTTCTCACGAAGGAGGCGCGCTGGAAGATCCGGCCAATGCCGCGCCCGATGAGATCTGGATGCTGACGAAGAGTCCGAAGGACGCGCCGGATAAGCCGGCGGAAATCACGATCGGGTTCGAGAAGGGCGTGCCGGTGTCGCTCGATGGCGAACGGTTGAGTGGTGTGGCGCTGCTGGAAAAGCTTAACAAGCTTGGTGGCGCGCATGGCATCGGGCGCATCGACCTGGTGGAGAACCGGTTCGTCGGGATGAAGTCGCGCGGGTGCTACGAGACGCCGGGTGGGACGCTGATTCTGATGGCGCATCGCGAACTGGAAGCGCTCACGCTGGATAAGAACACGCTGCATTACAAACAACGGCTGGCGCTGGACTACGCGGAGATGGTTTACAACGGGCTGTGGTTCACGCCGCTGCGCGAGGCGCTGGATGCATTCTTCGAAACGGTGTCGGCAACGACGACGGGCGAAGTGACGCTGCGGCTGTACAAGGGCAACTTGGAACCGGTGAGCCGGAAGTCGCCGTATTCGCTCTATTCGCTCGACATTGCCAGCTTCACGATGGGCGCAAGCTACGACCAGAAAGACGCGCGCGGATTTATCAACCTGATCGGGCTGCCGATTCAGGTGCGGGCGGCCCTCGAAGCCAAAAAAGCGGGCAAACCCGCGGCGCACGCATGAAGCTCTGGGGAGGGCGCTTCGAGGCGGGGCCTTCCGAAGTTTTCGAGCGCTTCTCCGGTTCCCTGCATTTCGATAAGCGGCTGATTGACGCGGATATTCGCGGCTCGCAGGCGTTCGCGCGGGCGCTCGAGCGTGTGGGCATTCTCACGGCGGACGAGCGGGAGCGCATCGTCGAAGCGTTCGAGCAGATTCGCGACGAGGCGCGCGCGGTTGGATTCTTCGACGGCGCGACCGATGAAGACGTCCACACGCTGGTGATTCGCAAGCTCAAGGAGCGAGCGGGCGATGTCGCGGACAAGATCCACACGGGGCGCAGCCGCAATGAGCAGGTATCGCTCGACATGCGGCTGTGGCTGCGCGAGGAGTGCGGCCGTGTGCGCGGGCTGATTGCGGATTTTGCGGCGGCGCTGCTGGATCTGGCGGGACGAAATCCCGACGCCGTGATTCCCGGCTACACGCACATGCGGAGGGCGCAGGCGGTGCTGTGGCCGCACTATCTGCTGGCGTATTTCGAGATGCTGGCGCGCGATGCGGAGCGGTTTGCGGAGGCGCGGCGGCGGGCGAATGTACTGCCGCTGGGATCGGGCGCACTGGCGGGCAGCGGGTTTCCGTTCGACCGTGAAGCCATCGCGCGCGATCTCGGCTTCGAAGGGATTACTCGCAACAGCATGGACGTTTCGGCGGACCGCGACTTCGTGCTCGACTTTCTCTACGCGGCTTCCACAACGATGCTACATTTGAGCCGTCTGGCCGAGGACTGGATTCTCTATTCGAGCGAAGAGTTCGGCTGGTTGGAATTGGGTGACGGGGTCACGAGCGGGTCGAGCCTGATGCCGCAGAAGAAAAACCCGGATTCGCTCGAACTGATTCGCGGCAAGTGCGGGCGGGTGATCGGATGCCTGAACGCGCTAATGGTGACGATGAAGGGCCTGCCGCTGACGTACAATCGCGACATGCAGGAGGACAAGGAGCCGCTGTTCGAGGCGGCGGACCAGGTGGCTGGCGCGCTGGAGATGGCGCGCGCTGTCGCGGAATTGGTAACGCTGCATGCGGAGCGTCCGCGCGAGGCGGCGGCCGAGAGTTGGGTGGTGGCGACGGACCTGGCCGAAGCGCTGGCGCGCGCGGGTGTGCCGTTTCACCGTGCGCATCAGATTGTGGGGAAGCTGGTGCTGGAAAGCGTGCGGAGCGGTAAGAAGCCGGCGGAGTGGACGGCGGCGGAACTCGCGGCGTTCGCGCCGGAGTTTCAGGAGCAAATGGCTCGGCTGCTCGATCCTGCGGAAGGGATGAAGTCGCGCGAAGTGCTGGGTGGCACGGGGCCGGAAGTGGTGGCACAGGCGCTGGCCGAAGCGCGTGCGCGGCTGGCGCAGATGCGTGTATGAGCAAGAGCTTTCGCCAGGGGCAGATTCTCAAACTCATCCGCGCGAAATCCATTTCCACACAAGACGACCTGGCGCAAGAGCTGAAGGCGCTCGGGGTCGCGGCGACGCAAGTCACGCTCTCACGCGACATTCGTGAGCTGGGCCTTGCGAAGACCTCCGAAGGCTACCGCCAGATCGCGCGGTCGGAGGCGGGGCCGACGATGGAGACGCTGGCGGCGGAGTTCTTGCACGACGTTCGCCTGGCTCAGAATCTGATCGTGCTGAAAACTTCTCCGGGACACGCCAATTCCGTCGCCGTTGCGTTGGATGAGGAAGAGTGGCCGGAAGTCGTGGGCACGCTGGCTGGCGACGATACGATCCTCGTTATCGCGCCCGACAACGCCACTGCGGAAACGCTGCGCGCAAAGTTTCTGGCGATGCTGGAAAGTACGCCGCGAGGCATTAGAGATACGTTAGCGCCGAACTGAACTCCCACACTCCAAACTTGCTTCCCCACAGAAGGCCGCGCTAGGCTTGCCAGACATGCTCAAAGCGGATTTGCCACGCAAGCTAGGCCTCTTGGATTCGACCGCCATCCTGGTTGGCACGGTAGTTGGGTCGGCGATTTTTCTGGTACCGAACGTGGTGGCACGCAGTTTGCCGTCGGTGGGGCTGATCCTGACGGTGTGGTCGGTGAGTGGGCTGCTGACGTTTTTCGGCGCGCTGGCGTACGCCGAGCTCGGCGCCATGTTGCCGGCGACGGGAGGGCAGTACGTCTACCTGCGCGAAGCGTACGGGCCGCTGGTGGGATTTGTCAGCGGGTGGGCGAGTTTCCTGGTGATTCAATCCGGCGCGGTCGCGACGCTGGCGGCCGGGTTCTCCATTTATCTTTCGTATTTCGTCAAGCTCAATCGGATCGAAGCGAAGTTGGCGAGCGTGCTGCTGATCGCCGTGCTCACGGCGGTGAACTATCGTGGGGTGCGGTTGGGGGCGCGAGTGCAGCGCGTTTTCACCTTTCTGAAACTCGCGGGGCTCACGGTCGTGGTGGTGAGTGCGTTCTTCGGCCCGAAGCATGCAGAGGTGGTGGCCACGGCGCCAGTGGCGTTCTCGTGGAACAGCTTCGGCGTGGCCATGATCGCTTGCTTGTGGGCCTATGAGGGCTGGAACTGCGTTAGCTTCGTTGCCGGTGAGGTGAAGCGTCCCGAGCGAAACATACTGCGGGCGCTGGCGCTCGGAACCGTGGCGCTCATCGCGATTTACCTCACGGCAAATCTCGCTTATCTGCGGGTGTTATCGGTGCCCGCGATCGAAAGGGCGGACCGAGTGGCGGCTACGGTTGCGGAAACCACAATGGGACCGATCGGAGGGACGCTGGTTTCTCTCACCGTTCTGCTTTCGATTGCGGGGGCAGCCAACGGAGCCATTCTTACGTTCGCCCGGATTTACTTTGCGCAGGCGCGCGATGGGCTGTTCTTCCGCGCAGTGGGCAATGTGCATCCGCGCTTTGAGACGCCGCACGTTGCTATTGTGGTGCAGGGCGTTTGGGTGGCGGTTCTGGCGCTCGCTGGCTCTTATGAGATCCTATTCTCTTACGTGATCTTCGCTGCCTGGATCTTCTATGGCATGGCGGTGCTCGGAGTGTTGGTGCTGCGCCGTAAGGCGCCGGATTTACCGCGGCCTTACCGCATGTGGGGGTACCCGATCACACCGCTGGCCTTTGCGGGGATTGCCTTCTGGTTTGTCGGGAACACGATTCTAAGCAAGCCCGGGCCATCGGCGATCGGCCTCGCCATCGTGGCTTCGGGAATCCCGGCGTACTATTTTTGGCGGCGGACTTCATCCCGCTCTTGAACCTATGTTGAAGATGCAAGTTTTCTTCTTTGCGATGGCAGCGGCCCTTGCGGCGCCGCCATCCACACGGGCGCCAGAGACGCGTACCGGCGACGTGACGGAGACGATTTACGGAGTCACCATTCACGATCATTACCGCTGGCTGGAAGACCAGCAGAGCCCAGAAACGCGCGCGTGGATCGACGCGCAGAATGCGTATACACGCTCGGTGCTCGATGCGCTGCCGGGTCGCGCGGCCATCAGCAAGCGCCTGGAAGAGCTGCTGAAGACGGATCGCTTCAGCATGCCGGTGGTCCGCCACGGCCGTTACTTCTTCCTGCGCCGCCTGGCGGGCGAAAGCCAGTACACGATCTGCCTGCGAAACGAGGCGCACGGGCCGGACGCAGTGTTGGTGGATCCGAACCAATCCGGGGGCGATCAGACGACTTCGGTCGCCATCAGCGATGTCTCGGACGACGGCAAATGGCTGGTATACGGAACGCGGCAGGGCGGGGAAGACGAGGTGGCGGAGACCGTTCTCGACGTGGATAGTCACCAGGAACTGGACCATCTTCCCCGCGCGCGTTACGAGGAGGTGCGGATCACGCCCGCCAAGCGCGATCTCTACTATTCGAAGCGGCTGGACGAAGGATATCGCATCTACCGGCACGTGATCGGCTATGACCGGAGCCCAGACGAGGTGATTTTCGGCAAGGGTACAGGGCCGACTGAGGGCGTGGACTGCGATCTTTCTCGCGACGGGCGCTATCTGGGACTCTACATCAGCTACGGCTGGGGCAAGAAGACCGAAGTCTACGTGCGGGACCTGAAGAACGGCGGACCCATCGTGACGGTGGTGAACGATGTGGACGCGGAGTTCAGCCCCATGTTTGCCGGCGGGCGGATGTACGTGAAGACGAACTGGAACGCGCCGAATGGACGGATCATCGAGATCGACCCCGCGCATCCCTCGCGGGCCAACTGGAAAGAGTTGGTGCCGGAGGCGAAATCGGCGATCGACGGCTTCTCGGCCGCCGGCGGCAAGCTGGCGGTCAACTATTTGGAGAACGTGAACTCGCGCGTGAAGATTCTGGATGCGAACGGGAAGCTGGTTCGCGACATCGCTTTTCCCACGTTGGGGACCGTAACGGAATTGGACGGCGAGTGGGAAAGCGACGAGGCCTTTTACACGTTTACGTCTTTCGCGCAGCCGCCAACGAGCTACCGCTATGAAGTTTCTACAGGCAAACAGGAAGTGTGGGCGCGGGATCAGGCGCCGATTGATCCCACGCGGTTCGAGGTGAAGCAGGTGTGGTATGCGTCGAAGGACCAGACGCGCATCCCGATGTTTCTCGTGTACAAGAAGGGCTTGCCGTTGGACGGCGCGCGGCCGGCGTTGCTTTACGGGTATGGTGGGTTTTTAGTGAACGAAACGCCGGTGTTCCGCCCGGACGCGGTGCTGTTCGCTGAGCACGGCGGAGTGTTTGCTTTAGCCAATCTGCGTGGCGGCGGCGAATTTGGCGAGAAGTGGCATCGCGCCGGGATGCTGGAGAGCAAGCAGAACGTGTTCGACGATTTCATCTCCGCCGCGGAGTGGCTCAGCGAGAAAGGCTATACCAATCGATCTCACCTGGCGATTGAGGGCGGTTCTAACGGCGGCCTGTTGATGGGAGCCATGCTGACACAGCGGCCCGATTTATTTCAGGCGGTGGTCTGCGAATATCCGCTGCTCGACATGGTGCGCTATCAGCGATTCTTACTGGGTAAGTTGTGGGTGTCGGAGTTCGGCTCCTCCGACGACCCCAAGCAGTTCGAGGTGATCTACAAATACTCGCCATATCAACACGTGAAGAAGGGCGTAAAGTATCCGGCGGTGCTGTTCGTGACGGGCGATTCCGATACACGAGTCGCGCCGCTTCATGCGCGCAAGATGACAGCATTGGTGCAAGCCTCGACAGGATCGGACCGGCCTGTGCTGTTGCGCTACGACACAAAGGCAGGACACTCGGCCGGGCTGCCGGTGTCGAAGCAGGTGGAGGAACTCACGGACGTGCTGAGCTTTGTGATGGGGGAGGTTGGTGCGCAATAATGCCGGGACGGGTGTTCACGCGACGTCGCGATACTTGACCGTTGTCTCGATTCCCGTGTGCGGCTTGCCATCGATTTCAGCGTAAGGGAACACGAAGTAGTTCAAGGGCTCGCCTTGCTGCGGCGGGGTGAGGACGAGATCGCGGCCGCGTGAAAACTCGACGCGATTTTCATCGAGCGCACCGAAGTAGTATTCACGGCGGCTAGGATCTTTGGCAGCCTCGGAGGCGTCCACGGGTACCCAGCCAGTGCCTTCGGCGAAGAACTCCGCCCAGCAGTGATAGCCGGCGATGCTGCCTTCACCACGCTGCGCGGGAATCGGAAACCCGATGGAAAACCGCGCCGGCACACCAACAGCGCGCGAATACCCGATAAAGATAGCGTGGAAGTCAGTGCAGTTGCCGCGGCGGTTTTCACAGGCGTAGTAGATGTCGCCGCGCCCCCAGCCTTTGCCGCTCTTGTCGTACTTCACGGTTGCGACGACGTGGTTGTAGATAGCGCGGGCCTTTTCCACATCGGTATGCGCGTTTGCTCCGCTGACGACTTCGCGCGCCCATTTGCGGATCGTGTCATCGAGTGGCACGAGGCGGTCGGGCTGCAAGTAGGCGGAGCGTTCCCGTGCGCTCAGGGTCGCGCTCCCCGAGCCGGACGCGATGGGCCGCGCAAGGCGCTCGCGGCGTGTGGCGCGGAAGGTGAGCTTCACCGGCAGGCGATCCACACCGGCGGGCATGTCACCGATGTGCAGAATCCGGTTGTCGTGCGCGCCGGTTTTCATTGAGTGGGGAACCGGAGTTTCGACGGTGCGCTGCTCGACCTTCTGGAAAGTGTCGTCGTGCGGCACGGGCATCCAGAACTGGAGATGCTGGGTGCCGGCGGGGATATTGGTGACGGTGGCTTCGTACCGCAATTCGAACTGTCGTTCGCGGGGCGCTGGCACCTCCGCGGCTGCTCGGTCACGCGCTAGCAAGTACGCTGCCGACGTGAGAACGGTGCGACGGGTGACTACCATGGGGCTATTCTGCCACGGTTTGTGCCGCGTGCTGATCCACATACCTTTTTCGGCTGTCCACGATCACCTTGCGCGCTTCCCGCGGGTCACCCCAGCCGAGCATCTCCGTGACTTTGCCCTCGAGCTCCTTGTAGATGGCGAAGAAGTGCTCGATTTCACGGCGGATGTGCGGAAAAATCTGGTCGAGGGTGTGGATCTGATCGTAGCGGGGGTTATGCGTCGGCACGGAGATGATCTTGTAATCGCGCTTCTTGCTGTCCACCATGTTGAGCACGGCGACGGGGCGCACTTCGATCAGGCACCCGGGGAAGCTCGGCTGATCGACAAGCACGAGCACATCCATGGGATCACCGTCCTCGGCGAGAGTGCCGGGAATGAACCCGTAGTCGCCCGGGTAGTGCATAGGCGAATATAGCGCGCGATCGAGCCGGAACACACCAAGGGCGTGATCATACTCGTATTTGTTGCCCGAGCCCTTGGGAATCTCGACGATCATGCGGACGATTTCCGGGCATTCGGGGCCGGGGTCGATCTCGTGCAACAACGGCGGCATCGTTCCAGCCTAGCGCACGTCCGCAGTGCGTGCGTGGTTGCATCGGCCGCGCGGATGTTGTATTCAGGAAGTCGCGGCCAAGAAAACAATATGAAATTTTCCCTGGGGATTTGGGCCTTTTCCTTCGGTCCGTTCGCGGACAATGCTGTTCCATTTAAGAAGACGGTGAGAAAACAGGCGGTGGCCGCATGAATCGGCGCACCTTCCTGCAAGTCGCCGCGGCGGGTCCGATCACGCTGCCCGACTTTCACCCGAAGAGCATGCTGCACGTGCCGGAGCATCCGGTGGCGCGCGCAAAGTTCCCGGTGATCGATGTTCACACGCACCTGTTCGGGTTCTGGCGCAAAGCCGCACCGGATTCCCCGGAGGCGCGCGCAGAACTGGCGCAAGTTGCCAAGTACATGGATGAGTGCAACCTCCAGACCCTCATCAATCTGACCGGAGGGAACTCGGAGACGCTACCGGCGATTCGCCGGGCGATGTCGGAGTTCGGCGGCAAATTTCTCACGGCGCTGGAACCAACGTGGTCGCGTGCCAGTGAGCCGGGCTACGCCAAGTGGCAGGCGGATGAGCTGCCCAAGTGTAAACAGGAAGGCGCGATCGCGGTAAAGGTACTCAAAACCCTGGGGCTCTTCCTGCGCGAGAACGGAAAGCTGGTGGCCATCGACGACCCGCGCTTCGATCCGATGTGGGAGGCGGCGGGAGCGCTCGATCTGCCGGTGTTGATCCACACTGGCGATCCGGGGGCGTTCTTTACGCCGATTGATCGCTTCAACGAACGCTACGAGGAGCTGCAGAATCATCCAGACTGGTCTTTCTACGATCATGACTTTCCGTTGCGCAGTGAGTTGCATGAGGCGCGCAACCGTGTGGCGGCGCGGCATCCGAAGACGAAGTTCGTTTACCTCCACGTCGGCAATGACGCCGAGGATCTCGCGGCGGTGAGCGGCTGGCTGGACCGCTACTCGAATGTATACGTAGAAATCGCCGCACGCCTGGGGGAACTGGGCCGCCAGCCGCGCACATCGCGGAAGTTTTTCGAGCGCTACCAGGACCGCATCATGTTCGGCACGGATGCGTCGTGGGATGCCGGAAAGGAGCTACCGCAGCAGGATTTGAAGCCGGCCATGTATCGCTGCTACTTCCGCTTTCTCGAGACTGAAGACGAGTACTTCGACTACGCGCCATCCGACGTACCGCCGCAGGGCCGGTGGAGAATCTACGGTATCGGGCTACCGGATTCGATCTTGAAAAAGGTCTACCACAACAACGCGGCGCGGATGTTGAAGCTCAAGACGATCTGAACAGCGCACTTCGCGTGCGGAGGCCGATGGCTGGCCGTCCCACTAACCCTCCATTTCGCGCTCGGCCATTACTTCGCGAGCGCGGGCGAGCGCGGCATTGATGTGAGGCAGCATGCCGTCGTCGCCGACGTGCTCGTACAGAGAGGAGCGCTCGATGAGGCTGGCGGGCTGGTCGCGTGCACCGCAGATCAGGAGCGTACGGCCGCTCTCGTGCAGCCGGTCGGCGAGGGACTCGATCGCATGCAAGCCGGTGGCGTCTAGCGCCGTCATGTTACGAAGACGCAGAACGACGATCGGGGAGAAAGCGGTCAGGTCCGCGGTTTCCTGCGCCAGCTTTTCGGTAGCGCCGAAAAGAAACGGCCCGTGAATGCGCAGGATCGTGACGTAATCCGGCACGTTCTTATCTTGCAGGATGTGCAGGCGGCCGTCTTCGATATATTCGTCGGTGACGGTGCTCACCGTGGTGGTTTCCGAGATCCGGTAGATATACAGCAGAGCCGCGAGCACGATGCCAACCTCGACGGCCACGGTCAAATCCGCGACGACGGTCAGGATGAAAGTGGCGCCCCACACGGCAATGTCCGCGGCGGAAAGCCGCAGAATGACGCGGACCTCGCGCCACTCTCCCATGTTGTACGCCACGACGAAGAGCACGGCGGCGAGCGTAGCGAGCGGAACAAAGCGTGCGAGCGGCGCGGCCACCAGCACGATCGCGAGCAGCGTGAGCGAATGAATGATGCCGGCAACCGGTGTGCGGGTGCCCGAGCGGACATTGGTAGCGGTGCGCGCGATGGCGCCGGTGGCCGGGATTCCGCCGAACATCGGTACCACCACGTTGGCGACACCCTGCGCCACCAGCTCGACGTTGGAATTATGCCGGTCGCCTGTCATGGAGTCCGCGACCACCGCGGAGAGCAGGCTTTCGATCGCGGCCAGCAGCGCCACGGTGACGGCCGAGGGCAGCAGCGGGAGGATCAGGTCCGCGCGGAAGGCGGGAATCGCGAGGTGCGGGAAGCCGGTAGGGATGCCACCGAAGCGGCTGCCGATGGTTTCGACCGGAAGATGAAGCACGGCTGTGGCAAGTGTGGCCAGCGCCAGGGCGATGATGGTGCCGGGAATCCGGCGGTTTACTCGCGGCCAAACCAGGATCAGTAGTAAGGACGCCGACGCCAGTACAGCAGTCGGTAGATGCGTGGTGCCGAATCTTTCGGCCAGCAGCGCCATGCGCCGGACGAATTCACCAGGTACCGGGCCCGGTCCGGTATCGATGCGGAAGAAGTCTTTGATCTGCGTGGAAGCGATGAGCAGCGCGATTCCGTTGGTGAATCCAATGGTAACGGGCCGTGGAATGAACTGCACGGCCTTGCCCAAGCCGCTCCAGGCGATCAGGATCAGGAGAACGCCAGCCATCAGCGTGACCATCAAGAGACCGGAAATTCCGTGGCGCGCGATGATCCCGGCAACGATCACGACGAATGCGCCAGTTGGCCCGCCGATCTGTACGCGCGAGCCGCCAAGCGCGGAAATGAGAAAGCCCGCCACGATGGCGGTGTAGATTCCCGCCTCCGGTTTGACGCCAGAGGCGATGGCGAAGGCCATGGCCAGCGGCAGGGCAACAAGGCCCACCGTCACGCCGGCGATCAGGTCCCCGGCGAAATCCCGGCGCGTGTAGTTAGCGAGGGCAGTGAAAAGCTTGGGTGTCCAGCGTCGAAAATAGATCCACTTTCAGCGCCTCGATTAAGACCCAACTTTAACGGGAACGGTCACTTCGACATCCTGCCAGGACAGCTTAAGAGTAAAAGCGCTGGCTCCATTTGGCGTCATCGTGATGGTGAACTCTTCCACGGGTGCGCTTAGTTTCGTGACCTTCATCTTGGTGCGGCCCAAGTCATCGGCTTCCTGGTAATTGAAGGCGCCCCACTGTTTGGCGGTCTTGTTGATGATGAGCGTCCACGACTGCGGATCGGGGATGGTGAAAAGGGCATACGTGCCCGCCGGCACCTTGAGACCGTTGATGTCCAGGGCGGTGTCCGTTGCAATGGTCGTGGCTTCGTCGGCGCCCGTGCGCCAGACTTTTCCGTAAGGCTCGTGATCGCCGATCATCTTACGGCCGCGCAGTGAGGGGCGCCCGTAGGTGATGGTGACCTTGTGGCCGCCGACCTCGACCGAGGTGGATTCATGCGGGCTCTTGGGTTGGGCCGAAGCCACATTCGCCAGCCCGAGAATCAGCGCACTTGCTGTTGCGACAGAGAAAAGGTTTTTGAGCATGGTGTACATTTTAGACTCCTAAGGTCTTATGGCAAGCATACATCCTGAGCCGAATGGTGTGACGAACCACCTGCCGGAACGTCCCGGTTACTTGACAGTCTTACGGAAGGTGCGGAACCGTAGGGGTAGATCGGATCGTCAAAAATCGAGAGGTTACATGCGTATCTCACTAGGCATTGTTCTGTTCGTCGCGTGCGCAACCGGGATGAACGCGCAGGAAAGCAAGGCGAAAACGGAGCCGGCGGGCACGGTCACACCCGTCTTCGATGCGACGGCGATCGATAAGACTGCCGATCCGTGCGTGGACTTCTATCAGTACGCCTGCGGCACGTGGCTGGCGAAGAATGCTATCCCCTCTGACCGGGCAGAGTGGGCGCGTTTCGATGAGCTGGAAGAGCGCAACATGGTTATCTTGCGCGACATTCTGGAAAAGGCTTCGGCACGGAGTCCGAAGCGCACGGTTAATGAGCAGAAGATCGGGGACTATTATGCCGCCTGCATGGACGAGGCGGATATCGAAAAGAAGGGCATCGAGCCGATCAAACCGGAGCTGGACCGCATCGCCTCCCTAGCGGGCAAGGACGCGCTGGCGGAAGAGGTGGCGCGGTTGCAGCGCGACGGAGCGAACGTGATGTTCAGCTTCACGTCGGAGCAGGATTTCAAAAACGCCAGTGCCATGATTGCGCGTGCGGACCAAGGCGGCCTTGGGTTACCGGAGCGCGATTACTACCTCAAAGATGACCAGAAGGCGGTGGAAACGCGCCAGAAGTACCTGGAGCACGTGACCAAAATGTTCGAGCTGCTGGGCGATTCGCAGGAGGGGGCAGCGGCAAAGGCGCAAGTAGTGATGAGCATTGAGACGGCGCTGGCCAGGGTCTCACTAGACGTGGTATCGCGGCGCGAACCGGCTAACGTGTACCACAAAACGCCGCGTGAGCAACTGGCAGTGTCGCTCAATCCCTCGTTCGCGTGGCCGAACTACCTGGCCGATGTCGCCGCGCCGGCCATCGAGAGCCTGAACGTGGCGGTGCTGGAGTTCTTCAAGGGTTTGGACTCGCTGATTAACACAACGAGCCTCGACGACTGGAAAATTTACCTCACCTGGCATCTGGTGCATTCGCAGTCGCCGCTGCTCCCGGCGGCGTTTGTGAACGAGAACTTCGAGTTCTACGGAAGGTATTTGACCGGTGCGCAGGAGCTGCGGCCACGATGGAAGCGGTGCGTGGGGTTCGCAGACGGCGACCTGGGGGAAGCGCTGGGGCAGAAATATGTGGAACGCACCTTCGGCGCCGAAGGGAAACAGCGCACGCTCGAGATGGTTCGCGCGATCGAGGCAGCGTTAGGAAAAGACATTATGGCGCTAGACTGGATGTCGCCGGCGACCAAGCAGAAGGCGATCGAGAAACTCCATGCTGTGACTAACAAAATTGGCTATCCGGACAAGTGGCGCGATTATTCGAGCCTGAAAATCGTGCGCGGAGACGCGCTCGGCAATTCGCAGCGCGCCAACGAATTCGAGTTCCATCGGCAGCTAGACAAGATCGGCAAACCGGTAGATCGCACGGAGTGGCAGATGACGCCGCCAACCGTGAACGCCTACTATGACCCCCAGATGAACGATATCAACTTTCCCGCGGGGATTTTGCAGCCGCCGATGTTCGACCAGAAGGCGGATGAAGCGGTGAACCTCGGAGCGATCGGCGCCGTGATCGGCCATGAGCTGACACACGGGTTCGACGACGAAGGCCGGCAGTTCGATGCCAACGGCAATTGGCGCGACTGGTGGACGGCGCAAGATGCCACGGAGTTCGAAAAGCGCGCGGACTGCCTGGTGGATGAGTATGCGAGCTTCAAAGCAGTGGACGACGTAAAGCTCAGCGGGAGATTGACGCTCGGCGAGAACACGGCCGACTACGGTGGGCTGCGCATCGCGTACATGGCACTTCTGGACGACATCGCAGGCAGGACGCTGCCGAAGATCGACGATTTCACCCCGGAGCAGCGGTTCTTTCTCGGCTACGCGCAAAGCAATTGTGAGAACGAAACAGATGAACTGTTAAGACTGGCTGCGCAAACTGATCCGCATTCGCCGGCGAAATTCCGGGTGAACGGAGTCGTACAGAACATGCCGGAGTTTCAAAAGACGTTCGGTTGCCGGCTGGGGCAGCCCATGGTGCGGAAGCCGGCGTGCCGGGTGTGGTGACGCTAGCGGCGGTCATTCCGCCCGCAGAACCTCGAGCGGTTTCTGCCCTAAGATTCGGAAGCTGGCCAACCAGCCGGCGGCGTTCGCGACAAGAGCCGTAAGTACGATGCAGGCGAGGTTGGGCAGAACGTCGATGTGAAAGTCAGCATCGAGCCACCGCTTGAGCAGAAGCGAGGAGAACGCCGTGGCGAGCAGGCTGCCCATTAGCCCCGCGACTGCGCCGAGGACCAGGAACTCAACCGAAAAAATACCGGCCACGCGCCTGCGCGTCGCACCAAGTGTTTTCAGGATCACGACTTCACGGATGCGGCGGAAGCGCGTACCGGCAACGCTCGACGCCAAAATCACAACCCCGGCCAGAATGGCGAACATCGAAATGAAGCGCACGACGAGTGCGATCTGATCGACGACCTGCTGCACAATTTCTAGAACGTCGGCGACATTGACGACGGTGATAGTGGGGAAACGATCGTAAGTCGCGCGCTGTAGCGCAGGGACCGCCCGCGGCTCCACGCGCAGACCGCCGTAGTAAATGATCGGCAGGCCGTCGAGCGTTCCCGCACTGAAGATGAATTCAATGCGGCCGTACATGTGAATCTCATCGATGCGGTGCACGGCCGCCACGCGCGCGCGAATGGTGCGGCCCGCCGCCTCCCACTCCATATGGGAGCCGGGATGCACCTTGAGAATGCGGGCGGCGTCTTCGGCAACGGAAACCTCCGGCTCTCGGGACGGCGCTTTGGCATCCCACCAAGCGCCCTCGAGAATTGTGGCGTTGTTGGGCTTCTCGTACGCGGAGGCCACTGCTCGTGCGCGTTGGAAACGCCGGCCCCAGGATTCGAGGCTTAGCTTCTCGACGGGCGTTCCGTTGACGCTGATGATCTTGGCGGCCACGGTGCCGACTACGTCCGGCGGACCCTCGACCCCGCGCTGCGCGCGCAGCAGATCAATGAGCGGGCCGCGCTCTTTGGCGGTGATGTCCAGCAAGAACACGTTGGGCATGCCCGGTGGAGCTGTCTTGAACATCTCGGCCATCATGCCGCGCTGCACCAGAAACACCGTAAGAGTGAACATCACGCCAACGCCCAGAGCCACAAGCGCTGCCTGGGCGTGATTGCCGGGCCGGTAGAGGTTGGCGACGCCGTGCCGGAGAGTGGCGGGAAGCCACGGCACCCGGCGCACGAATGCCTTCACCAAGCGCAACAGGACCCAGGCTATCGCCGAGAGCACCAGCAGGCTGACCACCAAAGCGCCCACGAAGACCGCGCCGGTTCGCACCGATTCGCGCAGCGTTCCAATTTGCAGCCAGCCCGCAATGACGCCGATGCCGCAGAGGATCGCCGCACTCGTCAGCAACGACTGCCGGGAATCGCGCAATCGCTGTTTCCAGCCGGGCCGCGCCTCGGCCATTTCCCGGCGGAAAATCATGCCAGGGCGAATCTTACGGATACCCAACAACGGTGGCACCGTGAACAGCAGCGTGGTCAAGACGCCAATGGCCAGACCCTGAATCGCCGTGCTGGCGTCCCAGTGCGTCTCGGGACGGAGGTGGAAATAACGCGCGATCAACGGCGGAAATGCCGCTTCCACCGCGGCGCCGAACGCGATGCCGACGAGTCCCCCCGCGAGGCCCAGGCCGATGGTTTGCAAAAGATAAATCTGGATGATCTCGCGCGTGCGAGCGCCGATGCATTTCATGATGGCGATCGAATCCATCTTCTGTTGCAGATGGGCGTGCATCGCGGTGGCGACACCCAGCGCTCCAACGATCAGGGCGATCAAGCTCACCAGGCTCAGGAAAGTCGTGGCGCGATTGAGCCCTTGCGTGATGATGGGATGGGTCTGGCGGAAATCGGCGATGAGTGCTTCAGGGAAGGCCGTTTTCAGGGCCTGGCGCACCTCTTCGATACCGGGCGCGCCGGGCGAGAGACGAAACAGATAGCGCTCCGAAGCGCGGCTGCCGATGCCGATCAGGCCGGTGCGCACCAGGCCGGCGCGGCTGATCATCACACGCGGGCCGACGTTGAGGCTGCCAGACATGCGGTCGGGTTCGCTGATCACGCGGCCGATGATGCGAAAAGGCTGTCCGCCCAGACGGACGTTATCACCCACCCCAACCCGCAAACGAAGCAGTAAGTCGTCCGAGACGGCGACCGCCTGATCTGTTAACTCGGCCACGAGCGAGCCAGGAGGATCGAGCTTCACCTCGCCATAGAACGGATAGACCTGCGGATCGACAGCTTTGATCGAAACCAGCACAGGGTTCGCAACCGCACCCGACGAAACCATGGACAGGGTTTCGGTCACCCAGGTACGCTGGACTTTGCGGCGGCCGAGGCCGTCCATCACTGCACTCTGGCGGGCGTCGGGCAGAGCGAAGACTCGCAGGGAAAGGTCTGCTGCCATCAGCGTTCGCGATTCGCGCAGCAGCATCCCGTAAAAGGCGCGCCCGAACCCGCGGACTCCAGTGAGTGCGCCCACGCCGATGGCCACCGCGATGATGACGAAGAGGAACTTGGTAGATGAGGCGTGCGCTTCGCGCCAGGCGATTTTGAACGCCGTGCGCCAGGTGAGCCGGTTATGCGTCATGCTTGGTTCACCCACGAGTTGCGCGCGCGAGCCACCATCGCCGCACGGCTACCAGCGACCAGATGGCTTCGACCAAGCCGAACGGCCAGGCTCCTTGCAGAAATCCGTAAACCGAACCGAGCGCGCACGACACCGCGAAGGCAAGAATAAACCACGGGCTGCGCCGCTCGAACGCGTAACACACCAGCATCGCCGTGACCGCGAACAGGCCGAACAAGGAGAGGGGACTCACGCAAGATCATCCATCCGCCACCAGGCGGCCGTCACGCAGCGTGATGCGGCGGTCGGCTTTTTCGGAAATCTGTTGATCATGCGTCACCAGCACGAGCGTTGTGCCCTCGCGGCGGTTCAAGGTCATCAGCAGATCGAGAACCACCCGGCCGTTCGAAGTGTCGAGATTGCCGGTGGGCTCATCGGCCAGCAGAATGGGCGGCCGCCCCACAAAGGCCCGTGCCAGGGCCACGCGCTGCTGCTCGCCGCCGGAAAGCTGCACGGGATAGTGATCGCGCCTATCGAGAAGACCCACGCTCTCCAGCAACTCGCGCGCGCGTTGGGCGCCGTTGTTCGAAACGCCAGAAAGTTCCAGCGGCAGCATCACGTTCTCTTCTGCTGTCAGCGTAGGAATCAGATGATAGGACTGGAAGACGAAACCAATTTTGCGGCCGCGCAGCAGGGCTAAGGCGTCTTCCTCCAAGGCAGTGATGTCTTCGCCATCCAGCACGATCCTGCCGGAAGTGGGACTGTCGAGGCCGGCCAGAAGGCCCAGCAACGTGCTCTTGCCGCTGCCTGATGGGCCCATGATGGCGGCAAACTGGCCGCGCGGAATCTCCAGATCGATACCCTTGAGAATGTCGACGCGATGGGTTGGCGTGTCGATTGTCTTGGTCAACCCGGAAACTTGAATCAATTCGATTCCTTGTCCGCTAATTTTTTATTATGGCATTGAGTGAGGACACCAACCGCGCGGAAGATTCTTTGGGTTTCGCTGTGCCTGTTACTGTTCGGTTGCAGCCGCGAACAGCCGAAGGCTGTAGAGCGGGAGACCGCACCTTCCACCGGCGTTTCCCCCAAAGCACCCACTGCGCCCGACGGCCGTCCGGTTATTGTGGCGTTCGGCGATAGTCTTTCGGCGGGCTTCGGAGCCGATCCCGGAGAGAGCTACCCCGATTTTCTACAGAAAGAACTGGACCGGCGAGGGGCCCGGTACCGTGTGGTCAATGCCGGTGTCAGCGGAGATACGACGACGGACGGTCTGGAGCGCGTTCAAACCGTGACCGCGCTCCACCCTGCCATTGTGATTCTGGAGTTTGGCGGCAACGACGGGCTGCGCGGCCTTCCAGTATCCACCACGCGCGCCAATTTAGACCAGATCATACTTGCGTTGCAGAACGCCCGTGCCAAGATTGTGCTGGCTGGCATGACGTTGCCGCCCAACTACGGGCAAGACTACATCCGTTCGTTCGAGGCGGTTTATAAGGATCTCGCAAAGCAGTACCGCATACCCCTGATCCCTTTTCTACTACAGGGCGTGGGCGGCCATCCCGACCTGATGCAGCGCGATGGAATTCATCCTACCGGTGAAGGAAACCGCATTGTGGCGGGAAACGTGATGCAGAGCTTAGTACCTCTGCTGTAGTGCTTTATCCCATGGCCTTCGCTGGGGTTACACGCGAATTTACATTCTTTTGGTTGTATTTACGGCCATCGCTGCCGTAAAATCCCCAAACTGGTCACAGTCATGGTAAATTGGGTAACCACAAGAACGGGTGAGCCTACTATGAAGGCGTCCTCTGTAGTCCTGGCGTTGTTCCTTTTGAGCGCTCTGAGAGGCAGTGACGCCGTAGACCGCGCCCGGCAGCTCGAGAAGTCAGGCGACGTGTCAGGCGCCCGCACCGCGCTCGCTGCCGCGGCCCAGCATGCGCCCGCCGATGCCGAAGCACTCACGGAGTATGCGGAATTTCTGGTCCGCTACGGCGATCCGGATAGCCGTGCAGCTTACAACAAAGCCTTCGCGGCGGCGGAAAAGTCACGAGATCGCGCCAACCTGGCTGTGGTGTTGCGCGAACTTGTCATTCTGGACTTGATCGCGGGCGACCGCGCGGCTGCCGCGCAGCATCTCGAGGCGTACCATACGGCCGGTGGGAAGGATTGGACCAATGCGCCCGCCTGGAAGGCACACGAAGCGGACAGGGGCGCCGAGCAGTTCATCAATGTGCCCGGGCCGCTACGCTCTTTCGGCCGGATGGCGGCAATTTCCACCGATATCCGTCCGGAGGATGTATTACCGGCTCTGGCGCGCAACGTGGTGACGAATGGATATCAGGCGTCCCACAGCAACGAGTCTTTGGAACAGACCGAGTACCTGAAGCTGTTGCACCGGTACATCTCGCAGGCACGTGAGCTTGAGAAGCTGGCCGGCGCCGACAAGGTTATCCGCATCGAGAACTGTGATTCGGCCAACGCAGGCGAACTGCTCCGCATCATCGGATATCGAATGCGAGGAGGCTGCGGCAGCGAAGTAGTGCTCGAAACCGTGAACGCCACCCGTGCTTTCCTGACAACCGATTCCGGATTTCCGGTGGCGGAATTAGAACAGGCGCTTCGCACCAACCGCCCCTTTACTTACGATTTTCATCCGTCCCCGGTCCTCGTGCTTTACGGCTCCGATTACTGGCTCTCCACCAAGGAGAAGGAAAGCGGTGACTTTCTCGAGGCGTTCCTCGGCGATCCGGCGATGTGCCGGCTGTATTTGGGCCTTTCCAAGTTGGATGTGGAAACGGCCGGCGAACTCCGCAAAGCCGTTGCCATGCCGCGGCTGAAGGCGTACGCTCACGTGCTCGACTTCTTCGGCGCCATGTTCGAAATTCGCAACGGAAAAGCCGTGGTGCCCGGTGGCGCGCGCTCCGCCGCCGCTTGGGGTGAGCTGGTTGGTGTCTCACCGGATCAAGGTGCCGCCTTCTTCGACAAATTGCTGGCGAAGGACGACGGCTGGATGGCCAGCCTGTTTGATGCCTTGGCTCGTATTGACGGACCGGTCAAGGACTACCTCACGGAACCGGTTCGCATGAAGCGGTTTTACGCCGCGGTGCGCGGCCGCGTCACCAGCCCGGGACCGGCGCGCCCCGTGTTCCGGTCTAATGCCGACATGATGCTGCTGACCACGCGGTTGCGTGTCGACGCCAACGGCCGCCCGGTGATTCCCGGCAATCTCGAGGTCTGGAAGAATCTTTTCATTACGCATCCCCACGGAAAATACGACGGCAAGCTCACGAAATCCGCCAGCGGCTGGAAGGAACCGGACGATGTGATTGAGGCGCTCTTCGCCTTGTGCCGCAAGTCTGTTGAGAACGAACCGCTCAAGATCTTCATGGCGCTGAGCGATCTGGATCGTTTCCGTGCGCAGCCTCTTGAGCCTGCCACCGTGGAGCGGCTCGCCCATGAATATCATCTCTTCGGGCAGCAGTACGCAATCTTCAACGATGCTCCTTCGGTGTCGGACAAGGCCATCATTCAGTTCCTGGACGCCGCCGAGGCCATCAATCGCATGAAAGACCAGGCTCTGCGGGCGGACACGGCCGGAACCATGCAAGCGCTCGTGGGTCTGTGGCAGATTTTCTGCCGGCAAGGCAGCATCGCTCCCAATCAGGCCGATGCTGCATTGACGGGCATTGTGGCTCCTTTTGCTCAGATCCATCGCGACCGGGATGTGTTTGACGCTGGAAAGAGCGGCATGGTTCTGCTGCTGAAGGCCACCGGAACGGCTGACATGTCCTCGCCGCAAGACCGCCTGCTCGAGTTGCTCGCCGGCACATCGAACCCCAGCGACAGCGACGCGCAGGCTCAGGTGGTGCAGGACATGAATCGCATCCTCGAGGCGCAGCGCACCATTTCCTTGAACACGCTGTTCCAATTGGACGACCATCTCGACAGCCTCGCGCACGGCGGCAAGATCGACACGGGGCTGATCAATCGGCTCGCCTCGCGTATTTCGGAAATCCAACTTCCCCGCTCGTCGCTTACCTCCGTCGAAAAGAACGCGTTCGCATTTGGTTATTGGACCGAGAAGCACGTGGAAAGCGAACGCAAGTTGAATCTTCGGGTCTCCATCGAGAAGGCGGGAAATGACGCGGAAAAGCTGAAAGACATTCGCGGGTTACTGGCTCCGCACTTGCGTGACACCTTGGTGGCTTACAACTATGCCCACTATGCTCCTCCGGGAGCGCAGGTCCTGTATACCAATCCCTTGTTCGTGCGTGGTCACGACTTCATCGGCGTGCAAGGCGTCAACCACACCTGGAAATTAACGGAACTGTTTGGTACCGGCTGGCCGTCCAACGGCGGGGGCCGTTTGGTGGGTTCGCTTTCTGGCCTGCCCTACGCGCTGGCGGAGGCCGAGGAGAACTTCCTGGTTCCCGTCCAGACACAGGCTCTCATCTGGGGCGATCTGGTGCCGCAGATGATTCTGAGCGCCAAGATTCCGCGCTGGTGGAATGTCACTCCGGCGCAGATGCACTGGGTCGGCCTTCACTTGCGGTACGCGCGCAGCCTGATGGCCGAGTCGGCCATGGACGCAGGAACACGGAAGCAAGTGGTGGAAGCTCTCGGCTCACAGGCTTCCCCCGCACGTACTATGTCGGTAGCGCGGCTGCTCGAAGCCGGCGATGTGCCGGACGCCATCGAGAAAGTGACTCCCGCCGAGCTATTCGTTCTCGCTTCGCGCGTCGAGATGCCGCAACAGGGTGCGGAGGACCCGCTGGTGGCTGAGATAAGCGGCTTGCGCGCGGCTCATTCCGCAGAAGTCAGCGAGCGCGCGGTCTCCCTGGCCTTTGGCACTCCCAAGCCCACATTGACGAACTCGTACCGCCCGGAGCTGCTCCAGTTGCGCACATTCCCCACGTTGATGGGCTACTCGAGCCGCATCATGGCAGAGAGTTGGGAATCGAACACGCTGTTCTGGGCCGGGTTGGCGGACGAACTGCACGCCACTCCGCCGCAATTGAATGTGCTCATTCCGGAGTGGACCCAGCAAGTAGTGGAACGCATCTTCGCTTCGCACTTGGAAGACTGGCCCGCCTTGCTGCGTTCCTTGCGTACGGTCGGAGAGGATATTCGTGCCAAAGCCAAGCTGCAGGGGAGCGAACCAAAGGCGGCATTGCAGTAATCTTCGGGAGGGCCTTGTGACGATTCGGGCGAAGTTAGTCATGGTATCGAGCGTAGTCTTACTGGCCGCGGGCGCCCTCTGGTTGTCCGCGCAGGAAGCCAAGAACCCGGTTTTTCGCACTAAAGTCGACTTGGTTGTGTTGAGCTTTACCGTGACCGATAGCAAGGGTCACTACATCAACGGTCTCAAGCCCGGCGACTTTCGCATTCTGGAAGACGGTATTGTGGAGAAAATCTCGACGTTCGCCGAGGGAAACAATCCGGCCTTGCAAGTCAACGAAGACGGCAGCGTTCGGCCGCTCCTCGCCGAAGGCAGTGCGGCTCCCAAGCCGGGCATCGATCCGCGCTCGGACGCGTTCGTGGGCACCAACGTCTTTGTTCTGTTTGATACGAGCAATTTCATGTATCGCGGTTTTGTGTACGCCGAGGATGCCATCGCCGATTTCGTTCGCGGCCTCGACCGTGCGGATTCGATTGCGGTCTATTCGTTTAGCCGCAACCTCTCCCGTGCTGCTGACTTGACGCGCGACCGCAGCGACGCCATTTTCGGTTTGCGCAAAGCCGTGGCCGGTGATGACACGGCGCTTTATAACGCGCTGCTCCTGACGCTGCGTGATGCCGCGAAAGTGCCTGGCCGCAAGGTAGTGATCGTTTTCTCGAACGGTCCCGACAACGCCAGCATGGTTGCGCCAGACGACGTGCGCGCGGTGGCCGAAGACGAGGGCATCCCCATCTACGTGATCTCTACCAACGAAGTAAACAAGGACCAGATCTCCAGCAGCGTATTCCGCCGCATCACCGCGCGCACCGGCGGCAAAGCCTATTGGGCGAAGACGTGGCAGAAGCAGGTGGAGGCCTTCGAATCCATCCGCGAAGACTTAGGCAATAGTTATACCGTGACTTACTATCCCGCGCCGAATTCCAACGAGGGATTCCGCAAGATCAGCGTGGAGATTGTGCCCGACGTGGGCAAAAAGTATCGGGTACGCTCACGTCCCGGCTACCGGCCGCGCGCGTAGCCGCATAGCCGTTCGCGGCTAAGCGTTTCGCGTCTTTGCGCGATCCATGTACTTCATGGTTTCGATATCCAGGCGTATCGTGTCACCAATCTTCACGAACTGCGGCACCATTACTTCGACGCCGGTGCTGAGTTTCGCGGGCTTGTAGGCGCTATCGGCCTGCTGGTGCGTTGGCGGCGCGGTCTGAGCAACCTGCACCTCTAGGACCACCGGAAACAGAACACTAACCGGCCGGCCTTCGACGAACTCTACGCCCAGATTCATGCCCGGCTCGAGCAGCGCCGCCTGCGGCCCGACTAAGTCCGTGGCAACCTCCGTCTGTTCACCGCTTTGCGGATTCATGAAGAAACACTGATCGCCATCGGCGTACAGAAACTCCATCTCCTGCTTTTCCACTGGCAGCACTTCTAGCTTCAGCTCGGAACGAAAACTGTGTTCCCAGAACGTTCCGGTGTCGAGGTTGCGCAGGCGCACATGGGTGACGCCGCCCATCTTTCCTTGCCCGGGGTGGTACTCCGCCGAGACGACCTTGTAATCCTGGCCTTGGTGCTTGATCGCCATTCCGGCGCGCAGTTGCGAAGCAGTGACCATACGCCTTCCCTTCTTACTTGGTATTCCGAGGTGCTCGACCTGGGTTGCGCAGGTCCTTCTCCGGCCTGCGAAATAGCTCTTCGCGCGAGGTGGGGCGGACTTTTGCCGGTAGCGGCTGGAAATAGGGAACCTTGGTCCGTTCCACGGTCCAGGTTCGGATCACATGAGGATGACGCGCTTTATCCATACGGTCCTCCTGCCGATGAGTCTACACCGGAATGGCGCCGGGATCGAGCCCCACGCCCGCCGCATCAGAGACTTCGCATACTTGCCAGCAACTTTCTGAAAAGGGATGAGAAACCGGGTCCAGAGTTGGCAGCGAGATTCGTGTGGCAGGATTTGGAGGGCGACCAGCGGATCTGAAGGGGCGAAAA
>Ga0181536_10001135_pt1 | contig 31611 bp, 25 predicted proteins | sample PEATcosm2014_Bin_41_FD_121105 | JGI IMG/M metagenome (GOLD analysis project Ga0181536, IMG submission 121105) | Peatland microbial communities from MTU Mesocosm Facility, Houghton, MI, USA - PEATcosm2014_Bin17_60_metaG | ecosystem: Environmental > Terrestrial > Soil > Wetlands > Peat | place...
CCAATCGCACCGCATTCTGAACGGCGATCAAACCGACTGGGGGCTGGACTTCGGGTCGGACTCCGAGGTCCTGCGAGTATCGCTCGCCATGTATTGAAGCTGGGAGCGCGAGGAAAGGTACAGATTTCCGCTCACCTCGAGTCATTCATGTCTTTGATGCTTGCGCGTCGACGACAACATAAAGCGAGCAATTGCAGGGGCGATGATGATTGGATGATTGAGCGTCAAGAAATATCGAAATATCTCGACTAGATGAATGGTCCAGCGGCTTCCAGATGTCGTCCCTTGGCTTTCTTGGACCGGGACGCGTTCTGTCTGGCCCCAGACTTGTTGTCAACTTGAAGGATTCTGCGCAGTGGCGCGGTCCAGCTTCCTTGCTCCTCGCCCACGCCATAGCCACAGTGCGCGGTCCTTGTTGCAGATCTGCGGGGCCCTTCCTCGGGCTGGGTTCCTGGGACCTATTGACGCGAGTAACAGTTCAGAGTAAGGTCAACAGTAGGAGTAGTTCCTCTCCTGTTTCAGATCCTCTGGACTAAGTCAGTTCATCTGAAGTACCCCCCTCTTAGTGGGCGCCAGCCCAGGAGGTTAACCGTGTTCGATCCCAAAGCAATCAAGCACAAGGCCAAGATTCTCTCGACGCAAAGCACCTCTCGGCCGACGATAGTCGTCTCCGACCCCGTCCCCTCCCAGGATCAAATCAGGGAGCGGGCCTATCAGCTATACCAAAGCCGGGGCAGTCAGGATGGCCAAGCCCAGCAGGACTGGCTTGCGGCCGAACAGCAAATCCTGAACCGCAGGTAGGGAAAGACGATCACCTCCAACTCGTGCAGCTCCAGGAAGTAGCGGAGGTCCCCATGAACTGCATTCGATGTGACCATCTCACGCAAGTGTTTCAATTGAGGCACGAAGGGTACGTCCAAGCCCGCGCTGCCGCCTTCTATCGGGTCAGCACTGAACTTGCGGCCAGGAAACAAGTGGATATGGAGCGCGCCAGAACTGACCTCGAGGAGCACCGGTTGGCATGCCACCGTGCGCCCAAACTGACAGATTTCCATAGCGTGCAACTGGCCTGATCCTCAGCCCCGAGGAGATATTTCGCCTGCCCCCGAGGCCTAAGGCCGGATCTCAATCGGTGTACCGTCCGCCACCGCCAGCCAGATCTCGTCGATCTCCGCGTCTGTGACCGCGATGCACCCATCCGTCCAATCCCGCAGCCGGTGAGCCGATCCTACGTAGCCATAGCCATTCGGCAATCCATGCACGAACACATCTCCGCCCGGAGAAACTCCCTGCTGCCTCGCCGCGGCGCGATCGCGCGCGTTGGGATAAGAGATATGGATGGACTTATAGAACTGACTGTGCGCGTTGCGTGAGTCGAGCACGTAGACTCCCTCCGGAGTCTTGTGGTCCCCTTGCCTGGTCTTTGGCCCTATCGGGTCTCCGCCCAAAGCAACCTTGTATGTCCGAATTATGCTCCCCTGGCTCAGCAGTTGCAGCGTCCGCTCTTTCTTCAGCACGACGACGCGGTCCGCATGCAGCCGCATGGCCGGCGTCTGCGCCCATCCCAGCCCGCACAACAGCCCAATCCCTACGCCAGTAAGAACTCGGATGCGCATGGCCAGGATTATAGCCGCGATCATTCGGCACAATGCTACGCTGTGAAGCGATGCCAGTGATGCTGTGGAATCTTAGGAAACGCGTTTGGCGACAACCGCCCCGGCTGTCGGGCCAGGGCGCAACCCGGCAACACGTCCGCTTGTTCAAGATGATTGTCGCCGGCGCGTTGTTTGCTTTCTCTGCCCTGCCCGCTTCAGCCGCCACGTGGACTGCGGTTGCACAACCTCCCCGCCTGGTCAACGGCGCCCCGGTCCTGTTTCAGGTGAAAACCCCTATTAAGCTCGACTCTCTCGCCGGCACATGGCTCGGCCACCAGCTCAGCTTCAGCTTCGATGCCTCCACAAAGACCTGGTTCGCCCTCGCCGGCGTCAGCTTTGAGACAACCCCGGGCAAGTACCCACTCGCACTGACCGGTGAACCATCTTCATCCAAAACTCCATCGACATTCACGCGCCAGTTCACCGTCGCCCGCGCCACCTATCCCCAGATCAAGGTCGAGCTCACGGTCGAGAAGAAGTTCACCGAACCTACTCCGGAACAATTGGAACAAATCGCAGAGGGCGTGAAGATCAAGCAGGACTATTTGAGTCGCGTAACGCCAGAACGCGAGTGGTCGGGCAAATTCACGGCCCCGGCGGATGCCCCCATCTCCGATGTCTTCGGCTCCCAACGCGTCTTCAACGGCAAAGCGCAGCGGCCACATTTCGGCCTCGACTTCCGTGTGCCCGCCGGAACCCCGGTCGCGGCCATGAATCAGGGCACGGTGCTGCTGGCGCGCCCCCTGTACTACGAAGGCAACTGCGTCGTTATCGACCACGGACTGGGACTCCTCACCCTGTACTTCCATCTTTCCGAATTCAAAGTGAAGGAAGGAGACGTGGTGAAGCGCGGCGACGTGCTCGGCCTCAGCGGAGGCACCGGACGCGCCACCGGCCCTCATCTCCATGTCGCCGTCCGCTGGCAGGGCACCTATCTCGATCCCGCCCGGTTGATGCAATTACCCCTGCCGTAGAACGGCCGGCAAGTGTGGAGCGGTTATGCAGCTGCTCCCTCTTCTGCGTTGTCATCCCTGACCGAAGGGAGGGACCTGCTTTGCGCACGGCTAGACTGACCTTTAGCCCGCCGCAGCTTCGCCCGGCCCAACTTGCTCAATGGCGGAAATCGCAACGCCATCCCGATAGCTCACCGTCTTGCCTGAGATTGCAGGCACTCTCTCGCCCGGCACCAGAATCCCCACCAGATTCAGCGGGTCCGCCGCCGACAGCGTCATCGTCTCCCCGCTCAGCGGCAGGCTTCGCGTCGCGCGCACCGACTCGACCGCCACGGGCAGCGCAAATTGCTCGCCCAGGAATCCGTCCACAAAGCGGCCGCCGCGAATTTCCCCGCGATCCTCCAGCCGCCGGAATCCCATCAGCAACTCGCGCCACGGCGGCAAGTTCGATTCACGCGTCAGCACATCGCGCATCACGATTCCATAGCGCCGGAGCAGCATCCAGCACGCGGCTTCGACCGCGCGCGGCCGCTCCACCGCTACATCAGCATGCAGCAGCGCCCACCGCCCTGTGCTGTGCCGCGGACGCGTGCTGCGCCCGCTTCCCTGTCCCGCCCGCCGCTTGGGATCAATCAACGAGCGCAGATTGTCGAATCCATCCGCCGTGACCAGCCCCGCCGCGACCAACTCCCATAACGCGGTCTCGATCTCCGCCTTCAACTTCCCGGTCCCGCGCACCACGTCCGCAAAGAAAGACGCCCCGCGCTGCCGCAGGAACTCCAGCACAAGCTGAGCTCCGTGACTGAGCCCTCGGCTGTCGGCCGGGCGCTCGTCCTCCGAAGTGGGGTGCCCCACTTCTCCCCGGTTTTGGGAGAAGTGGGGATTTTGGACGATGGCCATCCAGTCCGCCTCTTCCCGCACAAAGAATGCAATCGGCGCCACGCTGGTCGGAATCACCCGTCGCTGCCGGTGACTGCTTCCCGCTTCCGCAGTACCGTTCCCGCCTGCCGACTCCACGGTCGCAGGATGCGGCGACAACCTTCCCCACCCCACGGCCCCGGTCAGGCAAAGCTGGTCAAGCCACGCCGGATCGTAATCCACGATCCGCCGTGCCAGCACCTGCCGTTCCCATGCATTCGCGGGAATCTCAAATCCCTGCAACTGCTGCAGCACCTCCAGCGTGCCCCGCTCACCGGCGACCTGCGTTCCCGGAGCCACATGCTGCCATCGCATCAGCCAGCGCATGAACTGCGCCGCGGTAACCGGCTCAATCTGCTTGCGCAGCATCCCGACCGTGAGCCGGTGAATCCGCGCCAGCAGCCTCCGTTCGCACCACTCCGTCTCTTGTGCTTGTGGCTGTGCTTGTGTGGGGACAGCCGCCCCCGGCTGTCCAGTCGAGCGAAGCTCGACAGTGTCGTGTGGAGCGGACACTCCCTTCGACAAGCTCAGGGCAGGCTCTGTCCGCTTGCCTGCACCACCGGTAAAGCTTCCCCGAAGAACGATCCCGCTGGCCTCCATCCGAAGCAGCGCCTTCTCAACGTCGGAAGCAGCAAGCCCCAGCATCTCCCCCAGCCCGGATGCCGTCACCGGCCCCAGATGCGACATCCAACCGGTCACCAGCGTGAGCAAAGCATCGTCGCGAGAAACCTGGCCCCTCTCCACATCCGCCACAGCCTGCACAAACTCCGCCGAAGAAAACAGGGCCGCAAAACTCCGCGCCCGCTCCGCCGCCACCCAGTAGCGCCGCCCCTGGACGGAAGCAAGCCCGGCGCAGCCTTCGGTTAGAAGTAGGTCAAAGTGCTTGTTCCAATCAGCAACAGCCGTGGAGGGGCGGACGCCCTCGTCCGCCCAGTCGAGCGGAGCTCGACCGCTTTGGGAGGAGCTTCGTGCGTTTAAGGAGGGTTCAGCTTCGCTGAACCGGGCGGACGAGGGCGTCCGCCCCTCCACAATCTCCGGCAGCGCCACTAGTGTGTGCAGCACGTCGTGCAGTTCATCCGCGTCCCGCACGTCCGGCCAGGCTTCTTCCCGCACCTGCTGAATCGCTCCCGCATCCAGCTTCCCCACTTCCTCCAGCACCGACTCGGGCAACACCCGCCGCATTTCGACCGCGCGCGCCCGCCGTTCTTCCAGCGGCGCATCGTCCAGAAACGCATACGGATTCGCGTTCAGAATCTCGTGCGAGAACTGCGACGGTACCGGCGTATCCACCGCGATCACTCGGATCTGGCCCGAGGCCATTCCGCGCAACAGAGCCTTCAGACCCTCCACGTCCATCGCCTCGGTGAGCACATCCTTCATGACCTCTTTCACCAAGGGATGGTCCGGAATCTGCCGGTCGCCCTCGATATTTTCAAAGCACGCCGCCGCATCCGGAAACACCGACGCCAGCAAATCGTCCGACCGAATCCGCTGAATCTGCGGCGGCACCTTCTTTCCGTTCTGAAACCGCAGCAGCGCCAATGCCCGGTTTGCGTCCCAGCGCCAGCGCGTGCCAAACATCGGAGAATCCAGCGCCGCCTGCTCCAGAATCGGCTGCACCGTGTCTGCCTGCAGAAAATGAAACACATCGCCCAGCGGAAAGCTGTGCTGCTCGGCCAGCGCGATGTTCAGCCCGTTGTCGGTCGCCGCCGCCTGCAGCTCAAAATTGAACCCACGGCAAAACCGCTTGCGCAGCGCCAGTCCCCACGCTTTGTTGATCCGCCCGCCAAACGGCGCATGGATCACCAGCTGCATCCCGCCGCCCTCATCGAAGAATCGCTCGGCAATCACCGTGGTCTCGGTCGGCACCGCACCCAGCACGGCCCGCCCCTGCAGAATGTACTCAATCGCCTGCTCCGCGCCCGAATCATCCAGACCGCACTCTTCTTTCAGCCAACCCACCGCCGCGGCCACTTCCGGCTGCGTCGCCGAGAATCCCACCGGCGAAGTGCGCGGCAGCATATCGCTGATCTTTTCCCGCACCTCGCCCACATGCGCGGACAACTCCTCGGTCCGCGCCGGAGCTTCCCCTCGCCAGAACGGAATGCCCGGCGGCTGTCCGTGGGCATTTTCTACCAGCAGGCGGCCTGACTTGAGTTCAATCCGCTTAATGCGCCACGAGGTGTTCCCCAGCAGCATGACTTCGCCGGCCATGCTCTCCGTGGCGAAATCCTCGTCCACCGTTCCCACCACAAGCCCGTCCGGTTCCGCCACCACCGCGAACAATGCCGTCTCCGGAATTGCGCCCCCGCTCGTGATGGCCGCCAACCGCGCCCCCCGCCGCGCCCGAAGTTTTCCGTTGACTCGATCGCGATGCACATACGCCCCATACCGCCCGCGCCGGGCCGCGATCCCTTCCGACAGCATCTCCAGAATCGAGTCAAACGTCTCGCGCTTGAGATCGCGATACGGATACGCCCGCCGCGCCAGCGCGAACATCTCATCTTCGTCCCACTCTTCCGCCGCGCACGCCGCCACAATCTGCTGCGCCAGTATGTCCAGCGGTGCCTCCGGAATGATCAGCCGGTCCAGATCTCCATGCTTGATGGCCCGCGCCAGTGCCGCGCACTCCATCAGATCGTCGCGCGTGGTCGCAAAGAAGCGTCCCTTCGGAACCGCCCCGCGCCAGTGCCCCGAGCGCCCCACGCGTTGTAGCGCCACTGCAATCGCCCGCGGCGAATTGATCTGCACCACCAGATCCACCGTGCCGATATCGATTCCCAGTTCGAGCGAGGCCGTCGCCACCAGCACCCGCACCTGGCCGTCCTTGAGCTTCTTCTCGGCCGCCAGCCTCAGCTTGCGCGACAAGCTGCCGTGGTGCGCCGCGACATTATCCTCGCCCATGCGCTCGCCCAACTCATGCGACATGCGCTCGACCATCCGCCGCGTGTTCACAAACACCAGGGTTGAGCGATGCTGCTCCACCAGCGCCACCAGCCGGTCGTAGATGGCGTCCCACATTTCATTGGACGCGACTGGGCCCAGCGGCATGGGCGGCACTTCGATTCCTAGATCGAGTTTCCTCCTGTGCCCGATGTTGACGATGACCGGGTCCGCCCGCCCGCTTCCGGTCAGAAAATGCGCCACTTCCTCAATCGGTTTCTGCGTCGCCGATAGCCCAATGCGAACCAGCGGAGATTCCCTTTCCTGCCTTGTCATTCCGAGGAGCGAACGCGACGAGAGCCTGCCCTGAGCCTGTCGAAGGGAACCTGGGTTCTCGTCGGCGCCCGCAACACCCAGATCCCTCGCTACGCTCGGGATGACAGGAGGGAGAGGAGGCAAACGCATCTCCAACGCCTCTCTTCGCAGCGACTCGAGCCGCTCCAGCGACAACGCCAGATGCGCCCCGCGCTTGTCATCGGCGACCGCATGAATCTCGTCTACAATCACCGTCTCCACATCGCGCAGAATCGCGCGGCTTTTGTCCGCTGTCAGCAGGATGTAGAGCGACTCCGGAGTGGTCACCAGAATATGCGGAGGCCGCTTCAGCATCGCCCGCCGCTCGTGCGGCAGCGTGTCGCCGGTGCGCACCGCGGTGCGAATCTCCGGCATCAGCAGGCCGCGCTCGCCCGCCAGCCCCAGAATCTCCCCCAGCGGGATCTCAAGATTTTTCTGGATGTCGTTGCCCAGCGCCTTGAGCGGCGAAATGTAGAGGACTTCGGTGCGGTCGTGCAAATCGCCAGCCAGCGCCTTCCGCACCAGCCGGTCGATGCAGGCCAGAAATGCCGCCAGCGTCTTCCCCGACCCCGTAGGCGCAGAAATCAGCGTCGTCCGCCCGGCAAGAATGTGCGGCCATCCCTGCTCTTGCGGCTCCGTCGGCGTGCCAAACCGACGCACAAACCACTCCGCCACCAGCGGATGGGCCCAGGCCAGCGCGGCAGGAAGGGACTGCATTCCGGTATTCTAGCCCGAAAATGGATTTTCGCCAATCCTTCGCCTAAGCAATAGATAAAAGGGGCCGCAAGCCCGGTGCTGTTTTCCGAGTCAAAGAGGGCCGCCTGATGGCGACAGCTGAAACTTCCTTCGCAGCAAGCCAAGGCCCAACCAGTCTGCACTTGCGCTATCCCCGGCGTGGTCAACGTGCTTCTCTAGCGAGGCTCCGCCATGCTCGGAACATTGGTCGTGGATGTCGCTTCCAGAATAGAATGCATGCTTTGATGAAGATGGAGTGAGGACATGGAAAACCATGTTTGAGGACCTGCGCTACAGCTTGCGAGTGCTTGCGAGGAGTCCGAGCTTCACACTGGTGGCCGTAGTGGGCTTGGCCCTGGGAATTGGTGCGAACAGCGCCATTTTCACCGTAATGAACGCGATCCTGCTTCGCCCTTTGCCATACAAGAAACCGGATCAGCTGGTTCTGTTGTGGCAGCTCAACCGGCACACGGGAGACCGCGAAATTAAGGTAAGTGCTCCTGACTACATCGATTGGCGGGAACAGAACAGCGTCTTTCAGGATATTGCAGCGTTTACTGCGAACTCTGGTCTTGGGTTGAACCTCAGCGGGGCAGGTCAGCCCGCACGAATTTCTGCGACGTCGGTTACGGGTAACCTCTTTTCAGTTCTGGGCGTCACGCCAGCCTTGGGCCGTTCATTCCTCCCGGATGAGGAGCGCCCAGGCTCGGCTCCGGTTTGCATTCTCAGCGATGATCTTTGGAAGCGGCGATTTGGTTCCGATTCGAAAATCATCGGGAAGGCAGTCACGCTTAACGGCGAAGTGTGGACCGTAGTTGGGGTCATGCCGGCGGGTTTCCGTTTCCCACAGAGTGTTGATCTCTGGGTGCCTGCGATGGTCCGATCGACTGCAAGGACAAGGCGCGCCCAACACTATCTGGGCGTCATAGCAAGGCTGAAGCCTGGGCTTACTCTTGATCATGCACAAGCCGAATTAGATGCACTAGCACGTCAGATGGAGTTGCAATACCCGGAGACCAACGCGGGGCTCGGAATCAGGCTCGTCCCCTTACATACACAAATAACGGGGAACATCCGTCCAGCCCTTTTGGTCCTTTTCGGAGCCACCGCTTTTGTTTTGCTCATCGCATGCACAAACCTGGCCAATCTGTTGCTCGTGCGAGCCACTGTACGTCAGGGGGAAATGTCGTTACGCCTTGCCTTGGGTGCTTCACGGACGCGACTGGTCCGACAACTACTCACCGAGAGCGCGCTGCTGGGACTGTTAGGCGGCATTTTGGGATTAATCCTGGCCTTCGCGGGGACGCGCCTTCTCTTTAATTACAGCCCCAGCAACCTTCCGCGGCCGAACGAGATCGCCGTCGACGGTCGAGTGCTCGCATTCACTCTAGGTCTTTCGGTCTTCACAGCGGTTATTTTCAGCTTGGCGCCTGCGCTCCAGGTCTCCAAACCGGATCTCTTCAGAACACTCAAGGTGGGGAGCAGCGGATTCGTTCGAGGACAAGGCTGGCAGCGCCTTCGCCTCCTGCTGGTAGCGTCCGAGATGGCTTTGGCTCTGGTGTTGCTGATTGGGGCAGGCCTGATGATCAGGAGCTTCTTTCGTCTACGTGAAGTGAATATCGGGCTCGATCCGCTAAACGTATTAACCATCAATACGACTCTCACCGTTAATAGATATCCGGTGCCTCGCCAGATCGCTTTCTTTAGTCAGGTTGTGCAACGAATCGGGGCTCTACCCGGCGTCATGTCCGTCGGCGCGGTTGACAATCTCCCTCTGGGCGGGAGTGATGCCCACCGTTTCAGCATTGAGGGACGCTCAGCTTGGGATCCAGGCCATGAACCCTCAGGTGAACTCAGCGTTGTAACGCCACGATACTTTAACGCAATAGGCATTCCTCTTACTAAAGGTCGTTACTTTACTGAGGGTGACGGTGAGGAGAACCTTAGAGTTGCGATCATTAATGAGGCTCTGGCCAGCCGTTACTGGCCGAAAGAAGACCCACTCGGCAAGCACATCACAATCGACTTCGAACGGGAGGCACGAGAGATCGTGGGTGTGGTAGGAAACGTAAGGCACATGGGGCTTGACCAGCAGGAACCGCTGCAGGTGTACATACCACACCCTCAGATCGGCGGTGCAATGATGTGTTTGGTTGTCCGCGCCAGTTCGGACCCGCTGAACCTGGCGCCATCTGTTCGCGCGGCAGTCCAAGCGGTCGATCACGATCAGCCCGTTTACGATATTCAGACGATGGAGCAACGTCTCTCAGATTCAGTATCGCCCAGACGTTTTAATATGTTTCTCTTAGGAATATTTGCCGCGATAGCACTCCTCCTAGCAGGCGGGGGGACATATGGTGTCATGTCATATTATGTTACTCAACAGACTCATGATATCGGCATTCGCCTGGCGATGGGTGCCGACCAGGTCAAGGTACTCACGCTTGTTGTAGGAAAAGGCCTCGTTATTTTATTCTACGCATTGGCGGCTGGCCTGGCTGTGGCTTTTGCGTTTTCACGCGTCATCTCCGGCTTACTCTTCGGCATCAGTACCCTCGACCTTGCCAGCATACTCGGAGCTTCGCTGCTCTTGACCACGGTGGGGCTTCTGGCCTGCTACATTCCCGCCCGCCGGGCTTCTAGGGTTGACCCTGTGGTTGCCTTACGTTGCGAGTAGAAAATCGTCGACCCACGGAAATCGCGTTCACTTGTCACTGACTTTCGCGTCCTCATGGCGGGCCGATGAATCGTGCGATCAAGGAGGAAACCAAGAGCATTCGTGCGGCGATCACGAACAGTTCCGAGGAGCGTCCCATCTTGACCCCCATGGCGGTTAAGTCCGCGCCAAATGGCTGATAGCTGCGAGACGACCCTCAATTGGCGAAACATCCCGATTGCACTCGTCGACTAGCCTCCTCTGCTATCCTGCCCCGCAGCGTGCAGGATTAGCTCCGGCACATACCGCACGACTGCTAGAATTCATGCAATGCCCAAACTCTCGGCCCACTCCCGCGCTCGCAAAATTAAACTCCTTCTCTTTGACGTTGACGGTGTCCTCACCGACGGCAAACTCTTCATTTTTCCCGCTCCGCCCGGCACCGAGCAAAGCGTTCTCGATCAAAGAGAAAAGGACCAGTCTGCCCAGCACGGCGGCCAGGGCGGATTTGGCTTCCACAGCCAGAGCATGATCGAAGCCAAAGGCTTCCATGCCCACGACGGCACCTCGATCTCGCTCGCCCGGCTCGCCGGCATCAAGACCGGACTCATCACCAAGCGCATCTCAGAGACCGTCGCCCTCCGCGCGCGTGACCTGAAGCTCGAATACGTGCGTCAGGGCGTCGAGGACAAGCGCTCGTGTTTCGAAGAAATCCTCGAGCAAGAAGGACTGAAACCGGAAGAAGCTGCCTTCGTCGGCGACGACGTGATTGATCTTCCCGCCATGCGCGCCGGCGGCCTCGCCATCGCCGTAAGGAACGCCCGGGCCGAAGTCAAGCGGGAGGCCCACTACATCACGCCTCACGCCGGTGGCGACGGCGCTCTGCGCGACGCCGTCGAATTCATCCTCAAGGCTCAGGGCAAGTGGAAGAAGGTGGTGGAAGACTACATCGGCGAGAGAAGCCCAAGAACTAGCTACTAGCTACTAGCTACTAGCTCAGCACCGAAGGCAGCATCCGAAGCCCCCGAAAATTCGTCCCCGGCAACCCCGTGCTTCGTCTTGTTTTGCTAGAAGCTAGTAGCTAGCAGCTCAAAACAAAAAACCCATCGGATGCTTGCTTGGGGCGTGCTCGGGTCAGCATCCGATGGGCTACCGTTTCTCCTTACTCACCCTGTTGTTTTCAGGAGTATGTACACGCATTAAACCTCAGAACCCGCGAAAGTTTCGTCTAATTTTGTAAAACTTTGTAATTCTGGCGGCGCAGATAAGGCAAACACTGTAGGCGGGAGGAAAACCTCGCGCTTCTAGTTCGGCAATGCTGGAATCTTCGTCGCCACTAACTCCGCAAAACGCTTATCTTTGCGCAGCTCGGCGAACTCCGTGTCCTTGTACACGTTGTTGAAGTCTTTGTATCCCTCTTCCATCGCCTTCCTCAGATACTCCAGCGACCGGTCGGAGAAGCCCATCTTGGCGTACAGCTTGGCTACGGTGTAGTCGTAGTGCGCGCGGTCCTCGGGGCTGGGCAGCTGCGCCTGCACTCCACCGCGCGAAGTCCGCTCGAACACATCCGGATCGAGTTCCAGGGCGTGTTGATAAGCGGCTACCGCCGGCTCGAATTCCTTCCGGGCAAACTGAGCCGCTCCCAGGTTGCTGAAGAATGCCGCTGACTTCGCGTCCAGTTCGATGGCTTTGTGATACTGCTTGATGGCGGAGCCGTACTTTTTCTCTTCGTAATACACCACACCCAGATTGTTGTAGGCGTCGGCATACTCACGGTTCGCCTTGATCGCTTGTTCGAAAGACTTCCTCGCCTCCCGGTAGCGCGGCATCATCAACTCGGTAATTCCGATCTTGTTCAGCAACCTGGCCGAGTTCGGTTCCTTGGCCAGCGCAGCGCGATAGTAGTCGAGCGCGTCCAGGTAGAGCTTCTGCGCGTGCAATGCGTCCGCACGCGCCTCCAGATCGGCCACAGTCGCATCCGGCGCCGGAGGGTCAACCGTCCGGATCAGCGGCGGCCTGACCTGAACTTGTTCTGAGAGGGAAACCTGCCCCCACGAAGAGGCAGACAAGGCAATGACGCAAATCACGAGAAGCGAAACGGGAATCAGCGGCACTTTCGGGCAGGACGACATGGACCACCCCCAGGAACACCCCAGCTAGCTCATTCTGGCACAGTTTTGCCCGCCCGGCGAAGATTTCCGAAAGGGTCTTAGAACGGGCTTCGCAAAATGGGTCTTGGGTAGGGCACGGCTTCAGCCGTGCCGTCTTGGGACGGCAAGTAACACGGGCTTTAGCCCCGGAGGGCACGGTACTCGGCGCGGGCAGAGCTTTTGTGAAACCAGTTCCAAGGGTTGGGTTGAAGGTTTTTGGTCTCGGGATAATACAAAATCCCGGAGAACCAAGACCTAACACCTAAGACCCAACGCCGCCGCCTTCAATGAGGTGCCGTCTGCCCGGCGTCCGCCGGTTTAGACGGCGGAGCCGTCCCCTTGTCATCCTTGAAGATTCCTACAAGCTTGCCAAAGAAGCCCTTCTTCTTGTTGGGATCTTGCTGCGATGCGTCTTGTCCGTTGGCCGCCTGGGGATTCGGCGGCAGCACCTTCTCCCCGCCCAATAGGCGGGAGAAGAATCCTCGCACTCCCGCCTGCTCGTCGCAGGTTTCCCGCGGCTCGGTCCCGGCCACGAAAGCCGTAACATAATCATCCGGGCAGGCCGGCGTTGCCAGACGGTTCGTGGCCTTGTCCAGTTCCACATCCACAACGCCCGACGGTTGCGCGAACTCCTGCATATCGGCATATTGCGGCAACGCCGCCGCCTTTTTCATGAACTCGGCCCAGATGGGCCCCGCGGTCAGGGCGCCCGTCAGGCGCAGGTCGCTGTAGTCGTCGTAGCCAACCCACACGATGCAGAGCAGATTCGAGGTGTACCCGGCGAACCAGCCATCGTGCGAGCTGCCCGTCTTCCCCGCTGCTGGCGGCGTGAATCCACGTCCCCGCACCGCCGAAAACCCCAGCCCGTTGTTGATAACCCCTTCCATCATGTTGGTCATGACATAGGCCACGCGCGGGTCCAGCACCGGCCGCTGGTCGGTGCTGTAATTCGCCAGCACGTCGCCGGTGGCGTTGCGCACCGATCTCACCAGGATCGGCGACAGCCGCACTCCATTGTTCGCGAACGCCGTGTACGCTCCAGTCATATCCAGCGGCGAAGCGTCATACGAGCCCAGCGCCATGGCCGGCGTTGCCTTCACCGAAGCGATCCCAGCCAGCCGCGCCAGATCTGCCACCTTGTCGTAGCCCACTTCCTCCGCCACCTTCACCGTCGCGTTGTTCAGCGACATCGCCAGCGCATAGCGCAACGTGACCTCACCGTGGTACTCCTCTTTATAGTTACGCGGCTCGTAGATCTGATCGCCGTAAGCGAAGCTCGAAGGCTCGTCCGTGACGGTCGAAGCCGGCGTGATCACCGCCTGCGAGCCGTCCAGCGCCGTGTTTACCGCCGCCGCGTACACAAACGGTTTGAAAATCGATCCCGTCGGACGCTTCGCCACTGCGTGATTCAACTGGCTCCAGCCGTAGTCCCTTCCCCCCACTAGCGCCAGAACCGCCCCGGTGTGCGGATCGATCGCCACCAGCGCCACCTGCGCTTGCGGACCAGGTTCCACTTGCGTTTCGATCTTTTTCCCTACTTTCACCTTCTTGGTCCGCAGCTTTTTCACTTGCTCATCCACCAGCTTGATGCCCATTTCCACCGACTGCGCCGCGGCCTTCTGCAAGTCAGGATCAAGCGTCGTGTAGATGCGGTAAGACTGGTCGTTCAGTTCGTGCTCATTGAACTTGCTGATGACCGTATCGCGCACCATATCCACGAAATACGGCGCGTCGCTCGCCTCCACGTTCGGCGGCGCCAGCTTCAGCGGCGCCGCTTTGGCTTTCTCGGCTTGTTCGCGCGTAATCGCCCGCGTCTCGACCATCGACTCCAGCACCACATTCCGCCGCTCCAGCGCGCGCTCCGGATGCCGGTACGGTGACAGGTAGCTGGGCCGCTGAATCAATCCCGCCAGCAGCGCCGCTTCCGGCAGGGTGATGTCCTTCAAATCCTTATTGAAATACGCCTTCGACGCCTCGGCAAACCCGCTGATGGCAAACGAGCCTCTCTGCCCCAGGTCCACCCAGTTGGCATAAAACTCGAGAATCTGCTGCTTGCTGAACTTCTGCTCCAGTTCCTCGGCAATCAGCATCTCCGTCAGCTTCCGCTTGATCGTCTTTTCCGGAGTCAGGAAGAATCCCCGCGAAAGCTGCATAGTGATCGTGGACCCGCCCTGCTCATGCCGTCCCCGCACCACGTCAATCCACGCCGCTTCGGCCATGCGCAGAAAATTCACCCCGCTGTGCTCGAAGAAGCGCCGGTCCTCGATGGCCAGCACCGCCTGCGTCATGAGCGGCGGAATGTCGTTGTACTTCACCAGTTGCCGCTTCGACCGCTGCTCGGCGTCGAACAGCGCCGTCACCAGTTGCGGCTCCAGTTCGTAGGCCGAAAGGTCATTCCCCTTGCTGGTGATGCGGTCTACCTGCCCGTCCTGAATGCTGATGCGCGCCGCCTCCGGACTGTGATACGACTCCGGCCCGGGTGTAATTTCGATTCCGTCGCTATCCAGCCGGAAACTGCCTAGTTTCGACTGCCCTTCCCTGTCCAGATACCCAGCCCGCCGCAACTCCGCCGCGATCTCCTGCGCTTCGATCTTTTCCCCCGTGCGCACCGTGCGCGGCAGGGCATAAATCTTCGCCGAGTTGCCGAACACCGGCGTGCGGAAGCGGCGCTCAATGATCCGGTCGTACTTGATGTAGTAGTAAGAAGACAGAACGGTAAACGACACGGCCAGAATCAGAAACGCCACCAGCGCCGCCCGCAGCACCGGGTCGCGCGGCAGCCCGCGGACTCGCTTGCCTTCGGCTCCGCCGCTTCCCCTCGGGATTCTGATCTTGATGGTCACTAGTTAGTGCGCCTTCGGCATTCCAACGCGATGGGGTTGAAACCTCTGCGTTCTATTTCAGACGTTTGGACGCGCAAAAAGGTTTGTCCCTGGGCCGTCCATGTAGGGACGGCCCCCCTCGGGAGCCTGCCCCGAGCGAAGCCGAGGGGTCGGGTCGAGCGAAGCTCGACGGCTCTACCGGCGCTATCGACAACCGATCCACATCGGCGACAAGGGATACCTTATTGTACCCTCACCGCAAAAATGAAAGAGACCCGCAGTTCATGCGGGTCTCTGAGCTGTCAACATGTCGGAGGCCGAACTCTACGGATCGGTCACGACCCACCACCCCGGCGTCGGTAGCGCCAACGTTGAGACGGGCTGAGTGAGAGCACCGTTGGAACCGACTTGGAGAGGGGCAAGCTGGACTACCGTTCCACTGCCACTGGTTTCGCTGCTGTACACGAGCAGATTCGCTCCGGACTGGTCGAACTGGCCCCACCAGCCAAGGGTCAGGCCGTTGCCGAACGGCGACCCTGCAACTTTCGTCAGCGCTCCCGTGCTGGTGTTGAGTTGGTAGGCTTCGATGCCGTTGTAGCCCGTGCCGGTGTCGTTGATGCTGAAGGAGTAAACGAATTCGCCGTTGCTCGAGGGCGGCTGCATCGCAATCGTCCAGGGCGAGAATGTGGTCGCAACCGGCGACGTGCCTACCTGCGTAGCTGCTCCCGTACTCTGGTTGATGCTGAAAACGTACAGGTGATTGTCATCGCTGCCGGTGGCGCTTAGCGAGTTTCCGCTGGTACCAACCAGGTAGTGTCCGCTGGCGTCGCCCTGCAGTTCCCAGACATTGGCCGGGAACGGACTGCCCGGTATAAGCGTCAGCGCGCCAGTGCTCGGGTTGATTGTGTACCCCACAAACTCCGTTCCACCGTGGGTTGAGGCGATCGTCACATACAGAAACCTGCCCAGCCCGTCGGTCGCGAGATTTCCCGGCTCGATACCTGGCGACGGTGTCGTCAAAAACGGTGATCCGGGCACGGCCGTCAGCGCGCCCGTGCTACCGTCAATCGCGTATACAAAAATCGCATTATCCCCGCTCGAGCTGATGAACAGGAAATGGCCTGCCGGGTCCGACGTCATCTGATAGATACCGGTTGCGTCCACCGGCAGATGCAGCGCCAACGCGGCCGGGAAGCCGCTCAAAATGGTGAGGGCACCCGTACCCGAATTGATAGACCACCCGTAAAGCTCCCCCTCCAGCTCGAAATAGGCATACACGAACTGCTTGTTCACTACCACCATGGCCTCGCCGTCTTCGCTGGCCGGAATCTGCGGCGCAGTGTAGCTGGAGAGAGCCTTGAAAGTCCCCGCACTGTTGCTCAGGTCATAGCCATCGATCGTGCCGTTCGCGGCGCCGCTCGTGCCCTGATCTACAGCGTAGACAAAAGCCGTCGGCGTTGCGTTGCCTCCGCCGCCTCCACCGCCGCCGCCACCTCCACCGCCACCACCACCTCCGCCGCCAATCGTGCCACCACCCCCCGGAGTGCAAGCTGTCCCGCCGAACGCCACCTGCGGGCATCCCGGCGCGCCGCCGGCGCAGCTTGCCAGCAGCAGAATCGCCAGCATCATCAGCAAACTAAGTAGCAACCGATACAGAATCTTCATGTACTGCCTCCACCTGAGTTTTCGCGGTCGTCCTGCTGCGTGCGTCAGGAGATGAACGTGGGTTCCAGGTTTCCCGCCTCTTCGTTGCTTGCCAAATTCCACCGTCACGAAGAACTGCGAGACACTCATTCCCCATCGCGATACTAGGACGCCAGTAACGTGATGACAACGTTACGAATGTCATTGTCCGTTGCGAGCGGTAAGTACACACACACCAGGGCCGCCGCGATTACCGTGCCGCAGCTCAATCACGCAAACTTGAAAAATGCAGGATTAGGAGAAAGCGTCCGCTGGACGCTTGACAGTAGCCCGGCGTTTCAACGCCGGGTTAAATGGGCGGCGCGGAGCCGAGCCTGTTCCCTCATTTTTCGCCGCACCAGCCGGCCAAATTCGCTCCTCGCTTCTCATCGTTCCGAAAGTAACCTCTTGCAAAATATCCTCTGGCCCGAGCTTAAATCTGCTTCCCGCCATCTGCATTTCGCCCTGTATTTATGCGGCTCGGAGCCTATTCCGCACTGCCAGCTTCATGCCTTCTGGTGACCATCGGACGTGAACATTCGTTCCTTGCCTCCAAAATTGGGAACTGCCAACATGCAAATTGAAATCTCGCGGAGGATTCTTCCAGTGAAACGTACACGAATTCTAGTCACACTTCTCGCTGCCCTTGCGCTCGTGATGAGCAGCTGCGGAACCGGGGATAAGATCGGATCAGTCTCTATCAGCGCCAACGGCACAGCCGGTACGGTGAACCTCGCGGGCTTGGGGGGAACTCTGCAACTGCAGGTGATGGCGAACTACACCAGCGGCAAGCAAATTGACGAAACCAATTTCGCCACCTACACGATTACACCCCAGGGCACACTGTGGGACCAGATAACCCCTCTGCCCACGCCCCCATACGGAGTGGAACTCAATAGAACGGGAATGCTCACCGCCACTGGGGACCAAAACGGCAACGGGATTTGCACCTGGCTAAACGCAAATACGACCAGCACCCAGCTCAGTACGCCCTCCTATTACTTCACGGGGGACTACATGATCCTCGCCACCTACCGTGGTTTCACATCGAATCCCGTCTATATCCCGGTTGCATCTGCCCCGAGCGGCCAGACCGGACAAGAGGGCATCTGCGGCCCGTCGGCTACTGGGAATTAGAACTCCTGGGTGCTGACGAAGTTCTAACGTCTTCTGATTCACAGTGCAGCCCACTCCGCGGGGCTGCACTTTACTTTTGGGGCTTCGCCTGGCGGGCGCGTGAACCTCAGCTCGCACACCTGCCACCAGGCTTTTGCAACTCAAATCTCCTTGGACCGTTTTCAGCGATAGCGTGGACGGAAGACGCTTGTCATCCCGGAAGACGCTTGTCATCCCGAGCGTAGCGAGGGATCCAGGTTCTAGCTTGTACCACCGGTACCGCCGCCGCGGGCAAACCCCCAGATCCCTCGCTGCGCTCGGGATGACAGTGAGTAATGGGCTACAGTAACTGTGAAATGCTCTAGGCCCTCTCCAGCGAAGCGGCAAAAGCATCCAGCGAGAGCGACCGCAGCAAGTTCCGCCGCATCCCTCGTTCCACGTCCGCCAGCCGGTCGGAAGCCGACGTAATCCAGTCGAAGTCGGCGGATTCCGCCATCCGTTTCAGCTCAGAAGAAATGTCGGTATTGCGGATTGCGTCCGGCGCCCCCGAACTGATGAACATCAGATCGCGCAACAGAGAGTACAGCGTGCGGATCAACTGCTCGGTCTTGTCCCGCCCTTCCGCCCCGGCACGGTACGACTCGGTGATCTTGAACAGCTCGCTGTGTTCTCCGCCCCGCAGCGCGGAGTTGAGGAGGGCGAGGGCATGGTCGCGAGCCGCAGTATAAGCCGCCAGGTCAAAACTGCGAGCCCGTCCCACCGCACCTTCCGACAAGCGGGCCACCAGCGCGCGCTGGGCCTGCTTCCATTCCGGCCGGTGCTCGGCCAGATAGCGCTCGATCTCCTCCGCCGCCAGCGCGCCCAGGGTAAACACCATCGCCCGAGAACGGATCGTGGGCAGCAGCTCACCGGGATTTTCCGTGAGCAGGAAAATGGTTGCGAACTCGGGCGGCTCTTCCAGCACCTTGAGCAGCGAGTTTGCCGCTTCCTTCATGAACGCCGAATCGGTGAAGATGTAGACCCGTTCCCGGCCTTTTCCCGGCCGGTAATAAATCGTCTCGATGACGCGGCGCACCTGGTCCACCTTGATCATCATTTGCGGCGGATCGGGGGGAACGATGAGCACGTCGGGATGCGTCTGCACGAAAATGCGCGTTTCTTTTTTGTCGGTCTCGCGCAGATTTTCGCGCGCCTCGACCGCTTCGGCAAAGCGCGCTTCGAGATCGGCAGCCTGCGCGATGCGCGTGCAGTTCGCGCACTTGCCGCAGAAGTCAGGCAGGCCGTCGGTTTGCGTCGGCGTGAGGCAGTTCAACGTCTGGGCCAGCATCAGCGCCAGCCTGTACTTCCCGGCTCCCTGTGCGCCGGCTAGCACGATCGCGTGCGGAAGCCTTTCCCGCGCCAGCATGTCGCGCAGGCGATGTACGGTTTCAGCATTGCCATGAAAATCAGAAAAGGGCATGGGCTACGGTTAAGGCAAAATCTGCCACAGAGGCACAGGGGCACAGAGGACAACTCCAGGGATGATTCTCAAAGCCTTCTCTGCGTCTCTGTGACTCTGTGGTGAAATAACTTTCCTACAACTTCAACTTTCGTCGAACGATCTCCACAATCCGGGCATGCGTCTGCCCCGGCGTTCCCCGCGCGTCCACCATCACCACGCGTCCCGGCTCCCGCTTGGCGATCGTCAGATATCCCTCGTGCACGCGGGCAAAGAACGCCCGCGTCTCCTGCTCGAAGCGGTTCTCGTCGTGGGTTCGGGTCGCGCTCTTCGACGCGCGCCGGTTCCGGCGCCGCGCCCGGCCCAGGCTGGCCGCCGGGTTCGAATCGAGTAAGAGAGTCAGGTCCGGCTGCAGGTTCCCGCACAGCACGCGGTGTAACTCGCGCACCGGCTCGCTGCCCAGCTTCCGCCCGCTGCCCTGATAAGCCTCGGTCGAATCCGTGAACCGGTCGCAGAGCACGATGCTGCCCGCGGCCAGGGCCGGCTCGATCACCTCGGCAACATGCTGCGCCCGCGAGGCGAACATCAGCGCCATCTCCGCCAGGGGAGAAAGCCCGGCCGTACCTGAGTCCAGAAGCACTTTGCGGATTCTTTCCCCCATCGCTGTGCCACCGGGTTCGCGCGTCTCCGCGACTTTGTGCCCAGCCGCACGCAGCGCCGCCGCGAGCCTGCGCATCTGCGTGCTCTTGCCCGTTCCGTCGAGCCCTTCCAGGGTAATGAATTTTCCGCGCCGGGACATCTGCCGCATCATATCAGCGCAGCCTCTCTGTACGCTCGCCTGCGCCGGCTGCTATAGTCTTACTTCTGCCGCACGAAGTGGGATTTTCAAGCCATCACAAACATGGGAGCCGGAAAGATGAAACTCTCGAGAGTCTTGGGAGTTGTCTGCTTAACAGTCTCAGCCGTTTCCAGTTGGTGCGCAACACCGCCCCTGGTCACGCTTTTCGTCGACGCTACCACCGCGCCCCGCAAGATCTTCCACGCCTCCCTGAAGATTCCCGCCAGCCCGGGGGACCTGACGCTTTACTACCCCAAGTGGATTCCCGGCGAGCACGCCCCCGACGGGCCCATCAATGACCTCGCCGGCCTGAAGTTCACCGCCGCCGGCCAGACTCTCAAATGGCGCCGCGACACGCTCGACGGCTTCACCTTCCACGTCCAGGTCCCTGCCGGTGCGACCGAAGTCTCCGCCGAACTCGACTTCCTCTCTCCTGCGACTTTCGAAGGCGGCTTCTCCGCCGGATCTTCCGCCACTGACAAGCTCGCCGTTATCAGCTGGAACGAGGTCCTTCTCTACCCCAAAGGCTGGAAGTCCGACGATCTCAACTACACCGCGACCCTGAAGCTTCCCGCCGGCTGGAAGTTCGGCACACCTCTTCCCGTCGCCAGTCAAAATGGAAACGAAGTCCGCTTCGCCGACGTTTCCCTGACCACGCTCGTAGACTCGCCGGTCATCGCCGGGGAATTTCTGAAGGTCGTTCCGCTGGCCCAGGATCCCGTTACCGAACTGGACATCGCCGCCGACAGCGCCTCTGCCCTCGATGCTCCCCAGGATGTCTGGGACCACTACAAGAGTCTGGTCGAGCAGGCCCAAAGACTTTTCGGCGCGCACCACTATCGCGACTATCATTTCCTCTACACGCTGAGCGATCACGTCGCCCACTTCGGCCTTGAGCACCACGAATCCGACGACAGCCGTGTGAATGAGAGCGCCCTCGTCGACGAAACCGCGCGCAAGTTGTCAGCCGGCCTGCTTCCCCACGAGTATGTGCATTCGTGGAACGGAAAGTTCCGCCGCCCCGCCGACCTCGCCACCCCTGACTACGAGCAACCCATGCAGGACGATCTGCTGTGGGTCTACGAGGGACTGACTGACTATCTGGGATTCGTGCTCACCGCGCGCAGTGGTCTGCTCACTGCCGATCAGGATCGCGATGACCTCGCCATCAACGCCGCGGCGCTCGATCACACTCCCGGCCGCCAGTGGCGCAATCTGCAGGATACGGCCGACGCAGCCCCGCAGCTTTATTTCGCTCCTGAGGCCTGGCACTCCTGGCGCCGCAGCACCGATTTCTATCCGGAAGACACGCTGAACTGGCTCTGGGCCGACGTGATCATCCGTCAGCAAACCAAAGGCAAGAAAACGCTGGATGATTTCTGCCAGCTCTTCCACGGCGCTCCCAGCACCGGCCCCATGGTCAAGCCATACACTTTCGACGATGTAGTCAACGCGCTCAACCAGATCGCACCCTACGACTGGCGCGGCTTCTGGACCGAACGCCTCACCAATCATGGGCCCGGCGCTCCCCTCGGCGGCATCGAGGGCAGCGGATGGAAATTGGTTTATGACGAGAAACCTTCCGAAATGCTGGGCAATTCGGCGGGGATGTTCCACTTCGTGCCCGCGGCTTTCGCGCTCGGCTTGGATCTGCGCGACGATGGCGAGATCACCGACACCATCGAGGGGGAACTCGCGGCCAAAGCCGGCATCGGACCGGGAATGAAGGTTGTCGCTGTCAATGGCCGCCGATTTTCTCCCGAGATTCTGCGGGACGCGATCAAAACCGCCAAGACCAGCCCCGCTCCGATCGAGTTGCTGATCGAAAACACCGACTATTACAAGACTTACACGCTCGATTACCACGGCGGCGAAGGCTACCCGCACCTGGTGCGGGATGAGTCGAAGCCCGACCTGCTGAGCGACATTTTGAAAGCGAAGTAGGGTCGTGTGGGATCGGGTCCTCTGACCCGGTCATGCGGCGCGAAGCGTCGCGGGCTTCTGGCCTGCGGTACAATCACAACCGTCCATGACTCGCCCCGCCTGCGCCGCAATCGTCCTGTTCGTGTTTTTTCACGCCACCACTCCGGCCCAAACCATCCTCGGCTTCACCCCCGCTTCCGCCGCCCGCGAAACCGGGATCGAGAACAAATTCAAATCCATTCCCTCGCCCGACGAAGAACGCCGCCAGCACCGCATCTTCACCGCCGAACCCCACGTCGCCGGATCGAAGCGCAACAACCAACTTGCTGACTACATTGCCGGCGAATGGCGCAAACAGGGACTCGATGACGTCGTGATCCGCCGCTATGACGTCTACGGCACCAATCCCAAGAGCGCCTCGCTTGAAATGACGGCGCCCGTTCACTACCAGGCCACGCTCCGTGAAGCTCCGCTCGATGCCGATCCCGACTCGAAAAACCCCGCCATCAGCGGCGCCTGGCTCGGCATGTCCATTTCCGGCGAAGTTACCGCGCCCGTCGTCTACGCTCACAGCGGCAATCCCGAAGACTACGACCTGCTGCGCAAGAACGGCATCAGCGTCAAAGGCAAGATCGTGCTCGTCCGTTACTCGAATCCCTACAGCTATCGCGGATTCAAAGCGCTCACCGCGCAGCGCGAAGGCGCGGCCGCAATCCTCATCTACAGCGATCCCGCCGAAGACGGCTACAAAAAAGGAAAGGTCGATCCCGATGGACCCTGGGGCCCGGAGTATAAAATCCAGCGCGGCGCCATCACCTACGACTTCATGGTCCCGGGCGATCCGCAAACGCCGGGATGGGCCTCGCTGCCGGGCGCGAAGCGCATTCCCATCGAGCAAGCCATGTCCGCGCCGAAAATCATGGCGCTGCCGCTCTCCTGGCACGATGCCAGGCCGCTGCTCGAAAACATGGACGGCCCTCTCGCCCCGGAAAACTGGCAAGGCGGATTGCCCTTCCAATATCACCTCGGCGGCGAGCGCGTAAAAGTTCACTTGAAAATTGAGATGGAAAACGGCATCCAGCCCTACTATGTCGTCGAAGGCCGCATTCGAGGCGCCGAGTTGCCCGACGAATGGGTCGTGCTCGGCAACCATCGCGACGCCTGGGTTTTCGGCGGTGTCGATCCCTCCAGCGGCACGGCGTCCATGATGGAAATGACCCGCGCCCTCGCCCAGCTCGCCAAACAAGGCATGCGCCCGCGCCGCACCATCATCGTCTGCAGTTGGGACGGCGAGGAAGTCGGCCTCACCGGTTCCACCGAGTGGGGAGAGCAATTCGCCGACGACCTCCGCGCCAAGGCCGTGGCCTACATCAACGTTGACGAGGCCACCTCTGGCCCAAATTTCCACGGCCAGGCCGTCGCGTCACTCGCCCCCATGCTGGTTGAAACAACCCGCATACTCCAGGATCCTTCCGGCCAAAGTCTCTACGACGCGTGGAAAGCAACAGTTGCGCGCGAGAAGGAAGAAGGCAGGCAATCCGGCCAAATGAACGATTCCGGCGTCAGCGATGGGACTCTCGCCGACACGCGCATCGGCAGCGGCTCCGACCATACCGTCTTTCTCAACTTCGTCGGCATGCCGGTCATCGGCCTGCAGTTTGACGGAGACTACGGCGTTTACCACTCCGCCTACGACGACTTCTACTGGATGAACCACTTCGGCGATCCCGGCTACCGCTATCACACGCTCATGTCGCAGTTGTGGGGAGTCACCGCGCTGCGCCTCGCCAACGCCGACCTGCTGCCCTTCGATTTCGCCAGCTATGCCGCGAACATCCGCCAGTTTGTAGAGGAGCTAACGAAGGGCCACGATAAGGACATGTGGGGGCAGCCGCCATCGGCTGTCCAGCCGGGCGAAGCCCGGCAGCCGCAACTGGACCTCAAGCCAATCCTCGACGCTATCGACGCCTTCGAAGCCGCCGGAAAGAAACTGAACGATTCGCTAAAGGAAAAGCTCGCGTCCGGCCCAATCGATCCCAAACTCGCCGCCACTCTGAATCACGGCATGATGCAGGTCGAGCGCAACTGGCTGAATCCCGACGGCATCCCCGGCAGGCCCTGGTTCAAACACATCCTCTACGGCGCCCGCTTCACCTATGCCCACCTCGAACTGCCGGGATTAACCGAAGCGGTCGAAGCCAAAGATTGGCCCACCGCAAAGCAGCAAGCCGAAATCCTCGAGGGCGCGCTCGAAAACAACACGAGACTATTGGACGAACTTCGCTCCGGCCTTAACTAACTTCGAGGGTGTCCCATCCTAGGGCGTTCTTTGCGCCAGGATTGGGGAATTTGATTTGCGGGTGCCCCATACCTCGCGTACTTGCGAGACGTGGTGATTTTGACTTGCGCGCCGCCATTTCACTGCGCCACCACCGCCACGTAAGAAATCAACCTAGGAATCGTGACCTGCACCTGTCCGCCCAAGTAGTTGAACGACACCGGCGTGTCCTCTGCATAATCGGGTGAGACGAGCGTCACCGACACCGGGGCCTTAGCCAGCGGAAACGCGGCGACCACCGCGTCCTGTTCTTGAAATCCCTGCGAGTAGTTATGGTTGATCAAATGGGCGACGGTGCGGCCATCGCTCAACTGGGTGAGATTCGTGGCAATGTTCGGAACTGATACCGTAACTGTGCCAGTCAGATCCTGGGTATTGTGATAGAGCGCAGCATGGGCCGGCGATTCATAAAACGTTGCGGTCTGCTCGAAGAGCGGCATCAAACCCAACTGCTGAGCGGTCGGATCTCCGATGCTATCCAACAGATGCATGTTCAAATAGACGGTGGCAGCCAGTGCTTCCGGCACATACATGCGCCAGTAGTCCGGTTGCTCTGACGAAGGAAGCGAGAGATACCGGGTCATGACTCCAGTCGGCCAGTCGATGAACGCGGCGACAGGAACGACGCGGCCATCGATTCGCGCCGAGCGCTGCTTGATGCTCAAAAAGGCTTGCAGCAGCGACTGGGTGCCATCGAGATGACCGTCCGGAGTGAGCGGGCAGTAGTCAGCGGAAGTACCGCCGGGACCGTCGGGATTGCCATCCCAAAGCCCGTTCATCTGAAAATCGACAAAAGGAAAGACTCCGTTCGCGGTGATATAGATCTCGCGGCCATATTTCTGGCGCGCATAGTTGCGCAGCGTGAGAACCATGTTCTGCCAGTAGACGAGGCTGGTATAGGTCCCGGTAAATGTCCCGTTTTGAGGCTCGGGATGGCCGCTGTACGTACTTCCCCACTCCGCCGCCAGCGGATTCGACGAGTTCAGCGGATCCGCCTGCCAGCCATTCCTGGCCAGATAGCCGCGATAGTCGAAGGTGCGTCCCCACTGCTCTGCGGACAGAGAGCAGTTGAGCTTGTCTGCGACCGTGACGCCGAATTGCGTTTGCCATTCCGACGCGCTCAGGCTGGGATGCTTCGCGCACAGAAATCCGCCAAAGTCGGCGACATCGGCATCGTCGAAACCCTCATTGCCGTTGCCATATGTGGCGCCTTCATAGCTTTCGTCAACTTCATCGAAGAAAAGTCCGTCGACGCCGCCATCGATCTGCATTTCGCCGATGCCGATGATGTACTGGCGGTAAGTTGGTGAGGCCATGCTTCCGCGGTAGAAATTGAGCGGAGCGTGAACCACGGGTTGTCCGTCCGCGTCGCAGGACACCACGGCGTTAAATTGTGCCGCCACGGGGAACTCGTCCTGAAAAAGAACCGTAGCGGTGCTCCCGCCGATAAATGTGATTCCGTCGGCCTGAGCCTGGGCGGGGTAGCTCCAATTGTAGTAAGACGATTGCGTCCCGTAGATGTCCCAGCGTTGCCAGGCACGCGGGACGATGTTGGGCTTCATCTCGAGAACCTGCTGATCAGCCGGGAGATTCATGCTCTCTTCGCTGAACCCGAAGACGGTCAGGCCCGACGGATCGCGAGTGCCATAGACTGCCGGATCAACCTGAATCTGGGAATAGATCCCGCCACCACCGGCCGGGTTGCTGGCCGCCGGCGTAGCGCACACCGATTGCGGCTGTTGTGGCGGCGTGGTTGAAGTTGCTGGCGATGCTCCGCCGCACGCGGCGAGAAAAAGAACAAGCGAGCAGATGAAAGCCCAGCTGCAGCCACGACGATGCGACGCTAGGAACGATGAACCGAGGGACAACATCTCGAACTCAAGCCAGTCCAAGTTCATCCTTTACCCTCCCGCAACTCTCATCTCCCGCTCCATCACCTTGCGTAGAGCGGCGTTGATGCGGGTCTGGTAGCGGCGGCCGTCTTTCTTGAACCAGGCAATCACATCGGCATCCAGACGTAGCGTGACCGGCTTCTTCAGCGGCCGGTAAAAATCGGCGATCTTCATGGTGTGCAACTTCGACTCCGCCACCGGCATTGAAAAGTTCAAAACTCCGCGCTTCCCAGCCTTCCGCCTGCGGCTGGAGCTTCGGGCGCGGACGGATACCGGTCTGGGCCTCTTGGAGCGGGTCTTAGGCCCGCGATCTCTTTTCCGGCTCTTCATAATCCCTTCTTCTCATTGCATTTAGGTGAATCACACAAAAATGTATGTACAACATTATACATCGGAATGTTCCTTCAGGAACACTGTTGAAATTTTTATCTCCGCGCTCCCCTGCCCCGCAAGGTCTTCATTCGCAGTCACTTGCGGCTCCTCATCCTCCTCCATGAAGGCAAACACCTCCTGCGGCACCGGATTTTGCCACACCGGAGCGAACGATCGCCGGTGCAACGGCGTCGCGCCGTGCTCCCGCAGCGCAGCCAGATGCTGAGGCGTGCAGTAGCCCTTGTGTGAGGCTAGACCGTAGGCAGGAAACGCCGCATCCAATTCACACATCATGCGGTCGCGCTCCACCTTGGCCAGAATGGACGCCGCCGCGATCGAGGCCGAGAGTGCGTCGCCATGAATGATGGCATCCTGCGGCTGCCCGCAGTCCAGACGCACGGCATCGACCAGGAGGTGATCCGCCGCCGGCACAAGCTGCAGCACTGCCTCGCGCATGGCCACCCGCGACGCCTGGTAGATGTTGATCTCATCGATACGAGCCGCGTCCACCGCGGCGATGGCCCAGGCGATGGCGTGCTTGCGGATGCGCTCGGCCAGCACTTCTCGTCGTTCCGGCACAAGCAGCTTCGAATCACGCAGCCCGCGCACCCGGTAGGCGGGATCAAGAATCACGGCCGCCGCCACGACCGGACCAAACAGCGACCCGCGCCCGACTTCGTCCACGCCCGCGACCAGCCGCGCTCCCGCATGCCAGGCCTTCTTCTCATAGCGCAGCGTGCAGCGCAGCTTCTTCAACAGGCGCAACTTGGCCGCCGAAGCAGACAGCGTCCGCACGGGCGGCGATGGGGCTACAGATAACACGGGAGTCGCAAACATCTTCGTCGAGAGCCACGAATCACGCAAGAGGGTTTGCTTTCGAACCTGTGCAAAAGCATATTCCTCTTTTCATTGCTCACCCCCACTGGGGTAATACCGCTTAGTAACCAGTCCCCAGTTACTCGGGTACATTGTCCAGCCGGACATGCACTGTTAGCTTGGCAACAGCAACGTGCGTCCGGCAAGCGAGGCAGTTTTGCAGCGTAGCCACCACAAGCCGCCAGAGAACAGTCTGCTTACAGGAAAGCTGGTGCACGCGGCGTTGCCCGTGCGCTGGAGCCTGATGGCCCAGGAGGGCCGCGGTCCGGTAGAGCCGGCTTGTACGTACGACATTCATCCGCACGGCGCGCGGCTCGTCAGCGCGCGCGAGGTAAATCTTGGCGATCTGGTGCTGGTGGAACGCGGGCGCCACAAGGCGATCTGCCAGGTGGTTTGGACCGCGGATCCCGCTTCTCCTTTGCGTGGCCAATTCACGGTGCAGTGTGTCGAGGGCAGGACGCCCTGGGACGACGAGTTGCGGCAGATGGAAGAGCAATATCAACCCGTCATTTTGGATGATCCGCAGAGCAGAGCCGGCCGCGGATTCAGCCTGCAGGACAGGAACCGCCGGCGGCGGCCGCGATTCTACGTCGAAGGCCAGGCGGAGGTGATTGACGGCGTGCAGCGCGTGGAAGGCGAGGTGCAACAGATCTCCGAATTTGGCGCGCGCATCTCGGCCATGGAGTTGTTCAACCCGGGAACAGATTTCCGGCTGATGTTAACCGTGTTTGACGTCAGCCTCGCCCTCAAAGCGCAAGTGAAGTATCTGGTGGACAACCTCGGAATGGGCGTGGAGTTCCAGGAAATCCGCCGCGGTGACCGGCCCTTGCTCAGCTATGTGCTGAGCAGGCTCAAGACTAGAAGAATCGAGGAGTTCGCCCAGGTGGAAGTGGAGAGGGAGCCGCTGGTCGCGGCTGGATAGCGGCTGGATAGCGGCGGCTGGAATAGATCGCGACTTCCACTACAACTCTGCTCGGCACACAAGCGAGCCGAGCTTCGCTCGGCATGGCCGGGTCTGAGACCCGGCCCCACACGAGCAAATCTACGCCTTCTCGACGTCGCGCAGGCGGGCGGCTTTGCCCCTCAGGTTGCGCAGGTAGTAGAGCCTGGCGCGGCGGACCTTCGAAGAACGCACCAGGTCAACCTTGTCAATCACCTTGGAGTGAATGGGGAAGATGCGTTCCACGCCCTGCCCGAAGCTGATCTTGCGCACGGTGAAGCTGGCCTGCGGTCCGTTGTCGCGCTTGATCACCACGCCTTCGAAGGCCTGCAGACGTTCTTTATCGCCCTCTTTAATCTTCACGTGGACGCGTACGGTGTCGCCGGGACGAAAATCGGGGATGTCGGTGCGCCTGGTCTTGGCCAGCAGTTTTTCGATAATCAGGTTGGACATGGTCGTTTATCCTTCGTCGTCTGGGTCTTGGGTCTCAAATCTTGGGTGCTAGGTCTCAGGCCGGAGCCCAAGACCTAACACCTAAGACCTGACACCGCCTTCGTTCGCGATCACTACTCCTGGCCAGCCTTGATCCGGGCCAGAATTTCTTCGTCTTCGTCGCTGAGCGGCACACCGTTGAGCAAGTCCGGGCGGTTGCGCAACGTCTTTTCCAGAGCCCGCTCACGGCGCCAGCGCCGGATTTCCCGGTGGTTGCCGTTGATCAAAACCTCCGGCACCGGCAACCCGCGAAACTCAGCCGGCCGCGTGTAATGCGGATAATCCAGCAATCCGCCGGAACCGCAGGTCGAATCCGGGCCGTCGTTTTCCGTAACCTCGCCCGCTTTCCCGTGCGCGGTGAACGATTCCTGACGCGTTGACGCCGCGTTGCCGACGGCTCCGGGCAGCAGGCGCGTGACCGCTTCAATCACCACCGCCGCAGCGAGCTCGCCGCCGCTTAAAACGTAATCGCCGATCGAAAGCTCACGGTCCGCAAGAAACTCGGCCACGCGTTCATCCACGCCTTCGTAGCGGCCACAGATCAGCACCATGCGGTCGAGCGCCGCCAGTTCTGCCGCAATTTGCTGCGTAAAGCGCTCGCCCTGCGCCGAAAGCAGGATGACAGATTGCTTCGCGCGTCCGGCCACGCGGTCATTCACTCGAACTTCGCGCGCCGCCAGCTGCAATGTTGCCAAACATTCAAAGATCGGTTCCGGCTTCAGCACCATGCCTTCGCCGCCGCCGAATGGGCGGTCATCCACGGTGCGGTGCCGGTCGTGCGTGAACTGCCGCAGATCGTGGACTTCGATTTCCGCCAGACCCATCTCGCAAGCCCGGCGCGTGATGCCGTGATCCAGAGGTCCGCGAAAGAAGTCCGGAAAGATGGTGACAATGTCGGCCTTCATTTGCGAAAACCAAAACCTCACCGCAGAGGACGCAGAGGACGCAGAGAAATCTTATTCCTTCCCACGGCTACGGCCTCGGCGTTTCCCAGGCGATCGTTCTGCCTGATGCTCTTTTTCTTCCGCCGTCACCGCGGCATTGACTTCAAATAGGCCCTGGGGCAGATTCATGCGTACTTGCCCGCGCGCCACGCTGACATCTTCCAGATACGCTTCGGCGTACGGCACATCGAACTTCTTTCCTGCGCCATCGGCAACAATCAGCAGCGGAGCTTCGCCGGCTCCAAACTGAACGTCTTCGACGCGGCCGATTGCGGTACCGTGATCGAGAACCTGGCAGCCGATCAGGTCGCTGACGTACGTCCATCCCGGTTCAAGTTGCGCGCGCTCGCGGCGCGGAACCTGCAGTTCAGTCCCGACCAGGACTTCAGCTTCTGAGATCGTATCCACGCCGCGGAATTTCAGAACCAGCAGCCCTTTGTGCGGCCACAGCTCTTCGATCTCCAGTTCGCGGCGCGACTCTTGTGACTTCGCCAGAGCGAACAGCTTCATGCCCTGGGTGAAGCGTTCCGGGACGTCGCTGTGTACTTCTGCAGCGACCTCGCCGTGCCGGCCCTGCGTCTTCACGACGCGGGCCAGAGTGATGAAGTCGTTCCTGCTGGCCGCATCGTCGGCGCTGTCTTTCGCCCCTGACGGGGCTCCTTTATCTGTCACTCGCTCACCCACGGCTCACGCCGTGGGCTGCGTTCTTACGCCGCTTCGCGGCTGAGCGGACACGAATACGGAGGGTTTCTGCGCCACTCCGATCTACTCGATGATTTCGAGCGTGTAGCGCTTGTGGGCCCGATACCCGGCGGCGCTCAGCAGCGCGCGAAATGCACGCGCGGTACGGCCCTGGCGTCCGATGACTTTCCCCACGTCGCTTTCGGCGACTTCCAGTTCGATCACGCCATCGTCGAACTGCTCGACGAAGACTTCGTCCGGCGCGTCCACCAGCGACTTCGCAATCAGTTCAATCAGAACGCGCACGTCTGCAGTAGGCTCAGTCATGTTCAATTCTCAAGGTGAAAATATTGAGGAGCCGCTAACTCTGGGCGGCCATTCCCGCAGCGGCTAAAGCCGCGGCCTTGATTGCTCTCGCCTCCTGGCGCGCCTTCAGGCGTGCCCTGATACGAATCGCAATGTCACAGCCTTCGACGATGTGATCTAGGCGGCGGAACCGGCCGGGGCGGGAGCCGGAGTCTTGGCGAACAGCTTGCTCACCCGCTCCGACATTTGCGCGCCCTTTGACACCCAGTACTCGACGCGATCGCGCTTCAGTTCGATGCTGGCGGGGTTGGTGCGGGGGTTGTAAGTCCCGACCACCTCCACCGGACGCCCGTTGCGCGCGCGCTCTTTCTCAATCACAACAACGCGATACTGCGGTTTTTTGCGCGCACCCGTGCGCGCCAGACGAATCATTAACACGAGACGTATATCCTTGTTCCGGAAGAGTCCGGCGAGATCAAGACAAACTCTTATTATGCCGGAGCTTAGGCGGAATGGCAAGGGCGCGTATCGCGCCATGCAAAATGTAACCGGAGGGGAGGCCGTCGAGACACTTAAGATGTAACCCGACTCAGAAGCTTTTTGAGGAGGGTGGATTGGGCAGCGAAGCGAAGTGGGAGTACTTCCG
>Ga0181536_10001139_pt1 | contig 31467 bp, 25 predicted proteins | sample PEATcosm2014_Bin_41_FD_121105 | JGI IMG/M metagenome (GOLD analysis project Ga0181536, IMG submission 121105) | Peatland microbial communities from MTU Mesocosm Facility, Houghton, MI, USA - PEATcosm2014_Bin17_60_metaG | ecosystem: Environmental > Terrestrial > Soil > Wetlands > Peat | place...
CGACGGGCTGTCTCCGAGCGCCCGTGACCTGCACGAACCGACCTGCCCTCCGGTGGTGCTGTCCGAGCGACTGCGAGCGCTCACCGATCAGTTAACGGCCGGCCTTTCGCCCCACACCAGAGGCTCAGATGCTCGACCACCGGCCTAGAGCTTGTAGCCCATTTTCCGCAAGAGAGCCTTGCGGTCGGCTTCGTCTGTCGCTGTCTCGATGCCGGCGGGCGGGAGGCCGTCGATGACTCCGATGATGCCTCGGCCGATCACGGCTGACGCCGATCACGGCTGACGCCGATCACGGCTGACGCCGATCACTTCCCCACCAGCTTGAATCAACCGCTGCCCATGCTCCTACAAGAAGCCCCCGTCGCCCCGAGCTCTCCACCGTGGCTCTCGGCTTCCTGCGCCGGCCGCCCCCGAGGCGTTGGCGGCGCCGGGCGGCTTCGCCGTGGTGACACGCTGTGGCACAGGGTGGTACACTATGTTATATGGCGGATCACTACACCTTGCGGCTCGCACCCGGCACGAAAGAGCGGCTCACCGAGCGGGCTCACCGCGCCCATCTGCCAGAACGGACCCTGGCGCAGCGTTACGTCGAGGAGGGGCTTCGGCACGACATGCATCCATTGATTCATTTTCTCGATGGACCTAGCGGGCGACGCGCCAGCCTGATCGGCCGCGGGCTGGATGTCTGGGAGGTCATCGCCACCGTCCGAGACAACGATGGGTCCATTCCACTGGCAGCCCAGTACCTACAGGTCCCAGCCGGACTGGTGGAAGCCGCCGCGGCCTACTACGGCGAATATCGCGGTGAGATCGATACTGAGATCGAAAGCAATGAGTCCGAGTACGAACGGGGTCGCGCCGCGGCCGCCGCTGGTGAGCAAGCACTCCGTGTGTGAAGGCCCTCCTGGACGAGCAGCTCTCGTCGCAGATCGCAGTGCTGTTGCGCGAGGCGGGCTATGACGTTGTTGCTGTCGTCGAGCGCGTCGATCTCGTCGGAAGTATCGACTCGACCATCCTCGAGGTCGCGACCGGCGAAGGGCGCGCCGTAGTCACCAACAACATCAAGGACTTTCGGCCGCTCGCCGCCGAGCGGCTTGCGCAGGGACGGACGCATGGGGGCCTGATCTTGGTGCCCTCGACGCGGACCCGCAGTCGGGCTGCCGTCACTGCGCTCGCGGGCGCAATCGAGAAGGTGCTGCATGACCACCCCGACGGGTTGACAGGCAGCGAGCGCTGGATCGGGCCGCTCCCGAATGGGTGACGCGCGCGGTTTCGGGCTGACCGTTCCGACTGCGAGGTCACGCCAGCGCGCCCAGCCGCCGTCCGAGCGTCTCTTTACGTGTCTTCACCGTGCGGGAAGGGGAGGGATCGTGAGGGGACCTGAGGGGATCGCAACCCTGCTACCAGGAAAGTCGCCGGAAAGAGCCTGGTCAAAAGGCTGAGAAACCTACTTTCGCAATGTAGAGGCCGAGGGTTCGAGTCCCTTCACCTCCACAAAACGCCCAGGTCAGAGGGCTGAAGCGGGATCCCCAGAAGGTCACGAAGCACTCTTGACCGCTACGTGGTTTGTTGTAGAGGTCGTAGATGCTGGATCACCGGATTCGGCAAAAGCCCTGCTCACAGGTCGGCAGTCGGATGTTCGTCACGGCGGGACGCGCATTTCGCCGCACGTGGCTTTGCGTGTCCTTGTCGACGAGCCTGTATCCAGACGAGCCCGGAATTCGGGATCAGTCGCGGGCGTGTTCGTGACGACCGGGTCGGAGGATTACGGAGAGAGTCACCGCGCAGCCGTCAAGGGTCTTTTGCCGCCGGCCTGGGCGATAGGAGCCGACCCGCCAGATTGTGGGCCTCTCGAGTTCCATGTCGCTCGGCGGCCCATTGCCAGCAGCAAGTCGGTGCACTTCTCCGAGCTCTTCGGCGAGCAGGGACGCCCAGCGAGAGACGCGCTGGTGCGGCGGATCCGCTGCTCCGTTGGTCATACCCGATTACGTCGCTGAAGGGCTCACGAACCGTTAAATCGGCCCGCGGATGCACTCGGCGGAGAAGAAAGTGAAGAACTACGTGTCGTCCCTCCTCACCAAGATCAGACTGAGCAACCGTAGGCAATTGGCGGCACACACCGCTCGAGAACGCAGCTACCCGGTCACCGAGGCGTAGGCAAACAGCCCCGGGGACCAGCGCAGCGATCCCTCGACAGACTTGATCTGGCGTTGGATGGCAACGAGGGAGGAAAACCCAGACGCGTCAGGTTGCTCGAGCCCGTCGATCTCCAGCGCAAAGTCGCGGTGTCCTTCAGCTAGCAGCTCACCAATGACTGAGCGGACCGCGGCGCCGGTGTGCGCGTCGAGCAGGCCCGCGAGGCGGACCTTGATCGGTACCGCATTGTCGTCAATCCAAAGCTCGAGGACGGGGTCCATCTTGTCGCTCGAACTCGTTTCCGGATTGCTTGGCGGACTCCAGCAACTGAGTTCGCACGTCCTGTCAAACACTGCGGAATGGCTATTGGACACTTCGACCATGATGAGTAGTCCCGCAGTCTTCGAGATAGGGGCCAAAGTCCCAAAATGGGGGTTGTAAGTGAGGCAGCGGGCGCTGCGAACCTGGTGAGGAGCGGGAGGGAACCTCCCCTCCCGCTCTCGCAGAACCGTACGTGGCGGTCTCTGGACCAACCGAGGCGTCGTGGCCCTGCTCGGAGAACTCGAAGCGGCGAGGGAAGCCGAGGCGCGGCTCGAGGCGATCGTCCGCTCCTCGGACCACGCGATGTACTCGATGACCCCCGAGAGGTTCTCAGATTGGGAAAGAAGAGCCTGCGATGACAGACGTCAGGCCGCGCTGAGCTCCCGTGTTGAACGACGAGGCAGCAGTGTCGATCCTCCGAGTGCGACCACGGCGAGCGGCCACAGCTCCCATAGCCCGACCAGAGCCTGGACCAGCACGGCGGCGAAGATCACGGCCGCTGCGACGACGAGGAGTCCCATTCGCAGCCGCGTGAAGGTGAACGGCCGTGTGATGGTTGCTGAGGAGCGGCTTGGCAGATCCGCCACCAGACTCCCAATTTCGTGGCGGTGGCGACTACGGAGCACAGCGTCGATGCGTTGCATGCCTTCTTCAATGCTCAGGCGGCCCTCTCCGACCGCTTGCGAGACGAGGTTCGTGGCTTCGTCTCGCTCGCGGTCGGATGCGAGCACCGGCGGTCCGGAGTGAGCCTCCAACATGACGGCTCGAGGGGACGCAGCCCGGGCCTTGTGCCTGGACCAAAGAGCCTTAGCCTGGTTCGCACCCCAGCGTCCGGCCGCTACGAGTAGGGCGAAGAGGGCAATGACCAGGAACGGAAGGGCTAACTCCAGCAACGAGGCAGGACCCCCCTGCCAGTAATGGTGCCAGGGATGGTTGGCGTATCCCGGGTACCCGCTATTTGGCACCGGTTCTTCCAGTCAACGTCGCGCCGATCCGATCGGGACCACGGATCCGAGCATAGGCACATCGCAGCGCCCAGAACACGCGGCCGCCTCAGCGGTTTGGCAGCCTGGGGGCTTGGGAGAGGAACTACGGTCCAGCACCTTGCTGTGGTCGCTCCGTGAGTTTTGTCGCCCTGAGTACGCGTCCCGCAAAGGTGGTGGCGACCAGACCTCGGGCGAATAGGAGTGGAGGGGCATCACTCCGGGCGCTTGATCGGCCTACCGTTCTGGCCTGTTTGCGTGCCGGAATATACGACTTGCTGATGAGAGACAACTCGGGAGTCATCCTCAAGGAGGAACACCGTAGGTGCCTACAGATGCCAACCTGTAAGTAACGACTCGCTACCCAATCAGAACCGATCAACCTCGGACAACCATGCTGACCGCGAACACTACGGAAAAGAGCAACATGCTCTGAGCAACCTGGTCCTACGTCCGACATCGGCAGCGTGTCACTGCGTGAGACCGCCTCTGACCGGCTGAGTCCTCGGCGTTTGTGCCCTCGAGGTGTGCCTCGCCTCAGCAGTGAGGCACAAGCGTACCCCGACGGCACCGCCCATGAGGACTTTCCGCCCCGTCTCCCGTCTCCCCTGATATACACGATGCGAGTATGGATGGCGATAGCTGGGCGCACGGTAGGGAGTCAGGGCATCGTCCCATAGTCCGAGGACCTGGTCCTCGGAGCTCAAGCGTCTGGCCCCGCCGCCGGCCGGCGGCCAAGACGGCACTCCTCGCCTGCGTCGGCGTCCTCCTGATGGCGACCCTGGCCGCCTGCGGGAACGCGAAGACGACGGTGTCCGAGGCCGGCAACACCCAGGGCGTGTTCTCGAATCGGGTCGTGGTCGGGGCCCTGTCCTCGCAGACCGGTCCACTCCCAGCCGACTTCGCCCCCATCGTGACCGGCGCGCAGGTGTACTTCGACATGGTGAACGCCCAGGGCGGCGTCGACGGTCGTCGCATCGACCTCGCCTACTCGCTCGACGACCAGTCGAGCCCCTCGATCGACGCTACCCAGGCCAGGGCGCTGGTCGACGAGTTCCACGTGTTCGCCGTGGCGGCCGTGGCCACGCCGTCGTTCAACGGCGCCAGCTTCCTGGCGGCCAACGACGTGCCGACGTTCGGCCTGAACGTCAACCCCCAGTGGAGCGGCCCACCCAGCCTCTTCGGGAGCAGCGGCTCCTACACCAACTTCACCTCGCCCGAGGTCCAGCCGGCCTTCCTGGCCGAGCAGCACCACGCGCACGCCGTGGCCGTGCTGGCCTACAACGTCGCCCAGTCGCAGGCGGGGTGCCAGGGAATGATCAACGGGTTGCACCGTTACGGCATCCCGGTCGTCTACGAGGACCTTTCCATACCCGCCCCGGCCAGCGACCTGCACGCCGACGTGACGCGGATGCAAGCCGCCGGCGTCGACATGATCGTGTCGTGCCTGGACCAGGGTGGCAACGTGCTGCTGTCCCAGACGATGCAGGAGGCAGGCATGTCAGGTGTCACCCAGCTCTGGGAGGACGGCTACGACGAGAGCGCCATCCGAGAGTTCACCTCGGCCATGCAAGGCGTGTACTTCACCGAGCCCCACGTTCCGTTCGAGGTCACCCAGCTCCATCCCGGCGTCTACCCCGGCATGGACCAGTTCCAGGCGATGCTCAAGCGCTACGCCCCGGGGACGCTGCCTTCGCAGGCCGCACTGGCTGGGTGGACGAGCGCCGACCTGTTCGTGACCGGCATGCGAGCAGTGGGGCGCGACCTCACCCGGAGCCGCCTGGTGGCCGCCATCAACCGCATGTCGTCGTTCACCGCGGACGGCATCCTCTCGCCGGTCGACTGGCGCCTCGCCCATACGTCATCGCCCCCCCCGAATTGCAACGCCTACATCCAGGCGGTCGGGACCAGCTTCGTGCCGGTCTACGGCACGCCGCAGAGTGTCTTCACCTGCTTCGAGACGCCACATCCCCCCACGACCGCTCCGATCACCCTGCTGAACCCGGTGCCGGTCGGGGTGCCACCCGGCTGATGCCGCTGGGCCGCCGGTTCGGTGGGTCGTGACCCAGTTCTTGTCCTACGTCCTCCCAGGGATCCCCTACGGCTGCGCCTACGCCCTGATGGCCACCGGTCTGGTGCTCACCTACCGGGCGTCCGGCGTCTTCAACCTCGCCTTCGGCGCGCAGGCCTACGTCTCCGCCGTCGTCTTCTCCGTCGCCGTTGGCAACGGCTGGCCCGTTTGGGCGGCCTTCGTGGTGGCAGTGGTGCTCATCAGCCCCGCCATCGGACTGCTCATGGAGCGCTTTCTCTTCCGCTACACCCGGACGGCAGGGCCGCTGGTGAAGCTGGTCCCGACGCTCGGGTTGCTGATCGCCATACCGAGCATCGTCCAGATGGCGATCGGGACAGCGCCGCGCCTGCCCGCTGCGCTGGTGCTCCGACCGGTGCATGTCTACTTCCATCTCGCTGGCTCGGCGGTGAGCGGCGAGGAACTCTCCACCACGGTGATCACGGTGGTCGTGGTCCTCGCGCTCGCATTCCTGCTGGGTTCGACCGCGATCGGTCTGCGCATGCGGGCAGTGGTGGAGAGCCCCCGGATGTCGGAGCTTTCCGGCGTGCGGGCGGACCGAACCAGCGCGTTTGCGTGGGCGCTGTCGAGCCTGTTCGCCGGTCTCGCCGGCGTGCTCCTGGCTCCCATCTACGCCGTGTTGAGCGCCTCGGACTTCACCGCGCTGCTCGTCGCCGCCATCGCCGCCGCCGCCGTCGCGGGCTTCGACAGCCTGCCGCTCGCCCTGGCGGGAGGGATCGGGTTGGGAGTGGCCCAAGAGGTCATCGGCGGCTACTTACCTTCGGGGACCGTCCTGTCGTCGGGCCTGCGGCCGGCCTTCCCATTCGTGGTCCTGGCCATCGCGCTGGTGCTGCGGCGGTCCTTCCGCCAGGGAACGGCGGGCGATCCGCTGGCCAGTTGCGACCCGCCGACGACCGCCTTCCGCCCGCCGGTCCGCTTGCCCGAGGTGGCAGTGGGCAGCCGAGTGTTCGGTGTCCTGGTGGCCGGCCTGATGATCGCGGTCGCGCTGGCCCTCGTTCCGGGCAACTGGGAGTTCGTCTTCACCTTGGGGATCGTGCTCTCGATCATCTTCCTCTCCATCACCCTGCTCACCGGTATGGGCGGCCAGATCTCGCTCTGCCAGGCGACCTTCGCCGGGGTGGGTGCCTTCACCGTCGGCCAGCTCGCCGTGCACTTCGGGACGTCGGTGCTGCTCGCTACGGTGCTCGGCGGCGTGCTGGCGGGGGCTCTCGGAGCCGTGGTGGCGTTGCCCGTCCTCCGCGTGGGCGGAATCGCCGTCGGCCTGCTGACCCTGTCGTTCGCCCTGCTGGCCGACAACGTCCTGTTCCTCTACCCCTGGGCCGGCAACGGCGCCACCGGGCTCACGGTGCCGAGGCCGATGGTCGGGAACGTGAACTTCGCCGGGGCCGGGGCCTTCTTCTGGCTGGCCCTGGCCGTACTGGTTCTGGTGGGCGGGGCGGTCAAGTTCCTACAAGGCGGCACCTTCGGGCAGGAGCTGGCGGCGCTGCGGGGCTCCGAGACCGGGTCGGTGGCGATCGGCATTGACGTGCGACGCCTGCGGGTGATGGTGTTCGCGCTCTCGGCGGTGATCGCGGGGATCGGGGGCGCCCTCTACGCAATGCTTGAGCAGTCGGTGTCGGTCGACGACTTCAACTACCAGTTCTCGCTCGTCTTCGTCGTCGTGGTGGCCGCCGTCGGCGTCTATTCGGTTGCCGGCGCGATCGAGGCAGGTCTCCTCTACGCCGTTCTCACGCAGCTGGTGACCAGCCTGCCGAGTCGCTACAGCTCCCTGCTTGCGCTGGTGTTCGGACTGGCCGCACTCACCTATGTGCGCCACCCCGAGGGTGTGGTGGCCTACGGCAAGGCCTGGGTGCTCGACCGCGCCGAGCAGCTGGTCCGACACCTCCGGCGTGACGAAGTCCACGTTGCCGCCCCGCCCGGGCCCCAGGTGCCGACGGACGGCGGACCTGAGCCCGACGGGAGCAGGATCGGCGGGCGAGGCCTCGGCCGGGTGGCCCGGAGTCGCCACCGAGCCGGTACCGGCTCCGCTGCGGCCAGAGGTCACCGCCGCGGCCACGGCGGCGAGGGGAGCTGATCGTGGCCCTGCTCGAGATCACGGGGCTGGCCAAGCGGTTCGGCGACATCATCGCTCTGTCAGCGGTGTCGCTCCGCGTCGAGGAGGGTGAGTCGGTCGGGGTCGTCGGCCCCAACGGCGCGGGCAAGACCACGCTGTTCGACTGCGTGCTCGGCGTCGTACAGCCGGACAGCGGCCAGATCCTCTTCGGGGGCAGGCGCATCGACAGCATGCCGCCGTTCCGTCGCAGCCGGCTCGGCATCGGCCGCACGTTCCAACGCTTGGAGCTGTTCAGCAGCATGACGCCGCGCGAGCACCTGCTGGTGACCGAGCGGGTGCGCGCCGGGGGCGGGCGGTTGTGGAAGGACGTGATCGGCCTGGGGCGGCCGAGCGCCGACGAGCGCCGGACCGCGGACGAGGTCCTCGAGCTGATCGGGCTGTCGGACGTGGCCGATGTGCCGGTGGAGGCGCTCAGCCTCGGGCACTGCCGCCTGGTCGAGTTGGCGAGGGCGTTGGTCGGCCCGCTGCGCCTGCTGATGCTCGACGAGCCGTCCTCCGGTCTCGATGAGGGCGAGCGCAACACCCTGGTGGACGTCCTCCGCCGGGTCCGCCACGAGCGGGGGGTGGCGCTGTTGGTGGTCGAGCACGACCTCGACCTGGTGGCGGCGGTGGTCGACCGCCTGGTCGTCCTCGACGTGGGACGGGCCATCGCCGACGGATCGGTCGAAGAGGTCATGGCCGACCCGGCGGTGCGCCGCGCGTACCTGGGGGCCGTCCCGTGACCGAGCAGGCCACGAGCCCATCAGGCCCGGTGGGCGCCGAGCCCTTGCTCGAGCTGCGCAACGTCGAGGCGACCTACGGGCCCTACCGGGCACTGTTCGGGGTGTCCTTCACTGTGCCCCAGGGCTCGGCGGTGGCCCTGGTCGGGTCGAACGGGGCGGGCAAGTCCACCGTCGCCCGGGTCATCTCGGGGTTGGTTCGGGCCAGCGCGGGCAGCATCCGCTTCGACGGCCACGACATCACGCGCTGGCCGGCATGGCGCATCGCCCGCGCCGGCATCGCCCACGCCCCGGAGGGCCGGTCTGTGTTCGCCACGCTCACCGTCGAGGAGAACCTGCTCTTGGCCGCCCGGTCCGCCGGCGGCGGTGGTCGGCCCGGCGAGGCGCTCGACCGGGCGTTCGGTGCCTTCGGTGCCTTCGGGCAGCTGGCCGAGCGTCGCCACCAGCTCGCCGGAACCCTCTCGGGTGGCGAGCAGCGCATGCTGAGCCTGGCCAAGGCGCTGGTCGTCCCACAGCGGCTCCTCATGGTCGACGAGCTCTCGCTCGGCCTGGCCCCGCAGGCGGTCGACGAGGTGTTTGACGCACTGCGGGCGATCCGCGACACCGGAACCTCGCTGTTGGTGGTCGAGCAGCATCTGGACCGGGCTCTGTCGATCGCCGACCGCGCGGTGGTGCTCGTGCGTGGTCAGGTGGCCGCCGAAGGGTCGCTGTCCGAGGTGCAGCCGGCGATCACCCAACTGCTGCCGGCGCATCCGTCGACGCTCGACACCGCCTCTGCGCCGACTCAACACCCGCTCGGGACGCCCTTGTGCCCGGAGGTCGAGTAGAAGAGTTCGAGCAGGCCGCAGATGGTCGGCTTGGCCACCAGCCACCGGCCCTTGACGTAGACGGCGTAGCCGGAGGAGGGCGTGGAGAAGAGCGGCGCGTGGGTGGGACCCAGGAGGTTGTAGGTGACCTTGGCGCACGGTGAGACGAGGGCCGCCTCCTGGCACTGCAGGGTCGACCGGACCCGCACTGCGATCACCTCGGCCCCGGCAGCCTTCTTGGCCAGGGACGACGAGAGTGCCTGCTTCAGTGCGGCGCGCAGAGTGCTTCCGTCCTGGATGACCGCCGTCTTGGCCGACACGCTGTGGTTGGCGAAGTTGAAGAGAGTTGAGTAGGCGTGCTGGATCTCCGCCTCGGCCTTGGCGGTTTTCGTGGAGGCAGCAGCACTCGCGCCGCAGGCGCCGAACAGCAGTGAGACGGCACCGACCATGGCCACCAAGGTCACCCGGGTTCGTCGCGCTGCGGTCATCACCGTCGGCCTTTCGTCCTTGCCGATGGTAGCGGTGAGGAGGGGAATTTCACCTGCTGGGCTTCGGCCAGGATCCCGGCCTGTCAGCCTGCAGGCTGTACCCCGGCTCGATCGCCACGTCCAGGCTGGCTTCGTACTGGGCGAGGTAATGGCACTTGTCGTGGTTCAGCTGCGCCACTTGCTCTCGCTGAGGGAGATGGTCGACCCGGACGTAGGTCGCAGATGCGGAGCGCGCCTGCTCCGCCCACGTGCCCTCCACCTGCAAGGAGATGCCACGTGCCACCGGGACCGAGGCGACATACCGTCCGGACGAGCAGCGGAGCCCTGGGTGCCCGCCCAGGGGGCGCTCACGCTGCGCCTGGTCGGCGGTCCCACCATGCCCGAGATATCGCCCGGGCCTACGTCGCACCAAGGTGCCCGCCGGGCTGTGGCTGGGCGACACCGAGAACAAGATCGCTGGTCATTCACGCACTCAATCCACCAGGTTGCTCAAAAGAATGAGCCGTCTCAGCTCCGGTCCGAGAGCGTTCCGGCCCTCTTGTCCACCTCGCCCAGAGCGTCCTGACTCGCCTTTACGATCCTCTGAGCAAGCTGGGTCGACGTGCCGACGAGCTCCTCGGTCATCTTGAACGCCGAATCGATGATCTGCTGGCGCGGACCGTTGTTTGCACTTACATCGGGAAATACACCATTTACGGTGTCAAGAAACCTCCGCACCGATTCAAGCGCCGTGTTCCCGGCATTATGAAACGACTCGATGACGCGATCAGCGCTGCCAGATCCGGTCTCTATGCTGGTCATAGGGTTCTCACTCTCTTTGCACTTCAATCGCCACTGTGTGGCTGGTCCCATTCTCATCAGAAGGACAAGACGCGAAGTAGAGGCCTTCGGCAGGTTTCCATCGCGCAAGAGCCACCTTGGTAGAATTGAGTTCTGGCTCAGGGGAGGGCAATGAAGTCTGAGGAGATCCGGGCCAGCGGCCAACTGGTAGCGCGGACGGTCGCTGACACTGTCTCGCACGTCGAGCAGGTGCATCGTGCTGTCGCAGGCAGAACCTTTGCAGTCACTGCTCCTGTCAGCCTCCCTGCCCGAGTCATCCACGACGTCATCGTCTCGGGCGTCTACACCCTGATCCGAGGGACGGGTCTGGTCGCCGGCATGGCTGCCAGCGAAGTCGTCGGTGCTGCCGCGGGTTCATGCCTTCCGGCAGGGTCGACTCCGAGGAGCAACCTGGCATTGGCAGTGCTGAACGCGATCCTGGGAGATGAGCTTGCCGTCCAGGGCAGCCCATTGGCGATCCCGATGGCCGTTCGACGTGATCGAGCCGACGTGGTGCCTCGGCGCGAGCCTCTCGAAGTCGCATTTCCCGAGGCGACGTCGAAGGTGGCAGTGTTCGTCCACGGCTTGGGCGAAACCGAGGAGTCCTGGAGGCTACACGCGGACCGCCATGGCTTGGGCACCGAATCCACCTATGGTTCTCGGCTCGCTGAAGATCTTGGCTATACCGCTGTGTATCTGCGCTTCAACACCGGCCTCCACATCTCAGAGAACGGACAACACCTCGCCACACTCCTTGACGATGTCGTGGCAGCCTGGCCCACTCCGGTAACCGAATTGATCCTTATTGGTCATTCGATGGGTGGTCTGGTTTCCCGCAGCGCGTGCCATTATGGGCATCAGACGAGCCATTCGTGGGTGTCGCTGCTGCGACACGTCTTCTACCTCGGCACTCCGCATCTGGGTGCGGGCCTCGAGCAGTGGGTGAGACGTCTTAGCGGCGTGTTCGCCAAGCTCGATGAGAGTCGGCCGCTGGCTTCGATCCTCGACAGGCGCAGCGTGGGAGTCAAGGATCTAAGTGCCGGCTATCTGCTCGACGAGGATTGGCAAAACGGTGGCCCCGGATCGAAGCGCGCACCCAACGACGTTCCGCTCATCCCTTCGGTCAATCACTATGCGATCAGCGCCACGGTGACAACAAGCCGCAACAACCCGATCGGTCGATTGGTGGGCGACTTGCTCGTCCAACCTGACAGTGCCCGCGGCCGATCCCGTGATGGCGGGCACATCCCCTTCCCAGTCGAGCACACGCGCCACTTCGGTGGGCTCCACCACTTCAATCTGCTCAACCATCCCACTGTCTATGAGGCGCTGCGCGAGTGGCTCGATCCCACTTCCGCTGCCGCGTGCGAGCTTGGAACCGCTCTGATTCCCGTGTAGGACGCATCCTCAGATGAGGTGTGATCGGAGAACCCAGATCCCGCAAATAGCGCCCGCTTGTCCATGCCGCGGGTGCGTCATTCCGCTGGGCCGGGGCGCCATCGGTTGCGGTCAGGTCCTTGGTGTCAGGTTCCGGAGGACGAACTCCCCGTTCTCGGTGTAGGTGGAAGGACCGAACGGGGTTCCGGTGCGGACCTGGATGCTCCGGCGGTTCTGGAGCGGGAGCCCGGATTGGGCGTCGAACCACAGATCGTCGCGTTCTGAGCCGACCTGTGCCCCACTCAGCTTCCACTGCACCTCGATGTGGACAGAAGGGATCTTGTGCCCGGCGATGGTCAGGATCGGCTGGCCGAGAAATCGGGTGGCCCCGACAGTGACCAGGGTGCCGTGTATTTGGGTCGACGTCCCGGTGCAACGGGCGGGCCACACCTTGTCCGCGGCCGGCGCCGACGGGATGCTCAGCAACGGCAGCGAACACCGCAACGTCGACAGATTGGTCTCGGCCACTGGACCCACCATCCAACGCTGCCAAACCAGTCCGCCTGTCTCCACAAGACCGGTGGGGCGTGCGCAGTAGGTCCAGCTTTGCCAGTGGTTGGTGGAGTAGTCGATGCGGAAGCTCCAGCACCCATCGGCTTGGATCTCGACGGTGCCCGGCAGCGTCGGCCCTTCGGCCTGGGAGAGAGGCGGGAGGCTGAGTCTGTCGGTGCCCGTGCCCTGATACAAGTACACGCCCGGAGGCGGGTGGACGCCCGGGTCGGCCGAAGGGTCTGAGTGATAGCGGCTGATGGCCTGGTTGACGGTCACCGGGCGGGCTCGCCCTTCAAGGGTGAGCACGACCGAGACCAGGACGAAGAGGATGACCAGCGACAGCAGTACCACGAGTGTCGTGCGAACCCGGTGATGCCGGACGGGACGCTCGGTACCGGAGCGTCCGGGTGTAGCTTGTTCTGCTGTTTTCGCATCCAAAAGCTCCACCCAGCCATGGTGGTCCCAACGGAACCGGCCGAACAGAGCCCAAGGTCCTCGCGGCTCGTCGGCGCAGCGAATCTGGCGGGGGGCAACCCGCGATCGAAGGTCAATCGTGGTGATCGCGTGAGGGCTGCGTTCGGCAATGCCCACTTTCGCCGGAAGGCGGCGCGTCGCGGGCGCGAGTTTCATGTCAGCCGTGAGCGGCCCCATTGATCCCGAGGTGGCGGGATCGAGAACCCGGCCGGTCCACCGGAAGTGTCCTGGTAGCCGCACCTTCGGGACGTTCGTCCCTACCGCATCGAGCCGGCCACGCGCAGACTGAAAACGTCGGCCGATCGATCGAATGGGGGTTGAGGTGGCTGAACAGATAGCTGATCTCGTCTCTCACCATCCACTCCTCAGTGGTCTGCCCGGTGATGTCGTCGATCTCGTGGCTGGGTGCGCGAAGAACGTCGCCTTCGCGGCGGGCAGTTTCCTGCTGCGCGAGGGCGAAGCGGCCGACTCTCTGTACTTGGTGCGCCGAGGGAAGGTGAACCTCGAAGTACATTCCCCTGGTCGGGGCCCGATAGTCGTTGAGACCCTGGGTCCGGGGGACGTGGTCGGATGGTCTTGGCTTTTCCCGCCCTACCGCTGGCATTTGGACGCCCGGGCTTTGGAGCCGGTCGGAGCGATCGCTGTCGACGCCGCCTGCCTTCGCGGCAAGGCAGACACGGACGCCGCGTTCGGCTACGAGATCATGAAGCGGTTCGCCACCGTGATGCTGGACCGCCTCGACGCCAGCCGTCTCCGGCTCCTCGACATCTACGGCTAACGAGCCTCTTACCAGCCACACCCAAGTGGCCGGCGTACTCATTGGCGCTCAAAATGCCCCTCATGGACAAATCCTCGAAATAATGGACATATCCTCGAAATATCAGCCCTGTGGGCTTGTCAACCCGCCGCCTTCTCGAGCTCGGTGAATGCCGCTGACGTCGCGTCGGAAAGCTTCCAGGGGTCCTCCACGATCTCGGGGCATACGACGAAGCCGAAGTCGATGTGGTCGAGATAGCTGAGCACGGTGACGTTCAACCCGCCGCCATCGAGCAAGGGGCCAATCGGGTAGCTAGCCACGAGCCGCGCGCCACCGATGTACAGCGGGAGCGGCGGGCCTTGGACGTTGGAGACGATCAGGTTGAAGATCGGCGGGTGATGGTCGGCGAGACGGAGCCGGCTGTAAGCACGGACTCCAGCGGCGAGGAATCCGGGTGGAGCGACATCGGCCAGGTCGAGGATGAGGTCATCGCCGAGCGCGTGCTGCATCACCTTTGCGCTATGAGTCGAGGCATGGATCGCCCGAAGCCGCTCGACCGGATCATCGAGGTGCGTGGGCAGGGCGGCGCCCATCACGGCGGTGGCGTTTCCCCACGCGCCCCCGGATGCATCGCCCTCATCGTTGATATGCACCGCGACAGGTATCTGGGCGATGAGCGGCTTGCCGGGTAGCTCGCCGCGATCGGCCAGATACCGGCGTAGCGCGCCGGTGCAGATGGCGAGTACCACGTCGTTCACCGTCACCGAGAAGGCGTTCTTGATCGCCTTCACCCCGGAGAGAGGTACCGAGCAGTAGGCGAACCCGCGATGTGCGGTGATGGACCGGTTGAGCGACGTACGCGGCGCCTGGAAGGGCAACGTGACCGCCAGCCATTCCTGGGAGGCGCGAAGCCGTAGCATCCTCAGGGCCGAGCGACTGAGGTGGACAGAAGTTCGGGCGGCCCGCAGCGGGATGCCCGTCAGCCTGGGCAGCGCCCGCAGTGCCATCTCCCACCCCGGCGGGATTCGCTCGCCCTGAAGCACGGGTGTATGGGGCCGCTCCAGGGGGGCGTCGGGGTCGAGGTCGTAAAACACCTCGTACAAGCGGGCGCCCCGAACTCCGTCCGCCAGGCAGTGGTGCATCTTCGTGAGCAGAGCCGCGCGGCCATCCTCGAGGCCCTCGATGAACCAGATCTCCCACAGGGGGCGACCCCGTTCGAGCTTGTAAGCCAACAGATCGCCGACCAACGCACCGAGCTCACGGGGACCGCCCGGCGCTGGGACGCCGACGGGGCGGATCTGGCGGTCGAGGTCGAGGTGCAGGACGTCCACCCAAGCGGGGCGGTCGAGGCCAAAGGGAACCTCGACCAAGCGGCGCAAGAACGGGCCAAGCAGGCCTGCCCTGGCCTCGACCAGCGCGCGCAATCGATTCACATCGAAGCCGCCTGCTGCGGTGGAAGGGTCGAGTACAGCCAGTGTGCCCAAGTGCATGTGCCAATTCGGTGTTTCCCCGTAGACGAAACTGGCGTCCGCACCACTGAGCCGCTGCATCTGACACCCCCAAACACCCAGAGAGATCGTACGCCGGCGTCAGGCTTCCGGCTAGCGCCGAAGGTCCCCAAACGTCTGCCGTCGACCCAGGATTAGGAGACGGCCCGGCGGGTGACCTGGTGCGCCTGACCCGACAGGTCGTCGACCAGCTGCTGGGATCGCCGTGCGCGCCGGTCACCGTTGCGCCCAGCCGATCCTTCGACGCTTCGGGTACGAGACGACGGTCCGTGGGTCCTGGCCATGTACAACACCCGCGCCGAAGTCGATCAATTCGTGGCGGTCTTGCACCGTCTGGCCGCGGAACGCCCACCTCGGCAAGTCGCTTGACGCGGCGGTTGTTTGCCCCGATTCGCGCGGGACTCGATCAACTTGATCGCCGTCGGGATCCAATGGTTTTCGACATTTTGACCTGGTCATGCCGCCAGGTGCGGCCGACGTCGCTGGTTCGCCCTCCCACCAGGCCCGTTCCTGGGTGACGGTATTCTGCGAGGGACCGCCTGGCCCGCGCACCGAGGAGATCCGGGGCATCCGACATGGGGCGGCCCGAAAAGACGTCGAGACCGTTGGGCGGGAGCCAGATCCTGGGCCGACCGATCCCGTGCCGGCCGGAGAGGCGGAAGTGGTAAAGAGGCGGCATGGATCTCCTTGTCGTCGTGGGCGCTGCACCACCTCCGGCCCGACTTGAGGACCGATCCCGCCAGCTGCACCGACTCGGGGTGGACGAATCGCTCGAGGCCCTCGTCGGCTCGCTGCGGGCGAGGATCCCGCGTCGCGTCGGCGTGTGGGGACCGCTTGTCGATGCGGCACCCGTTGCGGCTGGTCTGCGCCGGGCCGGGTTGCCGACCGAGCTCTTCACCGACGAGCCGATCCCTCCGGAACTCTCGGGCACGCTTACGGGCGTCGCCGTCCGCCCCGTCACCGATCCGGGAACCCCGATGGATGTGGCTGAGTCCGTGATCGGACTGATAGGTCATACCCCGATGGTCCGACTGGACCGAACAGCCATCGGCTTGGAGTGCACCCTCGTCGCCAAACTCGAGATGTTCAATCCGGGCGGATCTTCGAAGGACCGCATCGCACTGTCCATGATCGAAGCGGCCGAGCAGGCCGGTCAGCTCGTCCCCGGAGGCACGATCGTGGAACCGACCAGCGGCAATACCGGTGTCGGGCTGGCCATCGTCGCCATCCGTCGGGGGTACAAGTGCATCTTCGTCTGTCCCGACAAAGTGGCTGCCGACAAGATCGCCCTGCTCCGCGCCTATGGCGCCGAGGTGATCGTCTGTCCGACCTCGGTGCCGCCCGAACATCCTGACTCGTACTATTCGGTCTCGGACCGCCTGGCCGGCGAGGTCCCCAAGGCATGGAAGCCCGACCAGTACCACAACCCCCACAATCCTCTGGCCCAATACGAGACCGCCGGACCGGAGATCTGGGAACAGACGCGTGGGCGGGTCACGCACTTCGTGGCCGGCATCGGAACAGGTGGCACCATCACCGGCATTGGTCGTTTTCTGAAGGAGAAGAATCCTTCGGTCCAGATCATCGGCGCCGACCCTGAGGGTTCCGTCTATTCGGGTGGGTCCGGACGGCCATACCTGGTCGAAGGCATCGGCGAGGACTTCTGGCCTTCGACGTATGACGCGTCGGTGGTGGACCGGGTGATCGCAGTCTCGGACGCCGAGAGCTTTGCCACCGCCCGGCGGGTTACTCGGGAGGAAGGGCTGCTGCTCGGTGGATCCGGGGGAACGGCAATCGCGGCCGCGCTGATTGCCGGACGTGAACTGCCGGTGGATGCGGTCATTGTGGTCCATATCCCCGATTCGGGCCGCGGCTATCTCTCGAAGATCTACAACGACGCGTGGATGACCGACTACGGGTTCATGCACGACGCCGGGCCGACGGTCGACGACATATTGGCGGCGCGCGATGTGTCACTTCCGACCCTTGTCCACACCCACCCCGACGAGACCGTCCGTGAGGCCATCGCCATCCTCCGCGAGTATGGCGTGAGACAGATGCCCGTGATCAAGCATGAACCGCCGGTGGTCCTGGCAGAGGTTGTCGGCGGTGTGACGGAGCGCGAGCTCATGGATGCTGCATTCGCCGATTCATCCATGCTCGATCGCCTGGTCAGTGACGTCATGGGCAGCCCGCTCCCCACCATCGGGGCCGGAGAGCAGGTCCAGGTCGCCGTGGGGAGGCTGGAGGGGGCACCGGCCCTGCTCGTTCTCGATCGTGGCCACCCTGTCGGGGTGATCACCCGGTCTGATGTGCTGGCCACTCTGGCGACCGGCGCTCGGTGAGGTCGCCATGACTGGTCGGCCTGATCTCGAAGGCCTCGGGTTCGAGACCAACGCGGTGCACGGTGGAGAGTCTGCTGACGCCGCCACCGGGGCGCTGAACACCCCGGTCTACCTTTCCTCCACCTTCCAACAAGATGCTGTCGCCCAGCATCGCGGTTTCGAGTACGCCAGGTCGGGCAACCCGTCCCGCGCCAGCCTGGAGCGACACCTCGCTCTGCTCGAAGGGGCGGATTTCGGTTTTGCTTTCGCCAGCGGGCTTGCAGCCGAGGACGCGGTGATGCGCCTCTTGAGCCCAGGCGACCATCTCGTCATGCAGACTGACAGCTACGGAGGAACATTCCGATTGGCCACCGCGGTCCACGGCCCGGCCGGGCTGGTTGTCGACATCGTCGACCCCTCCGGAATGGATGAGGTGTGGCGACCAGCGACGCGTATGGTGTGGTTGGAATCACCCACGAATCCGCTGCTCCACATCATCGACATCGCCGCCGTATCCGCCGCCGCGCACCGTCGGGGAGCCCTTGTCGTCGTAGACAACACCTTCGCCACGCCGTGGATACAGCAACCTCTCAGCCTGGGAGCCGACATCGTCGTACACTCGACCACCAAGTACCTCGGTGGTCACTCCGACGTCGTCGGGGGCTTCGCCGCGACCTGCGACGAGGACATCGCGGCTCGACTGGGGTTCTTTCAAAATGCGACCGGCGCCGTTCCCGGGCCCTTCGACTGCTTCCTCGTGCAGCGCGGGGTCAAGACCTTGAGCATACGGATGGAGCGGCACTGCGCCAATGCTCTGGCGATAGTCGAGTTCCTCAGCGGCCATGCGGCAGTCAAACAGGTGCACCATCCGTCGCTTCCCGACCACCCAGGTCACCACGTCGCCGCGTCGCAGATGCGGGCGTTCGGCGGCATGGTGAGTTTCACCGTGCACGGTGGAGAAGACGCGGCCGTCGAGCTCTGCTCTCGGACCCGCATCTTCACGTTGGCCGAGAGCCTCGGAGCCGTGGAGAGCCTCATTGAACATCCGGCCCGGATGACCCATGCCAGCACCGCCGGCACTAGCAACGAGGTGCCCGGTGATCTGGTGAGGCTCAGTGTCGGACTTGAGACAATTGACGATCTCCTGCACGATCTGGAACACGCGCTGATGACGTTGCCCGCGGGGTGAGACGCACTCCGCCCCTTGTCTAGGCCGGCCGAGTGGGTTGTCGCGACACTCGATCGTGCTCCCGCTGCTACATGAACACCGTGTCGAGCAGGCTTGAGTCGTAAGACCTTGACGACCATTGCGGTCAGGAATAGCCCGCCCTCGGCCTCGAATCGCCAGAAATGGGACTTCATTGTCGTAACCTCGCTGGACCAGCTACAAGAGCTGTCGACGGTCTGGGTTGGGTCCGGACGCTTGGCGGCGGCAAAGGCTGGGATTGTCCTGGTTCTCCCCGAGCCCGAGGCCGAGCGCTATCGAGTGATCGATCAGTACGACCTGGGGCAGGCAACCATGTCGATGATGTTGGCCGCTGCGGACCTCGGCATCGGCAGTGGTCATTCTGCCGTTGGGGACCAGGAAGAGTGTCGACGTATCGTGGCGGTGCCACCGGACCGCACGTGCGCTTACATGATCGCTTTGGGGTACCCCGCCGATCGGCCGTTGCGGCCGATTGTCAAACCTGACCGACGGCCCTTCGACGAGGCGGTCCACCGCGGTCACTGGTGATCAGCTTGTCGTCAATCACAAACTCGGCACAAACCAGATGGTGTCGGCCGGTCTCGATGTGCGCTCAGCTACGATGTCGCGGTGCTGCGCGCGTCGGCGGTCCTGGTCGCAGCACTCTTCGTCGGAGCAGCGTTCGCGGGCTGCGGAGGCAGTTCGAATCCGGGAGCCTCTGGCACCACGACGACATCGGGCACTGCGACGTCGGGCAACTCTGGCTCCGCGACGACCTCGGGAGGCGCCGACGCGGCGGTTGCCTCCGTGTCCGCGGTGGTGCAGCCGAAGAGCCCGCTCAGCGCCAAGGCTGCACCAGCCGAACGGGTGACCTTCAGGGTGAGCTCAGGTCACGGTCCTCTCTCGTGCACGATCGAGGTGTTTCATGCGGGCCGGGTCGTCGGATCCACGGTCGCCCAGATTGGATCTTCCGCGGCCGGTGCCGCGTCGTCGACCGATTCCGTGGCGGTCGAGGGGATCAAGGGTGGCACGTTCGCGGGCACGCCGTCGGACGCCACCGTGGTGTGCAGCGCCCGCTAGGCGTCCGGGGTCAGCGCGCGAACAGGTGGTACCCGGCGAACGCCCACGCTGCAATCAACGCGATGTTCGCGACGGTGGAGGTGGAGACGAAACGGACGAGCTCCTCGGCGCTGGCCACGCGGCCGTGCGATCGTCGGGCGATTAGGTCGATCAGAAGGCCGGTGACGGGGACGGCGAGCCAGAACGCGATCCCGACCGGTGGGCTCGAGGGCAGGAGCAGCCCCGGTCCGGCCGGGTGGCCGCCGAGAGCGAGCAGGCACGCGCCGAGGGTGGCACCGGGCCCGGCAGGGTCCGAGTCCTGCGCCACCCTTCGGGTTGGGGTGCCCGTGCCGCCCACCGGCGCTCTCGCTCTCGCCGCCTCGTAGCCGATCCCGGCCAGCATCCACGCGAGGAGGAGGGCCGCGTTCAGCGGGCGGTAGGCCTGTGCCAGCGCGCTGATCGTGAGGTGTTGCTGGTGCGGGCCCGTGTCGATGCCCAGCACGTCCCAGGCGAGCGCTGCCACGAACAGCACGACCCATGGCGCCACACCGCGCCGCGCCGCGCCGCCTCCCCCTCGATGCGGACGCGGCCAGGGGTCGTCGGCTGGTCGGAGGTGCCAGCCGAATCGCATCCCCCGTGTGCCGCGCCACAGCACGAGGTCCACCGCCATCACGGCGGCGAGCGAGACCGCCCAGGTGACCTCCGCCGCCACGGTGGAGCGGTGAAAGGCACTCACCCATCCGCACCACGCGCAGAGGGCCGCCGAGGCGAGGCCGAGGATGAGAGGGTGCCGGCGCACTGCACCGGTATAACCCAGCACCGCAGCATCGGCATCACCCGTGTCAGCGGTGCCCGCGACGCGACGCGGACAGGCCACGTGCGATGGCCGCTGCCACCTCTGACGCCCTCGCGTTAGGGTCCGCCGATGGCCAAGGGGGTGCTGCTGCGGCACCGCGACTTCCGGCTGCTCTGGGGCGGCGAGACGGTGAGCGAACTCGGCTCGCAGGTGAGCCTTCTCGCCATTCCTCTGTTGGCGGTGCGCACGCTGCACGCCACCACGTTCCAGATGGGGCTGTTGACCGCGGCGTCGACGGCGGCCTTCCTCGTTGTCGGTCTCCCTGCCGGCGTGTGGGTGGATCGCATGCGCCGGCGCAGGGTCATGATCGTCTCGGACCTGGGCCGGGTGCTGGTGCTGGGGTCGGTCCCCGTCGCCTACGCCGTGGGCGGGCTCACACTGGCCCAGCTCTTCGTCGTGACCCTGGCCAGCGGGATCCTCACCGTGTTCTTCGACGTCGCGTACCAGTCGTACCTCCCCGCCCTGGTCGGCAGGCAGCATCTGGTCGAGGGCAACGCCAAGCTCACCGGGAGCGCCCAGGTCGCCGCCGTCGCGGGTCCGAGCGTCGCCGGCGGCCTCGTACAGGCCATCGGCAGCTCGGCGGCAGTGGCCGCCGACGCGATGAGCTTCCTCGTCTCGGCGGCTGCGGTCACCGCCATCCGCACTCCCGAGCCGAAGCCCCAGGTGCCCGTCGGAGGGCACCCAAGACTGGTGCACGACATCGGCGAGGGGCTCCGCTTCGTGTTCGGCAACACGCTGCTACGGGCCATCGCGGCCACCACGGCGACTTCCAACTTCTTCAGCGGCGTGGCCGCTGCGGTCGAGATCGTCTTCCTGGTGCGCGAGGTGCACGCCTCGCCCGGGGTCATCGGCCTGCTCTTCACCATGGGCGGCATCGGTGGGGTCCTCGGGGCGTTGGTCGCCGGCCCGATGGCCCGGCGCTTCGGCGGGGCTCGCGCCACCATCATCGGCATCGGCGGCAGCATCGGTGCCCTGCTGATCCCCTTGACGATGCCCGGGGCCGGCCTGCTCCTCTTCGGCTTCGGAACGTTCGCCATCGGGTTCTCCGCGGTCGTCTACAACATCAGCCAGGTGAGCTTCCGCCAACGGCTGTGCCCGGACCGGCTGCTGGGCCGGATGAATGCCACCATGCGCTTCGTCGTCTGGGGCGTCCTTCCCATCGGCGCCCTCCTCGGCGGTGTCCTCGGATCCGTCCTGGGGCTGCGACCGACACTGTGGATCGGTGCCGCCGGCGAAGCCGTGGCGGGGGTCTGGCTCCTCGCGTCACCGATGCGGGACATGCGGGACTTTCCCGACTCCCTGGGGGTAAACGGTCCGTGAAGTGACATCCGGCCCTACCTCCGGACCCGGGACAGTCCGAAGCTGTAGGCAGGACGAAAGGGCGCGGTCCGCCGATCTCTCCGGTGGACCTTCTGGGAGCACGACCATGCGAGACCTCGCCGCAGACATTTCCCGAGTGGCGCAGAGCACCCTCCGCACTGCCGGACGGGCCTCGTCGTCCCTGTGGCGGGCGACGGAGGCGTCGATGGCCCGCGTCAGCGCCGTATTCCCAGCTCCGTCACCGCCTCACAACGGCGAGAGCAAGGCGATGGCCGCGGACCTGGCGAAGCTCGAGGACTCCATGTCGAGGAGGGAGTCCATGCACGCCGGGGACATCGCGCTCGTCCATCCGGACCATCGGGCGGATGCCGTCAACCTCACGCACTATCTGGCGCTGCGCCAGGGGGACGAGCGATCGTTGCAGCGCAGGCTCGGTGAGCGTGGCCTCTCGTCGTTGGGGCGCTGCGAGCCGCACGTCCTGGCGACCGTCGAAAGTGTGCGCTCGGCCCTGGACGGCTCCAAGTCCGTGTCCGTCCCGGCACACCTCAGTTTCGCGGAGGGGCGCGCCGCACTGGACCGGAACACGGATGCCCTCTTCGGGCCACGTCCACGCGGCAGGGTGACGCGGGTGATGGTCACGCTGCCGAGCGAGGCCGCCACCGATTACCCGCTGGTCCGCCACCTCGTGTCGTCCGGGATGGATGTCGCCAGGATCAACGGCGCGCACGACAGCCCGGACGCGTGGGAGGGGATGGCCCGCAATGTCCGCAAGGCCGCTGACGAGGTTGCCCGTCCGTGCCGGATCTCCATCGATCTGCCCGGACCGAAGATGCGCACCGGGCCCCTGGCGGAGGGCCCGCGAGTGGTCCGGGTGCGACCAGTGCGGGATCTCCGCGGAGTTGCTGTCGCGCCCGGAACCCTCAAGCTGGTGAGCGGGACGCCGGCGGGCGGGGAGGGGACGCCGACCCTCCCCGTCGAGTCCGAGTGGCTCGAGCGGCGCAGACCGGGTGACGTGGTCGACGTGGTCGATACCAGGGGCTCGCACCGCCATCTCCGGGTCGTCGCGTGCGAGCCGGGCACCTCAACCGCCGAGGCCTGGGACACGACCTACGTCGAGACCGGCACCCTGCTCGACTGCGGGGGCGACAGTACCGTGGTCGGGACCGTTCCCCCCGTTCCCCAGCACCATCTGCTCTGCGCCGGCGACCGGCTCCGCCTGACGCTCGGGCTGCAGCCGGCCGAGCCGTGGAGCCACGGGCAGCCGGGCCTGGCGGAGATCGGGTGCTCACTGCCGGCCATCTTCGACGTCGTCCGGCCCGGTCAGCATGTCGTGCTGGACGACGGCAAGCTGACCGGTGTCGTGGACAGCGTCGGTCCCGGCGAGCTCGTCCTTCGCATACAGACGGCCTCGGTGCGTGGCTCGAAACTGCGGGCCGAGAAGGGCATCAACCTGCCGGACACCGATCTCCTGGTCGCGGCAGTGAACGACGATGACCTGCCGCTTCTCCGGGTGGCCGCGGCGCAGGCGGACATGATCGCGCTGTCGTTCCTCCGCCACGAGCGTGATGTGGACACCGTGCAGGAGTACCTCCGCCGCGTCGGGGGAGAGGAACTCGGTCTGATCCTGAAGATCGAGACCGGAGCCGCGTTCACCCGCCTTCCGGAGATCCTGCTGCACGCAATGCGTTCGCCGCGTGTCGGCGTCATGATCGCCCGCGGCGATCTGGCCGTCGAAGCCGGCTATGAGCGGCTCGCCGAGCTGCAGGAGGAGATCCTGTGGTTGTGCGAGGCCGCCCACCTCCCGGTGGTCTGGGCGACGGAGGTGCTCGACCATCTGGCCCGCACCGGACACCCCTCACGGGCCGAGGTGACCGATGCCGCCATGGCGCAGCGGGCGGAGTGCGTGATGTTGAACAAGGGCCCGCACGTCGACTCGGCGATCGTCGTGCTCGACGACATCCTCCGCCGCATGTCGGGCCACCAACGCAAGAAGACAGCCCTGCTGCGGCCCTTGCACAGCTGGGAAGACGGGATCTGAGCCGGCGGCGGGGCTGTCCCCGGCTCCCAGGGCTCGCCGGACGTGCTCGGGGACGGCTTGGCCTGGCGCTCTGAGCGCTACCGACCCGGCTCGGAGAGGTCGACGGAAGGGAGGTCCTCGATTTCGCGCTTCGTGAGGCTCACGCTGATGCCGCCGTCCATGCGCGTCACGGCAGCGATCGGGATCGTGACCTGCTTGCGGCCCCACAGGTGCCCCTCCTTCAGCAGGACGTGGGTCACGTGCCCGTGCGCGGGGTCGACGACGAGTCCCTCGACCTTGCCGATCTCCCCGTCGGTTGCATGCACGCTCTCGCCGCGCCGCACGCCGACCTCGCCGGGCGGCAGTGCGTCGCGGGTGAGGATCCCGCTGGCGTTGGCGACGGCAGGGTCGGCGCCGCCTTCGAGCCCGTAGTAGGGCCAGTAGTACGCCTCGTGCTGTGCGTAGTCCTGGTAGCCGCTGCCTCCGGGCAGGAAGTCGGTCTCCTCGGCGCGGGGCAGCTTCTCGAACTCCTCCAGGGTGCAGCGGAGGCGGACCCCATCCCCGGCCACCTCGACCAGGTCCAGCGGCACGAGGCGCCCCAGGCCGCTGCGGTGTTCGGGCTCGACCACCAGGTGCGTGACGTCGCGGGCCACCGGGTCCACGACCACCCTGCGCACCGCGCCGCACGGCCCGTCGGTGCACGCGGCCGCGGACCCGATCGTGAACGTGGTGTCTGCCATGTCGACCTCCTTGTCGCGGGCAACCCTAATGACTGCGGGGCGGCGGGGTCACCAGCCCCGCAGGTCGACGTCCCAGCGCTCGGTGACCTCGTCGCCGTCCACCACGTGCAGATGTTCGTGGTAGGCCACGGTGGGATCGACGTGGGAGGGCAGGACCCGGATGCGATCGCCGACCCGCAACCGGGCCTGCGGGGCGAAGGTCAGGTGCTCGTCGGAGCAGAACCACACGTCGGCCCCCTCCACGGACGGATTGCCGTGGTCCATGCCCAGGGCCTTCAGGCCGCAGTCGGCGACGACCCAGCCCTCCGACACCGAGATCACGGTGGACAGCACCGTCAGCGCCTGCACGAAGGGCAGCGCGAGCTTGGCGTAGGCCGTGTCCATCAGCGCGTACGACCCGGCCTGAATCTCGGTGGCCCATGTGTTGATGTCGTAGGTGCCCGTGCCGCCCGCCGAGATCACGTCTCCACCGACCCGGTCGCCCGCGAGCACCAGCCTGGCCATGGAGGCGGCGAGCATCTCGGTCCTCGCGCCCCGGTCCTCCAACCCGACGATGTGGCCTTCGTACCCCATCACGCCGCGCACGACGAGGCCGGCGGACCGCGCGCGGTCGGCCAGGTGGCCGGCGTCCTCCGCCCGGCAACCGCAGCGGGGGAGCCCGACGTTCACGTCGATCAGCACTTCGGGGACACCGGCACGTGCCGCGGCCGCGATGGTCTCCTCGGAGTCCACTGCGACGGTCACCCGCGCCCCCTCCCGGGCGAGCGCGCCGAGCCGGGTCGCGTCGGCCACCTCGTTGGCGAGGAGAAGGTCCTCTCCGAGGCCGGCGTGGGCCATGCCCTCCATCTCGGCGATGGTGGCGCAGGTGAAACTCGTGTGTCCGTGCGCCGCCTGGCGCTTCGCCAGCGCGGTGCACTTGTGGGCCTTGACGTGCGGCCGCAACCGCCCGCCCGGGAGCGCCTGCGCCATGGTGCGCAGATTGGCCTCGAGCCCCGCCGCGTCGACGAGGAGGGCCGGCGTCGTCAGCTCCGCCGTCTTCACCGCCCGGAGGTTACCGAGCGCTGCGGCGCGGCGGCGGGCGCTCGGGTACTCTCCGCGTCATGAGCATCCCGTGGCTGGGGGACGCCTGCGGGCTGGTCGATGCCTTCAGGGCCAAGGAGTTGTCCCCCCTCGAGGCCCTCGAGGCCAGCATCGCCGCCATCGGGGCGTCGTCACTCAACGCCTTCAGCCATACGGACTTCGAACGGGCACGGGAGGCGGCGGCGAACGCCAACGTGGCATTGCCCTTCGGTGGCGTCCCGTGGGGCATCAAGGAGCTCGAGCGGGTCGAGGGTTGGCCGTACACCGAGGCCTCCCTACTCTTCAAGGACCGTGTCTCGGACCACGACGACACCTCGTTGAGCCGCTTGCGGACCGCCGGGGTGGTCCTGGCGGCGCAGACGACGGCCAGCGAGTTCGGGGGCATCAACTGCACTTCGACCGAGCTGCACGGCACGACTCGCAACCCGTGGGACCTCGGGCGCACCCCGGGAGGCTCGTCGGGGGGGACGGCCGCCGCGGTGGCGGGCGGTCTCCTTCCCATTGCCAGCGGGAGCGACGGGGGCGGTTCGATCAGGATCCCGGCCGGCTTCTCCGGGCTGTTCGGACTCAAGGCGACCTACGGGCGAGTGCCGAAGGGTCCGGCGGCGGCCATCGAGCCACTCACCTCTGTCCTCGGCTGCCTGACGCGCTCGGTGCGTGACACGGCGCGCTACTTCGACTGTTGCAACGGCTTCGACCGGCGCGATCCCCTCAGCCTTCCCGTCGTGGGCGGGTGGGAGGCCGCACTCGGCTCGTACGACCTCTCGGGCATGACGGCGGCGGTCATCGTGGACCTCGGGATCGCCAGCGTGCGCGACGAGGTCACCTACGTGGTGGCCGCCGCCGCCGAGCGGCTGGCTGCAGCCGCCCATCTGCGCCTGGTCACGGTCGCGCCGGCGCTGCCTCCACTGCGCGGGCAGTGGGCGATGGCCAACCAGCCCGCCTTCGTGGCGGACCTGGGGGACGAGTACCCGGATCACTTGGACGGGCTCTCGCGGGAGATGCAGGCTGGGCTGAAGATGGCGCAGGAGCGCTATAACCTCGAGCGGGCCGCTTCCATCGAGCGCTACCGGCGCCAGCTCAACGAGGCCATGGCGGACCTGTTCGATCAGGCGGATTTCGTCTTCTGTTCCACCAGTCCCGATGTCGCATTCGCGGCCGAGGGCCCACCACCGTCGACGATCCCCGGGCACGACCTGATCCACGAGGTGGGTTTCGCCCGGGCGATCATGAACACCGCCGCACTCACGGCGCCGTCCAACTTGAACGGGAGCCCGGCCATGAGCATCCCCGCCGGTCTGTTGGACGGGCTGCCCGTCGGCCTGCAGGTGCTGGCAGGTCACCACCGCGAGGAGCTGCTCCTCGACCTGGCGCTGGTGGCGGAGCGCGAGATGCCCTGGCCGCAGGTGGCGCCGGGGTCGCCGCTCTAGGTGCTGCGCAGCGCGTCCCGCCAGGGCGTCATGTCGAGCCCGGGGTAGCGGGCCTGCACGCCGGTGAGCGTGGCCTCGTCCCAGTAGGGATGCCCGGGCTCGGGCACCCCCATGAGCGCCAGCTGGCGCGGTGTGGCGTGCTGGACGAACTTGCTGAGCTCGTAGGAGAACCCGCGGAAGGGCCACGCCTGGTACCCGCCCCAGCCGGCGTCACGGTGGCGGAACGAGACGTGGAGCATGATCCTGTACCGGGTGTCGTCCGTGAAGTCCACCGAACGGTGGTACACGTCGGGGCGGTAGGCCACCACCGAGCCTGCCGGTGCCGCCGCGTCCGACGGGTCGTCGTAGAGATCGGCGTAGTCCACGTAATTCAGCGTGTGCCGCTCCACCGGGATGTGCTTCGTCTTCTGCCACGACACGAAACGGGTGGCGCCGTCCTCGGTGGTGACGTCCGTCAGGTAGACGAAGAATTCAACCTGCTTGTAGCCCGGATCGTGACGGGGCACGACCAGCATGTGGTTGGGGTAGTCGGCGTGGAGGAGCCGGTTGTAACCCGAACCCTGGTTGGCGTACTTGGCCGTGGCGATGCCCATGTAGAGCGCGAGGTCCGTCGTGCCGCTCAGTCCCTCGGCGAGGTCGACCACGTCGTCGTGCAGGACGAGCGAGTTGAGGCGGGAGCTGTGGAACGGGAACTCGGGCCATGGCGCGTCCCACGTGTGCCACTGGCCCGCCTCGGTGCCACCGCTCTCGGCAATCTCGCCGGGAGTTGGGAAGTAACGGTGCACCGCGTCCTGCGCGGCAACCAGTTGATCGGGCGGGATCACGCCCGGCACGACGCACCACCCGTCGGAGTCCCATCGCTCCTTGAGGTCGGGCGTCAGCAACCCTGGAGCCACGACCGCAAGACTAATCGGGGCGTCTGCTATCATTGGGAACGCAGCCGGGTATTTCGCCCGGCGGGGCCCGTTCGAGACAAACGATCGAGTAGGCCACTCTTCACCCGATCGGAGTCTCTCATCTCTTCCTTCTCAGACCTTGGCGTCCCCGCGGCGTACAACGAGGTCCTCTCCCGCCAGGGCATCACCGAGCCGCTGACCATCCAGTCGGCCACCATCCCGGCTGCGCTCGCGAGGCGCGACATCTGCGGCAAGGCTCCCACCGGCTCCGGCAAGACGCTGGCCTTCGGGATCCCTCTCGTCGTCAACACCGAGCGCTCAATGCCGCGTCGCCCGAGGGCGCTCGTGCTCGTGCCGACACGCGAGCTGGCCTCGCAGGTGCACGAGGTGCTCGGCGACCTCCTCGGGCACGAGCGCAAGCGCGTCGTCTCGATCTTCGGCGGCACCGGCTACCGCGAGCAGGTCCGGGCCCTGCAGAAGGGCGTCAACATCGTGGTGGCGTGCCCGGGCCGCCTGGAGGACCTGATCGAGCGGGGCGACGTTCGGCTCGACGACGTGACCACGGTCGTGCTCGACGAGGCGGATCGCATGGCGGACATGGGCTTCTTGCCCGCCGTGCGCCGCCTGCTGGACCAGACGGCGCCGAACCGCCAGGTCATGCTGTTCTCGGCCACCATCGGGCGCGAGGTGGAGTCGGTCATCCGCAGCTATCAGCGGGACCCGGTCAAGGTCGCCATCGAGGCGACCGCGGAGGCCAAGGGGGACGTCGACCACCACTTCTGGAAGGTGGACCGGGCCGATCGGGTCGCCATCACCGCGAAGTTGATAGAGCGCCACGGTCAGGCATTCGTCTTCTGCCGCACCAAGCGTGGGGCCGATCGCGTCGTCAAGCAGCTCCAGGCCCACGGGGTGCGTGCCGTCCCCATGCACGGCAACCGTACGCAGGGACAGCGGGAGCGCGCCCTCGACTCCTTCGCCAAGGGCCGTGCAGACGCGCTGGTCGCCACCGACGTCGTGGCGCGCGGTATCCATGTCGACGGCCTGCCGTGCGTGGTCCATTTCGACCCGCCCACGGACCACGTGGATTACGTGCACCGGTCCGGCCGCACGGGCCGGGCCGGGCGCACCGGCACCGTCGTCTCGCTCGTCACCCCCGAGCAACGCCAGGAGATGCACGGCGTGCAACGTGCGCTGGGCCTCGAACCCGTGCTTCTCGCTCCATTCTCGGCGACGGCGCCGGCGCCGCAGGAGTCGGCTGCGGGCGGTTCGTCGAAGAGCCGGAAGGCCAAGAAGCTGACGGGTACGGTGAAGTTCTTCAACAACTCCCGCGGCTACGGGTTCGTGGAGCGCCAGGGCGGCGGGGATCTCTTCGTGCACCACTCGCAGGTCGAGGGGGACGCGGGCCGCGGCATCGCGTTGGGCGCCACGGTGGAGTTCACGATCGGCACCGGCAAGAAGGGCGACGAGGCCCACAACGTGAAGGTCCTCTGAGTCCCTCCGAATCGGGCGGTCGGCCTAGCTCCAGGTGAGGAGCACCAGGGCGGCGCCGAGAGCCAGATAGAGACCGAAGGGCACGGCGGATCTGCGCTCGGCCCGGTGCAGGGCGATCAGCCCGAACCCGACGATCGCCGCCGCCAGGTTGGCGAGGAAGAAGCCTTCCAGGAGCGCGATCGGGCTCACCCAGGCGAGGCCGAAGCCGACCACGAGGGACAGCCGGACGTCGCCGAAGGCCATCCAGCGCGGGTTCATCAGGTTGATGACGAAGAAGAGCGCGAAGAAGGCCAGCCCTCCCAGGGACGCGACCAGCAGGCGCTGCCACTCGTGCGTGACGCCGGCGATGACGACGCCGCTGACGATCACGGCCGCGCTGAGTGCGTAGACCAGCGTCTTGGGCAGCAGCCGCCGGGTGAGGTCGCAGTAGGCGAGTTGCACCAGGCCGACGAGCAGGAGCAGGGGCGGGAGGGCGATGATCGACCAGCCGACCCGGTGCAGCACGTAGGCCGGGAGCAGGCCCGAGGCCGCGGCCAGCGCCACCCACTGGCCCGTGGTGACGCGCGGCGCGGACGTGGCCGCGGCCGCCGTGACGGCCGTCTCGCCCGGGGACGATCGTGCCATGGAGGCTGCCAGCTCGCGTCGGGTGAAGGGGACGAGCAGAGAGCCCGCCGCGACGCCCAGGGCGGCGCCGCCGAGAAGCGTGACGGACGCGCTCATTGCACCAGCGACACCGCGTCGCAGTTGGTGCTGAGGTAGGCCACTTGGGCACCCGCCACCGTCACGCCCGACGCCTGTAGGACGGGCACGAGCGCGTCCTCCAGCAGCGTCAGGACGGGGTAGGCGGGGCTCAGGGGGTTGAGCCCGCTGTAGGAGGGGGTGGAGGTGCCGACGGTGATCGGGTTGGAGCCGGCCGCGGCGGTACTGGCGGTCGGCGGCACGTTGGTGGGGGAGAAGCTGATCTGCGGCGTGGGGCCGTAACCGCCGATGTTCAGGGTGGCGACGGCGGCACCGCCCAGGGTGATGGCGGCGGACGTCGCGGTCGTGGTGACCGCGATCTTCGAGGACGCCATGGAGTTGTACTGGCAGGCAACCGTCTTCAACGTCGCCGTGCCACTGGCCGCCGTCAGCGGGATGTCGAGCACCTGACCTCCGACGGTGAGCTTCAGGTCGGCCTGCACCTGGGCGGTGGTAGCCGTGGTGCCGACCGGTCCGTAGGCCACCTGGGGAATCTGGCCGACGGTGAGGTACAGCTGGGACGCCGTCACCCCCGTGATGCCCAGAGCGGACTGGACGTTGATCGCGTTGGTCCCGTTGGCCACCTCCGCCTCGGTGGTGAGCATCTGGAGCACGTTCAGGCTGGTCGACAGGGCGGACGTGGAGAGGGTGCCGGCGGCACAGGAGGACCCGTTGATGGAGACCATCTGGCAGAGCGACGCTGACGTCGACCAGCTGCCGAGCGATGTCAGCGCGGTTCCCGCGTTGCACGGGCTGGGAGTGGGCGACGAGGCACAATTGAGTTGCGCCACCTGGTTGGCCACGGCGTCCTTCCAAATGATTGACCACTCGCTCCCCGGGAGCGACGCCGCCATGACGTTGGACGTGGTGAGAAGGCCGCCCGACGCCGTGATCAGCTGGTTGACGGTCACGTAGGTGTTGGCCAGGCCCTGATAGCCCACCGCGGTCACGTTCACCGTGGTGCCGAGACCCCCCAGGATCGCGTTGAGCACGCCCGACTGCTGCGAGTCGAAGTTGGCCAGGTATGACCCGAGGGAGAACGCCGCCTCCGGCGTCTGGGCGGCGATGGAGGACCTGTCGGTGGTGACGGTCGAGCCCGCGTGGCCGTTCAGCACGTTGAACCCGCCCCAGAAGATCTGGGGCACAGCCTGGGCCGCGGTGACCTGCACCGCGTTGCAGGGATGGGTC